>Ga0080064_1000489_pt1 | contig 102665 bp, 95 predicted proteins | sample Subgrocontami54m_FD_69260 | JGI IMG/M metagenome (GOLD analysis project Ga0080064, IMG submission 69260) | Subsurface groundwater microbial communities from S. Glens Falls, New York, USA - GMW46 contaminated, 5.4 m (SPADES assembly) (version 2) ...
GTTGTAGCTCTTGTAGCGCGCCATCGAATCCTCCCTCGTGTGCAATTTCATTGACTCCTTATTAGAGCCAACGCAATGCGCTCAGTTCCCGATTCGAGAGGGTTTTTCTACAGCTTCAACGTCAAACATGAGCGGTGAATCGGCCGCAATGCGAATGTCCGAGTTCGCGCGCCGGCTTGTCAAGTGGCAGCGCGTCCACGGCCGCCACGGGCTGCCATGGCAGAAGACGCGCGATCCCTATCTCGTCTGGCTGTCCGAGATCATGCTGCAGCAGACCCAGGTGGCAACAGTGATCGCCTACTACGAGCGCTTTGTGGCGCGTCTGCCCACCGTGCGTCACCTGGCTGCCGCTGCCGAGGACGACGTGCTGCGGCTGTGGAGCGGCCTCGGCTACTACGCCCGGGCGCGCAACCTGCACCGCGCCGCGCGCGCGGTTGTCGAGCGCTTCGGCGGGCGTTTTCCGGAATCGCCCGCGCTGCTGCTGACCCTTCCTGGCATCGGACGCTCCAGCGCGGCGGCAATCGCGGTGTTCGCGTTCGGGCGCGGCGCCGCGATCCTGGATGGCAACGTCAAGCGCGTCTTGGCGCGCGCCTTCGGCATCGACGGTTTTCCGGCGGACCGGGCCGTGGAGCAGCGCATGTGGGCGCTCGCTGAATCGCTGTTGCCGCGCGATTCAGTGGAGACCTACACCCAGGCGTTGATGGATCTCGGGGCAACGGTTTGCCTGCGCGGCACGGCGCGCTGCGGCGATTGTCCGGTGCGGAACATGTGCGTCGCGCAGCGCGAAGGGCGCGTCGCCGAGCTACCCGCTAGGCGGTTGCGAAAACCGCTGCCCGAGCGTTCTGTTGTCTGGCTGGTTCTGCGGCGCGGCGATCGCGTGCTGCTCGAGCAGCGCCCCGGAAGCGGCATCTGGGGCGGGCTGTGGAGCTTTCCCGAATCCCCTTCGCGGGACGTGAAGGGGACGAAAGGCGTGTTGCGAGGAATGGGTTGCGAGTTGCTCGCGCAGCGCGCGTTGGAGCCCGTCGCGCATGCCTTTACGCATTTCCGCCTGCGCGCGCAGCCTTTGCTGTGCGAGGTGAGGCAGGCGCATGGCGTCGCAACACCGGGCCGGGTCTGGCTGCCGCCCGGCGAGGCAATGGCGCAAGCCGTGCCGGCGCCGGTGCGCGCGCTGCTCAAGGCGCTTTGCCGAGCAGTCCCGAATCGCTCAGCAGCGCGCCCAGGCGGGCAAGCCTCGTCTTCCCCTCGCTCAGCTCCAGCAATTGCTGCTTTACCCTCAGCGGCAGCGGCAGTATTTCCGTCAGCCGCGCGCTCACCCAGGCGCAGGAATCGAAACGCAGCTCAGGCGCCGGAGGACCCGTTACAGAAGGCGCCGAGGGTTCGGACTGCGCGATATGAGCGAACGCGTTTCTGAGCAGATCCACGACCGGCAGCAGTTCCTCAGGCACTGAGGCATCCATGTCCACCGGCAGCAGTTCGACTTCAGCGCGTGCAAGTCCGTTCGGCTCCACGGTCCTGGTGAGGATCCGGAAGCGCTGCTCGCCGCGCGCCAGCACGCTGAGCACGCCGAACTGCTGCATGTCGCACTGCTCGATGCGCGCGGTGCAGCCAATGGCTTCGGGAATCGCGGGCGTGCCGACTTCGCGGCCTTCGCGGATCAGACAGACGCCAAACACCGACTCCACGCGCAGACAGGCCTTGGCCATCTCCAGGTAGCGCTGTTCGAACAGACGCAGCGGCAGCACACCGCCCGGAAACAGCACGACGTTCAGCGGGAATAGCGGAATCGAAGCGCTCGGGACGCCGCTCATGGCCTGGCCCGCGGTTCGGTATCGATCGCGAGCCCGCGATGCCGCACCAGGACTCGCGATTTGTGGCGGAAGGTGTCCGCCAGGCGCTCTACCAGATAGACCGAGCGGTGCCGGCCGCCGGTGCAGCCGATCGCGACCGTGAGATAGCTGCGGTTCTCGCGCACCACTTCCGGGAGCCAGCGTTCGAGAAAACCCGCCACGTCCGCGAGCCAGCGCTGCACCAGCTCTTGCTGCTCGAAAAACTTGGCCACAGGCGCATCCCGTCCGGTAAGCGAACGTAGCGCGGGATCGTAGTGGGGATTCGGCAGCATGCGCGAGTCGACCACCCAGTCGGCGTCCAGCGGTATGCCGACGCGAAACGCGAAGGACTCGAACAGCAAGGTCAGCGCGCCGGGCTCGATGTTGAGCAAATCAACGATCCAGTTCTGCAGTACCCTGGGTTGCAGGTCGCTGGTATCGATGCGATGGCCGAGCGCCGCGACGCCGCTGAGCAATTCGCGCTCGCGTTCCACGGCCTCCGCCAGCGTGAGCCCCCCGGAGGCAAGCGGATGGCCGCGCCGCGTCTCGGAAAAACGCCGTAGCAGCGTTTGCGTGCCCGCCTCGAGAAACAGCACCTGGCAGGCGAGCCCGCGGGCCTGCATGCGCGCCAGATTTTCGGGCAGAGCCGGCAATGCCGCGCTGCGCGCGTCGACGCTCACCGCGATCTTCCGATGGCCGCCCTCGAGCAGCAAGTCGGCCACGTTAATCAGCAGGGTCGCAGGCAGGTTGTCGACGCAGTAGTAGCCGTGGTCCTCGAGCACACCGAGCGCAATGCTCTTGCCTGATCCCGAGAGTCCGCTGACCAGAAGGACGTCCATGCGGCCCAGGCTTCAGCGAGTGTTTGCGCGCGGGGCGGCGGCCGCTCCCGCCGGTGCTTCAAGCGCCATCGCCATGCGCTGGCGCGCGCTGAATTCCGCGTTGGAGTCTATGCCGCGCAGTTTCAGGATGTAATTGCGGACCGCTGCCTCCAGCAGCACGGCCAGATTGCGTCCCGCGGCCACCGGAATGATCACCTTGCGCACGGTGATCCCCAGAATTACCTCGGAGAGCTCCTCCAGCGGCAGCCTGCCCGCCGGCTCTGCGCCGCCGGCGGCTGGGCGCGCGAGATGTGCGATCAGCCTTAGCTTCATCTTCGGCCGCACCGCTGTTTCGCCGAAGATGGTCCGGATATTGAGCAGGCCGAGCCCTCTGACTTCGAGGAAATCCTTGAGCAGCGCCGGGCAACGCCCCTCGAGTGTATTGGCGGCGATGCGCGAGATCTCAACCACATCATCGGCCACCAGCCCATGTCCGCGGCTGATGAGTTCCAGTCCCAGTTCGCTCTTGCCGGCACCCGAATCCCCGGTGATCATCACCCCGAGCCCGAGCACGTCCATCAGCACGCCATGGCGTTCCGTGGAATCAGCGAGCGCCTTCGCGAGGTAGCGGGAGAGCTTCTCGATAACCTGCGGCGCACTTTGCGATGTCGCGAGCAGAGGAGTGCGGCATTTATCGGCGGCTTCGATCAGGTAGCCGGGAGCCTGGACCGAGTCCGCAAGAACTACCGCGGCCGGCCCCGGCGCATACAGACGATCCACAAAGTCGCGGATTGCCGCGCTGTCCTCCAGAAACACCGATGCCTCGTGGGCGCCCAGAACCTGAACGCTGTTCGGGTGCGTGAGGTTGAGATGGCCGACAAGTGCGGCCGATGCGGCGGCCTCGCGGCGCACCGCCGCCGCCCCGTCGTGCCCTGCTATCCAGGACAGGCCGAGTGCTTCACGGTTGTCCTCATGCAACCGCGTGACGTTGACCTGCAACATCGGGATGCCATCCAATGATTGTGCGGTGCATATTCTCTGCATCGGGAACGCCGGCGAGCAGCTCGCGCAAGGGCTTATCGCCGAACATCTGGGCCAGTTCAGAAAGGATTTGCAAATGCTTTTCCGTTGCCTGCTCAGGCACGAGGAGCGCGAACACCAGGCTGACCGGCTTTGCGTCCGGGGCGTCGAACGGAACCGGCTGGTCCAGGCGAATAAACGCGCCGAGCGCCTCCTTCAAGCCCTTGATGCGGCCATGCGGGATGGCGACTCCCTCCCCAAGACCGGTGGACCCGAGACGCTCACGCACAAACAGGCTGTCAAACACGACGCTGCGCGCGATGCCGTGGTTGTTCTCGAACAACAGACCGATTTGCTCGAAAAGGCGCTTCTTGCTCGACACGTGCAGGTCGAGCAGGACATTTGCGGGTGGCAGGAGCTTGGCGACGAGACTCATTGGGAGCCCTGAAGGCATCGAGGGGAGCCGCGCAATGCTCCTTCGAGACCCGTTCTCAGGGGCGGCTGGATTATAGCCCAGTGAGGGCCGCACCCCGGCCGGCCGCAGCCAGGACCGGTGTGCCGGGGCGTTCTAGGCGGCGTCCAGGTCCGCGCCGAGGTCCTTGCGCTTGAGGGATTCATGCTGCCTGTCGCCGTTTTTTTCCTTGTACTTCAAGACCTGGCGGTCAAGCTTGTCCGACAGCAGGTCGATGGCGGCGTACAAATCCGCATCGGTGCACTCGCAGTGCAGGTCTTTGCCCCGGACATGCAGGGTCACCTCCGCCTTTTGGGTCAGCTTGCTTATCGAAAGAATCACATGTGCGTCCAGCGCGTGGTCAAAGTGCCGCTTGATCCGCTCCAGCTTGCTTTCGACATAGCGGCGAATTGCAGGGGTGACCTCGACATGATGCCCGCTCACATTCAGATTCATCTTCCTGTCTCCATGGTGATTTCGCACAATACGCCCGCGTCATTCGCGAACGTTACCCGGTACTCCGCGCAACAGCCCATCCCCTACAGGCGCTTGCGCTGATTTACCGGGGCAATCTGCAGCGCTTCCCGGTATTTCGCGATCGTACGCCGCGCCACCACGATACCCTGTTGGCCGAGAATTTGCGAGATACGGGAATCCGAGAGCGGCGTATCGGAATTCTCGGCGGCGACCAGTTGTTTGATCAGTGCGCGGATCGCGGTCGAGGATGCCGCACCCCCGCTATCTGTGGCCACATGACTGCCAAAAAAATACTTGAGTTCGAGCGTCCCGCGCGGCGTGGCCATGAATTTCTGAGTGGTCACGCGCGAGATGGTGCTTTCATGCAGACCCAGCACATCGGCGATCTCGCGCAATACCAGAGGCCGCATCGCGACTTCGCCGTGTTCAAAGAAATGCCGCTGCCGGTCGACGATCGCCTGGGACACGCGCAGGATAGTGTCGGAGCGCTGCTGGATATTCTTGATCAGCCAGCGGGCCTCCTGAAGCTGGCCGGAGATTTTGTTGCTGCCCTCGCGCCCTGCGGACGCGAATTCAGCGTATAGGCGGTTGACCCGGAGTCTCGGCATGGCTTCCGCATTGAGCCTCGCGCGCCAAACGTTGCGCACCTTGCGCACGATCACGTCCGGAACCACGTAGCGCGCTTCGAGCCTCGCGAATGCGGAGCCCGGACGCGGGTTGAGACGTCGGATCAGCCGGTGTGCGGCGCGCAGCGCTTCCTCGCCCGCGCCGGTCGCGCTCTTCAGGCGCGTGTAGTCACGGCTCGCGAGCAAGGGCAGGTGATGCAGCGCGATTTCGATCGCAAGGGCCTTGCTGCCATCAAGGTTGTACATGGATTGCAATTGCAGAGCCAGACACTCCCCGGGGGACCGGGCGCCGACGCCCGCCGGTTCAAGGTGCTGCAGGTGCTGGAGCGCGATACCCAGGTCTTCGAGCTCGACTTGGGCACCCGGATCGAGAAGTTCGAGAATCTCGGACAAGGGCTGGGTGAGATAACCGTCCTCGTCGAGCGCGTCAATCAGCAATTCCACCAATGCCCGGTCACGCGGGCTGAGTCGGGTGAGCGAGAGTTGCGCAACGAGATGGTCGCGCAGCGTGGGAAGATCGGGCGCCAGGAATGTCCGGTCGGTGTCCTCGTCGTCGGCACCTTGACCGGAAAATTCGCGTCCCCAGTCCTCGCCGGCACCCTGTTGTTCTGGTGCGTCAACGGAGCCGGCTTCGCCGGCGGCCTCCTGGTCGTTCGGCGCGGCGGGCAATTCGAATGTCTGGGGAAACCCGGGATCCGCCTCCGATTCCTCGCGTTCGAGGATCGGGTTCTCTATCAGCAGGCGTTCGATCTCCTCATTCAGATCGATGGTGGAGAGCTGCAGCAAGCGGATAGACTGCTGCAGCTGCGGGGTAAGTGCGAGGTGCTGGGAGAGGCGGAACTGCAGAGTCGGCTTCATGAATCCCGGCCGAGGTTTTCGCGCCAGTCCCCGTGTTGACGCAAGCAGCTACGCGTCGCGCAAGCTACATGCGGAAGTTTTCACCAAGATACACGCGGCGCACGTGCTCATTATAAACGATCTCCTCCGGATGCCCGGAGGCCAGCACCGCGCCTTCGTTGATGATATAGGCGCGGTCGCATATACCAAGCGTCTCGCGCACATTGTGATCCGTTATCAATACGCCGATGGAACGCTCTTTCAGATAGCGGATGATGCGCTGGATATCGATGACCGCGATCGGATCGACACCTGCGAATGGTTCATCGAGCAGGATGAAGGCCGGCCTGGTGGCAAGTGCCCGCGCTATTTCCAGCCGGCGCCGCTCCCCGCCGGAGAGGGATATCGCGACATGCTTGCGCAGGTGTCCAATATGCAAATCCGCGAGCAACTCGTCCAGACGGGCATTCATGTCCGGCTCCGGGGCGGTCTGCAACTCCAGAATGGCGCGCACGTTTTCCTCTACCGTCAGGCGGCGGAAGACCGAATTCTCCTGGGGCAGATAGGAGATCCCGAGCCTGGCCCGCCGATGAATAGGGAGGTGCGTGAGTTCGCGGCCGTCGAGGTAGATGCTTCCGGCATCGGCCGCGATCAAGCCGACGATCATGTAGAAACAGGTGGTTTTTCCGGCGCCGTTCGGGCCGAGCAGGCCTACAACCTCTCCGCTCGACACGTCCAGCGAAACGTCCTGGACGACAGATCGAGCTTTGTAGCGCTTGCGCAGGCTCTGCGCCTTGAGCATGCTCACCCCGCAGCCGCCCGTCCGCTACGCACGCTTCGGCGGCGGGTCATTGCTTCGCGGCCGGCGCCACTTTCGGCTGTATCACCGCTCGCACCCGGCCATCGGATGCGCCTTTTGCGCCGCTGACGGTAAATGTTTCGGTGCGTTGATCGAGAGTTATGTGGTCGCCGCGCACTTCATCCTGGTCGCGCGTCACCCGCGCCTTGTCGAACAGTTCGACCTTTTGTTCCCGGTCGTCCAGTTCGATGCGCATGGCTTCGCCATCCACCCACACGGCGGCGCGCTCGCCTCTGGGGTCGGTGCGCTGCCTGAAGCGAACCGGCGATCCGGTCGCGCTGGCATGGATGTTCCCATCTGCGTCCTGACGGACGATGACGCGGTCCGCCCGCAGCGACATGGTTCCCTTCGTTATCGCCACGTTGCCCTCAAAGGTACTGATGCGGCGGGCGTCGTCGGCGACCATCCTGGCGGCTTCAATATTGGCCGGCTTGTCGCGGTCGGCGCGCTCGCCGCGCGCCTGGCCGCAGACCAGGCCAGAAGCGAGCGTTATGGCAAGCGCGATCAGGAAGTGAACCTTCGAATCAGCGCCGGCCGGCGCATGGGTCATGCGGTGCGAAACATGCGCTTGGTTCACGATCTGTTCTTCCCTGGTTCAAAGCGGCCGCGGACCTCGTTTTTCAGGACAAGCCGGTGCAGTTCGCCGTCGTATTCCATGCCGCGCCCTCGCAACGATCGTCCGGCATCCGTGAACAGCACTTCGCGATCAGTCGACGCCAGGGACTTCGAGCGGACGAAGTGAATGAAGCTCGTCTCAAGGCGCGCCACGGCCCGGCCTTTCCCGGGAGCGCGCGTGAGTTCCACTTTGTCATGGAGAAACAGTTCCGCACCGTCCCTGGTCAGCACGCCGCGCTGTGCCGAGAGCGTCAACAGCGGTCCGCCGGCGCGAGATTGCTGCACGCGAGGAAGCAAAATTTCGGTCGTGTCATCATCCGGATAGTGCAGCATCTTCTCTGCGGAAAGGGTCGACTCGGACCGCCCGGTGCCGTCGAAGGTGACCAGCGAAAATCGATCCACGATGTAGTCGGGATCGTGGCGGATCAATGCCGGATGCCTGGATTCCCGATTTACCGCGCGCTCGAGCCACACCGAAAGCAGGGCGAGCCCCAGTACCAGGAGCAACGGGAACAGATGGCTAAGGGAGAGTTTCACGCGGAGAGTTTCACGTCCTGTGCGGCCGCGCCAGGCCTAGTCTGCAAGGTAACGGGCCAGCGCCGTGCCGAGCGAGTTCCGCGCATGCATCAGGAGTTCGCAGACTTCTCGCACCGCACCGAATCCGGCCGCGCGCTGCGAAATGTAGTGGGCATGGGTGCGCACCAGTTCAGGCGCTTCGGCGGGGGCGCAGGCGAATCCGCAGCGGCGCAGCACGGGGAGATCCAAAACGTCATCCCCCATGTATCCGGCCGCTTCCTTATCGAGCGCCAATTCCAGCAGCAGGCGCTCGAAAGCCGGGGCCTTATCGTCAATTCCCTGGAGAACATGCTCAATACCCAGTTCTCGTGAGCGCTGCGCTACTGCTTCAGATTTCCGCCCGGAAAGTATCGCCACCCTTACTCCGGTCGATTGGAGCATCTTGAGGCCATGCCCGTCCAGGGTATGGAAGGATTTGAGGGCTTCTCCCTGCGGGCCGTACCAGAGTCTGCCATCCGTGAGCACGCCGTCCACATCGAAGATCATGAGATCCACGCGCCGGGCACGTGCGATCGTCTCGGGCGCCACCGCTTGCATGGATGTCAGATTACTTTCGCCCTGAACAGATCGTGCATGTTCAGCGCGCCGACCAGCAGGCCTGCGCTGTCCGCAACTAGCATTTGGTTCACTTTATGAGTCTCCATGAGCTGCACTGCCTCGACCGCCAAGGCCTCCGGACGGATGACGCGCGGGTTCCGGGTCATCCGTTCTTCAATTCGGACTTGCGCGAAATCAGAGACTTCTGTTTCCAGTGCGCGCCGCAGGTCGCCGTCCGTGAACACCCCGACCACTCGCCCCTGCCGATCGACGATGGCGGTCATGCCCATCTTGCCGCGGGTCATTTCGAGAAGAGCCGCCTTCAATGTCGCGTCCTGCGGTACCGAAGGTACCGCCTCGGCGCGGCGCATGACGTCCGACACATGTGTAAGCAGGCGCCGGCCGAGTGCTCCGCCCGGGTGTGCACGCGCGAAATCCGCTTCGGAAAAACCGCGCGCATCCAGCAGCGCAATGGCGAGCGCATCTCCGAGCGCGAGCGCCGCCGTGGTGCTCGCCGTCGGCGCCAGATTCAGCGGGCAAGCCTCTTGCGCCACTGCAGCGTCCAGATGTGCATCGGCCTGCAGCGCGAGCGAGGAAGATGCATTGCCGGTGATTGCGATCAGCTTGGCGCCCCGCCGCTTGACGATCGGCACGATCCTGAGCAACTCATCGCTCTCGCCGGAATTGGACAGGCAGATGAATACGTCCTGCGGCAGGACCATCCCGAGGTCGCCGTGACTCGCCTCCGCGGGGTGCACGAAATGAGCGGGTGTTCCGGTACTCGCCATGGTCGAGGCGATCTTGCGCGCGATATGGCCCGATTTGCCGATGCCGCTCACCACGATTCGTCCCCTGCAGGCGAGAATGATTTCGACCGCATTGAGAAACTGGGCGTCAAGGCGGTCGATCAGGGAACGAACTGCGTCCGACTCGATGCGCAGCACACGGCGCGCGAGATCGAGCGCAGACGGGGACGCGATTGGGATTTTGCCGGATCCTGCCGCTCGACCTCCTGAATCGCGCTCCGCTTCTCTTGCTACCCTTATCATAACCCCGCAGTATACCTCTGCGGTCGCACAATTTCCCAATGAATTCCGTCAGTTCCGATCACCGGGGTGCGCTGCTCGCCGGTCCTGGAAATCGGCCGAGCCCGATCGCCCATCAGTATCTCGTGCCAGGGCGCGGCAAGCATAGAGGTACAGCTTTTGCGGGCCGGTCCCGGCGTAGCCGGGACCTTGCCAGCTTGCCAGAGCGCCGGCGTCGACCTGCCCGTTCAGCACCAGATAGTCCGGCCCGTTCGAGCGCCGGCACAGCGTGCGCGCGTGCCGCGTATCGATGCGGCACAGGGGTTCGTGCACGAATTCGCAGTTGTCGATCGCTATGCGCAATGCCTCGGATGCGGTTCTTCGCGCCGTGTATTCCAACGCGGTTTCCCGGTTGAATACGATGCCGGCGCCCTGATCTTTGCTGAACCAGTTCCTTGTTTGCAGCACCAGCCATGCCGGCGTACTCGGTGCGGCCCAGAACACTTGAGCGCCGGGCGCGACGATGCGAAAGGGGTGAGGGTCGGCCTGTTCGATGGCGCGGGACCATTCTGAGCGAGCGTCCCATGCCGGGACGGCGGCGGCAAAAGCGGCGAATGCGAACATGAGTGCGCTCGCAGAGAACCGGGAATGGGCCAGCGCTCCGAGGGTAGCCAGCAGCGGAAGCAATACGCCGAGGGATGCCGCCAAAAGGGAGCAATCGCGCCAGGAATTCGCCTGAACCGCCCCGTAGCGCGACGGCAGATTCGCCTGGATGCTGAACATCAGGCCGGCGGCCGCTATGCAGGCAAGGGTCAGGAGGCAAAGGCGATACCGGCGCTCTGTCATCCATCCCGACCAGCCACCTCGCGAATAGACGATTGCGACCGCGAGCACAGTGAGTAGCGCGCCAGCCGGCAGATCGGCACGACTGAAGCACAAACTTGCGAGGACACAGCCTGCGGCGACGCGCGCTCTATAGTCCGTGCGCCACAGAGAGGCAACGACGACGGGGACCAGCAGGATTGCGAGCAGGTGCATGGGCCAATGCGCGCGCCACAGTTGCAGTGCCGCGAGCGGCGCCAGATCCAGCAAATCGACCCCGAGCGCACTTGCTGCGAGGCCCGCCACGCATGCCGCCATGGCCGCGAGCACGAGCTTGCGCGGGTTCTGCCCAAGATACGGCAGCGCGATTGCGCCGATACACAGCCCCCAAAGAATACGCGCCCAATCGGCCCATTCCCATTCGGCCAGGAACAGGTGCGGCGAGCGTTCGAGCACGGCTTCCCGCCATGGCGCATCGAACGGCGCGAGCGCGGCGGGCCACGCTAGGAGCGCAATGGCGATTCCCAACGCGGCGGCGATGGCTGATAGTCGAATCAGTCGTTTGCGCGCCATCGCATGCCACAGGATCAGGATCGCCAGTCCCGGCGCCGCAACCAGCGGGTGGAGCAGTGCGGCACCCGCCAGCGCAGTAAGGGCGGGCCAGGTTCGATCGGCAAGCAAGCTTGCCAGTGCAAGAACAACCATCGGTTCCGCCAACGACCGGGCGGTGGCGAATGGCTCCGCGATCCGGAATACGCCGAGCCCTCCGTAGTAGCCGGATATCGAGGCGAGCAACGCGAGCGCCCACCAGCGCAGGCCGCCGCTGGTGATCCTGCCTGCCAGCATCCAAGCCGCGGCGATAAACGCGACTTGTCCAACGGCAGTCATGATCAGTGCTGCCTGGGCCGGTCCCATGGCCTCGATCATCGGTGCGTAGACCAGGGTGAAAAGGCTGTATGCGTCCTGCGAGCCGTGGGAGAAAAAGAGGTCCTGCGCGAAGACCTCTGGACTCAGTCGACGCAGCCCTTGTACGAGGTATAGCGTTGCGTCGTGCGTAATGCCGCGATAGGGCCTCGCGAGCAGCCAGGTCGTCGCAAATGCGAGTGCAAGCGCAACCCCGCCCGCTGGGGTGAGTCGATCCCAACGCAGATCCAGCCAGTGTTCTAGCGGCTCTTGCGATGCAGACTTTAGTCGCTTGAGACTAACGTGCCACACAAGGAAAGCTTGGCAGCAACGGGTGCTGGCCTTTCAGTTTGAATTCTTGAATTCGCGGCGCAATGCAAAAGGCCGGCAGGGCCGGCCTTTTCTACGTGTACTGCGGCGCCTGGAAATTAAAGCGCGCGGCAGACGGTATAGACGTTGGTGCCAGTCTCCGCGTACGCGGAAGCTGCCGAGGTCGTGTTGATGACATCAGGGTTCGGCGCTGTCTGCAGGATGGCGCGCACGGTGCCGTTGCTCGGGACTCCGTCGTCCATCTGCGTATCCATCGCCACGGCGATTTTGTCAGGCAGGTTGGCCGAGCACATGATCAAGCCAGTGAATCCGCCCAGAGCTGGTCCGATCGTGGTCTGGGCATCGCCCGTCTGCACCCCAATCATGCCTGTCAGTGCGTTGAACGGCTGCTGGTCGCCGGTTCCGCCGACGAAGCCTGAGCGGCGCAGGTGGTCCCACCACAGCCTGGATTCATTCGCCGCCGTGGCACTGTTGTACTTTCCGGTAACAAGCCCATCACCGTTCCCAGCCGTTGCACCGGTCCAGCGGCCTGTCGTGGTGCCACAGTTGCCGACCGTAACCGTTCCGCCGGCGCAGGGGTCATCGCCCGGCAGCTTCTTATAGCGGTCGACGTAACCATGATAGGCGGCTGAAATTCCCGAGAAGTCCGCGATGGCGTTCTTGATCTTTGCCTGGGTAATCATCTCCTGGCCTTTCAGGATCCCGCCCAATAACAAGCCGATGATAACCAAGACGATGGCTATTTCGACAAGGGTGAAGCCCTCCTGCCGGTGTGCCTTAATCTTCATAGAGTTCATAGTGTTACTCTCTTCCGTTCAGACTGGACCCTCGTATGAGCAAGATATATGCCATGGGAAATTGTGCGAAAACGCCGGATTTATTCCGACAGGACGACGAAATTGTCAATATTTCGACAGTTGCGTCGGATGCCTGACGCTTCTTGACAATCTACTTGCCTATCTGCCCGCCCGAGCCGGGCGCTTGGCCTGAGTCAAGCTGTTTGATCCGAAATTCCAGAAAGCGCAACTCGTCCGGGTCGCTAATTCGCCCGCTTGCAACCAGTCCGCCCAGGACGATACGCGCCGCTTCCTTCTCGCCCATGTCCTCCAGCACGAAACTTCCCATCTCTCTTGCCCAGAGCGGCAGGGACGGGCCGCTTGCCAGGCGCGACAGGTCGGCTGCGTACTGCCGGGCGAGAGGCAGGTCGCGCAGTCGGTGCTTGGCCAGGAGCGCGGCATGAGCCAGCGATGGCCAGCGGCGGTTTGGGTCCTCCAGAAAGCGTTCGTGAATGAAGGAGAGCATCTTGCGCATTTTCTTGACATCCGGAACTTCTGCATAAATTCTAGCCGCCATAAAAAGCGGGTACTCACTGTTTGGATCCGTGTCGAGGATCACCTGTAGCCAGCGCACGAGTAAGTCATAGTCGAGCCGCTGGTAGGGCGCCGCGTTTCCGGAGTTCAGGTCGTAGCCTTGCAGGTAGACCATGGCAAGCCTTGCCGCAAGCGCTGTTTCCCCCAGGCTGGCCAGGCGCAGCAGTGCAGTTGAGGGCGCGGCGGGAAGATCCTCCGCCAGTCTTGTCTCGTGGGGAACAGTGAACCGAACTGCAATCTGGAAAGCCAGTGCCGCACCGAGCAGCGCCAGGACTGGCGCGGGAACGCGCACAAGTCGGCGCTCGTCCCTGTCACTCATGACAAGCCAAGCGCTGTCAAAGGTTGCGCCGGTAGAGATCGAACATGCCTGCTGCGGCGAGCAGCAGGGCATAGGCCGCCAACCCCGCCAGAGCTAAGAGATAGCTGCGCAGGTCAGGCACTCCATAGAGCAGCCAATCGGTGCGGGTTGCCAGATCGAGGCGCGGCAGCAGGAATGACAGGCCGTCCGTGAGCCAGCCGGCCACCCGTTGCGCGGCACCATCCTCCACCAAGGGTCCGGTCGCAAGCGCCTGAATGCCCGCGATTGACCGGCCCAGCACGTAGAGGCCGGCGACGGCGCTCAGCGCCGCAAGCACCTGTACGAACGTGATCGCGAAGAACAGCGCGGCGCAGGCGACGAGCAGATTTTCAAAGCACAGGGATACGGCCCATAGCAAGACGCTTTGCGCCGGTACCCAAAAGAGCAGGGGAAGCGCAAACAGCACTGCGATCCCCACGCCGACCCCGGCGTGTCCCGCCAACCTGCCAAGGTAGTAGAGCGCGCGCGAGATGGGCAGCGAAAGATGCAGTTCCAGGCCCTTGTCGTTGTACTCGCGTACGGTGCTCGCCGCCACATGGCCGGCGACCAGAAATACCGCGCAGCCGCGGAGCAGTGCGGCAACCATGGCCGCCTGTAGCTGCTTCGCCTCGACAAGCGCCACGTGAGAAAGAAAACCCGCAATCAGCAGCGCTGCGCAGACGGCTGCAATCGCAAGCAGCGCAAGCCCGCTGCGTCGGGCCTCGATCAGCACCTGCCGGCCAAGACCCGACATGCTGCGCAGTGGCGTCATTTCAATAGTCCTGAGAAATTGCTCATTCTGCGGTAAAAAGTCCGATGCGGCGCCATCCGGCGCAAAGCCTAGACGGGCTCAGACCTTGACGCAAGCAGATACCCTCTCCGATTCCGCGCAATCAACCTCAAAGCTTGGGGAAGCGGTTTGGACCTTTCGCCGGCGCTATTCGCGGTTTTTTCTGATCGCAATGCTGGCGTTGCTTCACTTTGCCGCCATCAGAGGAGTCTCCGATCCTTGGGCGCGCGCGCTGCTGGTGGCGCACCTCGGCCTGCTGCTTCTGTGGCAGCCCTTTCTCCACGCAGAGCAAAAGATAACGCCGGTGCAGGCCGCGCTCATCGCGCTTGCATCCAGCGCCGTCATGCTCTGGCTGGGATGGTGGCTGCTTGCGTTCTGGGTCGTCGTGCTGGCGGGTCTCGTAGGAGGCAAGGTCTACCAGCAGGACGCGCGCTGGCAACGCGCGGGTTATCTGGCGGTACTGGTCTATCTGCTGGCGCTTCTGGCGATAGTCATTCTTCCGGAAATAGCGCCGCAGCGTGAGATTACGCGGGAAATCCGCACGCTTGCGGAGTTCCTGCTGCCCCTGCTGTTCGCCCCGATTGCGCTGCTGCCCGGAGAACCCGAGCAGGCGGCAGAGGCGCAGGTCATGGATTTTTTTTACAGCATCTTTTTGATGCTGGTGGTCGGAATAGTGATTCTGGGCAGCTTCACCTTCATGACTTTGGGCCAGACAACCTATCTCGCGGCGCTCAGCTATACGCTGTTTACGATCGCAGGAGGGGTGTTGCTTATCGGGCTCGCCTGGAACCCGCGCACCGGTCTTGCCGGTTTGAACGTCTTTTTCTCCCGCTACCTGCTTTCCATCGGAGTTCCGATGGAAAAGTGGCTCTTCTATCTGGCGGAGTTGTTTCAGTCAGATTTGCGGCCCGAGCGCTTTCTGTCGGAAGGCGTGAATGGTCTGCTGCGCTTTACATGGGTGTCCGGTGCAATCTGGCGCACCGCCGACGAGTCTGGTGAAGCCGGAGAAAAGACCGCATACGCGATCGAATTTACGCATCGCGATTTGTCCCTGACCGTGTACTCGCGTTACAGGCCGAGTCCTGCGCTGCACTGGCATCTGCGGCTCCTGGGGCAGCTCCTGGGCGAGTTCTACCTGGCGAAAATGCGCGAACGAAAACTTCTCCACCAGGGTTACCTGGAGGCTGTGCACGAGACCGGCGCTCGGGTCACTCACGATGTAAAGAACCTGCTTCAATCGCTGAATGTGCTTTGCTCGGTGGCGGCCGTGGAAAGCGAGCGCCATTCTCCGGAACTGCAGGCGCTGCTGCGCAGGCAGCTTCCCGTGATCGCGAGTCGCCTGACCGAAACGCTCAGAAGACTCGAGCGGCCCGAGGTCCGTCAGGACGATCTGGTGTACGCGGTCGAATGGTGGCAGGCGCTGCAACGGCAGTACAAGGGGGAACGCGTGGAGTTTGAGCCGGAGGCGGTGCGGCCGGATGGGCGCCTTCCAGGTGCCTTGTTCGACAGCGTAGCGGACAATTTGCTGCGCAATGCGCTCACCAAGCGGGTGGGACACGCCGGCTTGCGCGTCAAAATCAGCCTATCGCCGGATCCGAGCCCCAGCCTGAGCGTATGCGATACGGGCCCGGCCGTCGAAGCGCCGTTGACTCGGACTCTGATGCGAGAACCCGTCAAATCGGCGAGCGGTTTCGGCATCGGCCTCTACCAGGCTGCGCGGCAAGCCGAATCCCAGGGTCATGTACTGGAGCTGAAATCAAATCGGGACGGCGAGGTGTGCTTCGTCCTCAGGAGAAGGAGCGGGGACGCAGCCTAGGGCAGCACACCCGCGGAGATTAGGCGAGAGTAAAGCTGGCTCGCCGGAATCCAGACCATCTGGTCATCGAACTCCCCCAGGGCGGTGTCGATGCCGGTGGTCGAGCGATATACCATGATCGCGTTGTTGTTGTTCGTTGAACTCTTGTTGTTGAGATTTTCGTCCGCGCGATCTGTGGTCGAGGAACTCCCGTTCTTGCTCAAGGACCAGACCACGGCGGCAACGGTTTTCTGATTGGTGATGGAGACAGCCGTGCCACAGCTGGGGGTCGGGACTGCAGAAGGGAGCGTGCCCGTGGCTGACGAGCAGACAACCAGATCATTGGGCTGCGTAGAAACTCCATTGTCTTTCAGATTGGTGCTGTTGATGAAGTGCGGTGAGGTGCCCGAGACGATAGTCTGGGCTACGGCGTAACGAATGCGGTTGTTCCATACGTCGAGCGCATATCCCGCCGCATCGACCGGCTGGAAACCAAGCGTGCTTCCTGGCAGGTAACCCGTGTAGTAGTCCGTACAGGTTCCGCCGCTGATCGACTCGGCGCTGCTTGATGAACTTGCCGGACAGGGCAGCCGACCATTGACGATGGCGAATCCGATCAGCAGTTCGCGTGCATACTCGAGCCTGCGCTGAGTCTCCTGGCGGTTCGACTGATCGACCTGGACCGAATAGGTCAACATCATGCCGCCGAGGAGCAGCCCGATAATCAGCAGCACGACCGCGATTTCGGTCAGGGTGAATCCCAGTTGCGTCCCCGCGAAGGGATATGCGCGATGGACCGGGAACACGCGGGCCATCGGTTGGGGGGCAGGCATGGGTCGATGATCCGGGATGTGGTAGCGCCGGCCGCACGCTCTAGTAGCTGCTGAGGCTGACAAATCGGTCGTTAAAGGTCTTGCCAACCTTTTTCTGCTCGAACGCGCGGTCGCCATTCTGGTTTTCCGCAGTGTCCAGAAAATCGGTCAAGGTCCCATTCGGACGGGTGGCGGTAGTCAGGCTCCTGCCGGCCAGCACGAGCGTTGCCCGGATGTTTGTGGAGGGCGTGTTTCCGGTGATGGTGATGCAATCGCCGATCGTGCTGCAGTTATGCGTCGTGCCGCTCGGTGCATGACTCGCCGCAATCGAGTAGTAAGTGAGGTGGTGCCAGTTGTTTGCAAAGAACCAGTACCAGGCGTCACCCGCGCTTGGATTCAGGAACGCGTGATCCTGAAACACGGTAATCGGGATCGTAAGCGTCGCAGTGGCGGTGCAGGCGGTGCCGATCAGCGTGCCGCAGAGTTTGGTCAATACTCCCGTGTAGTTTGCCCATGCGCGCCCGTCTGTCTGAATCGGGGCGGTAAGCGTTGTGAGCCCGCTCGCCAGTGCGCTGTTGAACGTTCTGAGGGTCATGCCGACGTTATCGGCGTAACCGCGCATTTGCACGGTCGCGTTGTACGAACACAGAAAACATGATGACCGGGAATAGGTGACTGTGCACTGCAACTGCGCGCTGGTAGATGCGGTGCAGTTGCTGACAAAGGTCGTGGCCGTACCCGAGGTTTTGGCTGCGGTCGCCGTCGCGCTGTTCCAGCTTACGAAAGTCGAGTCGCAGCGCCCGGCCGTCATGGCGTCGCAGGTGGAGGCATTTATGGGCAGCAGGCCCTGCGTGTATCCGCTCACGCCTTTGAAATCGGATGTGTTCGGATCCTGAAAAGGCGCAGCAAATGGATAGATCGGCGTCGCGCTATCGCTTCCCCACGTGGGACTCGCGTAGACGGATGCCAACTGAGGCATCACGTCTCTTTTTATCCTTGTAGCCACCGCCGCCTCGACCGCCGGCATCAGTTCCGCGACGCTTATGGCCACCAAATGATCATTGAACGAGGTGCTCGGTCCGGTCGTGACAAAGGTGGCATCCGCCGGATAGGTCGCGTTCTCGCACTCCAGGTAGTCGCGGAAGTCCGGCGCAATCGGCGTGCCGGCGCCATCGGCCGTTTTTCGAGCCTGGCCGCGTGCCGTGCAGTTGGCGCTTGCCGGGACGGATAACGGGGCGCCGGGCGCGATGATCACGGCAACCGCCGCGTTCGGGACGCCGCCGACGCTTAGCTGAGCGAGCGTATTTGAATTGATCGACAGAGTGCCGCCGTCGTTCGCCCATCCGGCGGATACGGCGTACCACAGGACCTCGCCGCTTGCGTCGAGCGGCCTTTCGATGCCGAGCGTTCGCCACGGCAGGCGCCCCACCTTGGGGAGCGAACAAGTTCCGGCCGCGATTCCCTCTTGGGCCGTGTCGCCAAAATAGCCCGCGGCTTCCGGGCACGGCAGGCGTCCGGGATTGTCCTCGGTGGCGAGGGCCGCCTGCTGCGCCACGTAGGCGATCAGTGCCTGCTTCGCCTCAGCGAGTACAGCGCCATTGTGGGCTCGATCTTGCGCGGTGCGATTGGCGGAATTGGTCAGCGAGGAGACGAGAAGCCATGCGCTGCCTGCCACAATCATCGCTGCGAGCATGAGCAGCGCGAAGCCGCGCTGCCGGCCGCGAAATGCGCGCCGCGATGCCGGGCGCCTTCTATTCATCAGGGCGCGCGCTTTGGGGCGTTGCGCGGGACAACGCGGATCTCGCCGCCGATCACGTCGGATACGCCTCCGTTGATACGTTCCAGAGTCTGACCGACTTTCAATTCGACGGGTTTTTCCACTTCGCCCACGGACACTGAAACGCGGCTGGGGTCATTGCGATGGGGTGCCAAGCGCATCCCCTCGGCCGGTGCGCCGACGGGCAGCGGCTCTCCGTTCACAAATACCGTCGAGGGTCCGCCCGAACGCTTTACGAAGCCGTCCAGGCGCGCGAACGAGGTCTCCACCGCGGCGGCCGGCTTGTCCGGAAGCCGCGCCTTGCGTCGCGTATCAAGTGCGCTGCGTTGCTCGGGCGTCAGGAAAAGCCGGCCGATCTCTTGTTGCGCAGGAACCGCTGGCGCGAGGCCGCATGCGAAGACGATGGTCATGAAAATCGCGAGGTGCTTCACGCTTTTGCCCCACGGTCCAGGATCGTGATGAGGTCGATTTCGCATTCCGCGGCAAGACGCGGCGCAAGGGAGGCCGCCGCGGCAGGCTGGCCGGTCCGGTTCATCGTACAGCGGCGCACCGCGTAGTAGGCATTGCCGCTATCTCGCAAGTCGCCAAGAAAGCGCAGCAAGTCGAGCTCGTGAAGCAGCGCGAGCTCCACTTTCATGGTGCTTGCGAAGAAATCCACGCTGCCGGGCTTTCCTGGAAGCGAGCTGAACATGCTCTGGCGCTCGACCCGGTAACGCACATCCAGAATCTCGCGTGCCACGCGTATGCGTGCAATCGAGTCCGTCCAGTCAAGGCGCCTTTCAGGTCCGATGATGTTCAATGCTCTCAGCTGCCGGTACACCCGGATCTTCTGGTTGACTTCGCGCTCCTCCTCCGCGATTCGAGATAGGCGCTCGCGATTTTGCGTCCTTTCCTGCTGCGCCGCCACGAGCTGTTGCCGCGCCGCGATCAGCGCCTTGTTGGTCTGTAGGATCACTGCCGCCCCGGCCACGATCAGCGCCAGGAAAATCAGGCCCGGCAGGGCCAGTTTCTTAATCTCTTGCGCGGTGAAGGTCATTCTTGCTCTGTCACTTCACGGGACGCGCCAGAACCAAGGTGAACCTAGGCGCTTCATTGCTTTGCATCGAACCGACGTCCCCGGTAAGCGTTCCTTCGGAAGAAATGTCGAACGGCAACCGCATGCGCTGTACGCGAAATACCGGACCGCTTCCGAGCGTGGCGCCGAAGCGCTGCACCAGTTCGGTGATCGCGCGATAGTCCGAGCGTTGCGCACTTTGGACGCGTCCGGATATTTCGAGGAACTCCGAGACTGCGCCGGTGCCGGCGGCGCTCGGGGCGGTCGATCCCTTGGCGGATTCCGCCGACTGCCCGACGCTCCAGGCCAGTGATTCGAGCTCTATTTCCGGAAAACGTTCGAGCCCGAGCGCCAGGAACGCCATCGCGGCGTTGGGGGTCGCGGTACGTGCCGCAAGCCTTTGAAATTCAACTACCGTGGCTTTCAGATTGTCGGTGGTGGTCTGGGTGACCGGAAACGAAGCAGTGATGCGCCGATACTCGGCATCCGCGGCGCGCGCCTCGCGCGCCTGGGCGAGCGTCTGATCCCGGACATTCAGCACGTCGATCCATCTTGCGCCGGCGAACAGTGCGCAGACCGCAAACGCCGCCGCGCCGGCGGCGAGCACGTAACGCTGCAACTGCCACAGCACAAAGCTGCGGCGATCCTCGCTCTGGGCAAACTGCTCTTTTGGCGGGCGTTTCGCCGCGAGCTGCAGGTAGGCCGCCTCAGCCAGCATGCCACCGGGGAGAGACCGCAGCCCGACCTTGCGAACGGCAGCGTTAATGTCCATGACGTGAAACGTGAGCCGCGAATCGGACACGAGCAGCCGCTCGAACGCCGCCAGCGCGCCAGACGGCGCGACCGCGACCACCTGCATGGGCGGTCCGTCGCGTGGAATCGCGCGCAGTGTCGTCAGGTACTGAGTCAAGCGCAGCGTTTCAGAACGCACGATTGCCGCGAGCGCCTCCGGCGCCATCTCCGTGGTGCGCTCCAGCCGGGCAAAGCGCAGCTTCCCTTCATCGATGAAGCTCTGCCGCAGCCCGGCGCGATTGACGCTCACCACGATGCATCGGCCGCTCACGACACCGAGCCGCGCCGCCAGCGCGGGCGCCACGATCGGCACCGAGTACACCCCCGCGAGCCGTGCCCCGGCTTCAGAAAGCGCGTCCAACCAGGGCGTGAATTGCTGGGTATTGGTGAACGAGGCAAGCAGCAGGCGTTCGTTGCGGCGCTCGCTTGACACTACGCCGAGAGAGAGGGCTGCCGCCAGCCGCGTATCGCGATAGCGTTGCGCGAGGCGCCGCTGAACGATCGCCTGCCGGTCGCCGCCGCGAAGATAGGGCAGTTGATCTTCGTGGAAGTCTTCCCCCGCAAGATCCGCCAGGAGGCCGAACAGGGAGCCCTTGCGCTGCCCCGTCAGGTATTCACGGAACGCCGCGACACCGGATTCGTCGGCTGGAAATTTGACTTCAAGTTCCAGCGTTCGGCCCGATGCACGATATACAAAATGTTCCTCCGCAGTGAAATAGAGCAGGCGTTTCGTGGACATTGCGCGCGGCGTTCGCTAGGTCTGGGCCGGGGCCGTGATGGCGCCTAGAATTTCGTCTTCGAGATGGTGTCGTAAATGGGGCCAAGCACTGACAGCATTACCCAGCCGAGGACCGCGCCCAGCACCAGAGTAAGCGCAGGTTCAATCATCGCCTGCAGCCGGGACACCGATTCGCGCACTTCCCGGTTGTAGAAATAGCTCACGTTGAGCAGTGCCGTGTCGAGTCCGCCGGTGCTTTCCCCGATGCGCAGCATCCGCAGGACAAGCGGCGGAAACAGGTTCGCGTCCTGAAACGCGGTCGTCATGTTCTTGCCCTCCGCAATCTGCTGCCCCACCGTGCGCAGCGCGTTCTCCAGCGGCCGGTTACCCACGATTTCCTCCGCGCTGCGGATCGCGTCCAGCACCGTAATGCCCGAGCTGTACATCATGGCGAAGCTGGAGGCGAACCGGGACAGAATGATCTTGCGCAGAATCGGACCGATCATCGGCACAGCCAGCTTGTAGTGGTCAAGCGCATATGCGAATCCGGGATTGTTGCGCGCTGCGAACTTGATTCCAAACCAGGTTGCAAACGGCAGCAGCACGATCGCCCACCAGTAGTTCACGCAGAAATCGGACACGGCGATCAGCAGTACGGTCTGCAGCGGCAATTCGTTTCCCATGTTCTTTATGAACCCGGTCATCTGTGGAACCAGGTAGATCATCAGGAAGAAAACGACCATCATCACGGCGCCCCCGACAAAAGCCGGGTACATGAGGAGCTTTTTGGTTTGCGCGGCGAGCTCATCCTCCCATTTCAGCGATTCGCTCAGGCCTTTGAGCACCTCCGGCAGCTTGCCGGTCTGCTCGCCGGAGCGGATCAGGCTAACGAACACGCGACTGAATACCTCCGGGTAGTCGGCAAGGGCCTGCGACAGCGTGCGGCCACCTTCAATGGCCTCGACAAGACCGCCTACCACCTCACGAAAGCGCGGGCTGTCCAGGCTCTCCCGGAGGTCGATCAGACCCTCGGTAATGGGGACACCGGCCGAGGCAAGCTGCTCCAGATGAAAGCAGAAATTGATGAGCTCGGAGCGCTTGATCTTGGTGCCGCCAATCATGCGGCTCTTCTGCGAGGACGGCGCGCCGGAAATCAGGTCAAGGCCCATCCGTAAGAGGCGTTGTTCGAGGTCGAACAAATTGCCCGCCTCGGCACGGCCCAGCACGTTCTTGCCGCTGCTGTCGATCGCCTTGTATGCGTACAGCGCCATGTCTGCCTTTGCTGCTCCTGGAAAACTAGCCCGCCTGCGATGTTAGCTTACATGTCCCGTGCAAAGGTCCGCGCGCGGCATTGGAACGCCGCGCGCGGCGACCCGGTAACCGTTTTCCGGCCGCTAGGCCATGCGATCGGTCACATCGACCACGCGCATCAGCTCGTCGATGCTCGTCACGCCGGCGCGCGCCAGGCGGATACCGTCTTCGGCGAGAGTCTTGAATCCCTTGGCGCGTGCCGCGGTGAGAATCTCGCGTGCGGTCGCGCGGCGAGCGATCAATTCGTCTATGCCGCCGTCGATTTTCAGGATTTCGAGAATGGACATGCGCCCGCGATACCCCTGGTAGTCGCATTGCTCGCAGCCGACCGAGCGATAGCACGCGGCCTGCTCCGTGGGCGTGTAGCCGAGAACGCGGCGCTCACGTGCGTCCGGGTCGTAGGCTTCGCGGCAGGTGCGGCAAAGTTTGCGCACAAGTCGCTGCGCGACGATACCGATTATGTTTCCCGCCATGATGTCAGGCACGATGCCGATATCCAGCAGGCGCGGAATCGCGCCGACTGCCGAGTTGGTGTGCAGGGTGGAGTACACCTGGTGGCCGGTCATCGCGGCGCGAAACGCCATGTCGGCGGTGTCCTCGTCACGAATTTCACCGACGAGAATCGCATCCGGATCCTGGCGCATCATCGCCCGGATGCCGTTCGCGAAGTCAAGCTTCGCGGAATCGGCAACTGAAGTCTGCCTGATCAAGGTCATTGGATACTCAACCGGATCCTCCAGGGTCATGATGTTGACTGCGTCGGAATTGATGTGATTCAGGATCGAGTACAGCGTGGTCGTCTTGCCGCTTCCGGTCGGCCCGGTCACCAGAATGATGCCCTCCGGACGGGTGATCATTCGCTTGAGGAGATCGAGCTGGCCCTCCTCCAGCCCCAGTTTGTCCAGCGGCACGATCCCCTTCTGGCGATCGAGTATGCGCAGGACGATATTCTCGCCATGCGTGGTGGGAAGGCTGGATACCCGAAAGTCGATGACTCTCCCCGCCATCGTTGCGGAAATCCGCCCGTCCTGCGGCGCGCGCGTCTCGGCGATATTCATCTTCGACATCACCTTTAGGCGTACGGCCATCGCCGGCCAATAGGTCTTGTGCAGACTGCGGATCTGTCGCAGCACGCCGTCTATGCGATAGCGGATGCGCAGGAAGTTCTGTTCCGGTTCGAAGTGGATGTCGGAGGTGCCATGCTCCACCGCGTCGGCAAGCAGCGAGGAAACCAGACGTACGACCGGCTGGCTGTACTCGTCGTCGTCCGCACCCGAGGCGTAGTCGACCTCGCCGGTCTCGATTTCCCGCAGAATGCCGTCGATCGAGAATTCGCGTCCGTAGTACTGGTCGATCGCGCGCTCGATCTCGGAGTCCCCGGCAAGGCGCAGTTCGATCTCCAGATCGCCCCGGATATGCGCGCGCAGCTGGTCCACTGCCACGATATTGTTGGTGTCGGACAGGGCGACAATGAACTTTTTCGCCTGCCGGTCCAGCGCCACCGGGAAGATCCGGTAGCGGCGCGCGAGATCGCGCGGCACGGTCTTCAGTGCGACCGGATCGACGATAATCTGCGTCAGATCGACGGACTGCAGTCCGAGTTTCTCGGAAAGCGCATCGCGCAGCGTGGCCTCGGAAACGAAGCCGAGCTGCACCAGCAGACGCCCGACCGGCACATGCGACTTGGTCTGTTCAAGCAAGGCTATCCTCAATTGGTCTTCCGTGAGGATGCCCTGATCGATCAGAATCTGGCCGATGTGGCGCTTGGCTTGCGGAGCGGTGGGTGAATTCATCCAGCCTGAATGATACCCGGCGAAATTTCTTCGCGCTGGCAGTTTCCCGTCAGCTTGTGAGAATCTGTGATTGGACAGTCACGTCATGGCGTTTCCGGCGGGTGCGGGCCAGGTCCCGCGGGAGCCCCCGCGGCCCGTAGATCGATCGTGCAACCGGACAGGAGGAAGCCCCGGCCGCCCGCTAGCGCTCGATATCCGCGATCCGGTTGCGAACCGCAAGCTGGCTGAAAGCGCCGGGGCGTTTCTCGGCATTCGCCAGCGCGCGCCTATAGTACTGAATCGCAAGGGCACTCTGGCGAAGATGGTCCAGGCTTATGGCAAGGTTGTAGGCAATGTCGGGGTTGTCAGGATCCGCCGTATAGGCGCGAAAGTAGGCTTGCTGCGCTTCAGGCCAGCGTGCCTGCTGGGCAAGCTGGTTGCCGAGCGAAAAATTAAGCACGGCGGCGTCCGGCTCAGCAGTAAGCAGAGATTTCATCCGGCTCTCTGCGGCGACAGGGTCAACCAGGTTGCCGCGCAACGAGATGATGCCGGCCTGAGCGTAGGCGTCACGCGGGTCTAGCTGCAGCAGCCTTTGGTAGTAATTCTCCGCAAGCTCCAAGCGCTGCGCCGCCGACTCAATCGCCGCCATGCCCAGCAGTGCATCCCGATTGTTCGGATCGTCCTTCAATGCAGCCAGGTAGCCGTCACGCGCTACGGCAAGCTCGCCCTTGAGGTAAGCCGCATAGCCTGTCTCCACGCCGGGATGCAGGCTCGGCGCGGGTCGGGGTGCGTTGAGCGGCCCGGCACTGTCGGCAGCCTGGGCGCGCTCTGGCGCCGTGGTACGACTTCTTGCGCGAGGTGCGGGCTTGGCAAGGCCAGACGCGGTAGGCGGTGCGCTTGGACCGGGGGTTGTCGAAGGAGGAGCGGACGGACTTGCTGCGGGCGCGATTGGCTGCGCCGCGGCTGGCGCCTTCGCGGTCGCGGAGGGGGTCGCGGCCGCAGTTGTCGCGGCGGCGGAACCAGATGCCTGCGGCAACCCCGGAATCGCGGCCGGCACTTCGTCTTCCTTTGCGGGAGCGGCATCCGTGCCGGCCGGAACGGTGGGTACCTGGTCGTTGCCGCGCGGCGGGTTCGGATTGACCAGCGGCGGAGGAGGCCGCAGCTGGGACCAGAAATAGGCGCCTGTGCCCAAGGCCGCAATGACCAGCAGGGTCATCACGATATAGAAAGGCATCCGAGGATTGGGTTCTCGGAATTTTGCCTCGAACACCTTGCGTGCGGCGGCCTGCTCGCCTGCCCTGGATTCGGCTGCGGACTCGGCCGCGCGGCCTTGGTCCTTGGTCCTTTGCGCCGGGCGCGTCCCGGAAGGTTCACGTGGCCCTTCAACAGGCACCGCGAGATCCTCGGTCTGAATTTCTACGGGACGAGTTATGGCGGGCAATTCATCGCGCGTGACAACATGGCGCGGCTCCTCGGCTGGCGCTAGAGAAAACGCATCCGGCGCAGGGCCGGTGGTTCCCTTTGTGCCGCGTTTGGCATCTTGCTTCGCCTTCTCGGCCTTCTTCAGCGCGTCGAGCAAAAGACTCATGATGTGTTGGCCGGGTTAGCGCGGCGGCATCGGAGGCGCGGAACGCGCCGGATTCGGGCGACTCAGGAAATCCTTCGTTGGAAGGAGATCGCGGAAATCGCGGAAATCGCCGTCGATGGCCGGGTCCCGGATCACTGTCGCGCGTAAGAAGATGACGAGCTCTGTCTTCTGGTTGGCGTCGCGCCGCTGTGCCAGAAGTTCCCCAAGACCGGGGATGCCGCGTACGCCGGGGACATTGTCTTCAATCGAAGAACTAGAGTCCTGCATCAGTCCGCCAAGCACCGCAATTTGTCCGCTCTGCACGCGCAGGATCGAATCGAACTCGCGGGTCTCGAAGACAGGAATCAGGTTTGGTCGAGTGAGGGCGGGATTCGGATCAGAGGCATCCGCGATGCGGCGCCGAATCGTAGGCCGAACGTTCAACACGACGGCGTCGGCTTCGTTGATCTGCGGCAGGACGCTCATCATGAAACCCTCCGCCGCGACGTTGGCGGTGGTATTGAAGGTGGCGGCTGCATTTACAGTGCCGCTGCCGGAAACCGCAACCGACTGGGTGGTGGAAGTCATCGTGAAGTAGACGATATCCCGGGTAACCCGCAGCAGTGCAGTCTGGTTGTTCAGCACGCTCAGTTTCGGACTCGACAGCACCTTAACGTCACCGAACGATTCCAGTAAGCGGACTGCAGAAGTGAAATTCAACCCGGCGGTGGCGTAACCTACGGTAAAGGCGCTGGTGTCCACGCCCGCCGGCGTTCCTGCCGAACTCTGGCTGATCGAAATACCCGCATTCCCGCTGCGAAGCCGCGACCAGTCAATACCGCGCTGGTATTGGTTGTTGAGCTGGACCTCGGCCACGGTTGCCTCGATCAAAACCTGGCGCTTTGCGGCCGAAACGATCTGGTCAATGAATTCCTGGAGCTTTTCGTGCTGCTTCGAGGTGGCTCGCACATAGAGAATACCTGTTTCGCGATTGGCAATAACGGCAGAAGCCTCTCTGAACGTCGAACCTGGCGCAGGTGCTACGACAGGTACTACCGGCGGCGCGCCGGGTGCCGACGGCGCGGCATTCGCGACCGGAAGCGCCGGCGTGCTTCCGGCGGGAATCCCGGGGAGAATCTTGTCGGTTTCCTGCAGAATATCGCGCACGTTCGCGACAATCGAATCCCAGAGTTGATTGTCGGAATTAACGTTGATCGAGGCGGTAGTACCGGTCCCGCCCCCGCCCCCGCCGCCCGAGCTGGAGGCGAACTGGGTATTGGAGTTTGACTGCATTTGTACTTTGCGAACTGCGCTGAGGTAGTCGATCCTATACGCGCGCAGGAACGGCACATCGCGCAGCACCACCAGGTTGGGGCCGTCCATCTCGTAACGCATGTCAATCTGGCGGCTGATCCGGTTCAGGATTTGCGGCAGAGTTTGATCGATCGCGTTCAGGGTGACGGTTCCGGAAATGTCCGGGTGAACGTCAATATTGAGGCGCGCATCGCGCGCAAGCGCAAATAGCAGATCCTGAGCGCGAACGTTGTTGACTACAACGCTGTACGTTTCAGGCTTTGCGACGGGTCGCGGCTTCGGCAGTATCGAGGCCACCTGAACGGGGGGCGGAATGTTTCCGGCAGGCGGGGGCTCCGGCGCGCGCAGATGCACGTTCGATGCCTGGACGGGCACTTGCCCGCATCCGGCGAGCGTGACCCCGATCAACAAGGCGAAAAGGGCAAATATCTTTCTTTGAGTCATGGCTCCGAGGATTATCTCCCGATCCACTTGAAGGATATCACGTTGTTCTCTCACAAACCTCGCTAAGGTTTTGTCGCGGAGGGTTTTTTACAAAGGTGCAAGCGCCCGAATGTGGACCCGCCCTGGCGCGGAAGGCCCTCAGCGAGCGAGTGTCGACCGTCATACCTGATATCCCCTTCAGAGCGCCCTTTAGAGCGATGCGCGCAACTCACCGAAACTTCGCGGCGTGGTCTGAAACGCCCTCTGATAGCGCGGGGGAAGACGCTTTTCCGCCTGTGCCGCCGCCTCGCGATTCGGGAAGGTGCCAAACAAAACGCGAATCCGATAACGCGCGCCGAGCAGGGTAGGAAGCACATACAGCTCGGACATCGGAACCAGCTCCCGGGCGCGGCCGAGAAATCGCTCCATTCGCGCGGCATCGCCGTTGTCGGTCTGGAAGAGTTCGATGCTGTAGGCGTCGTCAGGCTCATGGTCCAAGAGCTTGCGGGTGGCTGCGATTCGCTCCCGCAGCAAACGGGCGCTTCCGCTTGAGTAACCCGAAATGCGTCTGCTCCGCTCCGGCCCCAGCAGCGTCGGTTTGGGCGCAGCAACCTCAAGTTTCCGGGCGTCCGCCTGAGCGACGCGCAGCGGCGCCGCCGGCGCGGATGCGCCGGCGACAACGGGCGCCGCAGGAAGCGCGGAAGCCTGACCGGCCTCGCGCGGTGTGCTCGCCGGCTGATTGGGCATGGCAGCGGGAGCGTGCGGAGCGTGCGGGGCGTGCGGAGTGGGCTCGGCAGCGGCAGGTGCGGGCGGTGCGACACCAACCTGGACCACGGTTCCTTGCAACTGGCCGGTCTGCAGCGCCGTGCCCTGCGCCGGTGCGCCGGGGGTTCGAGCGGAAACCGGCGAGACTTCGGCCTGGCGCGCCGTTGGCGGAACGCTTGAAACGATCGATTGCGGCAGGATCGTTGCGTAGTTGTTGAACAGCCATGGGGCGAGTACACCCAGCACCAACCCTGCCGCCGCCGCCGCGCCTATCACCAGCGGGCGCTTGTTGCGCTCTACCCGGGCAAATTCCGAATCGTTTATGGCCTTGCGCACCAGCCTTGGCGTCACGGCATGTACGCTTTCGGCAAATGCCGCCAGCAGGGACTTGTCCGCCAGGATATTGATCCGCCGTGAAAGCCCGTCGGAGGCGCGGGCGATCCGGGCAATGGCGGCTGGCGAGAAAACGTCCGGTCCGCGGTACCCCGCCGCGCGCATGCGGAACGAAAGGTAGGTTCCGACCTCGCTCAAGCCAAGCGCCCGCATTCTGAAGCTGTGCGTGATGCGGTCCTTCAGCTGGCGCAGCGAAGGCCTGGAGAGGGCGGCATCCAGCTCGGGTTGACCGAACAACACAATCTGCAGCAGCTTGTGCCGGCTCGATTCCAGGTTCGAGAGCAATCGAACCTGCTCCAGCGTTTCTTCCGGCATGGCATGCGCCTCGTCGATCAGGATGACGACTTTGCGCCCCTCGCCGTAAAGCTTGATCAGCTGCTCGTGAATCTCGCGCAGTACGAGCGCCACCCTGCCCTGCGCGAACTGAAGATTCAGTTCGTCCGCGATCGTATACAGGATCTCATCGCGGCCCAGGGATGGCGTCGCGACGTAAATCGTGGCGACTCTTTCCGGCAGGCGTTCCATGAGCACTCTGCACAGCATGGTCTTGCCGCTGCCGACTTCCCCAGACACTTTGACGATGCCTTCGTCATGCAGGATCGCGTACAGCAGGGCTTCAAGCGTCGCGCCTCGGTCCGCTCCGTCGAAAAAAAAGTCGGTATGCGGCGTGATTCGAAACGGCGGTTCGGTCAGGCCGAAATGTTCCAGGTACATTTATCGCTTTCCTTGCGAGCCGGGCCCTTGCGATTCGTCGGGAAGAGCTTCGGGATTTTGTGCTTCTCCCGGCACGGAAACGGTCGCAATCCGGCTGTACAGGGTGGTTCGGTTCACGCCCAGCAACTTTGCGGCCTGGCTGATGTTGCCCCGGGTGATGCGGGTAGCCGCCTCCACATATGCATGCTCGATTGCGCTCAGCATCGCGTCCAAATCGAAGTGACGCGCGTTTTCGAGAGCGCGTGTCGCCTGCTCGACCAGATCGGCCCGATCCAACATTCCCTTTTGCAAGTCCGGCGCGCTCGGCGCTGTCGTTTTGACTCCGGCGTCGAACTCGGGCTCAAGCTCGAGCGGGCTGAGGCGCTGTCCGGCGTAACGCGCGCCGAGCCGGATCACGATATTGCGCAATTCGCGCACGTTGCCGGGAAACGGATACGCAAGCCAGCGTTTTTCGGCCTCCGCATTCAGCGAAAAAGGCTGTGTTCCCGACTGGGCGGCATAGAAGAGCCTGAAGTGCTCGAGCAGCAGCAGCTTGTCGGAATCCATTTCGCGCAGCGCGGGAACGGACAGCGTGAGAACCGACAGCCGGTGATAGAGGTCGGCGCGAAACGCTCCCTGGCGTACCTCGCGCCTGAGATCGCGATTGGTGGCGGTGACGATACGTGCCTTGGAAACCCTGCTCTGGGTCTCCCCCACGCGCTGATACTCGCCGTTCTCAAGAACGCGCAACAGCTTAGCCTGCATGTCGAGCGGAAGCTCGCCGATCTCGTCGAGAAACAGAGTGCCGTCGTTTGCCTCTTCGAAGTAGCCCGGCCTGCCGGCGAGCGCGCCGGTGAACGCGCCCTTCGCATAGCCGAACAGCGTCGGCTCGACCAGTGTCGGCGCGATCGCGGCGCAGTTCAACGCGAGGAACGGCCGGGCCGCGCGGCGCGAGCCGCTGTGCAGGCTGCGCGCGACAATCTCCTTGCCGCTGCCGGATTCACCCTCGATGAGCACCGGAAACAGGGGATCCGCGAATTGCGCCAGCTGACTTTTAAGTTTGGCGAGAGCCGGGCTGGCTCCGATGAGTCCTTCCGGCCCTTCCGAACCGCGCCGGATCTCAGCCGCCTGCAGTTCCAGGGCGCGTACAAGGAGACGCTTCAAGGCATCCGAATCGCAGGGCTTGGCGATGAATTCGGCCGCACCCAGCGCGCGCGCATGGCGCGCGTCCGCGGCGTCGTTCTGGCCGGAAAGCACGAAAATCTTCATGCTCGGGGAATGGGCCAGCAATTCGGCGATCAGGTGAAAACCCTCATCCGGCGCATGAGGCATGGGAGGAAGACCTAGGTCCACCAGTGCGAGCTCGGGCGGAGCAGGCAACTGGCGCAGCAGGTCGACCGCATCAGCGCGTGAATCGCAGGCATGAACCTCGAAATCAGCGTCCAGCGCAAAAGCGAGGGTATCCACGATCAGCCTGTCGTCGTCGACGATCAGCAGACCCGGTTTGGCGTCATGCCCTTTGCGAAGATCGGCCGCCATTGCTCCTACCGTTGTTGCCACGTCCTGCGTCCGCCATCCTCGCTTGCTATCCTCTGATGCACTTCAAGAACGCCCGTTCAAGATGCATCTCGCCCTGCTGCAGGCAAAGCGCGGCAGGCGCGCCCTGGAACCTGACCCGCCCGCGCTCGAGCACCGCGATGCCGGAGCATAGCTCTTCTACATCCGCGAGCACATGCGAGGTGAAAAAAAGGGTTTTCCCTTCACCCTGGAGCTTTCGGAGGATGGATTTCACCGCGATGCGGCTTGCCGGGTCAAGACCGCTCATAGGCTCATCGAGTACGTATAGCCTGCGCTCGCTCATGAAACAAGAGGCGAGGCCGAGCTTTTGCATCATACCCTTGGAATACTGCCGCACCGGCCGTTCCAGTACGCCTTCATCAAGCTCCAGATCGCCCAGCAGGCGCGCCGCGCGCGCAGCCTGGAAACGCTCGCCGCCAACGGCGGCCGTGGTCTCCAGGAATTCCCGCCCGAGCAGGTAGTACGCAGGCGTGAAGCGTTCCGGGAGATATGAAATCGCATTGCGCGAATGCGGTTTCCGATGATCAATGCCAAAGATTTCTATGTCCCCGCCGGTCGGGGCACACAGGTCGAGCGCGCACTTGATAAGGGTTGTCTTGCCGGCGCCGTTCGCCCCTACCAGGCCGAACGCCATGCCACACGGTATTTCAAGGTCCACGCCATCGAGGACAACTTGCCGGTCGAAGTTCTTTCGAACGCCGATCGCGCGCAGCGCGGCCCGGTTGCGTGACGCGGCGCCGGGAGATGAATGCGTAGGATTTTCCGTGGGCATTGGGAACCGTCGTTTTGAGGACCGCACCGTGGAGTAGGGTACTACCGTATCACCATGCGGCTGCGTTGGGTGTGTGTGTCCGCAGCGCAACAGGCCGAGATTTACGGTTCCCGCGTACAGTCGTGCTTGTCGAGTAAAATGGCGTCCTTTTATCTCCCGGACCTACCTGTGTCGGAACCAGATATCGTGGCGATCGAGCACCTTTCGTTCGGCTACGATGCGGCCAGGCCGGTGCTGCGCGATATTCATCTGAGCATACCGCAGGGCCAGGTGGTCGGGATCATGGGGCAGTCCGGCTGCGGCAAGACGACGCTCCTGCGCATTATCGCGGGCTGGCTAAAACCGGCGCGTGGCGTGGCGCGCATCTTCGGGCATCCGACCCGCGAGCTTGATCGCGACGGACTCTATGCGCTGCGCAGGCGGATGGGCATGCTGTTTCAGTTCGGCGCGCTGTTCACGGATATGAGCGCATTTGAGAATGTCGCGTTTCAAATGCGCGAGCACACCGACCTGCCGGAGGACGCGATCCGCGACTTGACGCTCCTCAAGCTCGAAGCCGTAGGCCTGCGCGGTGCGGCCTCGCTCATGCCTTCGGAGCTGTCGGGTGGGATGGCGCGCCGGGTGGCGCTCGCGCGGGCCATAGCGCTCGATCCCCGGCTGATGCTGTACGACGAGCCGTTTACCGGTCTGGACCCGATCGCCTTCGGCGTCATCGCGCGCCTGGTGCGCGAACTGAACGACAGTCTGGGTACGACGTCGATCGTGGTCAGCCACGACGTGCAGGAGTGCCTGAGCATCGTGGACTACGTCTACTTCATGTCGGAGGGCAGGATCGTCGCGCAGGGGACCCCGGCCGCGGTGCGCGACTCGCGGGAGCCCTTTGTGCGCCAATTTATCAACGGTGAGACTGAAGGACCGGTACCGTTTCACTACGCGGCAGCCCGATATGGCGCGGATTTGGATCTGGTCGAATCGCCCGTGGGCACGGCGTGAATCGCGTGCGTGGATTTTTCGAGGCCCTCGGCCGCCAGGTGACGGACCGGCTGCTGCGCCTGGGATTTGCGGCCCGTTTCTTCGTCTACATGATCCTGCACTCGGGTACGGCATTTCGCCGCTTCCGCCTGACTATCCGCGAAATCTATTTCGCGGGCGTGCTCTCCCTGATTATCATCCTGGTGTCGGGCCTGTTTGTCGGCATGGTTCTGGGCCTGCAGGGCTACGACACTCTGCAGCGTTACGGTTCGTCCGAAGCGCTGGGGGTGCTTGTTGCGCTGTCCCTGGTGCGGGAATTGGGACCGGTCGTGGCGGGCCTGCTGTTTGCGAGCCGGGCAGGATCGGCGATTACCGCGGAAATCGGCCTGATGAAGGCGACAGAGCAGATTTCGGCGATGGAAATGATGGCCGTGGACCCGGTGGCGCGGGTGGTCGCGCCTCGATTCTGGGGCGGCGTCATTTCGATGCCGTTGCTGGCCGCCCTGTTCTCTGCGATGGGGGTATTCGGCGGCTATCTGGTGGGCGTTCAGTTGATCGGGGTGGACGAAGGCTCCTTCTGGTCTCAGATGCAGGCGGCGGTCGATTTCCGGCGCGACGTATTAAACGGCGTGATCAAGAGTTTCGTGTTCGGGGTCGCGGTGTCCTTGATCGCTGTCTTCGAGGGCTTCGATGCGCCCCCCACCGCGGAGGGCGTCTCGCGCGCCACGACGCGTACGGTCGTGACGTCCTCGCTCGCCATCCTGGCGCTCGATTTCGTTCTGACTGCCCTGATGTTTACCGGAGGTAACGGATCATGAATCGCTCTACGACCGATCTCTGGGTCGGCTTTTTCGTCGCTGCCGGTCTGCTGGCAGTATTGTTTCTCGCGCTAAAGGTGGGAAATCTCACAACTTTTACCGCCGGAGATGCTTATCAGGTACAGGCCAAGTTTGCTAACATCGGGGGCCTCAAGGTGAGGGCGCCGATCAAGAGTGCCGGGGTGGTCGTTGGCCGGATTTCCGACATTCGGTTCGACAACGACAGTTTTGAAGCGGTGGTGACGATGAATGTCGACGCCAGGTATCAGTTTCCCCGCGATACGGTTGCAAAGATCCTGACCTCAGGTCTGTTGGGCGAGCAGTACGTTGGGCTGGAGGCGGGAGGAGATGGCGTCATGCTCAAACAGGGTGATCGGCTGCGGCTTACGCAGTCGGCGGTCGTGCTTGAGAACCTGATCAGCCAGTTTTTGTTCAATAAGGCGGCCGAAGGCAAGGACGCAAAGGAAGATCCTAAAAAATGACCTTGGCTCGCCTCATGCCGATGGCCTCCGGGCGGAGGCTCCTGCTCGCGTTCGCGTTTGCCGGGATGACCGGTTGCGCGACGCAGAACGTCAATCCGGTGGATCCGCTCGAGCCGATGAACCGTGTCGTGTACCAATTCAACGACGGCTTTGACCGCGCGATCGCCAAGCCGATCGGCACCGCCTACCGGGATGTCGTCCCGGTTCCGATTCGCGACCGCGTGCGCAATTTCTTCGCGAATATTGGTGACGTGCTGATCGGGTTCAACAACGTCCTCCAGGGCAAGATCGGCCAGGGGGCGAGCGATTGGGCGCGCGTGCTGTGGAACACGAGCTTCGGCCTGCTTGGCATGCACGATGTTGCCACCGAGTTCGGCTACGAAAAGCATAACGAGGACTTCGGTCAAACCTTCGGGCGCTGGGGCGCGGGCGATGGCGCCTACCTCGTGCTTCCGATCCTCGGATCGAGTTCGGTGCGCGATACAGCGGGTACCGTGCTGGACATGGCTCTCGACCCGCTCGGTAACACGCATCCGGTTGCCGATCGGAACGCCCTGATCTTGCTGCGTGCCACCGGCCAGCGCGCCGATCTGCTGGACGCGAGCCGGATTCTCGAAGAAGCGGCGCTCGACAAATACGCGTTTCAGCGCGACGCCTATCTGCAGCGCCGCCGCAGCCTGATTTTCGACGGTACCCCGGTGCCGTCCTCGGGCGGACCGCGCGCCGCGGTCCTTGACGACGAGCGCGCGCCCGCCGTCGAAGCGCCGAACGATGCATCGCCTGCCCCGCCACCCGCCGTTACCGGCGATATCTTCGAGCCGAAGGTGCCCGCGAACTACGACGCGGTGCTGTCCGCGGCGTCCGCTTCGCCTGAACATGAATCTGCTCGCTAGGCGCCTCCTCGCAGTACTGCTCGCGGCGGGCCTGGCCATTCCTGCAGCGCAGGCATGGGCTCAGGAAATCGCGCCTGATGAACTCGTCAAGGGCGTGACGCTCGACGTCATAGGCGTGATCGCCAAGGATCGCGAACTCCAGTCCGGCAACCGCCAGAAGGTAGCCGGCCTGGTGGAGGAGAAGGTGCTGCTGCACTTCAATTTCAGCAGCATGGCCGCGCTCGCGATGGGCCAGAACTGGGCGAAGGCGACGCCGGACCAGAAAAAGCGCCTGACCGATGAGTTCAAGATCCTGCTGGTGCGCACCTACGCGAGCGCATTGTCCTCCTACCGCGACCAGAAGTTCGAGTTCCGTCCGCTGCGCGCCAAGCCGACCGACACGGATGTCGTCGTTCAGGTGCGCATTCTGCAGCAGGGCGCCCAGCCGGTGTCGCTCGATTACGGCATGGAAAAGACGGCCTCGGGCTGGAAGGTATACGACGTGATCGTCGGCGGCGTCAGTCTGGTCGCGAACTATCGCACCGACTTTTCGAACATCGTCCGGGACAGCGGCGTTGATGGCCTGATCAACAGCCTGCGCGCCAAGAACAGATCCCTGTCCGCCACAACGGAGAAAAAGTGATTCGCCGCGAGGGCAATCGCATGCTTCTCAGCGGGCCGGTCACGTTCGCAAACATCAAGAGCGTGCTGGAAGAGGGTCTGCGGCAGGTGAACGACGGAATCCGGACGGTCGATTTCGCGGAGGTGAGCGAGCTGGACTCCTCGCTGCTCGCCGCGATGCTGGCGTGGTTGCGCGCCGCTCGCAGCGAGAAATCCGACCTGGTGTTTGCCAATCTGCCGGAGGACCTCGTCACGCTGGCCCGTGTGTACGGCGTGGAGCCGCTCCTGCCTGCCGCCCCGGCCGCGCATTGATTAATTGCCGTACCCAGGGCGTCGCGGCGGCTGCATCATGTGTTTCCGTACCCTGTGCTCTCAAGCGCGGCCGGTATCCGCAACCCGCCTCTTCTTTCTAAGCTCATGAGCGCCGCGATTCAAATTCAGCAGATAGAGAAACGCTACGGCAGCCTGCGCGCGCTGGATGGCGTCAGCCTGAGGATCGAACGCGGCGAGTTTTTCGGTCTGCTGGGGCCGAATGGCGCCGGCAAAACGACGCTTATCAGCATCATCGCCGGGCTTGTGCGGCCCAGCGCCGGGTCGGTCTCCGTACTGGGCGCCGATGTGATCTCCGAGTATCGGCGCGCGCGGCGCCAGCTCGGCGTCGTGCCGCAGGAACTGGTATTCGATCCCTTCTTCAGCGTGCGCGAAACGCTGCGCATCCAGTCGGGATATTTCGGCCTGCGCAACAATGATGCCTGGATCGACGAGGTGATGGCGAATCTGGATCTCACCGCGAAAGCGGACACCAACATGCGCGCGCTCTCAGGCGGCATGAAGCGCCGGGTGCTGGTCGCGCAGGCCCTGGTGCACCGGCCCCCGGTGATCGTGCTGGACGAGCCGACCGCGGGCGTGGACGTGGAACTGCGCCAGGGATTGTGGAAGTTCATCCGCCGGCTGAACGCGGATGGCCATACGGTCGTCCTGACGACCCATTATCTGGACGAGGCGGAAGCCCTTTGCGGGCGCATCGGCATGCTGAAGGAAGGAAAGCTTGTCGCGCTCGATTCGACGCGCAACCTGCTGCGCATGTTTTCCGGGCTCTACCTGCATCTTGGTGTGGACAACCCGGAAGCGATACCGCTTGTCATGGCCGAGCGCGTCAGTACGCGCGACGCCGGCGGCATCACGATCCGGCTGGAGAATTACCTGGACCTGGCGGAGGTGTTGAACAGCCTGCGCCAGGCGGGCGTGGTGATACGCGAATTCGAACTCCAGCCGCCGGATCTCGAGGAAGTGTTCCTGCGTGTCATGGCGCGCCAATGAGCGCCGATCTGATCGGGACTCGCACGGGCGGCGTGGCATGAGCGGTTTCGCCACGCTGTTCTACAAGGAGCTGATGCGCTTCTGGAAGGTGGCCTTTCAGACCATCGCGGCGCCGGTGCTCACCGCGTTGCTCTATCTGGTGGTCTTCGCCCAGGCTCTGGAGGGACGGATCCAGGTCTATGACAAAGTGCCCTACACAGCGTTCCTGGTGCCGGGACTGATCATGATGAGCGTGTTGCAGAACGCTTTCGCGAACAGTTCCTCTTCCATCGCGCAATCTAAAATCACCGGCAATATCCTCTTCGTCCTGCTGCCGCCGATCAGCCACGCGGAATTCTTCGTCGCCTACGTGCTCGCCGCCATCGTGCGCGGTCTGGCGGTGGGCCTCGGTGTGCTTGTCGTGACGATCTGGTTTGTGCCGCTGAGGCCGGAAGCCCCGCTCTGGGCGCTCCTGTTCGCGGTCCTCGGCAGCGCTCTGCTCGGCGTCCTCGGCATCATCGCCGGCATCTGGGCGGAAAAGTTCGATCAGTTGGCGGTGTTCCAGAACTTCATCATCCTGCCGCTCAGCTTCCTGTCGGGTGTGTTCTATTCCATCCATTCGCTGCCGTCCTTCTGGCAGAAGCTGTCCCACGCCAACCCGTTTTTCTACATGATCGACGGCTTCCGCTATGGATTTTTCGGCGTCTCCGATGTGGCTCCGGAGGCGAGCCTGGTCGTGGTGGGGTTCAGCCTGGCGCTGGTGTCGGCAGGCGCGCTCAGGATGCTGAACTCAGGTTACAAACTGCGGGGATGATGAGATGCGAGGGGCTGGATGCGCCCCACGCGCTCCCCGAAAGATAAGATACAGGCTCCTACCGACCTAGTCTCAGGGCACAACTTCAGGAGAGCATCTAGCCATATGGTCAGCGCGGAAAGCATCAAGCAGGGCATCGAAGCGGGGCTCGCGTGCGAGCACCTCGAGGTTACGGGCGACGGCCAGCATTTCGAAGCGCTTGTCGTCTCCGGCGCGTTTGCCGGCAAGAGCCGGGTGCAGCGTCACCAGCTGGTCTACGGCGCGCTCGGGGATCGCATGCGCGAGGAGATACACGCGCTGTCCATGCGCACCCTGACCCCCGACGAATGGAAGCCCTGAGCTGGAACAGGGCGGCGTGGGCAGGGGCGCGCTGAATTGGACAAGCTGAAGATCGCGGGCGGACGCCCGCTCGAGGGCGAGGTCCGTATTTCCGGTGCGAAGAACGCCGCGCTTCCGATCCTGTGCGCGGCACTCCTGAGCGACCGGCCGCTCGAACTCTCGAACGTGCCGCAGCTCATGGACATCCGCACCATGAGCAGGCTGCTGGCGCAGATGGGCGTTGCTGTGAGCCAACAGGCCGGCGGCCGCGTCACGCTGCACGCCGAGAACCTGGCCAATCCCGCGGCCCCCTACGAGCTGGTGCGCACGATGCGCGCCTCGGTCCTCGTGCTCGGGCCGCTGCTGGCGCGTTGCGGGCGCGCTAGTGTATCGCTGCCCGGGGGATGCGCGATCGGGCAGCGCCCGGTGGATCAGCACCTGAAAGGGCTGCAGGCCATGGGCGCGGAGATCGCGATCGAACACGGCTACATGAACGCCACAGCGAAGAAACTGCACGGCGCGCGCATCGTGATGGATCTGGTCACCGTCACGGGCACGGAGAATCTGATGATGGCGGCGGTGCTGGCCGAGGGCGCGACGCTGCTGGAGAACGCCGCGCGCGAGCCCGAAGTGGTGGACCTTGCGAATTGCCTGATTGCAATGGGGGCAAAAATCGACGGCGCCGGAAGCGACATGGTCCGGATAGAGGGCGTGCGTTCGCTCGGCAGCGCGAGCTACCGCGTGATGCCGGACCGGATCGAAACCGGCACCTATCTCGCCGCGGTCGCCGCGACGGGCGGCAAAGTCAAACTGTTCGATGCCGACCCGGAGACGCTCGATGCCACGTTCGAGAAGCTGCGCGAAGCCGGCGCGCGCATCGAGCTCGGCGGGAGTTCGATCGAGATCGAATGCTCGGGGCGGCCGTCCCCGGTCAATCTGAAGACCGCGCCCTATCCGGGCTTCGCGACCGACATGCAGGCGCAGTTCATGGCGCTGGACGCCGTCGCGCGGGGCACGGCGATCATCACTGAAACCATCTTCGAGAACCGCTTCATGCACGCGCTCGAGCTGCAGCGGCTGGGGGCCAACATCGCGATCCAGGGAAATACCGCGGTCGTGACCGGCGTCGACCATCTGGAGGGCGCCGCGGTGATGGCGACCGATCTGCGCGCCTCCGCCAGCCTGGTCATCGCCGGCCTGGTGGCGCAGGGGGAAACGCTGATCGACCGTATCTACCATCTCGATCGGGGTTACGAGGCGCTGGAATCCAAGTTTGCGGCGCTCGGCGCGCGGATTGAACGCGTGAAGTGAACCGGCGCGAACCGCGAGGCGTTGCGCGGAGAATCAGCACTTCAAGCAGGCCGGGAGACAATTTCTAATATGTAGTAACATATACGTTACTATATATCGTGGTTTTGCCTGCGACCTCCCCTCGATCGGGATCACGTTTCCCCGCATGCCCGGGGATACTTTAGCGGACAGGCGACAGTCTTGCGCGTGCCGCGGTAATGCCGCCGTCGATGACGAACACGCTCCCCGTTACGAACGCCGCCGCCGGTGAAACCAGATAGGCGACCATCCCGGCCACATCCTCGCAACGGCCCATGTGTCCGATCGGAACACCGGCACTTACGCGCTTCGCCTCATCGGGCGAGATCTGTTGCGCCGAAGTCTGGATCGCCCCAGGGCAGATGCAGTTCACGCGCACGCCATGGCTCGCGTATTCGGCGGACATCGCCCTGGTAAGCATGATCAAGCCCGCCTTCGAGGCACTGTAGATACCGCCTCCGGCATAAGGCTGCACCCCCGAAGTGGAGCCGATATTGACGATCGATCCCCTGCTCGCCAGCAGATGCGGAATAGCCGCGCTGGAGCACAGGAAAGGCGCCCGCAGATTGGTATCCATCACCTGCTGGTAGTCGGCGAGGGAAAACTCCCCGATCCGGCCGGTTCTCTGTACCCCGGCATTGTTGACGAGCACATCCAGCCCGCCAAGCCGGTGCAGTGCCCGCGCCACCAGATCCGGCGCGGCGGCGGCATCGGCCAGGTCCGCGGCTTCAAAGGCGATGCGCCAGCTGCGGGCTGCCGCGTCCCGCGCGATGGATACACCCGCCGCGCGGTTGCGGCCGCATATCACCACAGATGCCCCGAGCTCGGCGAGGTGATGCGCAATGGCAAGCCCTATGCCGGACGTTCCCCCCGTCACCAGCGCGCGCTTGCCGCGAAGCTCATCGCTCATGGCGCGCGTTCCCGCCGCCGGCTAGGCCGGCTTCTTCGCCGCCTTTCTGGTCGCCTCGATGGCTTTGATGCCAATCTGGTCGAAGTGATGCCATGCCACCCGGCACACCTCGCGCAGCGCCCGCGCGCAGCGATCCTGTTGCTCGCCGGTGCGCGCGAACTTTGCCACCAGATCCAGCGCCTGTTCGCCATGCCCCGGCCCGTTATCGCCCTTGCCATGGTCTGCGATCTCCGCCGCCGCCCAATGCGACAGCGCGCGTTCTCCGAGGTTCAGCTTCGCCCACGGCTCTTTGGCATTGATCGGCACATGCCCGTAGCGCTCGGCGATGGCCGCGTTGGTCAGCAGTTCAAGGCAGCCGAGGCCCGCAAAGGCCTCCAGCCACGGCTTGGTGCGTGCGACATTGTCGAAGTAGCACAGCGCCATGGTGGTGCTGATCAGCGGTTCGTGCTCGCGGATGGCCTTCTGGGTGACGCCCAAGGCCTCGGCAAACGCCCACATACTCTCGTTGTGCCCAAGTTCCATGGTCGGATCCTTCACCTCCTCCATGAACATGTTGCCGATCATGTAGGCGCGTACCTCGATCTCGTCGCAATTGCCGACAATGTTGCCGAACCACCTCGGAAAAGCGTCCGTGAACGCGCAATGTTCGAGCGCAAATACCAGCGCCCCCGCGGGCGAAATGTGCTTTTCCTGAAATTCGACAACGGCCGGCGGCGACTCCCAGTAGGTCGCACCAACCAGATCCCGCATGCGCTTCTTGAATGACTCCGCATCTTGTGGCAAGGCAATTCTCCTGTTCCGTACGTGTAAAAAAATTTTTCGCCTGCACTCGTTCCAAGTCTGGTCAATCGACCTTCGCGCCCGATATACGGACGGCTTTGCTGTATCTCGGGATATCCGCGCGGACAAGTTCAGCCAGTTGTTCCGCGTTGCCGAAAACGGCCTCCAGCCCGATCGTCTCGATTCGCTGAATCACCTCCGGGGATTGCACGGCACGCTGCAGCGCCGACGTCAATTTGTCCACGATCGGTTTGGGTGTTCCCGCCGGCGCGAAAAATCCGCTATCGGCCCGGAAATCGATGTCGGAAAGACTCGCTCCGGCCTCTGTCAACGCGGGGACCTCCGGCGCGAATCGTGAACGCTTGGCGGTCGACGCGGCGATCAATCTGACCTGCCCCGCTTTCAGCTGCCCCCGGAGCGAAACGATCCCCGCGAGCAGAACGTTGATTTGCCCGCCCATCAGGGCAGCCACAGACTGGCCCGAGCCCTTGTAGGGGACATGAACCATGGTCAGGCCGAGCGCTGAATTGAAGCTTTCCATCGCGAGATGGTGCAGGGAGCCGTTCCCCGCCGTCCCATAGTTCAGTTTCCCGGGGTTTGCTCTGGCGTACGCAATGAACTCCTGCAGATTCTTCGCCGGGAACGACTCCGGCACGATGATGAACACGGCGCCGGACATCACCAGGGCAACCGGGGTCAACTCCCTCTGGAAGTCGTACAGCCCGGGACGCATCGCGGGAAAGATCGCCCACTGGCCGGCATCGGCGCCGAGCAGCGTGTAACCATTCGGGGGCGATTTGGTTACCTCCTGCAACGCCACCATGCCGCCTCCGCCCGGACGGTTTTCGATCACAACAGGCTGTCCAAGGATACCGGTCAGCGCCTGCCCTATGGCGCGCGGGACGAGGTCCGGCGCGGACCCCGGGGGATACGCTGAAACGAGTCTAATCGGCGCGCTGGGGAATTCCTGAGCGCTGGCCAGTGTCGCGGCAGCGGCCAGCAATAGCCCGATCAGAGTGCGGCATGCTGAGATTTTCATATCCTCCCTCCTTGGCAAGATGTGGCACATGACGCCGCTTGAAACCGGCGCGGCTATTCAGTGTAGTTCAGTCTCGGTGGCCGATGCGTTCGGGGCGCGGCCGGCTGCGCCTTGCCGCACCGGGACCACTTCTTGCCATGCGTGGCACTTGGATTAGTCTATCCAAAAGCGCCGGAGCACGCGCGGACCGGGCGGACGGGCGGCTTGGTGGTTTGGCAGGCGGGGGCGGTGAACGATGGAGCGGGTGAAGGGAATCGAACCCTCGTATGCAGCTTGGGAAGCTGCCGTTCTGCCATTGAACTACACCCGCGATGGTCAGCGGTCCTACCTTTAGACCGTACTCGCTAACAAGGCAGGATTCTACACATTCATCCACCACCGTCGTTTTGAACGACAGACTAGCAGGTGGGGCGATTTTTGGGCTGACTACCTCGCGGCTGGTCAATCTCACCGTGGACAGTCACGGTGAGGCTCTCACGGTGAACCAATTCACCGTCTCCAGCGTTGCTTAACTGTCTCCCCGTGGACCCAAGTGTCGTGTTAAACGACGGTGGTGAGAGATGGCCATTGCCAGACCGCCCAACGCCCCGCAAATGGCGGCAACTTCAGACGGCTCTATCACCACTCTTCTGATACTCTAATTGCTTGCGACGCACAGCACAGGCGGGGGTCCCTTGAAACCTATTACGCAAGAAGCTCAGCGGGAGATAGTTCCGGACTTTGCTCGTGCTATCCGGGAGAAGAAGGCGGGGACGGTAAAACCAGCCCGCACAGTAATAAATTTTCGTGACGAAAAATCCGGGAGCTACGAGCGTCCGATTGAATCAGTGCCAATAAGTCTCCTTCGATATCGCAAGGATAACGGACGGATAGCTTCCGACGTAATGAATTATGGGCAGCTGACTGGGCCGTTAGACGAGAAGGACGACGACCATCAGAAAATTCTTCGCGATTTTCTTGCGAAGAAGGATCCAGAAAAAACTGAAGATCTTATTAAGTCGATTGAGCATACTGGGCAAAGCGAGCCAGCGATCATTACGTGCGATGGATTCCTGATCAATGGCAACCGTAGAAAGATGGCCCTTGAGTCTTTAAGCGATCGGCATCACGGGGCCGAGGAGTACAAATACATGAAGGTTGTTATTCTTCCCGGATCAGGCGAAGAAGGTGGACCACCAACCCTACTAGAAATCGAGCGTCTAGAAAACCGCTATCAACTGCAGAGCGACGGTAAATCCGAGTACTACGGATTCGATCGAGCACTTTCAATTAAGAGGAAGATCAACCTAGGGTTCTCACTTGAAGAGCAGCTAAAGGATGATCCACGCTATGTGCGCGCAACTGACCAAGAATTGAAGAAAGCAGTAAAGGAATACGAGCGTGAATATATCGGCCCCTTGGAGTGTGTAGACCGATATCTTCACAACTTTAAGCGCGATGGACAGTATGGGTCTATTTCTTGGGGAAAGGCAGATAAGGAAGGGCGATGGCAGGCCTTTATCGATTACAGCCACATGTACCGTGCACGGCTCACCAATCCCGAATGGCAAATCAAGAACGGTCTTGATGATGAGGATATTGCTGACATAGAACAAGCGGCGTTCAAAATGATCCGACTCCGCTCCTTAAAGGGCTTGCCAAAGGTTCATCAAATAATGCGTCGCCTGCCAGACCTTTGTGCCCTGAGAGAGAGCAAAAAGCAAATACTTTGCATTGCAAACGAGGTTGATTCGTCCTTGCCATCCGGTGACGAATTTGACGCAGCAGGCAATCCACTCTCTCCAGATGATATTGATAGGAAATGGGCGCAACGGAATCAGCAGAAATTGATTATGCTCACCAAGAAAGCACTGGATTTCGATGATTCCTCAAGAGAGAAAGAAACTCCTTTAACGCTCCTTGAGGCAGCATTAAAGAAATTGCAGCATGAAGATTTTTCAGTGGAACTTATTTCTCACTCTCAATATCCAGAAGCTCGGAAACTTGCGTCTCAAATACAAAAAGAGGCATCCGACATTGAACATTTGCTTTACGAAAATGAGAAGAAGCTCACGAGCCTACAACGTAAGCGATGAGCTGTAAGGTAATAATTAGGGATGGGAGGTTGGTTGTCTCCGATCCAACGCAACTGCTAGGTGGCAGGCATCACAGCCAGATGGCAGTTTGGGGTTTCCGCTACGACGCCAGCGCGAACACCTATGTCGGTAGACAGGAAGAGCAGCACTACCTAGAGAAAATCGCAAAGTATTTTGCGCGATTTCAAATTCCCTTGGAACTTAGTACTGAAGCTGAGGCGACAAGAGCCGAGATTGAGCAATCCAGCATTGAACTACAACATGCGATTCAAACGGGAGCTCTATTCAAAGACGCAGCGGCCTCCCCACCAAACGCCAAAGAATTCATTCAGTTCTTAGAAAACAGACCTCGCCGCCTGAAAGCTCATCAGATTAAGGCTGCCTTACATCTGCTGGCAGTCCGAAACGGGGCCAACTTCTCGGTCCCAGGAAGTGGCAAGACGACCGTCATCCTCGCTGTTTTTGATTGGCTCAGAGGCATTGGAGACATTGACTCTCTTTTCGTAGTTGGTCCTCCCGCGTGCTTCGCGCCTTGGTGCAATGAATACGAAGCAGTAATTGGAAGTAAACCATCCTACGAGCTACTCGCTGGGGGCGATATAGAAGAGCGCCAGCGGAAGTATTACGCTAGTAAGGTTGACGTATGTGACCTCTATCTAACATCCTTTCAGACCTTGCAAAGGGACTGGGAGCGAGTGAAGGTTCTTCTCAAACAATCTGGCGCACGCTTTGCGCTTGTCGTAGATGAGGCTCACTACATCAAACAACCTAACGGAGCTTGGGCGCAGGCAGTATTGAGTATTTCCCCCTCTGCGAGGATTCGATGGATCTTGACGGGTACGCCTTTCCCATATTCATACTCGGATGCGTTCAATTACTTTGACGTTTTGTGGCCGAAGCATTCCCCGCTCTCCCAACATGACCGAATTCAAATCACCAGCGCGATCAAGAATCAACAGAGTCGCAATGCAGCCGATCTCCTCACCTCGCGCATAGGGTCACTATTTTACAGAGTTAGAAAGCGTGACCTTGGCTTAGCGCCGCAAGATTTTTTGCCACCAACAAAGATCCACATGAACACGAACGAGAGACGTATTTACGATTCCGTAGTGGAGAAAATTCGAAATCTCGCAATTAATGATAGCTATCAGGAATTTGAACTACTTACCCAGCTAAGACGCGGTCGAATGATGAGGCTTCGCCAGTGCTTATCCTATGCTCGTCTGCTGGGGACTGCGGTTACGGACTACAGCGAGAATCTTCTCGAGGGGCAGCTTTCTCTGGCGGATACCATCAAACATTACGATGAACTTGAATCGCCTGGAAAGCTTCAAGTCACCCTTGATCTCGTGCTTCACTTGCGCAAGCAAAATGAGAAGGTTGTCATATGGTCGAATTTTGTTCAGACATTGAAGTTGCTACAGAAGAGGCTGGAGAGCGCAGGCTATAGAGCAGCTTTGATCTATGGTGAAACCCCAACGGAGGCCAATAGTGAAAATGACGAGTCGAGTAGAGAAAGCATCATTCGCAAGTTTGTCGATCGCGATAGCGGTTTGGATATTCTTGTGGCGAATCCAGCGGCGTGTTCGGAATCAATTTCCCTCCACAAGGAATGTTCTCACGCTGTCTACTATGACTTGTCGTATAACTGCGCCCAGTATCTTCAATCGCTGGACAGAATCCACCGAGTAGGCGGGTCAGAGTTCAAGGTTGCCCACTACCATTTCCTTCAATACGCAGATACTTTGGATGAAGACATCTTGGACAATCTATTGCGAAAGGCCGCGAACATGAGCGCGATCATCGATCAAGATTGCCCGGTCTACTCGTTAGACATGTTTTCGGAGGAAGACGAGCTGGCGGCGTATGAGCGCCTCTTCAGGTAAACGCGCGGAAATCTTAGCGAAGCTGGAGGTTAGGCAGATCCAGCATTTGTTACGCGTACTTTCACAATCCACATTGCGTGGGCAACGTTTTGTCGAACAGGCCTTCATGGAACAGGCCCGCAATTTCGCGGAGACACGTCAGTTTCTACAGGATATGGAGTGGATCGAGGAGCGAAGCGGGCAACTGTTTCTAACCAAAGCGGGAGTCATCGCGTGCGAACAGGTGGCTGACGACGAGCAGATAAGAAGCCATTTACTTGAAACATTGTCCAATGTCGTCAATCCGTACCGGAGAGATCTGGCGGGTTATCTTGGTCACTTCCGCTTAAGCGGCTCGAGGCTCACATACCGCCCATCCCTATCGGATCGTACAAAGCAACGGCCAATTCGTGATTTTTTGATGGATATGCATGTCGTCAGTTATCGAAAGGCAGATGACACGTACCTAATTGAACCCGATGCGGCAGACGCGTACATCTGGGCAACTAATTTCCGGTCATCGTCGACAAACGCCTTTCACGCTGACGCGAAACGGAAAGTGGATTTAGGTTTCGCCGCGGAAGTCGCCGTATTCGAACACGAAAGAATGCGGGTAGGCTCGCAGTGGGAAAATAGTGTCGAGCATGTCTCGCGTGAAAGTCCATTTGCGTGCTACGACATTAAGAGCGTGACAATAGAAGGGGAACTTTCGATTCCACGCTACATTGAGGTGAAAGCAGTGTCCATAGAATCTTACAAATTCTATTGGTCACAGGCCGAGCTTGAGGCGGCGCAGATTCTAGGCTCCAAATACTTTCTGTACCTGGTCCCACTACACGCGGGTGGTCAATTTGATTTGCCTGGGATGTTAGTGATTAGCGATCCATACGAATCTGTATATTTGAATTCGAAGGCTTGGAGACTTGAACAAGATGCGGTGATATGTAGTAAGCGGACTGAGATTGGCGGTGTATGAGAGATTATCCTTTCCTCGCTGGATTAATTTTGTTTTCTTTGATCTCCAACTTTGTCAATCTCAGTTGAAGTTTTCCAGTTTTCCGTGCTTCCATAAATTGGGAATTTCTCCAAAGAATTTCGGTACGCGCATAGTCTTTGCCTGTAGTGTCGCGAGTATGAGTATCAATGGTAGTTCGATACCAGCCGTTCTTCTTGGTAAGTATTGAGTCGTAAACCTTGTTGCGATACCCACTTATTAGGATCATTGCCTTCGAACGACTACATAACTTAAGAAGGTCACGGTGAAAGGGTTCGTCCTTTGCGTCTATCGTATAGCCGTGTCGTCGCTTCACGAAATATGGAGGATCCAAATACATCAACGTGGCTGGACGGTCCGCAAAGAGCCTGACGAGATCCCGCGCATCTCGCTTCTCTATGCGGATTGTTCGCAGACGTTCTGCGACGTGCACGAGCCGCTCTGGCAGGTTAAACCACCTACTTACGCGAGCTTCCATTCCTCCCCGAGCGAACGACTGTGAATAGGAAAATCCGCACGAAGATTTTGTTGCTATTGTGGAATTGACAGTCATCATCGTCGCAACTAGGAATTGTCTCGCACGCTCCAAAGGGTCCTGTGACGGGGTGCCATTTCGAGCAGCCTCGAACTCCTGGCGCGAGTAAGGAGTTAGTGCTACGGCTTTGCACAACGCCTCTGGGTTTGTACGCAACTGTTCAAATACGTTGGTGACATTCCCATCTAGGTCGTTAATTACCTCAATCGGCGCCGCCGGCTTCGCGAGCGTAATTGCTGCGGAACCGCAGAATGCTTCTACCCATGCGTTGTGCGGCGGCAAAGAGGCAATGATTTTGGTGGCCATGCGCTGCTTCGCGCCGTAATAACCAAAGGGTGGCTTTGTAAAACCGACTAGAGCGGTGTCGATAGAGCTATCGCCTATTGAATACAAGCTATCCTCAGAAGTCATCCGGCCACCAACTGACTATTGTTATCATGTTTGAAGATCAAAGTGTCGCCGCCTGTGCTGTGCTTCGCAAGCAATTAGAGTATCAGAAGAGTGGTGATAGAGCCGTCTGAAGTTGCCGCCATTTGCGGGGCGTTGGGCGGTCTGGCAATGTCCATCTCTCACCACCGTCGTTTAACACGACGCTTGGGTCCACGGGGAGACAGTTAAGCAACGCTGGAGACGGTGAGGTGCTTCACCGCGAGAGGCCCACCGTGACTGTCAACGGTGAAATTGACCAGCAGCGAGGCAGTGAGCCCAAAAATCGCCCCACCTGTCGGTCTGTCGTTCAAAACGACGGTGGTGGATGAACCGACGAGATCATCGTCAATATTCAGTATCGAGTGCAAGCAGAACCGCTTGTCCACGTAATTCCTAGTGGACTTGATGCGAAGAAGACGAACTCACTCCTTGCTTCGATGCTCGATTTTGTATCTGGAGATGGCAGGAAAAATGTCGTGAAAAACGACAGTTCGCTCACTTGACCGGGAGCCTTGCCTCTAATTTCTCTCCCTGGGACCCCAAATAGCAGCCAAATTGGATCGGTGACCAACAGGTAGCTGCTGACGAAGCGATTCCAAATTGGGCTGATTACTGGCGTGGGACCCAATCAGTTCCCCAGCCATGGGACGATTGCTGGAGAGAAACAGTTAGGTCGCTAGCGGACGTAGCTCAGTGGTCCCGAACCTTGGGAAGCTGCCGTTCTGCCATTGAACTACACCCGCAGCGTTGTGGATTTTAAGCGGATTCCTCAGTCCCGTCGAAAGCCCTGACCACCTGCTGGGCTGACCATCGGGCCGACGGTCAGGTGGAAGACTGCATTCGCAACGGCATTTCCAAATGTTGCTGCATCGGCTGTCCGAGCCCCCCCCTCCTCGATGAATGACATCGCTTCTTAGCCTCTGAAGATCGGTACATTCTTCCAGAGGAGGCCCGGTGCTGCCCGTTACGTTATCTCTGGCAACGTCGGCGTGGGTACGAAGACTGGAATAACCGGCGGCACCGGATTCAGCGCAATTCCGGGAGGCGCAAATGCCGGCTTTCCCGGTGTCACGAGTCCGGTTTTTCCCGGAGGCCTGCCTGCCGGTATTTCTGGGGGCGCGGGCGGGGTGCCGTCAGTCCGGGCGGCGCCGGTGCTGGGATGAAGCCCTAGCGGCTAGCCTGGTCAAGGCTTGCCCTGCGAAGAATAGTGGATAGGCCCGCCGCGAAACGGCGCGAACCCGGTGCCAAAGATGAGACCGCCGTCCGCCAGATCCGCGTCTGCCACGATACCCTCGGCCAGCGCGGCACGCGTCTCGGTGAGATAGGGTTCGACCAGCGCGTCGATGAAACGCTGATCGAAAGCACCGGGCGCGCCTTTCTGGGCCTTGCCGTCCACGTAGCGGTAGATGCCCTCGCCGGTCTTTTTGCCGAGATGCCCGAGCGCCACCTTTTTGGTTAGCACGTCCGGTGCTTCGGCTTCCGCGCCGGATGTCTTTTTTGATAGCGCCTTGCCCGCGGCGAGGCAGATATCCAGGCCCACGGTATCTGCGAGTTCGATCGGGCCCATCGGCATGCCGAAGGCTTCCATCGCCGCATCCAGAGTCTCCGGCTTCGCGCCTTCATCGAGCATGCGAAACGCATTCTGCATGTAGGGTCCGAGCACCCGGTTGACGAGGAAACCCGCCGCGTCCTTGACCGGCAGCGGCAGCTTGTCGATGGCGCGCACGAAGGCGGCAGCCCGCGCCGCAAGCTCCGGGCTGGTATTCGCGCCGGCGACCACTTCGACCAGCTGCAGCTGCGGCACCGGATTGAAGAAGTGAATCCCGACCAGGCGCGCTGGGTCGCGCAAGGGCGCGGCGATGTCGGCGAGCTTCAGACTCGAGGTGTTGGTGGCGAGGATCGCGGAGGACTTGGCGAGGGCTTCGACTTTGAGGAACAGCTGGCGCTTCGCCTCCAGATTTTCGAAGATGGCCTCGATGATCAGATCCGCGCGCGCCACGCCCGCGCCGGCGACGTCCGGGATCAGTCGATCAAGCGCATCGCGCACCCGCAGCGGATCGCGCAGCCTGCGCTGGAACAGGCTTGCCGCGCGCTTGATCGCGGGCGCGATGCGCTCCGGCGCCGTATCCTGCAGCGTCACGCGCATGCCGCGCAGCACGCATACCGCGGCGATGTCGCCGCCCATCACGCCGGCGCCGATCACATGCACGTCCTTGACCGGGCTTGCCACGTTCTTGCCCTGCTCTTTCAGCCGCTCCTGCAGGAAGAACACGCGTATCAGATTCTTGGTGGTCGGATGCGCGAACAGTTGCTGGATCGAGTTCGGCGAATCGGCCGCGACCGTGAAGGGGTTGCCGTCGTGGTCGCGCCACAGATCCAGGATGGCATAGGGGGACGGGTAGTGCTCGCGGCGGGCGCGTTTCGTGACCTGCTTGCGTGCCTGCGAGGCAATCAGGCCGCGCAACGGGGCCTTGAGCAGCAGCGACTGCAGGAAGGGCAGCTTGCGCGGCATGCGCGCCTCCAGCGTGACGATGCGCGCGGTGTTCTCCAGTATGCGCAGCGGCACGGCCTGGTCGACCAGGCCCATGCGCCGGGCGCGCCGCGCATCCACGGATTTGCCGGTCAGCAGCATGTCCAGCGCGGCGGCCGGACCGATCAGCTTCGGCAGCCATTGCACGCCGTGCCAGGCGGGCAGGATCCCGAGCATGACTTCGGGCAGCGCGAAGCGCGCGCTGAGGTTACCGGCAGGATCGTCCAGCGCCACCCGGTAGCGGCAGGCGAGCGCGAGTTCCATGCCGCCGCCCATGCAAAAGCCGTTCACCATCGCCGTGGTCGGAAAAGGCAGGTCGCGCAGCTTCTGGAAAACGTCCCAGCCCAGGCGCACGAAGCTGAGCGCCTCCTCCACCGACTGAAAGCGCGTGAACGCGGCGACATCGGCGCCCGCGATGAAACCGGAATCTTTCGCCGAGCGGATCACGAGGCCTTTCGGCTGCGCGGCGCGGATCGTGTCGAGCATCGCATCCAGTTCCTGCAGCGCTTCGCTCGAGAAGGTGTTCGCAGATTCTCCCTGCTTGTCGAAGCTGAGCCATACGAGATCCTGGGGGTCGCGCTCCCAGCGCCAATGTTTGCTCAAAGTAATTGCCTGGTCCATCGCCGCTCCCTAAACCGTTTCGACCAGCATCGCGCCGCCCAGCCCGCCGCCGATGCAGATGGATGCGATGCCGCGCTTCGCGTTCTTGCGTTTCAGCACGTTCAGCAGGTGCAGCACGATGCGCGCGCCCGAGGCGCCCACCGGATGGCCGAGCGCGATCGCGCCGCCATCCACATTGAGCTTTTCCTCGTCCAGCGCGCCGAGCGCGCCATCCAGTCCCAGGACCTCGCGGCAGTAGCGCTCATCCTTCCAGGCGGCCAGACAGGCGAGCACCTGGGCCGAGAAGGCTTCGTTTATCTCCCAGCAGTCGATGTCGTTCAGGCCCAGGCCGTTGCGCTGCAGTATCGGCGTTGCGGCGTGTACAGGACCCAGGCCCATTTCGCGCGGATCGAGCCCCGCCCACTGCGAATCGAGTATCCGTCCGATCGGCTTCAGAGCGTGGCGCTCCACCGCGGCGGCCGAGGCGAGGATCAGCCACACCGCGCCGTCGGTGATCTGCGAACTGTTCCCCGCGGTCACGTTGCCAAACTTGCGATCGAAGAACGGCCTGAGTTTCGCGAGGCCTTCCGCAGATGCGTCGCGCCGCAAACCGTCGTCCAGCCCGTAGGCGTTGCCGCGCGCATCGTACAGCGCATCGATTTCGCCGCCCCCGGGCGCTAGCACACCCTCGTCCTGGGCGCGCGCCACGCGCTGGTGGCTGCGCACCGCAAAGGCGTCCATCTGCGCGCGCGTGATGCCGAAGCGATGCGCCAGATTTTCCGCGGTCTGCCCCATCAGCAGGCCGCACACCGGATCGGTCAGGCCGCGCATGATGCCGATCACGGGCGCGAGCAGGGACTTGAAAGGCAGGCGCGCGAACAGCGCCGCGCGCTGGCCGCCGCTGCGCGCTGCCGCCACGTCGGAAAACCACAGCACCATCTTTTCCGCGTACAGGAGCGGCGCGCGCGACAGCGCGTCCACACCGCCCGCGAGGACGATATGCGAGCGCCCCGCAAGGATGTTGTTCACCCCTGAATCAAGCGCCTGCATGCCGGAGGCGCAATTGCGCATCACCGTCCAGGCGGGCATTTTTTCGCCGAGGCCCATGCGGAGCGCGGCGACACGCCCTATGTTCACTTCGTCCACCGAAGGCGAGGCGCAGCCGAGGATCACCTCGTCGATCGCCCTCGGGTCAAACCCCTGGCGTATGAGCAGCGCACGGCCGGCCTGCGTCGCAAGGTCGCTCGCCGCGAACGGGCCGGGGCGATTCTTGGATTTCAGGAACGGCGAGCGTGCACCGTCGACGACATAGACCGGCTGTGAAAGCGCCATCGGGATCCCCGTTAAGTACCAAGTACCGCTACGTAACCGCGTACCGCCGCATTGGCTAGGCTGCCCTGGCCGCGACCGGCTCGGCCGATGCGAGCTTGCGCAGAATTTCCGCGCGGCCGAAGTCCTGCGGAAAATCGTCCACCTTGATGACGGCCTTGCGCAGCGTCTCGCGGCGCTGCCATAGCGCGAACTCGTCCGGCGTGATCAGTCCCTGGTCGCGCGCCGACGTTGGGAGGTCGCGGTCTAGCAGCGGCACGAGGCGACCGCCTTTTACGGCTTCGCGAAGTTTTTTCTCTATCGGCTCGCAGGCGATGGTGACGGCGAACGCGGCCTCCAGCCGGCCGGTCGCGTCCGTCTCCGATTTCGGCACGTACATGCCCGCGGTCAGGCGGTCGCGCGCGGCGCCCGGCTCGAGCAGGATCTTCGCGCAGGCGCGGTTGCGCGAGTCAAGCGGCGGGCGGAACGGCATGCCGAGCGGAAAGATCGTCCAGCGCAGCAGCGTCGCGAGCGGCTTGACCGGAAAATTGGAGAGAATCGCGTCGATCGCGTTCTGCGCTTCGTAGAGCGCATCGCGCACCGCCCAGCCGACCAGCGGCAGGTCCTGCTTCAGGCGGCCCTGGTCTTCGTAGCGCTTGAGCGTGGCGGAGACGAGATACATCATCGAGAGCACGTCGCCGAGGCGCCCGGAGATCTTCTCCTTGCGCTTCAGCGCCCCGCCCATCGCCATCATCGAAATGTCGGCGAGGAAGGCGAACGCGGCCGACATCCGGGTAACCGCGCGGTAGTAGTGCCGCGTCTCCGGCGCCGATCTGTCGGGCGGCGGGGCGAAGCGCGCCGCGGTCAGGCCGTAGAAGAACGCGCGCACGCCGTTGGAGATCACGTGGCCCACGTGCGAGGTAAACGCGTCGTCGAATTCCGCGGCGGCGGCGGCGCCGCTCATTTCCTTCACCGCGCGCATTTCGCGCAGCACGTAGGGGTGGCAGCGGATCGCGCCTTGGCCGAAGATGATCAGCGTGCGGGTGAGGATGTTCGCGCCCTCCACGGTGATGCCGACGGGTATCACCTGGTAGCCGCGCCCGACCCAGTTGTTCGGCCCCAGACAGATGCCCTTGCCGCCGTGGATGTCCATCGAATCGTTCACGCACTTGCGCGCGCTTTCGGTCAGGTGATACTTGGCGATCGCGGAGATCACGGCGGGCTTTTCCCCGAGATCGACGGCGCCCGCGGTCATCACGCGCGTCGCATCCATCATGTAGGTGCGCGCCGCAATGCGGCCGAGCGCCTCCTCCACGCCCTCCAAGTGGCCGATCGGGGTGCGGAACTGGCTGCGCACGCGCGCATAAGCGCCGGTGAAGCGCGCGAGCGCTTTGGCCCCGCCCGCGGACGAGGTCGGCAGCGAGATCGAGCGCCCGGCCGCGAGGCAGCCCATCAGCATCATCCAGCCCTTGCCCGCGTACTCGCGGCCGCCGATGATCCAATCGAGCGGCATGAACACCTCCCTGCCGGAATTCGGGCCGTTCTGGAACACCGCATTCAGCGGCAGGTGGCGGCGCCCGATGTTCACCCCCGGGGTGTCGGTCGGCACGAGCGCGCAGGTGATGCCGAGGTCTTCCTTGTCGCCAATGAGGTGCTCCGGGTCGTAGAGGCGGAAGGCGAGGCCGAGCAGTGTGGCCACCGGACCAAGCGTGATGTAGCGCTTGTCCCAGGTGACGCGCATGCCGAGCACCTCCTTGCCCTGGAACACGCCCTTGCAGACGATGCCGCGGTCCGGAATGGAGGCGGCATCGGAGCCCGCCTCGGGACTGGTCAGCGCAAAGCAGGGCAGATCGAGCCCCTTGGCGAGCCGCGGCAGGTAGTGGTGCTTCTGCGCGTCGGTGCCGTAATGCAGCAGCAGTTCGGCCGGGCCGAGGGAATTTGGCACCATCACCGATACCGAGGCGGCGTTGGAGCGCGTGGCGAGCTTCATCACCACCGCGGAATGCGCGAACGCCGAGAAGCCCAGGCCGCCGTACTGCTGCGGGATGATCATGCCGAGAAATCCCTGGTCCTTGATGAACTGCCACACATGCGGTGGCAGGTCGTGGCGCTCGTGCGTGATCTCCCAGTCGTCGCACATTTCGCACAGTTCTTCCACCGGGCCGTCGAGAAATGCCTGCTCCTCGGCACTCAGCCTGGGCTCCGGATAGGCGAGCAGCTTGTTCCAGTCCGGGCGCCCCGAAAACAGGTCCGCATCCCACCAGACCGTGCCGGCATCGATCGCGTCTTTTTCGGTCGCCGACATGTCCGGAAGAATGCGCCGGTAGATCGCGAGCACGTGATTGGTGACGAGCGCGCGCCGCAGGGCGGGAATATTGAGCGTGCAGGCCGGGGCAAGGAATACAAGCGCGAGCACGGTGTTTCCGCTATTTCCGAGCTGCAGTAAACTGGACAGCCAGCCGAGCAGCAGCGCAGCCGCAAGCGTCCACCAGATCAGGGGACGCCGCCAATATGCAAGCGCCGACGCTACGAGCAATGCTGCAAGGATGAATCCAGCCATGGTGCACCCCTCGTTCCAGTTTCCAGATTGCAGCACGCAAAAGGCGCGCCCCTGGGTCCTGCTGTCCTGCGCTGCAAGTGCTACGCCGCCTTCTTCACCTCGGCACCGCGCGCTTCGGCGGCCATCAGGCCCGAGCTTGGATTCGCGAGCAGGCGTTGCTCGAACAGGCACGCATCATAGCGGTCTTCCGGATTGCTCCCGGCGATGAGCTGCACCGCGTCCGTCGCGGTCAGCGTGCAGGACCGGGTACCGAACATGACATACAGGCGGCCAGCTCAACTTCTGCCGCGCCAGCTCGGGCTGCGCGTGTTGCAAGGCGCTCTTGTGCGCTTCACGGCTACCGCATAAAGCCGGCCAATCAAGATGCGGATCTCGCACAGGTCAGCATGCGCATCGAGGTCCCCCGGAGGCCGTGCAGCATGAAGCGTTCTTCGGCGGCGTCGACGATCCAGATTCGCGTTTCGTGCTCGGGCTTTACTGAGCGCAGCGTCATGTGGCCTTTCGTCCGATTGGGCTGCTACCCCGGATATCAAACCAAACAAGCGTTTGAATCGTTTCCGGCGAATGATAAGGAGCCATGGCCGGACGGTCAACCCGGAGTCTTGGAGGCGGATGCGCTGCCCCCGGCAAAACCAAACCGCCTAAACTAGCGGCTTATTCAACCGATCGACATGCGCCGGCAACCGGTTCCCGCAGGTCCCATTCAGGCTCATACCTGAATGGGAAAAGACCGAGTCTTATCTCCTCTGAGTCTTATCGCCATTACTCAAGGCAATTCCTACCCATGACGGACAAGCTTTCCTACCGCGACGCGGGCGTAAATATTGACGCGGGCGACGCTCTTGTGGAGTCGATCAAGCCATTCGCGAGGCGCACGATGCGCCCCGAGGTGCTCGCCGGCATCGGTGGTTTTGGCGCGCTGTGCGAAATTCCGTCGCGCTTTCGCAAGCCCGTCCTGGTCTCGGGCACGGATGGCGTGGGCACCAAACTCAAACTGGCGTTCATGCTCGCCCGGCACGATTCGATCGGCATCGATCTGGTCGCGATGAGCGTGAACGATGTCCTGGTTCCGGGCGCGGAGCCGCTCTTTTTCCTCGACTATTTCGCTTGTGGGAAGCTGGACCAAGCGGTCGCAATGGATGTAATCAGCGGAATTGCCCGCGGTTGTGAGCTTTCCGGATGCGCCCTGATAGGAGGAGAGACCGCTGAGATGCCGGGAATGTATCCGCCGGGCGAGTACGACCTTGCGGGCTTTTGCGTGGGCGTGGTCGAAAAAGACGCAATCCTTGACGGCAGGTCGATCGCGCCCGGTGACGTGATCCTCGGGCTCGCGTCAAGCGGCGCGCATTCCAACGGCTACTCGCTCATCCGCAGGATTCTCGAGCGTACTTCCGAAGATCCGAATGGCGATTTCTTCGGTCGTTCTCTGGCGGACGTGCTGCTGGAACCGACGCGGATCTATGTCCGATCGGTGCTTGCCCTGATGAAAAGCGTCAGGGTCAAGGGACTGGCGCACATAACAGGCGGCGGACTTGTCGGGAATGTGCCGCGCATCTTGCCCAATGGTACGCGGGCGGTTATCGAAAAATCCGCGTGGCCGCGTCCGGCGTTGTTTGATTGGCTCAGGCGGTCCGGCGATGTGGCGGAGGCGGAGATGTACAGGGTGTTCAACTGCGGAATAGGCATGGTGCTCGTCGTTAGCGCGCCGCAGGCCGGTGCGGCTTCGGCGGCGCTGGCGGCGGCAGGCGAAAAGGTTTATCAGATCGGACGCATCGAGTCCGCGACTGCTAAGCCGGACGCGACAATGGTGTAGGGGCGTACCAGGCCGCGAGAACCCCAATGATAGTAACATATATGTTACTATCATTGGGTCTTGTGGATGGGGAGGTTCGCCAAGGTCTTCGGATTGCCGCGGTGTCGGACCGCCTAAGTCATGCGCGGCGATTGCGACTCCGGATGGTAGAATTTTTCCATGGGCACCGCACGCGACGAATCTTCCTCTGCGGCGCCCGCCGAGAGCTTTCCATTCGTACATCTTCGCTTGCACAGTGAATACTCGGTCTCGGATGGCATAGTCCGAATCGATGAGGCTGTGGCGCATGCGGCGAAGGATGGCATGCCAGCCCTGGCATTGACTGACCTGGCGAATCTCTTCGGCATGGTGAAGTTCTACGAGCAGGCGCGCGGCCGGGGTGTCAAACCGATCGTTGGCGCAGACTGCTGGGTACAAAACGAGGCGGACCGTGAGAAGCCGATTCGGCTCCTCCTCCTTTGTACCAGCCGGGCAGGCTACTTGAATATTTCGCAATTGCTGTCGCGCGCGTGGTTGCAGAATGTCCACCGTGGCCGTGCAGAGATACGGATGGCATGGCTCGCTGAGCAGGGTACGGAGGGACTGATCGCGTTATCAGGCGCGAGCAGCGGCGACGTAGGAAAGGCCCTACTCGCAGACAATCAGCCGCTAGCCGGTAGTTTGGCGCAGGCTTGGCAAAAGCTGTTTCCAGGCCGCTACTACATTGAACTGCAACGCGCCGGGCAGGCCAATGCGGATCTGCTGATCGCCCGTTCGGTCGGACTGGCAGTCAATCTGGGCCTTCCGGTTGTAGCAACGCATCCCGTACAGTTTTTGAACCGCGGAGACTTCAAAGCTCATGAGGCTCGTGTCTGCATAGCGCAGGGTCACGTGCTTGGGGATCGGCGGCGGCCAAAAGCTTATACCGAAGAGCAATATTTCAAGACACGCGCCGAAATGGAGAGGCTGTTCGCGGATGTCCCGCAGGCGCTGCGCAATGCGTCCGAGATCGCGCGCCGTTGCAGTTTCGAACTGGAACTTGGCAAGAGCAGACTGCCGAGATTTCCCGTCCCGCAAGGCATTTCACTTGAAGCGTATCTGCGGGAGCAGGCGGAGGCGGGCCTGCACGCACGGCTCGCCCGGTTGCTGCCGGACGCCGCGATGCGCGAAGCCCAGGTGGCGCGATACGAGGCTCGTTTGATGTTCGAACTCGGAACAATCGAACAGATGGGATTCGCGGGCTATTTTTTGATCGTCGCCGACTTTATCAACTGGGCCAGGAAGAATGGGATCCCGGTCGGTCCGGGCCGCGGATCGGGCGCCGGATCACTTGTCGCCTTTTCACTTGGGATCACCAATCTCGATCCGCTCCAATATGACCTCCTGTTTGAGCGATTTCTCAATCCGGAACGCGTTTCCATGCCGGACTTCGATATCGATTTCTGCCAGGAAGGTCGCGATCGGGTGATCCAATATGTCCGCGGCCGCTACGGAGAGGAAAGCGTATCGCAGATCGTCACCTTCGGGACAATGGCGGCGCGCGCAGTGGTGCGCGATTGCGGCCGAGTTCTCGACTTGGGATACAACTTTTGCGATCAGATTGCAAAACTGATCCCCGTTCAACCGGGGAAGAGCATCACCTTGCGCGATGCGCGCGAGATGGAACCGCTTCTTGCGGAACGGGAGCGCAACGAGGACGAGGTTCGTGAATTGCTCGATCTTGGCGAAAGACTGGAGGGACTTACGCGAAACGTGGGCATGCACGCGGGCGGAGTTCTTATCGCCCCCGGCAGGCTGACCGACTTTTGTCCGCTTTACTCGACCGATGGCGGCAAGAATGTCGTTTCGCAACTGGACAAGGATGATGTAGAAGCGGTGGGTCTGGTCAAGTTCGACTTTCTGGGGCTCACGACCTTGACCGTCTTGGACTGGGCTGAGCGCTACATACGCGGGCTGGGTGTCGCGGATTTTTCCGTCGAGGCCATTCCTCTGGACGACCGGGATACCTACGCGCTGCTGTCCGCCGGGAATACAACCGCGGTTTTCCAGCTTGAATCGCGCGGCATGCGCGACCTGATCAAGCGCGCGAGGCCGGATCGCTTTGAGGACGTCATTGCGCTGGTCGCGCTTTATCGTCCCGGACCGATGGATCTGATACCGGACTATATCGACCGCAAGCATGGGAGACAGCGGGTCGAGTACCTCGATTCGCGGCTCGAGACTATCCTGGGACCGACCTATGGAATCATGGTTTATCAGGAGCAGGTGATGCAGATCGCGCAAAGTATCGGCGGCTACACGCTGGGCGCAGCGGATCTGTTGCGGCGCGCCATGGGAAAGAAAAAGCCGGAAGAAATGGCGCAGCAGCGCGATATTTTTGTTTCAGGAGCCGAGCAGAACGGCCTCTCCAAGAGTAAGGCCACGCAACTGTTCGATCTGATGGAGAAATTTGCGGGTTACGGTTTCAACAAGTCGCACGCCGCGGCCTATGCGCTGATCGCCTTTCACACGGCCTATCTGAAGGTGCATTACCCGGCGGCTTTCATGGCAAGCAACTTGTCGGCGGTGATGGATGACACGGATAAGGTGCGCATGTTCCATGATGACAGCCTGGAGAACGGCATCAAGGTCCTGCCTCCGGACGTCAATTGTTCGGACTATCGATTCGTGCCTGAAGACGGACGCACCATCCGGTATGGTCTGGGCGCGGTAAGGGGGACCGGAGAGTCGGCGATCTCCGGAATTCTCCAGGCACGGAAGTCCGGCCGGTTCGTCGATTTGTTCGATTTTTGCAGACGGGTCGACAAGAAAATTGTAAACAGGCGGGTAGTGGAAGCTTTGGTGCGGGCCGGCGCGTTCGATTCGATCGATCGCGATCGCGCGCGCCTGCTGGCGAATGTCGGCCGTGCGCTCGACGCTGCTGAGCAGTTCGAGCGCCAAGCCACACAAAATAGCTTGTTCGGCGCAGAAGCCGATCCGGGCGCCGCCGCGGCAATGTCCCTTACACAAATTCAGCCGTGGGATTTGCGCCGCGAGCTGTTGGAAGAGAAGACCGCGCTTGGCTATTGCTTTTCGGGACACCTGTTCACGGTGTATGAGCCCGAGTTGAAGGAACTGCCGCGGGTTCCCCTTGCAAAGCTCGTGGCCGGCGACCAGCGGATATGGATTGCAGGCGTGGTTGCGGCAGCACGCAGCCAGATGACGCGCCGCGGAAAGATGATGATCGTGTCGCTCGACGACGGTAGCGCGCAGGTAGACGTGTCGGTTTTCAGCGAACAGTTTGATAAGCATCGAGATAAGCTAAAGGAAGACTCCCTGCTGATCGTGCAGGGCAAGGCACAGCGCGATGATTTCTCCGGGGGGCTGCGGATTACTGCGGACGACTTGCTGGATATCGCGACGCTTAGAGAGCGTTTTGCCGTGCGGATATGTCTGCGTATGAACGGGCGGGCAGACGCGCGGCGACTGCGGTCGATTCTGACTCCATACCGATCAAGCGGTGAAGGTGCGTGTCCCGTGCTCGTTCACTACGAAAATGGGCTTGCAAATTGCGAAGTATTACTCGGCGATGACTGGAGGGTTCGTCCCGACGGGCAGCTTCTCGATCAGTTGGCGGTTTGGCTCAGATCTGAGAACGTGCAGATCGTGTATGGCAGCATGGCCCGCGCGCGATCTGTCGGAGCGGCGCTGCAGGTTTGAGCGATCGCGCTCAAGTCCGGGGCGTCCACAGAGCCGTGGGGAGGCTACTCAGTGGCGGCCCATTCAAATTTTGCATGGGTCCCTGCGGCGAATTCCGTAACGGTATCCACTTGCACATGCAGGACTCGCGCTGCCGGGGGCCCGGTCTTCGCCCATTGAATGACTTCTTCGACCGCGTCAGGTGCTCCCTGAACAAGCGCTTCAACGGTGTTGTCTGACCGGTTGCGCACCCACCCTGCCACGCCGTGCCCGCGGGCGATGCGGCACAATGCGGCGCGATAGCCGACGCCCTGGACGGTGCCGGAAATGCGCAACACGCGAGTAACCGCGCGAACCCTGCGAGTAACCTCATTCGCCACCGCTCTTACTCTACCCCTTGGCAAGTGAAAATCTTAGACTCCATGATATGCTGTTCGGACGCAGGTCCAAAAAGTCCCAAAAACCAAAAAATCCCAAAACAGTCTCAAAAACGCGCCTTAGGGAGAAACTTAAATGCGAGTTGCATTGCTGGTGGTCGCGGGTCTCGCTCTGATAGGATTCATCGTGGTGGCATACGTAATCCCGCAACGCAGCGAATCGGAAGTCAGAGATGCGGCGCAGAGTCTCATTGCCGGGGCCGATTCCGCCAAACAGCAGGTTGCTGCGGCCGCGGCCAAGGCAGGCAAACTGGCTGGCGCGGGCGTTGGAGTGAAAGCTGAAAATTCGGCCAACCCGAAGCATGGCGATCTGAAGTGGCTCGTTGAGGCCGACGGGGTGGTGCGTGGCTGGAACGAGAAAAACGGTATCGAAATATCCCTGACACCGAGCATGCAAAAAGGTAAGGTGGCATGGCGGTGCAGGGGGTTCCCTGCCACGGCTATGCCGGCAGGGTGCGGCGGCAATTGAAGGCTCCCCAAAACGACTTTCTAGCCGGGTACGGCCAGCCTAGCTGATTTTCATTCCCGGTTCTGCGCCTTGGTCGGGCGCAAGCAGGTACAGCCCCTTCTCTTTGCCGGAGGCAGCCAGGACCATGCCTTCGGATACCCCGAACTTCATTTTTCTCGGAGCGAGGTTTGCCACCACCACGGTAAGCCGGTTGACTAGCTGCTCGGGTCGGTAGGACGACTTGATCCCGGCGAATACCGTTCGATTTTCTCCACCCAAATCAAGTGTCAATCGGACCAGCTTTTCCGCACCTTCCACGACCTGTGCACCAACGATCCGTGCCACGCGCAGGTCAAGCTTCGCAAAATCGCCTAGGGAGACGGTCTCTGCAGGCACGCTTGCAGTCTGAGCGGAGGTGATTGGGACCGCGCCTGGGATCGGCGCCGCAGCCGGTTCAAATAAGGCATCGAGCTGTTTCGGATCCACCCGCGTCATCAGGTGGCTGTAGGGAGCAATTTGTTCGGGTAACACCGTCACATCTGGCCATGCAAAATCTCGCCCGATCCGGAAAAACTCCAGGGCTACCCGCCTTGATACCTCGGGCAGTACCGGTGCGAGAAGTATCGTCAGCACCTTGAAGCCGTACAGCGCGCGCGAGCAGACGTCCTGAAGCTCCGCATGCCGGGCCGGATCCTTGGCCAGCAGCCACGGACGTTGGGCGTCAAAAGTTTGGTTGATCTGGTCTGCTTTGGCCATGATGTCCCGAATCACCCTGCCGAATTCGCGTGCCTCAAGCGCGCCAGCAGCGGCGTTTGCGGCGGCCTCCCCTTCATGAAGCATGCCTTCGATGTCTCCGCTGAACCCGAGTTGTCCGCCAAAGTGTTTGCTGATGAAACTTGCGGCCCGGCTGGCGATATTGACGTATTTGCCGATCAAATCACTATTTACCCGTGCGACGAAATCAGCGGGGTTGAAGTCGACATCCTCCACATTGCTGTTCAGTTTCGCGGCGATGTAATAGCGCAGCCACTCGGCGTTCATCCCAAGCTCCAGGTAGCGCAGGGGACTTAAACCGGTTCCGCGCGATTTGGACATCTTCTCGCCTGACACCGTGATGAACCCGTGCACGTAGACGGCGTCGGGGACCTTGTAAGGGGAACCCGAGAATTTCAGCATTGCGGGCCAAAACAAGGTGTGGAAGTAGATGATGTCCTTGCCGATAAAATGAATTTGCTCGGTGTCCGGTGCGCTCAAGAATTCGCTGAAGGCGCGTGTCTCGCCCTTGGCCGCCGCCTTGCCGCTGTCGAAATAGTTCTGAAGTGATGCAAGGTAGCCGACGGGAGCATCCAGCCAAACGTAGAAATACTTCCCCGGAGCATCCGGAATCGGAATTCCAAAGTAAGGGGCGTCTCGCGATATATCCCAGTCACCAAGAGCCTTGTCGGACTCGCCGTCCAGCCATTCCCGTGCCTTGTTGGCGACCTGCGGCTGGAGACGGCAGTTTCCCGTCCACTCTCGCAGGAACTCGGTGCAACGCGAATCGGAAAGCTTGAAGAAGAAATGATCAGAGGTTCGCAGAACCGGGGCAGCCCCGGTGATTGTGGAATACGGGTGCTTGAGGTCGGTGGGCGTATACACGGAACCGCAAGCCTCGCAGGCATCACCGTACTGATCTTTCGCGCCGCAACTCGGGCATTCCCCCTTGATATAGCGGTCCGGAAGAAACATCCCCTTTACGGTGTCGTAGAACTGCTCCACCGGCTTGCGATAGATCAGCCCTTTTGCAGCCAGCCTGCGGTAGATGTCCTGGGAAAGCAGTTCATTCTCTCTCGAATGGGTAGAGTGCCAGTTGTCGAACGAGATGTGGAAGCCGTGCAGGTACAAGGGGCGTTTTGCCGCGATGGTGGCGACGAGCGCCTCCGGAGAGATGCCTTCAGATTCCGCCTTGAGCATTATCGGCGCCCCGTGCGCGTCGTCGGCGCAGACGAAGTGCACGTGGTTCCCCTGCATCCTCTGGAAGCGCACCCAGATATCAGCCTGGATGTACTCCATGATATGGCCGATATGGAACGGCCCATTTGCGTAGGGCAGCGCGGTGGTGACGAAGAGGTGGCGCGTCATCGGCGAGAGAAAGGGAGAATTCTAGCAAAGCACGAAGTGGGGATACGGTGCCGTGCGCTTTTCGCTACACTGAGGTACTTTTGCAGGGGGCGGATTTTTGAAAGAATCAGACGTTCTTGCGGTACTGCGTGGCCTAGTGGACCCGAATACTGGCAGGGACTACGTCAGTTCGCGCGCAATCCGGAACCTGAAGGTTGCCGAGGCTGGTGTCGAACTGGACATTGAACTGGGCTACCCTGCCAGGACTCAATTCGATGCCATCGGCCACGCGATTTCCGAGGCGCTGGAGAAAGCGGGCGCGCCGCGCGCGGAGGTAAGAGTTACGTCACGCGTCGTCCCGCATGCCGTGCAGCGCGGTCTGAAGCTCGTGCCGGGAATAAAGAACATCGTCGCCGTCGCGTCCGCCAAAGGCGGAGTGGGAAAGTCCACGACGGCGGTCAACCTTGCGCTGGCGCTCTCGGCGGAGGGCGTCTCGGTTGGCCTGCTCGACGCCGATATCTACGGACCTTCGCAACCTACGATGCTGGGGATTTCCGGGAAGCCGGAAACCACGGACGGCAAGAGTCTCGAGCCCATGATGGGGCATGGAATCCAGGTGATATCGATAGGTTTCCTGATCGAGGGCGATACGCCTATGGTGTGGCGCGGGCCCATGGTAACCCAGGCGCTCGAACAGCTGCTGCGCGACACACGGTGGCGCGACCTTGACTACCTGATAGCTGACCTACCACCCGGCACGGGTGACATTCAACTGACGCTGGCGCAAAAGGTTCCCGTCACCGGCGCGGTGATCGTGACCACGCCCCAGGACATCGCGCTCATGGACGCCCGCAGGGGAATGAAAATGTTCGAGAAAGTGGGCGTGCCAATACTCGGTGTCGTGGAGAACATGTCGATACACGTGTGCCCGGAGTGCGGCCACAAGAGCCATATCTTCGGGTCCGGCGGCGCGGAGAAACTTTGCCGGGACTATGGAACCGAACTGCTTGGTCAGCTTCCTCTCGACATTCGAATTCGCGAACTCGCCGATTCCGGCCGCCCTACCGTGGTGGCCGAACCCGAGAGCAACGCCGCGGAGATCTACCGGCGAATCGCGCGCCGCTGCGCAGTCAGGATCTCTGATCTGCAAAAGGATCGGAGCGGGAAGTTCCCGGAAATTGTGGTGCAAAACACCTGATTCGATGCCGGCAAGCTCCGCAAGACTGGCGTCCCATCGCGATCGGGCTCGCAAGTACCGGGGGCAACGGGGCGTAGCCCTTCCGAAAATTTGACAACCTCGGGGCGGCGCTCGCAGGAGGTATTCAGGATGCCTCAGCGGTAATGGCAACGCTTGACTCCACGAGTCTCGACTCTATAATCGCGCGGAATTCAAGATGCGCGCAGGCCCTTTGTGCGGTGCAGTTTCGCCTCCGCTTAACCTGTTCGTGTCGGACATATTCTCCAAAGGGAAGGAGGTCATCATGACAGGCAAGAGGAACTCGTACCTGGATTGGGAAGTTGGTGTTTTGGACATTCCCGAAACTTAGTTACCCCAGGAGAAATCGATGGGCGCCCGCCCCACTAGCCTTCCTCGCAGCAAACAATCCCCGCAGCAACACGAACAACTCTTTGATACCCACCCTGAAGTCAGTCTTGACTTCGAATGCGTGCGCCAAGCCGCCAGGCAGCGCTATACGCGTCCCTTTTTGATCGTAGACACGGCAATCGTAAGGACAAAGCTTCAGCGCTTTCGCGCTGCAATGCCGCGTGTCAGGCCGCACTATGCCGTCAAGGCAAATCCGGACAGACGGGTGCTCAGATCGCTTGCTCAGGAAGGGGCGGGCTTTGAGATTGCCTCCGTCGCGGAGCTTGACCTGCTGCTGGCCCTGGGGGTGAACGCAGCTGATGTGTTCTATTCGAATCCGATCAAGTCGCGGGATTCAATCGCCTACGCCGCCGGAAAAGGGGTCGAGTGGTTCGTCATAGATACGGTCGAAGAGTTGCACCGGGTATTCAGCATCAAGCCGGACGCGAAACAATACTTGCGCATTGCAACACCAAATATTGGGAGCGACTGGCCGCTGTCGGGAAAGTTTGGCGCGGGCGCCGCCGAGATTCGGGATGCCATTGCCGCTGCGGCGAGCCGCGGCGTAGATCTCGCGGGCATCACCTTTCACGTCGGTTCACAGTGTCGAAATCCGGAAAACTGGCGGGTCGGCATCGAGAAAGCCCGGATCTTGTTTGATGTCATGGCGAAGGCCGGATTGCGCCCAAGGATGCTGGATATTGGTGGGGGATTTCCGGTAAGACACGTCAAGCCTATTCCGTCGATTGAGGTCATCGGCGAGGTGGTGAATCTGGCGCTGCAGGCATTTTCTCCGGACGCGCAGGTAATTGCCGAGCCGGGACGCTATCTGACGTCGGACGCTGGATATTTCGTATGCCGCGTACTGGGAACCGCGACGCGCGGCGGAAAGCGCTGGATGCATTGGGACGCCGGCATGTTTGGTGGCGTGATTGAGACTACCGAGGGTCTGAAGTACCGAATCAGGAGTGACCGCTCGGGGCCGGACGTTGCATGGACTGTGGCCGGGCCGACCTGCGACTCCGTGGATGTCGTGATGCGCGATGAGATGCTGCCGTCGGATCTTCAGGAGGGGGACTTCATATATATCAAAAATGCCGGCGCTTACACGACCGCGTACGCCAGCCAGTTCAATGGTTTTCCACTTCCCGAGGTACGCGTCATCGACTCGAAGCGAGGGGATTGATCGGAGGAGGGGCATTCCCGATCATCACAATTCCTGCCGCCGCGTGATTCGCTCGTAGAGGACAAAGTCAAAGCGCGGACCGCTCCGAACTTCGTGCGGTTCGCGCTTTGATTCCCGCCACTCGGCCCTGTCGTAGGCCGGGAAAAACACATCGCCCGGATAATCCCGGTGGATTTCCGTCAGGGCCAGGGCGTCCGCGTATGGCAGAGCGGACTGATACAGGTCCGCCCCCCCAATGATGAATGCGATCTCGCGTCCGCGACAAGCTCCAAACGCCGCATTCAGGCTGGGCGCAACCTGAATCCCGGCCGCGGCGAAGCTCACCTGTCGGCTGACCACGATATTCTCTCGTCCGGGCAGGGGCCTCGCAAGCGAATCCCAGGTCTTTCGCCCCATGATGACCGGGTGACCTAGGGTCAACGCCTTGAAGTATTGCAGGTCTTCCGGGATCTTCCAGGGCAACGCTCCGGAAGACCCGATCACCCGGTTCGCCGCCACGGCGGCCACCAAGCATACGCGAATTCCCACCGCGGTCGGAGGGCGCGGGGTGCTTGAGTGTGACATTGGTCCTCGTGTTGACGATTTCTTACATGCGATTATAGAAGGGTGACCCTATCAACTTTCGCAAAAGCCACGCTTGCATATCCAAGCTCGTTCCGTGAGGTCCTGCTTGTCGGATTCGCTTTGATTGTTCTGCCCCTGATCACGGTGCTCGCGTACGCCACTTGGAATACCCGGCGATATGTCGAGCAGAGCCACGAAGCGGTGATCCTTGCATCCCAAATAGAACGGGCAAGCCGGTCTCTGGTAAATCGCGTCGGCTCAATAGAGCGGCTCGCCGGGCAAATCGCAGTAACCGACAGCAAGGAACTGCGTGCCGACTATGCCAGAGTCCATGGTGCGTTCCGCGGTGTTTACACAGATCTCGCACGTTTGCCGCTGGAAGAAGAACAGCGGATTGCGCTTGAATTGGCGATGGCGCAAGAGGGGATGTTGCACCGGCTGCTGACGGCAGAAAAGGCTCACGCGTTGAATCTTGGCGAGATTGGCGAGCGGACCGCGCAACTCACCGAAAGCGCCGCCGGCGTGCTTGCAATCAGCTTTCTTGCCGCGGAACGCGAGGTGGAGCGATTGCGGGAAAGTGCGCAAGTGGTGCAGGGGAAATTAATAGTGATGGTCGTGTTCGGCGCGGCACTGTCACTGTTAATTGTGTTGAGTCTGACCCGTCAGATAGCAAGGCCTATTGCACAACTCGAGTTCGCCATTCTCCAGCTGGGGGATGGAGATTTTTCACGTCCTGTTCGCGTCTCTGGTCCGAAGGACCTGCAAGCGGTCGGGCAACGGCTGGATTGGCTGCGACGCCGGCTCCTTGAGTTTGGAGCGGAAAAGGACCGATTTCTACGCCATCTTTCGCATGAACTGAAGACGCCGCTCACCGCAGTACGAGAGGGTTCAGATCTGCTCAGTGATGAAGTCGCAGGTCCGCTTTCCCCCAGGCAACGCCAGGTTGTTTCGATTCTGCGTGGCAACAGCCTGAAACTGCAGCGGCTGATCGAGCACTTGCTTGAGCATCAGCGTGCCCTGCACTCCGCCGCAACTTTGCGGCTCCAGCCGGTGAATCTCGGCGTGCTGATTCGCGACACGGTCCACGCCCACCGGCTCGCGGTAAGTGGGAGAGGTCAGAGTTTGGTGTTCGAATTGGAGCCCATCTCGTTGTCCGCGGACAAGGAAAAGCTGTCCTCGATCATCGACAACCTAGTTGGAAACGCCGTCAAGTTTTGCCCACGCGGCGGTACGATCGAGGTGATTACAAAGCGGCGCGGGGACACCGTCACGATCGATGTGTGCGACTCCGGCTCTGGAATTCCTCCGGATGAGCGTGATCCTATTTTCGATTCATATTTTCGCGGTCGCCTGGGATCGGGTGGTCAAGTGCAGGGCACGGGTCTTGGCCTCGCCATCGTTCGCGAGTACGTGGAGGCTCATGGCGGGCGAGTCCACGTCGTGGAGGAAAGTCGGGGAGGTCATTTTCGAGTGACACTTCCCTTCGATTCGATGACGAGCGGTGTGTGTATCGCGATGCCTGGCGCTGTCTCCAGGCAAGGGGGAACCAATGCGAGCGGCTGAAAAACGCCGGGATGAAAGCCGAGTCCTCCTGGTGGACGACGATAGGGATCTACTGGAGCTTGTCGGGATGAGAATCACCGCTGCTGGCTATCAACTGGCTACCGCCGAGTCCGGGGAGCGGGCGCTCGCGAGCCTGTCCATCCGTCGCCCGGATGTGGTCGTTACAGATCTGCGCATGCAAGGCATGGACGGGATGGCGCTATTTGACGCGATCCATGCGAGAGCAGCGTCGCTTCCGGTGGTGATTCTTACGGCACATGGCACGATCCCGGAGGCTGTCGCCGCCACTCGACGAGGAGTGTTCGGGTTTCTGACGAAGCCTTTCGAGGCCGGCGCGTTACTGGGCACTCTTGCCGATGCGCTCAAGTACCCCGCGGGACCTCGCAACGCACCAGAGGATTGGAACTCGGACTTCCTAACTTGCGCGCCGTCCATGGTGGATCTGCTTGCTCAGGCAAGACGAGTAGCCAATTCGGACGCGAGCATCTTTATTCAGGGGGCAAGCGGCACCGGGAAGGAATTGCTGGCGCGGGCAATACATCGCGCCAGCAATCGTTCCGCGGCGCCGTTTATAGCGGTAAATTGCGCCGCCATCGCAGAGGGACTGCTGGAATCCGAACTGTTTGGCCACAAGAAGGGGGCGTTCACCGGCGCCATCCGGGATCGGGACGGTCTTTTCCTGGCTGCCGATACGGGGACTCTGTTTCTCGACGAAATCGGCGACATGCCAATCGCGCTGCAAGCGAAGCTGCTACGCGCGCTGGAGGAAAGGACTGTCCGGCCGGTGGGAGGTAATGCCGCAATTCAGTTCGACGTGCGAATAATTTCCGCGACGCATCGCGTCATCGAGGAACGATTCGCATCAGGCGGGTTCAGGGAGGATTTGTACTACCGGCTGAACGTCATTCGTTTCGTCATGCCATCGCTGGCGAACCGGCGCGAGGATATTCCGCTGCTCGCAACAGATTCACTGGCGAGACTTGCCGTGCGCTACGGGCGGCCACAGTTGGTATTTTCTCCGGGGGCGGTAGATGCGCTCGTTGCCGCACCCTGGCCGGGGAACGTGCGCCAGCTTCTCAATGTGGTGGAACAGGCTGTCGCGCTTAGTTCCACGGACATAATTCCCGAATCACTGGTTGGGCAGGCCCTGGAAGCCGGCCCCGGCGTGTTCAAGCCGCTTGACCAGGCGCGACGTGCCTTCGAGCGGGAATATCTGGTGCGAATTATGAAAATCACCTGCGGCAATGTCACCCGGGCAGCGCGCCTGGCTGGTCGCAACCGGACCGAGTTCTACCGGTTGCTCGAACGACACGCCCTCGATCCTGGATTGTTTAAAGCAGCGCCGAGTTGAATATATTGTTTATAATCAATTAATTATAAGTTATTTCTTGCGGATTAGACGGAGACAGGGGCGTTGGCGCCATGCTGCGTGCCTGGCGGCGGGTCTCGCTGCGTTAGGCGCAAGCTGGGTGGCCTACGCCGCGTCGTGCACTAGCACCTCGAGCCACACTCGAACGGCGTTGGTCGAACTCTATGTGTCCGGCAACTGTCGGCGCTGCCCCGAAGCGCAGAGCTGGCTCCGCGCGATCGTGTCGAGACACGGTAAGCGAGGAAGTGTGATCGGTGTTGTGTTTGCGCCCCACGCCTTGCGCTACGCGTCGTACGATGAGGAATTGGCGGCAAGGCGACAGCAGGCGCGCCGGGACCAGCGCAGGGCTCGGCGTGGCCTTCCGGTGCCCGTCCTGGGCCCGCAGGTGATCTTGCAGGGTGAGGAGAGGACGGATTGGGGGATGCCCGCGTTTGACAAGGTGCTCGTGGGGCTGAACGCGCAGCCCTCGCCGATGGTGCTGACACTGGAAATCGAGCCAGGCAAGGCGGCGACGAAGGCAGCGGAGCAAGACATGCGCATCAACGTCCGGGTCGATCTGAAACACCTGCAGGAAAAGGTCGCGCTCTACGTTGCCGCCGCCGCCCTTTCAACCCAGCCAGGTTCTCCCGCGCTTTATCAGGTGATGGAATGGCAGGGTCCCATTCCCGTCGGCTCCGCTGGAAAACTGGCTGTAAGTCTCCGGTTCCCACGTCTGGATCCGCCTCAAGCGGCCCGGATTGGTGCCGTGGCATTTGTTCAGGGCCTGTCTTCGAAAGTGGTGCTGCAGAGCATTCATCGTCCACCGTGCGGTGTGCCGGGCGCGGAGGGGGCGCCCGCGTAGCGCCTGGGTCCGCCACGACAGGGCTTAACGGCAAGGCCCGGGCTCGGTTATAGTCTTGTCGTCCCGGCCGTGACTAGGCTACTCTTGCGGCGCAGTATCGGCGCCGCCCGGGCGTTGGCCGGGCTACTGGGGAGATGGAAATGCACGCAACGCAAATAAGACAAAAAGACGGCATCTTCTACTTCGTGAGCTATCCTGCGCGCGAACTGATAGATAAGGTTCGGTTTATCAGTCGGTTCTACGGGGATGGCGAGCAGATCACGCCCGACAAGCTGCCGCAAAATGACGATGTCGGGCAATTTATCTCCCGTATCGAGCGGGCGGATCAGGCTTTCCAGCGGGCGTTGTCCCATTCCAAGGTTCGGCAGCTGCGCAATTTTTACGAGACCGCCGTCGCGCAGCCGCCTATTCCGGGCACAGTGCTGCTGTTTACGCATGAAAGGCTCAATTTTCGCTCGGCGGGCGAGGGCGGTCTGGGTACCGTGGCGGAGCCTTCCTCGAAGTTCTTGATTATCGACGGGCAGCATAGGCTCGCGGCGCTCTATTTCTATCTCAAGGACCGCCCGCATGAAGCGGCGACGATAAACGTTCCCTGTATTGTCTTCGACGGCCGCAGCGAGGATTTCGCGACGGAGATGTTCGTAATCATCAATTCGACCCCGACGCGAATCAACAAGAGTCATCTTGTCGATCTATATGACCGCGTCTCGTTTGCGGCCCCGGATCGCAAGTTTGCGGCGCGCCTGGTAGAGAAGCTCTACGGAGAGAATGACAGTCCGCTCCGATTCCGGATAAACCGGCTTGGAACGCGTGCCCAACGCGATAAGTGGATCCTTCAGGCAGAACTGTTCAATGAACTGCATCGCTGGGTGCGAGGCCATTGGCGCAGCATTCAGCTGGCAGGCGGAAGTTCCAAGGAGGTTCCCCGTCACTATGCGATCGTGCGCGATTTTCTGCGCGTCGCGCGCGAGGTGTTCCGTGACGCCTGGAGCAAAGATGGGTACATGGTCACCAAGGCGGTAACGATCAAGGCGTTGGTGCGTGTATGTGCCGACCTCGCGCATGAGGATGCCGACCCGGAGCAGGGGCGCACAGAGCGCTGGCAGGCACGCCTTGCGCCTTGGTCCGAGATGACAAAGCAATTCCGCGATGAAGGCTTCTATGAGCGTTTTCCGGCGCGTGGGGAAATAGAGCGGGTTGCGCGAATCCACCGGGCGCTGGCGAAGGCGGCAGGCATCGAGGTTGCAAGGGCCAAGGAGTAGCCGGGTGCCGGTACGAGTACGCCGAATGGCTGTAGCAGAGGGATGAATCCGGATCCCGCGTTCGTCTGGGCGATCGGCGGACTGCTGCTGATTACCGTCGAACTGTTGACCGGCACCTTCTACCTGCTGGTGCTGGCAGTTGCGGCTTTTGGTGCTGCCGCGGCCGCCTGGCTTGGCCAGGGACTGCCGCTGCAAGCTGTTGTGGCGGCCGTGCTGGCGGGCTTCGGGATCTATGGTGTTTACCTCTACCGGGCGAGGAACGCGGCCGGCCAGATGCCGTCCATCGACGCTGGGCAGCCTGCAAGTTTTGAAAATTGGGTGGACCGTAGTGCAGGTCTCGCCCGTGTTCGTTATAGAGGCGCGAGCTGGGAAGCACGGCTGGCAGAGGACGCGACGCTTGAATCCGGATCGATCGTGTATGTGCTGTCCACAGAAGGCAATACGTTAAAGGTGAGCACTCGCTCACAATAGTGAATAGTGAAAACGGGTAGCCCACAAGCGGAGGGAAAAACATGATTGTCAAGCTGCTGATTGCGATCGCAATATCCATCGCGGCCGCGATGATTCCCGCCACCCAGAGCTACGCGCTCTGGATTTTTTTCCTCGCGGTGATCGTCGCTTTCGTTATTGAAGGCGTAAAGATCGTGCCGCAACAAAGCGTATACGTCATTGAGCGACTGGGGAAATTTCACACCGTGCTCGAACCCGGCCTCAATCTGATCATACCGTTCATGGACCGTCTGGCCTACGTGCATTCCCTCAAGGAAGTGCCGCTGGATGTGCCCGAGCAGGTATGTATCACCCGGGACAACACCCAGTTGGGCGTGGACGGCATTATTTATTACCAGGTGACCGAGCCCAGGCTCGCCTCTTACGGTTCATCGAACTACATCATGGCGATCTCGCAGCTGGCGCAGACGACCCTGCGCTCGGAGATCGGCAAAATGGAACTCGACAAGACCTTCGAGTCGCGCGACGAGATCAACCGGCAGATCGTGGCATCGCTTGACGAGGCGGGCCGCAACTGGGGCATCAAGGTGCTGCGCTACGAGATCAAGAGTCTGACCCCGCCGGAGGCCATTTTGCGCTCCATGCAGCAGCAAATAACGGCGGAGCGCGAGAAGCGGGCGCTGATCGCGAAGTCCGAGGGCGAGCGGCAGCAGGAAATTAACATCGCGGACGGTAAGAAACAGGCAGCGGTGCTCGAATCCGAGGGCGAGAAGCAGGCGGCGATAAACCGCGCGCAGGGCGAGGCGACCGCGCTCAGGCTGATCGCGGAAGCGAACGCCGCGGCGGTGCGCGCGGTGGGGGAGGCGATCGCCGACAAGGGCGGCATGGATGCCGCGAACCTGAAGGTGGCGCAGGAGTACATCGCCGCTTTTGGCAACCTGGCCAAGACCTCCAATACCGTTATCGTGCCCGCCAATCCGGCGGACGTTTCCGCCATGGTGGCCACAGCGATGACGGTGATGGACCGGACCCGGCAGGCGCCCAGGGTCGGGGGGTGAAGTCCAACGCGCAGACCGTTCCGATTTCCGGTGTCAACAAAGTGTTCAACTAACGACGGAACTCCCGGCCATTTCCGCGATATATAGTAACCTATACGTTACTATATATCGGGAACCAGGAGGGAGCCCCCGGCTTCCGGGCGGCAGACAACCCGCCTCGCGCATAATCCCGGCATGCTGCAGACCTTGAGGATCCCGGGCAAGCGAGACCGCAGGGATAGTTTTGGTCTCTAACGCAGCGGGGTCAGCACCGGCTGCCCCGAAAAGTGGCGCCGCAGATTCTCGATTTGCAGATTGCCCATTGCCGTGCGCGTCTCCATGGTCGCGCTCGCGACGTGCGGCAGGAGCGCCGCATTCTCAAGCGCAAAAAATGCCGGCGGCACATTCGGTTCATCGTCGTAGACATCCAGCCCCGCTCCCGCGATGCGCCTTTCCTGCAGGTACCTGAGCAGGACAGCCTGGTCCACTACCGAGCCGCGCGCGACGTTAATCAGGTATCCGGAGGGACCGAGCGCATCCAGCACCGCCGCCCCCACCAGCGCGCGCGTCTGCTCGCCGCCCGGCGTCACCACCATCAGCACGTCGCAATTGCGCGCCAGTGAGACGGCGTCGGCGTCGTAGGGATACGGTGCATCCTTCCTGTTTCGATTGTGATATCGAATACGCATTTTGCAGGCGAGCGCGCGCTTGGCGATCGCTTCTCCGATCCGACCGAGTCCCAGAATGCCGAGCGTCCTGCCGCCGAGCGATGCACCCAGAGGATAGCCGCCCCGGGTGGCCCAATGCCCTGCTCGCAGATAGGCTTCCGCTCGCGGAAACCGGCGCAACACGCTCAGAATCAGCGCGAGCGCTGTATCTGCGACACAGTCGTTCAGCACTTCGGGTGCGTTCGTGACGATGATGCCGCGCGCATTTGCTGCCGGCAGGTCGATTCCATCTACGCCCACGCCAAAATTGGCAATGATCTCGAGCTTTGGCAGGCGTTCCATCAAGCTACGTGGGACCGTACCGAAACTGGCGATACCGCGAATGCGCGCCCCGGCCTGAGCAAGGAGAGCGTCCGCGCTCTTCGAGGCGAACAGAAGATGGCAGAAAAACTCGCTTTCCAAGATGCGTTGCGTGGGTTCATGGAGTCGGTGGGTAATCAGAATCTCGGGTTTCATACGGGCGTGTCTGGTCTGAAAGGTTGGACGGCAGGTTCCCCTAGCAGCCGAACTGAGGAATTCCAGCGTGCGGCGAAGCTTTGAGGGCGTTCTCGGGAATTTCCACGGTTCTTGGCGTTTTATCATGGCCCATACTTAAAGTTTCACTTCTATTATTAAACTTAACAAGCTGATTTTTAGTGAATTTGCCTCCGATCTGTTCTGCTTGTCAGGAAAATCACCTAAGTCTTTGTCATATCAGGAAAATCGCTTGACCGAAGGCCTGCATATGGCATAAAGTGGCCAAATGTAGCAAAAAGTGGTTAAAGGGGCTAATAGTTGCCCTTCCCCAGGGACAAACGGAATGGCAGGGAGTTTTCACGGCGCTGCTGTGGTCATGCTGGATGCCAAGGGCCGACTATCGATCCCTACGCGGCATCGGGATGCACTGCGTGAACAGGGTGGCCGCCTGGTTGTCAGTGCGCATCCCGAGGGATGCGGCCTGCTCTACCCGGAATCAGGCTGGGAGGCGATCAAAACCAGAGTGGAGAACTTCCCTGCTTTTCATGCGCAGGCGAGCTGGTGGAAGCGCCTGCTGCTTGGCTTCGAAGAGCATGTCACGCCAGACGGCTCGGGGCGGATACTGCTTTCAGTTGCGCTGCGCATGCACGCCCGGCTGGAGCGCGAGGTGATGATGGTTGGTCAGGGCGGCTATTTCGAACTTTGGGACAGCGCGGTCTGGAGTACCAAACTAAGCGCTGCGCTTTCAGAGAAGGGCGGCCCACCTCCAGGCATGGAGGAATTTTCCCTGTGAGCGAGTCCAATGAGCGAGCAACCTGCGGCTCACCGTCCGGTGCTCCTTGCGCGGGCCATCGACGCGCTTGTCCAAGATGCCGACGGGGTCTACTTGGACGGCACCTACGGTCGTGGCGGGCACAGCGATGCGCTGCTCGCGCGGCTCGGCTCGGCCGGGAGCTTGATCGCCCTGGACCGGGATCCGGAGGCAATCGCCGCATCGCAGTCGCGCCGCGACCCGAGATTCCGGGCCGTACACGCGCGAATGAGCGAGTTGGATCAGGTGCTCGATCGAATGGGCGTACCTGTCCTGAGCGGCATCCTGCTCGATCTAGGGGTTTCCTCGCCCCAATTGGACACGGCCTCAAGGGGATTTTCATTTCGCGCCGACGGGCCTCTCGACATGCGTATGGACACGACGCGTGGGGAATCAGCCGCGCAATGGCTCGCCACGGTGGCGGAGCCCGAACTGAGAGGTGTCATTCGTGACTATGGGGAAGAACGGTTTGCTAAACAGATTGCAGCGGCGATTATTGCTGCTCGCGGCCGCGAGCCCATCATCCGTACCCAGCAACTTGCCGCGATCGTGGCAGCGGCCGTCCGCACACATGAGCCAGGCAAAGATCCGGCGACGCGCAGCTTTCAGGCTCTACGGATTTTCATCAATCAGGAGCTTGAGGAGATCGCGCTAGTGTTGCCGCAAGCCACGCGGCGCCTTGCTGCGGGGGGCAGATTGGTGGTTATTAGTTTTCATTCCCTGGAAGATCGGATGGTCAAGCGATTCATGGCGCAGATGGCGAGACCGGATGTGCCGCGAAATTTGCCGCTGCGTGCCAGCGAAATGCCACATCCCGCGCTAAAGATTGTCGGGCGAGCAATACGTCCTTCGGACGAGGAGATTGCTGCAAATCCCAGGGCGCGCAGCGCGCTCATGCGCGTTGCAGAGCGAACGGCGGCGCCGATGTCCGAGGGTGAGAGATCGAGAAGATCTGAATGGCGAAGCTGAACTTGCTGTTGCTATCGGTCCTGCTTACCTGCGCTTTGGGTCTAGTCACCTCCCAGCACAAGGCGCGGAAACTGTTCTCGGACCTCGAACTGGAGCAACAACAGGCACGTGAGCTCGATATTGAATTCGGTCAGCTGCAACTTGAGGCCAGCACATGGGGACTGCACTCCCGGGTTACCAAAATCGCGGGGTCGACCCTTGGCATGCGCGCGCCGGATCCACGTCTGGTGCGAATAGTTGGTGACGCCGCTTCCGGCAAATCGAAAGTAGAGGCCGCGCACAAGTGAGCGTTGCTGCGACATCCGCGATCGTACGACTGCCGGTGTGGCGTGCGCGCTTGGTTCTGGCGGGTTTGATAGTGGGATTTGCGCTGCTCATCGGCCGATCCGTCTACCTGCAAGGAATGAGAACTGGATATCTCCAAGAAAAAGGCGAGCAGCGTTACTCGCGGGTTATCGAAGTGCCGGCGACGCGGGGTCGTATTCTGGACCGCTCCGGCGAAGCGCTCGCGGTCTCTACGCCAGTCAAGTCGATCTGGGCAATCCCTGAGGATTTCGCCACAACGTCTGCGGAAAGGCTGCAGCTTGCGCGGGAACTCGACATGCCCTTGGCGGAACTGAATCGAAAACTCGACGCCGAGGGGCGCGATTTCGTGTATCTAAAACGCCAAGTCTCCCCGGAAACGGCGGAGCGCATTGCCAAGTTGGGGATCAGCGGTCTTTATCAGCAAAGGGAGTACCGCCGCTACTACCCTGGAGGAGAAGTGACTGCCCACGTTGTTGGCTTCACGGGAGTGGACGATAAGGGCCAGGAAGGCGTGGAACTCGCCCACCAATCGCGCCTTGGCGGAAAGTTCGGAAGCCGCCGCGTGATCAAGGACCGCCTCGGAAAGATCATCGAGGACGTCGGCTCGATTCGAGCGGCGCAGGACGGCGGCGATCTTACCTTGTCTATCGACTCGAAAATACAGAGCCTGGCGTACGCGGTTCTCAAGGACTCAGTCGCCCGGCACAAGGCGAAGGCAGGCGCACTGGTTGCAATTGATCCACGCACCGGAGAGATTATCGCGCTTGCCAACATTCCATCGTTCAATCCGAACAACCGCACGCGCCTGGGCGGAGCGCAACTTCGCAATCGGGTCATCACCGACAGCTTTGAACCGGGGTCGACGTTGAAGCCGTTCGCGATTGCCCTGGCGCTAGATCGCGGGCAGCTAACCCCGGAGACCGTCATCGATACCGCCGCCGGCAGTCTGCAGCTCGCGAACCACACGATTCGAGATGTCCACGGAGAATCAGCGCTGACAGTTGCCCAGATTATTCAGAAATCGTCCAATGTCGGTGCGGCTCGCATTGCGCTGGGATTGCCGCGGGAAGAGATGTGGTCCCTGTATCACCGCGTGGGTTTCGGTTCGGTGCCCGATCTTGGATTCCCGGGGGCTGCCGCCGGGCGGCTGCGCCCTTGGAAAACCTGGCTCCCGATTGAACAGGCCACCATGGCTTATGGACACGGTATCTCCGTAAGTCTGGTGCAGCTGGCACGTGCATACTCGGTGTTCGCGCGGGACGGCGACTTAGCGCCGCTTGCGCTGGAGAAAGTCTCCGGACCGGTGGCCGGGACGCAGATTATTTCGGCGCAGAGCGCGCGAAATATGCGCGCGATGCTGGAGTCGGCGACTCAATTGGGCGGTACTGCGCCACGCGCCAGGATCATGGGCTGGCGCGTGGCCGGCAAGACCGGCACCGCTCACAAGCAGGAAAACGGCGCCTACTCAGCCAGCAGGTACATTTCTTCGTTCGTCGGTTTTGCTCCCGTATCGAATCCAAGGTTGATCATCGCGGTCGCTATCGATGAACCGAACGCTGGGCAGCACTATGGCGGTATGGTCGCCGCACCTGTTTTTGCGCAAGTCATGCAGGGCGCGTTGCGTTTGCTCGGTGTGCCGCACGACGCGCCGCTTAGCCCGATTGAACTTCCCGGCGAAGCCCAGGAAGTCAGGGAGGGGACCTAGGCAGATGCGCGATTGGTCTGCGATTGCGGCATGCCTTTCGGGAATTTCTCTTCTGGTCGCATTTTTGGCGGGGCGTGGACCGGCGTGGACGTCTTTTCTCAATTGCAAGCTCAGGGCGCGATGATCGAGCGCCTGACGAGCGACAGCCGGCGCTGCGGGCCAGGCACGGCGTTCTTCGCCTATCCCGGCGAGCATCTAGACGGCCGCAATTTCATCGAAGACGCTATCCGCGCTGGTGCCTCGGCAATCCTGTGGGAGGCGAACGGGTTCGACTGGCCGGCCCACCTCACCACGCCAAATCTTGCGGTAAGAGACCTGAAGGCTGTCGCCGGGAAGCTCGCACACCAGTTCTTTGGCAAGCCCAGTGAAGAATTGTGGGTCTGCGGGGTAACGGGAACAAACGGCAAGACCACGTCGAGCCAGTGGCTTGCCGCTTGCATGGGCGAGGCCGGAATTTGTACCGCCGTCGTCGGAACCCTGGGCAGCGGCTTTCAGCCTTCGCTTGTACCGACAGCCAATACCACGCCGGATGCGCTTGAAATTCACCGGCTCCTTGCCAATATGCGAAACGAAGGCGCCGCAGCGATCGCCATGGAAGTTTCATCGCACGGGCTGGCTCAGTCGAGAGTTGCCGGAATAGCTTTTGACTGCGCTCTATTTACCAATCTCTCCCACGATCATCTTGAGTTCCACGGAACCATGCAAGCGTATGCGGCCTCAAAGATGCAGCTCTTCGAAATGCACGGACTCAAGGCGGCCGTTCTCAACATGGATGACGTGCTCGGCGTACAAATCGCCGGGCGTCTCGCGGGTAGGGAAGTAAAGACGATCGGCTACGCACTTTCGCTTGGGTCGCTTGTTCCGGGCAGCGTGCACGAATTCATTGCGGCGCGTGAAATACTTCCTGGGGCACGCGGAACTAGTATCGAAATCACGTCTTCCTACGGAGATGGGAGAGTCGAACTCAACCACCTGGGCCGCTTCAATGTCGCGAACTCACTTGGCGTGCTCGGTTGTCTGTTGGCGTATGGTATCGAGTTCGACAAGGGTCTCGAACTGCTCGGCCGGTTGCCGGCGGTTCCGGGACGCATGCAGATCTTGGGCGAGTCCGGTGATCCGCTGGTTGTCATCGACTACGCGCACACGCCGGACGCCCTGGAGAAGGCCCTTCAGGCACTGCGGCCATTTGCGACGGCGCGCGGCGGCCGGTTGGTTTCGGTCTTCGGCGCCGGCGGTGAGCGCGACCACAGCAAACGTCCCATTATGGGTGCCATCGCAGCGCGGCATGCGGATCGTGTGCTGCTGACTTCGGATAATCCGAGAGGTGAGCAACCGGAGGCGATTATCAACGAGATTCTCTCGGGTGCCACCGGTCAGGCTGGCATAGACGTTGAACCAAACCGCGGGCGGGCTGTTGAACTTGCGATAAGGGCGAGCGCCTCAGAGGACGTCGTACTCATCGCTGGAAAGGGACACGAAGCCTATCAGGAGATTGCGGGAATTCGGCATCCTTACTCGGACCTCGAAACGGCGCGCGCGGCGATCCACGCTCGCCGGGCCGAGCAACATGGCTCTGCTGAAGCAGCGTCAACGATTGCCAGGTCCGGCGATGGAGTGTCTGCTTCATGATGCTCCTGAGCGAGGCGGCCGCCCTCTTGAACGCCAATTTCGGTCCTGTGGACGCGAAGTTCTCTGGTGTATCGACCGACAGTCGAACCTTGGCGCGCGGGGAGCTGTTCGTCGCATTGCGCGGCGAGCGATATAACGGCCACGAATTTCTGAAATCCGTCGCCGCAGGAGGTGCCGCAGCGGCGTTGGTAGATGAAGCCTGCCCCGGTCAGACCTTCCTTCCGCTCATCCGCGTGGCGGACACGCATAAGGCGCTCGGGGCATTGGCACGCGCCTGGCGGTCGATGATGTCCTTGGAGGTCATTGCCGTCGCCGGGTCAAATGGCAAGACGACAACCAAGGAGATGATCGCCGCAATCCTCAAATGTCACGCCGGGGAAACCGGCGTTCTGGCTACTGCGGGCAATCTCAATAACGAAATTGGAGTTCCTCTCACTCTCCTGAAACTGAGGCGGACCCATCGCTACGCGGTGGTCGAGCTGGGCATGAATCATCGCGGTGAAATCGCGCGCCTGGCGGCACTGGTTCAACCCACAGTCGCCGTGGTAACCAATGCCCAGCGCGAGCACCTCGAGTTCATGGGCTCAGCCATGGATGCCGCGCAGGAGAACGCAGACATTTACCGGGCACTGCCGGCGGAGGGCACGGCAATAATCAATTTCGACGATCCCTGCCGAAAGATCTTTGAAAAGGCCGCGTCGGGGCGGAAAACGATCAGTTTCGGGCTGGACGCCGCAGCTGACATATCGGGGCGCTTCGAACCGGACGTGCTTTCCAGTTCGGTGGCGCTGAATCTTCCGGGCGGTGGCGTGCGGGCGACCCTCAGTATTCCGGGAGTCCACAGTGTTCGGAACGCACTTGCTGCCGCTGCTGCTGGCCATGCGGTGCATGTTGGCCCCAAGGCTATCGGTGAAGGCTTGGAGATGTTCAGGCCGTACTCGGGTCGGTTGCAGCTCGGACGGGCGGCGTTCGGTGCGACATTGATCGATGACAGCTACAACGCCAATCCTGATTCGGTGCGCGCCGCGATTGACGTTCTAGCCAGCGCGTCCGGACCGAAGATTCTTATTCTCGGTGATATGGGCGAAGTGGGGCAGCATGGGCCCGCGCTGCACCATGAGATTGGTGACTATGCGCGACAACAAGGGGTCGATGAGCTGCTTGCGCTTGGTGACGCAACGCTTCATGCAGTGCGTGCATTTGGGCCGAATGCGCAGCACTTCGGCAATTGGCAGTCGCTTGCGCAAAAGGCGTGCGAGACGGCAACGGCAGACGCAACCCTTCTGGTGAAGGGTTCTCGATTCATGCGCATGGAACGGGTTGTGCGCGCGCTGCAGGGTCGGGAAACGGCTCCGGCGTGCGGAGGTGGATGATGTTGCTCGAACTCGCTCAATGGCTTGCCAAGGATGTGCGCCTGTTCAACGTGTTCAACTATCTCACGCTACGAGCGGTTCTTGCGTGCCTGACGGCACTTGCCATCTCGTTGATCCTCGGGCCATTCGTGATTCGCAAACTTACGGCCTACAAAATTGGTCAGGCTGTGCGAGACGAGGGTCCCAAGTCGCATCTTGCAAAGGCCGGGACGCCAACCATGGGCGGCGCGCTGATTCTCCTTGCGATTGGCATCACAACGCTGCTCTGGGGAGATCTGTCCAATCGTTTCCTGTGGATCGTGCTTCTGGTGACGCTGTCCTTTGGCGCTATCGGCTGGGTGGATGACTACCGGAAGGTCGTGCGCCGGAACTCCAAGGGGCTCTCGGCACGCGCGAAGTTCTCCTGGCAATCGCTGGTGGGCATTGCCGCAGCGGGATACCTGGCGTGGACTTCACAGAGCATGCCGTCTCTTTCCGAGCTGATCCTTCCATTCTTCAAGAACGTCGCTTATCCGCTTGGTGTGGTCGGGTTCGTGGTGCTCACATTTTTCGTCATTGTCGGTACATCGAACGCCGTGAATCTGACCGATGGTCTCGACGGTCTCGCCATCATGCCAAGCGTGATGATCGGCAGCGCCCTTGGCATATTTGCCTATGTCGCGGGCAATGCCGTTTTTTCCAAATATCTCGGCGTTCCATACATCCCTGGCGCCGGGGAGCTGATCATTTTCTGTGGTGCGATGGCTGGCGCAGGACTCGGATTTTTATGGTTCAACGCCTACCCGGCGGAAGTTTTCATGGGGGACGTCGGCGCGCTTGCCTTGGGCGCCGCACTTGGAACCATGGCGGTGATCGTCCGCCAGGAAGTCGTGCTGTTCATCATGGGAGGCGTGTTCGTCGCAGAAACACTGTCCGTAATGATTCAGGTGCTTTATTTCAAATGGAGTGGCGGCAAGCGAATATTCCGCATGGCGCCGCTGCATCATCACTATGAGCTGGAGGGTTGGAAGGAAAGCCAGGTCGTCGTGCGGTTCTGGATCATCACCATGATGCTGGTCCTCTTCGGACTGTCCACGTTGAAACTGCGATGAGGATGACCGAGCCGCTTTTCCGCAGAGTTCCGAGGGCCGAACCGCAGGGGCTCGCCGCAAAGCGTGTCCTGGTTCTGGGCTTGGGCGAGACCGGTTTGTCGGTCGCGCGCTGGGTTTCGCGGCAAGGCGGAAGGCCGATTGTCGCCGACAACCGCACAACTCCCCCGCGTGCTCAGGCGCTGGCCGCCCTTGTCCCCGACGCCAGTTTGCGCCTAGGACCCTTTTCTCCGAAGTTGCTTAGCGGTATCGACCTGCTCGCAATCAGTCCTGGATTGGCCTTGACTGAAGCGGTCGTTCAGGTGGCGCTGCGAGAGGACATTCCCGTCGTCGGGGAGATCGAGCTGTTTGCCTGGCATGTCAGAACTCACGACGCATGCCAGATACTTGCGGTCACGGGGACAAACGGAAAAACGACCACCACGGCTCTCACGGGAGCAATGTTGCGTGCGGACGGTCGCGACTGTGAGGTCGCAGGAAATATTGGACCCTCCGCACTCGATGCGTTGATGGCCCGCATAGACAGTGGAAATCCAGCATCGACCTGGGTGCTTGAGTTGTCCAGCTACCAGCTTGAAACCACCTGGTCGCTGGAACCTGACGCCGCGGCGATGCTCAATCTGAGCGAGGATCACTTCGACCGCCATGCCGGGTTTGAGGACTATGGCGCGGCTAAGGCGAGAATCTTCTTCGGCCAAGGCGCCCAGGTGCTTAATCGGGACGACGCGCGCTCTATTGGCTTGAGACTGCCCGGACGCGAATGCGTCACGTTTGGCTCCGGGGCGCCGGCCTGCGATGAGGATTACGGTCTGCGGAAAATTCGCGGTGAGTACTGGCTCTCGCAAGGGAGCAACGCCTTTTTCAATACTGCGGCGCTTAACATCCTCGGCGCCCACAATATTTCCAATGCGCTGGCAGCCTGCGCGCTCGCGCGCTTTGCGGGCGCCTCATTTTCGGCGCTGGTTGAAGGTCTCCGGACCTTCCCTGGACTGCCGCATCGAATGCAGCGGGTCGCCAAGCGAAAGGGGGTCGTCTGGTTTGACGATTCTAAAGGCACGAATATCGGAGCGGCCCTGGCGGCGCTTGAAGGATCGGCCGCGATCATGAACCCTGCTGCGCCTGCCGGGAAAGCGCTTCTCATCCTCGGAGGCGAGGGCAAGGGACAGGACTTCTCGCGATTGGTGAATGCTGTCAGCCGGTATGCGTCGCGGGTCATTCTGATCGGGCGTGATGCGGCCGTGATCGAATCGGCGCTCGCGCCGAGCGGCGTCACCCTGGTTCGAAGCCGGTCGCTCGAGGATGCTGTTCGGCACGCCGATCAGCACGCGAGACCTGGGGACCGGGTGCTGCTTTCGCCTGCCTGCGCGAGTTTCGACATGTTCCGCGACTACGCTCACCGCGGTGAATCATTCGTGGCGGCTGTGCGTGCTCTTGATGACCGGGATACCTAGGAAATGGCGAGCATGGCCAGCTATGTGTTCGCGCGGAACACGCCTTCGGCTGAGTACGACCGCTCCCTTGCCTGGGCGGCGCTCCTGCTTCTCGGAATCGGGCTGGTGATGGTGTATTCGGCTTCCATCGCGACTGCGGAAACAAGTCGCTACACGGGCCATAACTACGCCTACTTCCTGCTGCGTCAATGCGTGTTTGTCGGTCTGGCGCTTGGCTGCGCGATCCTGGTGTTCATGGTCCCGGCAAGCCTTTGGCAGAAGTCCTCGCCGTCGCTGTTTCTCGCGGGAATGGCTCTGCTCGTGCTCGTGCTGTTACCGGGCGTCGGCCGGGAGGTGAATGGGGCGCGGCGATGGCTGAATCTTTATCTGTTCAATTTTCAGCCCTCCGAATTCATGAAGTTGGCCGCGGTGCTCTATACCGCCGACTACACGGTACGCAAGCATGCTGTGCTGAAGAAATTCAAGCAGGGCCTGTTGCCAATGCTCGCGGTGATGCTCGCGGTCGCATGGCTGCTCTTGCGCGAGCCGGATTTTGGCGCCTTCGTGGTGATCGCGGTCACCTCGTTCGGTCTGCTGTTTCTCGGAGGCATGAACGGACGGCACTTTCTTGCGCTGCTTGCCATGCTTGCCATCGGCTTCCTGGCGCTGGTGCTCTCGTCTCCCTACCGCATGCAGCGCATTCTTGGATTCATGGATCCGTGGTCGGATGCCTTCGGTTCAGGCTACCAGCTGTCACATGCATTGATTGCCTTTGGCCGGGGCGAGTGGCTTGGCGTCGGGTTGGGCGGCAGCGTCGAGAAGCTCCATTACCTGCCCGAAGCGCATACTGATTTTCTGCTTGCAGTGATTGCGGAGGAATTGGGGTTCGTCGGCGTCGCGGTGGTGGCCGCCCTGTTCGTCTGGATCGTGCTACGCGCCTTCGCCATTGGCCGCCAGGCGGTACAAGGGGAGCAGCATTTCTCCGCTCTTGTGGCACAGGGCATCGGGACCTGGCTAGGGTTCCAGGCGCTGATAAACATGGGGGTAAATACCGGCCTGCTTCCAACAAAAGGATTGACCTTGCCTCTGATGAGCTTTGGCGGCACCGGACTGGTGATGAATAGTGTCGCTCTGGCGATACTTCTGCGAATTGACTGGGAAAACCGCCAACGCGCCCGAGGCCTGGGCTCATGAGTCGCACGATTCTGATCATGGCCGGCGGAACGGGCGGGCACATCATGCCGGGCCTCGCGGTAGCCGAGTTGATGCGCGCGGCAGGCTGGGACGTCATCTGGTTTGGGGTCCGCGGCGGGATGGAAGAACGCCTCGTGCCGCCACGCGGTTTCCGGACCACATGGATACGCGCCCGCGCACTGCGTGGCAAGGGAATCCTTGCCACGCTGCTTTTTCCGGCGAACCTGCTGTTTGCCTTCCTGGAGAGTGCTCTGGCCATATTTCAGCTACGCCCGGATGTCGTACTCGGGATGGGCGGGTACGTGGCATTTCCGGGGGCCATGATGGCCTCGCTCCTTGCGCGTCCTCTTGCGCTTCACGAACAGAACGCGATCCCCGGGCTGTCGAACAGGGTGCTCGCGCTGTTCGCGGACAAGGTAATGGTCGGATTCCCCGGCGCGCTCAGGAATTCCGAATGGACGGGAAATCCGGTAGCCCAGGCCATGGGGGAAATCCCCCCTCCTGAAGTACGGATTATCGGGCGCGCGGGCCCGCTTAGCCTGCTCGTGGTGGGCGGAAGCCTGGGGGCGCTTGCGTTAAATGAGGTGCTCCCCAGGGCACTGGCCCTGATGCCTCCGGATCAGCGACCGCGCGTCGTGCACCAGGCCGGAGGACAGCATATCGAATCCCTGCGTCGCGGATATGCCGAAGCCGGTGTAAAGGGGGAGCTGGTGCCGTTTATCGAAGACATGGCCGCCCGCTACGCGGTGGCAGATCTCGTCGTCTGCCGTGCGGGCGCCATGACGATAGCCGAACTATGCGCGGGAGGGCTCGCCAGCGTCCTGATTCCGTTTCCCTCTGCGGTGGACGACCATCAGAGCGCCAACGCGCGGTTTCTCGCCGCAAGGGGTGCCGCAGTTCTCCTTCCCCAGAAGGAACTGACCGCATACGGGCTGGCGCAGCTTCTGCGCTCGCTCGACAGGGATGCGCTCCTCGATATGGCGCGCAAGGCGCGCTCGCTGGGAAAGCCGGACGCCGCGCGCGCCGTGGCAAGCCGATGCATGGCGCTTGGCGGGGGGCACTTGTGAGACACAAGGTCCGTCGTGTCCATTTTGTTGGAATCGGCGGCTCCGGCATGAGCGGTATCGCGGAGGTGCTGATAACACTCGGGTTCGAAGTGAGCGGCTCTGACTTATCTGAAAATGCGGCCACACAGCGCCTTGCTCGCCTCGGGGCAAGCTTAAAGTTTTTTCACGCCGCCGAAAATGTATTCGACGCCGACGTCGTGGTCACTTCTACCGCGGTTCGCGGCGATAACCCGGAGGTGGTCGCCGCGCGTGCGCGCCGGATCCCCGTGGTGCCGCGCGCCCTGATGCTTGCCGAATTGATGCGCCTGAAGCAGGGCATAGCGATCGCAGGAACGCATGGCAAGACCACGACCACAAGCCTCGTTGCAAGCATACTTGCCGAGGGTGGGTTGGATCCGACGTTCGTGATCGGCGGACGGCTTAATGCCGCCGACTCCAACGCACGACTGGGAACCGGTGAGTTCATTGTTGTAGAGGCAGACGAATCGGACGCCTCGTTCCTGCACCTTCAACCGGTCGCCGCGGTTGTCACCAACATCGATGCCGACCATATGGAAACCTATGGCCATGACATTTCTCGACTGAAGCAGGCATTTATTCAATTTCTCCAGAATCTTCCCTTTTATGGCACGGCAGTCTTGTGCGTGGACGATTCCAACATCCGCGAGATTCTGCCGTTTGTCACGAAGCCCGTGACTACCTACGGGTTCGCCAAGGATGCGATGGTGCGCGCGGAGAATGTCCAACACGCGGCAGGGTCAATGCAGTTCCGCGCAATCCGGGACAAGGCGCCTCCGCTCGAGGTGACGCTCAATCTCCCCGGCAAGCACAATGTGCAGAATGCCCTGGCCGCGATTGGCATCGCTGCGGAACTGTCCGTGCCCGATAGCGCGGTGCAGCGCGCGCTTGCGGAGTTCCGCGGGGTTGGGCGCCGCTTTCAACGCTATGGCGAGATCTCCGTGGTCCCGCAAGCTTCCGCTTCCGGGCGCTACACTCTGATCGACGACTACGGACACCACCCTGCGGAAATTGCCGCGGTGCTGGATGCGGTCCGGGGCGCATTCCCCGGCAGGCGGCTGGTACTTGCGTTTCAACCCCACCGCTACACCCGTACCAGGGATCTGTTCGAGGATTTCGTTCGGGCGCTTTCCACGGCAGACGTGCTTCTTCTCGCGGAAGTCTATGCGGCGGGTGAGCAGCCGATCGTCGCGGCGGATGGCCGTTCGCTGGCGCGTGCCGTGCGGGTCGCAGGCTCAATCGAGCCCGTTTTCGTGGAGAAGATAGGGCAGATGCCGGAGGCGATCCGGCGTGTTTTGAAGGCAGATGATGTCGTCCTGACCATGGGCGCGGGATCAATCGGCAACGTGCCGGTGATGCTCTCTGGCGCTTGAGCCGGCTGACATGGACATGTCCGAAATCGTCACCATGAAAGGTCTGCGCGGCGTCGCTAGGGAAAGGGAGCCGATGGCGCGCCATGTCAGCTGGCGCGCCGGTGGTTCGGCGGCGCATCTCTATGTCCCCGCGGATCTGGACGATCTTGCCGAGTTTCTCAGGTGCCTGCCGCCGCACGAGCCGGTGCTCATGGTGGGTCTCGGATCGAATCTCCTGGTCCGTGACGGAGGATTCCCGGGGACTGCGATTCTGACCCACAAGGCTGGCTTGCGGCCGCAACTCAGGGACGGGGCGATCGTTGCAGAGGCCGGCGTGGCATCGCCGAAGATTGCGCGCTTCGCAGCGCTGCATGATTTCGAAGGCGCGGAGTTTCTGAGCAGCGTCCCGGGAACCCTGGGCGGCGCGCTCGCGATGAATGCAGGTTGTTTCGGCGCGGAAACATGGGACATCGTCGATCACGTTCTCACTATGGATCGCGCGGGCCGGCTGCATGAGCGGATGCGCTCCGCATTTGAGATCTCATACAGGCACTGCGAGCTGCGTTCCGGCGGAAAAATCGGTTCCGATGAATGGTTCATATACGCCTCGTTTCAATTGGAGAAGGGGCAGGGTGTCCGTGCACGCGACAAGATAAGGCAGATGCTCTCTCGTCGTGTGGCGACTCAGCCGCTGTCGTTGCCCAACGCCGGGAGCGTATTCCGAAATCCACCAGGCGATTACGCCGCCCGGCTCATCGAGTCGTGCGGGCTTAAAGGGCTGGCGCACGGTGGCGCGCGAGTCTCGGAGAAGCACGCCAATTTCATCGTGAATCCCAAGGGCGCGGCGAAAGCGGCAGATATTGAATGGCTGATTGCCACGGTTCGAGAGCGCGTGCGCTCTGCCACGGGCGTCGACCTTGTTCCTGAGGTTCGCATTGTCGGGACGGCAGAATGAGCGGCGCCTTCGGAAAAGTTGCGGTGCTGTTGGGCGGTAAATCGGCAGAGCGCGAGGTTTCGCTCAAGAGCGGCAGCATGGTTCTCGATGCCTTACGCAGGCGCGGCGTTGATGCGCATCCCTTCGATCCGGCATCGCGCGGCCTGGATGCGCTCATCGCGGAGCGTTTCCAGCGCGCGTTCATTGCGTTGCACGGCAGGTTTGGCGAGGATGGGACCGTACAGGGCGTTCTCGAATGGCTCGACGTTCCGTATACCGGAAGCGGCGTGTTGGGCTCCGCACTGGCCATGGACAAGATTCGAAGCAAGCAAGTCTGGACGGCGAGCGGCCTGCCGACGCCTGCGTTCGAGTTGCTTGGCGCCCGCAGCGACATGGCCGGCGTCGCCGCGCGGCTGGGCCTACCTCTGATGGTGAAGCCGGTGAACGAGGGTTCATCGATCGGCATGAGCAAGGTCTCCGGCGCGGGCGACCTGCAGGCCGCATTGGAAAAGGCGGCGCACTACGATCGCACGGTGCTCGCGGAGAAATTTATTGACGGGATGGAACTCACCGCGGGAATACTCGGAGAAACCCCATTACCTCTGATCCGGCTGGAAACACAGAGGGAATTCTATGACTATCAAGCAAAGTATATTGATGACGACACGCGCTACCTGGTTCCCTGTGGACTGCCGGAAGCGAAAGAGAAGGAACTTCAGTCCCTGTGCCGCGATGCCTTCAAGGTTCTGGGATGTCGCGGCTGGGGGCGTGTTGACCTGATGCTTGACCGAGGCGGGTCCCCCTATCTGCTCGAAGTCAATACCGCACCCGGCATGACCGATCACTCGTTGGTGCCGATGGCAGCACGGGCTTGCGGCATTTCATTTGAAGATCTGTGCGTCAACATTCTGGGTACTGCACATGTGGGATGACCCGCGCTCGCTGAATGCCGCGTCGGCGGCACTTGCCGCTCTCGCCGTTGCGTTGCTGGTCTTCGCCGTGCTGGAGCTTCTCATTCGCTCTTCATTTTTCCCGCTTCGTGAACTTACTATCGAGGGAAAGCTGGAGAACATCACTCGCATCGAACTGGAGGATGCCGCGCGGCCGCGGCTCAACGGGAATTTCTTTGCGGTGCGCCCGAGCGACGTCAGGGCCGGACTCGAAGGTCTGGCATGGGTGCGGCGAGCAGACGTTCGGCGAGTTTGGCCCGATCGCCTGGCGGTCGCCCTTGAAGAGCACAAGGCATTGGCACACTGGGGCGACGACGCGCTGGTAAACACGCACGGCGAGCGCTTTATCGGCCGCAGCGATGCGCTGCTCCCGCTATTCGCAGGACCGGCAGGAACCGAGCGCCTCGTTACCGAGCGCTACCGTGTTTTTGCCCGAGCGCTGGCACCTCTTGGCGCGGATGTACGACAACTGGTGCTCACGCCGCGCTACGCCTGGCAGATAAGACTCTCCAACGGGTTGGAGATCGTTCTCGGAAGGGAAGGCGCGCGTGACAGGGTGGAGGCCAGGTTAGCCCGATTCGTTGAGTCCTACCCAAGCACGCTCGGCCGAATAACAGGCAAGCATGCATACGTCGATCTCCGCTACCCGAACGGCTATGCGCTTCGCGTGCCGGGAGTGGATCGTGAGGCGCGTAAGAGCGCAGTACGGAGTTGAGTTGACTGCACAAAGGTTGTGATCGTCCGACAGGGAAGTTCGCGAATCGCGCGAAATGGCAAAGGGGCGTACGCAGGGAATGGCTAAGGAAGGCAAGAGCCTGATCGTTGGACTGGACATAGGCACATCCAAAGTGGTTGCGCTCGTGAGCGAGCTGCGCCCGGACGGGACGCTCGAGATTCTCGGGATGGGAAATCACGAGTCGAAGGGTTTGAAAAAGGGCGTGGTGGTGAACATCGAAGCGACAGTGGGCGCCATACAGCGCGCGCTTGAGGAGGCCGAGCTGATGGCAGATAGCAAAATCGTTTCTGCCTTTACCGGAATCGCGGGCAGCCATATCCGGAGTTTCAACTCGACCGGCATGGTGGCGATTAAGGATCGGGAGGTGACGGCCCTTGACGTGGAGCGCGTCATCGATACGGCAAAGGCGGTCAATATTCCGACCGACCAGCAGATACTCCACGTGCTGCGCCAGGAATTCATCATCGACGGGCAGGAAGACGTGCGCGAGCCCATAGGCATGTCGGGCGTACGTCTGGAGGTCAAAGTGCACATCGTTACCGGGGCAGTATCCGCGGCGCAAAATATCGTGAAGTGCGTGCGCCGCTGCGGTCTCGAGGTGAACGATCTGATCCTGCAGCCGCTTGCCTCTTCGCGGGCGGTTCTCTCGGAAGACGAAACGGATCTCGGCGTGTGTCTCGTGGATATCGGTGGCGGAACCACCGATATCGCCATATTCACCGGCGGCGCCATTCGGCATACGGCGGTAATTCCGATCGCAGGTGATCAGATTACAAACGACATTGCAATGGCACTGCGTACGCCGACGGCGGAAGCCGAGGCCATCAAGATCCGCCATGGCGTCGCCCTGCGACAGCTGGCAGACGGCAACCAGATGATAGATGTCCCGGGAATCGGGGACCGTCCGCCGCGAGTCATGTCCCGGCAAACCCTGGCCGAAGTGATCGAACCCAGAATCGAGGAATTGTTCTCGCTGGTTCAACAAGTACTTCGGGAATCGGGATTCGAAGAACTGCTTTCCTCCGGGATTGTACTGACCGGCGGCTCGTCCGTCATGCAAGGCATGGTTGAACTGGGTGAGGAGATATTCCACATGCCCGTTCGCATCGGCGTACCGAAGTACTCGGGCGGATTGTCGGAAGTAGTTCGAAATCCGCGCTACGCAACGGCAATGGGGCTGCTCCTGGAGGGGGCCTCGCAGGTCAGGCAGGGCCACCTTTCGAAGCAGTCGGGGTCATTTCGTGCGGTCTTGTCGCGCATGCGCGAGTGGTTTCAGAGGAATTTTTAGATGATCAGAAAGATCCAGAGGGGTTTTGCTGTTTTAGAAGTCGGGTGTTGCGATGCGGCGCGCCGCGCCGCGGGGCGACAGAATGGTGTTTTTTCAGAGGTGGAGCGGCGCAGCGCAGTACACAGGGCTGCATCGCAGCGCATCGTAGTTCTTACTTGCGAGGAAAAATAAAAATGTTCGAAATCCTAGATAGTCAGGCATCCGGTCCAGTCATTAAAGTCATAGGCGTCGGTGGCGCCGGCGGAAACGCCGTTAATCACATGATCGAGCAAAATGTTCAGGGAGTGGAATTTTTTGCCGTGAACACAGACGCTCAGGTACTGGCGCGCAACCTCGCGCGCAACCAGATCCAGCTGGGCAGCAGCGGGCTGGGCGCGGGGGCGAGACCGGAGGAGGCGCGTGCCGTGGCGATTGGCGATCGCGAGCGTCTGGAGGAAGCGATCGCCGGCGCCCATATGGTTTTCATCACTGCAGGCATGGGTGGCGGCACAGGAACCGGCGCCGCGCCGATCATTGCCGAAGTAGCGCGCGCAATGGGGGCGTTGACGGTCGCCGTGGTGACCAAGCCATTCAGTTTCGAGGGATCGAAGCGGATGAAGATTGCCGAACAGGGCCTGCAGGAATTGTGGCCGAACGTGGATTCCCTGATCGTCATCCTCAATGACAAGCTGGAAGAGGTGCTCGGAGAGGACGTCACGCAGGAGGAGGCTTTTCGCGCCGCGGACAGCGTGCTGAACAATGCGGTGGCGGGAATCTCTGAAATCATCAATCAGCCCGGCCTCGTGAACGTGGATTTTCAGGATGTCCGCACCGTCATGTCGGAGCAGGGCATGGCGATGATGGGCGCAGCGACGGCATCGGGTATCGATCGCGCGCGCATTGCGGCCGAGCAGGCGATCGCCTGCCCTCTGCTCGAGGGCGTAAACCTCGCGGGAGCGCGCGGGGTGCTCGTAAACATCACCGCGTCCCGCCACAGCCTCAAGCTGCGCGAAACAAAGGAGGTGATGAACACCGTACGCACCTTCGCCGCGGAGGATGCGACGATCATATATGGCGGGGTGTACGACGACACGCTGGGCGATGAGCTCAGGGTCACCGTGGTCGCTACCGGGCTGGGCGCGCCTGTAGCCGCCAAACAGCCGAAACCACAGCTCGTCATGGCACAGCGCACGGGGACCGACAATCAGCCCGTGAGCGGATCCACCGACTATGCGGCGCTGGAGATGCCAGCGGTCATCCGGCGCAATCGCGCATCGACTGTGGAGGCATTGCAGCAAAGCGGAATGGAGAAGTACGACATACCCGCGTTCTTGAGGAAACAGGCCGACTAGGCGCGGCGGGCAAGGTGGACCGGGGCGTCGACTTCCTCCCCGGCGCTCCGCCACCAGGCCGTCTGTTAAACTGGCGCGCGCCAAGGAATCCCAGTCCCAGAGAACAAGCAATGCTTAGGCAGCGCACCCTCAAATCTTCGCTGCGGGCGACCGGCGTAGGCCTGCACACTGGGCGAAAAGTCAGCTTCCGGCTGTGTCCTGCCGAGCCGAATTTTGGGATCGTGTTTCGGCGGGTCGATTTGCCGAATGCACCCGAGATTCCCGCGCGCGCGCATCTTGTCGGCGAAACCAGGCTTTCGTCCTGTCTGGTGTACGGCGATGCCAAGGTCTACACGGTCGAGCACCTCATGTCGGCATTTGCCGGGCTTGGCATAGACAACGTGGTCGTCGAGCTTGACGGTCCCGAAGTGCCGATCATGGATGGGAGCGCCGCACCTTTTGTGCTGTTGCTTCAAGAGGCGGGTCTGGAGGAGCAGCCAGCGGCAAAGCGTTTCCTCAGAGTGCTGGGCCCGATCGAGGTCAGGGACGGCGACAAGTTCGCCCGGCTCGATCCGTATGAAGGATTCAGACTCGACTTCACGATTCGGTTCGATCATCCCGTGATCGAACGCAGCCGGCAATCCGTCACCGTGGATTTCGCGCATACGTCATTTCTGAAGGAAGTGGGGCGCGCGCGCACCTTCGGATTCATGCACGAGGTGGAGCAGCTTAGAGATGCAGGCCTCGCACTGGGTGGCGGCCTGGATAATGCGGTGGTGCTGGATGAATACCGTGTGCTGAATGCCGAGGGACTGCGCTTCACGGATGAATTCATTCGGCACAAGGTATTGGACGCGATTGGTGACCTATACCTGCTGGGCAAGCCGCTGTTGGGAGCGTTTCGCGCCTACAAGTCGGGTCACGCGCTGAATAACAAGCTGCTACGCGCCTTGCTTGCCTCCCCCGCACTGCTGGAAGTTGCGACCTTCGAGGAGGCGGACCAGGCGCCGGCGGGTGTCCTAGGTCTGGTACCGCGTCTCGTCTGAACCGCGGCGGCCGGGCCGTACAGGCAGGGTCGCGGACAGGGGTGGGCACCGAGGTGGTCTTGGCCGATCGGGTCATTTTCAGCCGCCGCGCGGGTCATTCTTGCGGATCGGGCGGCCCCGCCTTGCTCCGAGGGGTTTCGCGGCCATGGTGCTTCAGCAGCGAGGTGAGCGCCTGCCGTGCCGGAGAATCCGAAAGCTGCTCATGCAGTTCGGTGAGCCGGCGAACCGCTTCTTCGGAAAGTATGCGGGTCTTGGCAACTTTCGGCGGTTGAGCGGTTTGGGCGGCCGGTTGCACCCTGACGGAAACTGAACTAACCTCCGGTCGCCGTTTCGCTAGGAATTCGCCCAGGCTTTCCGCGTAGAGTTTCAGTTTAGCGGCTGCCGCCGGGTTGTCTGCCAGCACTACTAAGCTCCCATCTTTCAGGTTGGCGGCATGCGTATGACGTGCCAGGGTGGGCGGTAGGAACTGTTTGCAAAGGCTCTCTAATTCTTTGATTTTGAGGGCTTTGGCAATTGCCGGCTCGTTCTCTACAGGCAGGAACCGTGCAATGCTCTTTGGGTAGCGCACCAGAGGCCCGAATTCAGGAAGGATAGGCATGCAGATTATCGTGATCCCGGGCCGTTTGGCAAAGGCACGCAGCCTGACTTTGTCCGTACATCACGTTGCTGTTTCCATGCTGCTGGCCGGGGCGCTCCTGGTTTCGATCGTGCTCGGCCTCTATTGGTTGACATTGCGTCTGGGTCCGGACCTGAAGTTTCCTTTTCTGATGCCGCTTGTGGAAGCGCTCCAAAAAAGCGAGTCGGAACGCTCACGGGTGTTCGTACAGCAGAACCTGAACGCCATGGCGGTAAAGATCGGGGAAATGCAGGCCCAACTCACCCGCTTGGATGCACTTGGGGAACGGCTGTCGTCTGTTGCCGGCTTCAAGCCCCAGGAATTCCGTTTCTCCCAGGTACCCGGTCTGGGTGGCGCCCAGGCGACTCTGCTGCCCCCCCAAAACCTGACCTTGTTCGAGTTCCAGGACAGGCTGAGCGCTTTGTCGCGCGACGTCGAAAATCGCACAGACATGCTTGGCGTGCTGGATGCCCAACTGTTCGAGCAGACGGTGCAGAAAAAGCTCCTGCCGACCATCATGCCGGTGGATGCGCCCTTCAACGCGTCCGGGTTCGGCTATCGGATAGACCCATTTACCGGCCAGCAAGCGCTGCACGAAGGCGTTGACTTCATCGCGGACGTGGGCACTTCCGTCGTCAGCGCGGCGGGGGGTGTGGTGATGTACGCGGGCCCACATCCGCAGTATGGATTGATGGTTGACATCGATCACGGAAATGACCTGATGACTCGCTATGCCCATCTTTCGAGGGTATTGGTGAAAGAAGGCGATGTCGTGCATCGCGGCCGCCGAATCGCCGCGACCGGCAGCTCGGGACGCTCTACGGGACCGCACCTGCACTTCGAAGTTCGCTTTCGCGGTTCCGCACAAAATCCCGTGCGCTTCCTTCATGCAGGCCAGGGCACGACAAAGGTTGCCACTCGCGGCTGGGCTCGCGGCACACGGTAGGTGACCCGCTGGCAGAGGGAATTCTCGCCCCTTCATGATAGACTCGCATTTTTAAGTTCGCCCGGTTTCCTGGCGGACTTGCCATGCCGGCGGACCTGTCCGGCGGGGCTTCCCAACGATGGCAAACGTTCTCACGAAGATCTTCGGCAGCCGTAACGACCGGCTGCTCAAGCAGTATTCCCGCTCGGTTTCGCGCATCAATGCCCTTGAGCCGCGAATCGCGGCGCTGTCGGATGCCGAGCTGCGGGCGCAGACCGAACAATTCAAATCGAAGATCGCCGCGGTGATCGCCGCGGCGCCGGATTCAGAGAAGGAAAATGCGGAGCGCCAGGTGCTGGAGGACATGCTGCCGGAGGCGTTTGCCGTTGTGCGCGAAGCCGGCAAGCGCGCGCTCAGGATGCGCCACTTCGATGTCCAGCTTGTCGGCGGCATGGCGCTTCACTACGGCAAGATCGCCGAGATGCGGACCGGCGAGGGCAAGACGCTCGTTGCAACGTTGCCGGCCTACCTGAATGCGCTTACCGGCAAGGGCGTCCACATTGTCACCGTGAACGACTACCTGGCGCAGCGCGACGCGCAATGGATGGGTCGCCTGTACGGATTTCTTGGCCTGAGCGTCGGGGTGAACATCCCGCAGATGCCCGCGGACGAGAAGCGCAAGGCCTACGCCGCGGACATCACCTACGGGACGAACAACGAGTTCGGATTCGACTACCTGCGCGACAACATGGCGATGCAGGTGGAGGAACGATTCCAGAAGCGCCTTTACTTCGCCATCGTCGACGAGGTCGATTCGATTCTGATCGATGAAGCGCGTACCCCGCTGATCATTTCCGGGCAGGCGGAGGATCGCACGGAGATTTACTACAGGATGAACGAGGTCGCGCCGCTTCTCTCACGGCAAAAGGAGGAGGAATCCGAGGGCGATTTCTGGGTCGACGAGAAGAATCATCAGATTCTGCTTTCCGAAGGCGGGCATGGCAAGGCCGAGGAGATTCTCGCCAGAATAGGCATGCTTCCGGCCGGCGCGAGCCTGTACGAACCCGCCTATATCAATCTGGTCCACCATCTGTATGCGGCGCTGCGCGCGCACAATCTTTTTTACCGGGATCAGCAGTACGTGGTGCAGGACGGCGAGGTTATCATCGTCGACGAGTTTACCGGCCGCCTCATGCAGGGACGGCGCTGGTCGGACGGCCTGCACCAGGCTGTGGAGGCGAAGGAGGGCGTGCAAATACAGAACGAGAACCAGACGCTTGCCTCGATCACCTTCCAAAACTATTTCCGCCTGTACCGAAAGCTCTCCGGAATGACGGGCACCGCCGATACGGAAGCCTACGAGTTCCAGGAGATTTACGGCCTTGAAGTGGTCGTGATCCCGACCCATCGCGCCATGGTGCGCGATGATCGGCTTGACCTCGTCTATCGAACCGAGAAGGAAAAGCACAAGGCGATCATAGACGACGTGAAGGACTGTCACACCCGGGGCCAGCCGGTGCTCGTCGGCACGACGTCGATCGAGGCGTCGGAGCTGCTGTCCTCCATGCTCATGAAGGACAAGCTGCCGCACCAGGTGCTGAACGCCAAGCAGCACGCGCGCGAAGCCGAGATCGTGGCTCAGGCCGGGCGCCCCGGCGTGGTGACGATTGCCACCAACATGGCGGGTCGCGGCACCGACATCGTGCTCGGCGGCAACGTCGAGAAACAGTGCGAACTTATCGAGGCCACCGAGAATCTGCCGGCCGAGGACAAGCGCCGGCGCATCGAGACGCTGCGCAGCGAGTGGCAGCAATTGCACGACCAGGTGGTGCAGGCGGGAGGCCTGCATATCGTCGGCACCGAACGCCACGAATCTCGGCGGGTCGACAATCAGCTGCGCGGCCGTTCCGGGCGCCAGGGGGATCCTGGAAGTTCGCGCTTCTACCTGGCCCTGGAAGATTCGTTACTGAGAATTTTCGCCGGTGATCGCATCAACCGCATCATGGTGATGCTGAAGATGCCGGAGGGCGAGGCGATCGAGCATTCGATGGTGACGCGCTCCATAGAAAGCGCGCAGCGCAAGGTGGAAGCGCGCAATTTCGACATCCGGAAGCAGCTCCTCGAGTACGATGATGTCGCCAACGATCAGCGCAAGACCATCTATACGCTGCGTAACGATCTGCTCGAGTCGGCGGATATTTCCGAGCGCCTGAAGGACCTCCGCGCCGGCGTCATCTCCGATCTGTTCCGGCAATTCGTCGCGGAGGAAAGCGTCGAGGAGCAATGGGACATGCCGGGATTGGAGATGGCGCTCAAAGCGGAACTTGGCCTCGCATTGCCGTTGCGCGAGTGGGTCGCAAGCGAGCCCGATCTGACCGACGAGCCGCTGCTCGAACGGGTGATCGGAAAGGCGCACGAGGCCTACCAGGCGAAGATCCATTCCGGCACGGAGGAGGCATTCCATCAATACGAGCGCTATGTCATGCTGCAAATCCTCGATTCGCACTGGCGCGAGCACCTTGCGGCGCTGGACCATCTGCGGCAGGGAATTCACCTTCGCGGCTATGCGCAGAAGAACCCAAAGCAGGAGTACAAGCGCGAGGCGTTCGAGCTGTTCGGGGCGATGATCGAGTCGGTCAAGCTGGAGGTCACGAAGACGCTGGCGGTGATTGAGATCCGCGCCGAGGCGCCTCCGCCCGACGTCGCGCCGCACGTCGAGAACGTGAGGCTGCAGCACGCGGATTTCGAGGCGGCGCTGGGGGACGATGGCGGGGGCGGCGACGCGCCGCTCGGAAATGTCCAGGCGAAGAAGAAGAGCCCGCCGCTGGTGCGGCCGATGCAGAAGATCGGTCGTAACGACTCCTGCCCTTGCGGCTCGGGCAAGAAGTACAAGCATTGCCACGGCAAACTCGTGTAGGCAGGCGATTGTTCGCTGCTACAGTCTCGCGCCGGGTATCAATGAAAAGTAACAAGCCTTTCCAGCCATGCCGGTCAATCTAGCACCGCCTGACCCGCAAGATCTTCTTCCGGTACCGGGCGTGGAACTCGGCATCGCCATGGCCGGTATAAAGCGGATCGGCCGGCGCGACCTGCTTGTCATGCGTCTGGCGCCGGGCAGTCACGTCGCGGGCGTATTCACGCAGAACCGATTCTGCGCCGCGCCGGTGCTGCTTGCGAAGCGCCATCTGGCAACGGGTTTACCGCTCACCTTCGTGGTCAACACCGGAAATGCGAATGCCGGCACCGGGGAAGACGGCTTGCGGCGTGCGCTACGGGTCTGCCAGGCAGTCGCGCGCGAACTTGGCTGCACTGCGCAGCAGGTGCTGCCGTTTTCGACCGGGGTCATCATGGAACCGCTGCCGGCCGAGCGAATCGTCGCCGCGCTGCCACAGGCGGTGGCGGACCTGAGGCCGGATAACTGGGCGCCTGCGGCGGAGGCGATCATGACCACCGACACGGTGCCCAAGGCGGTATCCGGGCGCATGCGCCTGGGCAGGACAGAGGTGACCGTCACCGGCATCGCAAAGGGCTCCGGAATGATCCGGCCCGACATGGCGACGATGCTCGGCTTCATCGCCTGCGACGCGGTAGTTCCGCCGGTGTTGCTGCGGCGCATGCTGGATGAAGTCGTCGCGGATACCTTCAACGCGGTGACCGTGGACGGTGATACCTCGACGAACGATTCGCTCATGCTGGTGGCGACGGGGACCTCCGGCGAGTCGGTGGCGAGCGCGGACAGCGCCGCGTATGCGGCGCTAAGAGACGCCGTGCATGCGGTCGCCCTCGAGCTCGCGCAGGCCATCGTGCGGGACGGCGAAGGCGCCACGAAGTTCGTCACCGTTCGCGTGGAAGGGGGGCGGAGCCGCGAAGAATGCCGCAAGGTTGCCTACAGCATTGCGCACTCGCCGCTGGTGAAAACCGCGTTTTTTGCCTCGGACCCGAATCTGGGCCGCATCCTTGCCGCGATCGGCAACGCGGGGATTGCCGATTTGGACCCGGCCCGGGTCGAGCTTTACCTGGATGATGTGCTGGTCGCGAAAGCCGGCGGGCGCGATCCCGGATATCAAGAGGAACAAGGGGCGGCCGTGCTGAAGAAGGCCGAATTCACCGTGCGCGCGCTGTTGAATCGCGGCTCGGCGCAGGCCACGGTCTGGACTTCTGATCTTTCGTTCGACTATGTGAAGATAAACGCAGAGTACAGAACCTGATGAAACCCGACGTCGAAAGCCTGATCCGGCGCGCGGCGGAACTGATCGGCCGGCTTGAAGCGCTGCTGCCGCCCGCTCCTGCCGAGGTGGATTGGAAGGCGAGCGTGGCATATCGCTGGAGAAAGATCGCGAACGGCCGCGGCAGCCTGCTGCCTGTGCGGCATGTGCACAAGATCCGTCTTGAAGACCTGAGAAACGTCGATCAGCAGGTGGAGCAGGTGGAGAGAAACACCCGCCAGTTCGTGCGCGGCCTGCCCGCCAACAACGTGCTGCTGACAGGGGCGCGCGGCACCGGTAAGTCCTCGATCATCAAGGCGCTGCTGAACAAGTATTCACCCAAGGGCCTGCGCCTGATCGAAGTCGACAAGAGCGACCTTGTGGACCTGCCGTCGATTGCCGATCTGGTCGCCGCGCGCAAGGAGCGATTCGTCGTGTTTTGTGATGACCTCTCGTTCGCCTCCGGCGAGCCGGGCTATGTCGCGCTGAAGGTGGTGCTCGACGGCTCGGTCGCGACGACGTCGGAAAACCTCCTGATCTACGCGACCTCCAACCGCCGCCACCTGATGCCGGAATACATGCAGGAGAACCTCGAAACCAAGTACCTGGGCGACGAGATTCATCCGGGCGAAACCGTCGAGGAGAAAATCTCCCTGTCTGAACGCTTCGGCATGTGGGTGTCCTTCTATCCCTTCGATCAGGACGAGTATGTCGCGATCGTCGAGCACTGGCTCGAGGTGCTCGGCTGCCCGGCCAAGGAGATCGCGGCGGCGCGCGGCGAGGCCTTGCAGTGGGCCTTGCTGCGCGGCTCGCGCAGCGGGCGGGTTGCTTTTCAATTTGCGCGCGACTGGACGGGCCGTCATTCGAGACAAAGCTAGGGCGGTCGACGTCGCCGCCGCGGTCATCGAGCAGACGGACGGACGATTTCTGCTCGCGCAACGCCCTGCCGGCAAGGTCTACGCGGGCTACTGGGAATTTCCCGGGGGCAAGGTCGAGCCGGGCGAAAAGATCGAGGCCGCCCTGGCGCGCGAGCTGCACGAAGAACTGGGGATCGAGGTGCAAACCGCCTTCCCCTGGATCACGCGCACTTTCGCCTATCCGCACGCGAACGTCAGGCTGCATTTTTTTCGCGTCGTTGCCTGGGCGGGTGAGCCGCACCCGAGGGAGAACCAGGCAATACGCTGGCAGCGCCTGGAAGATCCGATGGCAGAACCGATGCTGCCCGCGAATGTGCCGGTGCTGGCGGCGCTGGCGCTGCCGCTGGAGTACGGGATCACGAGTGCGGAGACTCTGGGCATCGAAAGCCAGTTGGCCCTGGTGGAAGTGGCGCTGGAGCGAGGACTGAAGCTAATCCAGGTTCGCGACAAGAGCTTGCCACCGTCGGAGCGATCGAGATTCGCCCTGCGCGTAATCGAGTGCGCCCGGCGCAAGGGCGCGAAGGTGCTGCTGAACTCAGACATCGCGCTGGCGCGTGAACTGGGTGCCGACGGCGTGCATTTGAGCGCTGCTGGTCTGATGTCGATCGCCGATAGGCCTGCGGGTCTCGTTGTGGCTGCCTCTTGCCATACCGCTACGGAAATCGCGCGCGCCGAGCAACTGGGACTGGACTTCGCGGTCCTCGGGCCTGTGAGACCGACAACGACTCATCCCGGCGCTGGCTTTCTTGGCTGGGAGCGGTTTGCCAGCATCGGGCGCGGTGCCGGCGTTCCGGTCTATGCCATCGGCGGCGTCAGCTCTTCGGATTCGAGAAGGGCCAGGTCTGCCGGCGCGCACGGCCTAGCGATGATCAGGGGTACCTGGAGGGACTAACAATGCCTCCGGGCACCGAGCCGGAAGCAACCGGAGCGGGTCGTGGAGGCAACGAAGCGGAGTCTTCGGTGCAGAGGGTCCTGATGGGACTCGGCGAGCGTGCAGGCCCTAGCCGGACTTAGCGGATTCGAGGTGTTGACAGAAGCTAAGTAGTTGATGGAGAAAGGCCTGAGCTCGATAGGTCTTCACTACACGGGGGCGCTTGCGGTCATCTGAGCAGCGGTGATTTTCGGTGGTGGTTGCGCAGGAAGGGTGGGCTTCAGACGCTCGAGCAAGAGCTTGAGTTCGATCTCAGGCTGCGTATGGCGGGTGAGGTGTCCAGCAAGAATCGTGGGCTGGTTGGCCGGGGTGGGGGGAATTTGGTCGCCCCGGCCCGCAAAGCCGGTGGCCACCCCGGGGGAATTTGCCGCTCGCGCGTAGCGGCGGATCGTCTTGCGATCCACCACCGTGCGACGTTCGATCTCCCGGTGTGCCGTGCCGCTCTTGAGCAGCGTGTCGATCGTGATGCGCAAATGCGACTTCAAGACGTTCACTCCTTCCTCTCCCGGAATGGTTCCGGGAGGAGCGTACGTCCCGCCGTCTGGCGTCTCGATCAGGCGCCGCTACACGTGTTCAGGGTGGGGGAATTTGGGGATCCGCGTGATCCGAACCCGACGTATTGAATGCGCCGGATGGGGCCTGAAATCGTTTCCCGGGCGTCGCGCACTACGCATGCGCGACGGCGCCGATTCGCTCTGCCGATCAGCGTCTGACCCACGATAGGTGTTTGGAGCAGGCACGGCCTGCAAAACCCGCCGCCTGAAATAAAGTCAGGATCGGCAACAAGCGCGACGAGATCGTTGCACTCCGAACGCGGGGCTTACCCCCCTTGCGAAGGAAATTCATCGCCCCTTGACACGCCGGGACCTCATAGGGGTTATGCGGCGATCTGCTCGTAGGAGAACTGAGGGATGCCAGCACGATCCGACGCATGCTCGACGGTGATAGCGCACACATTCCCTTGACCATCTAGATCAAGAAGTGTGTTTTCGTCCAGGTCGCGAGTCTCACTGACTTGAACGTCCCGAAACTCGATGTAAAGAGTGTCGGTGTCGGCGAAATACTTAACCTTCATGGCTGAAAGCTCCGATCGAAGAAGGCATTATGCACTGTCTCGCGGTCGGACAGGAGTATCACTCGGAGAAACCGCCCCTCCATTTCCGGCACTTGAGCCCACCTCCGGATGCGGCCATCCGCTTGAATGACCTCTCGAACCGGAGCGTCGATTGCCCGCTGGATCCAGGCGTCTTGAATCGGGGCTCGATCCGGGCGCATCCTCACCTGTTCAAAGTACCGAGTGAATTTCATTCGTGGTGCGCTACCGACGTTTCAATATTGCCGCATAACGAATGAAAGGGACTTCCCCGATCCGGTAACGGCATCGAGGTGCCAAGATTGAGGTGTGTGAATTCAATCTGATAACCGGAGGGGAAGTCATGAACGAGATTACTACTGTGGGGATCG
>Ga0080064_1000490_pt1 | contig 102450 bp, 101 predicted proteins | sample Subgrocontami54m_FD_69260 | JGI IMG/M metagenome (GOLD analysis project Ga0080064, IMG submission 69260) | Subsurface groundwater microbial communities from S. Glens Falls, New York, USA - GMW46 contaminated, 5.4 m (SPADES assembly) (version 2) ...
AAAGGACTAAAAATATTTTTTTTCGTCCTTTGCGTTTTAATCTTCTTGGTCTCGTGCTTTTTATCAAATTGGGTTGGAAATTCTTTTAGAGATTTATTTCAATCCTGGAGTTTTATTCAAATTATCTTTCTGTCATTTACCTTGGGAGTCTACCTAATTTTAATAAAAAATAAACAAGGCTTGCCTGGGAAATACTATATTTTGCTTGTACTGATTTTACCTTTCGCTGTGTCCTATTTTATGGCAAACTTTGTGCACGCTGGTTTAAAAAAAATTTCCGAACTTCCTACAGACATAAAATACGTTCAAGACCAGCCTTACACATACAAACAGCATCAGGTTTCTTGGGGTTGGAATAAAGACACTAAAGCTGCCTCATTAACAATATACCTGAAAGATTTAAGTTCCGGCGAAATCCACACAATTGAAAATGCATCAGAAATTCGCGGCGTAGTGTATCAAACGGCGGCAGTTGCTCTAGGCGAAGATTTTGCAGTGTGGATTTCACAAACCCCAGATGCCGATACAACTTACCAAACAGGCGCAAAGCCGGTCTTTAGCGTTTGGAAATATGATTTTAAAACCAAGCGGGAAATTTTACTGTCTGACCATATCAATAACAATGCTAACCCAAATTGTCCTTCATTAGCAGTTGTGGACAGAGAGGCAATAATATTTACCTTTGCCAATAAATTGACAACTATTGACGTTGACAATAAAACGCTCGAGGAAATACCTATGTTATCTGGTTACAACATTGGCGGGAACCAACTTATGACTTTCAAGCAAAATGATAAATTAAAGAGAAAGGTTGTCTTTCCAGCCAGTTCAGTCGAGAATGGTTGGTTTGCAGACAAATTGTTTAGCTATGATATTGTTGACAAAAAATTCGATACAATTTATAAACCAGGGCAATTTCGTTATTTTACAACCATCAAATCTACCGATGAAGGAAAAATATACTGGATTGAACGAAAAGAATGGGCACCAAACATATATTATATGTATACTTTTTAAACCATTTATTGGCATACGTTTGTCAACCCCCCATAAAATCCGCACTCTTGCCAAATTGCTCTATATTTGTTAGGCTAATTGCGTCCAAAATGGAAAACCCCCAGCAAAATAGCGAATCCGATAAAAAAAGCAAAAAAACTGTCAATTATTTCCTGCTTTTTGAATTAGGCATAGAATTCGCGGTTATGATTGCCGTGCCATTAGTTGCCTTTATTCTAGGGGGAAGATGGCTGGACCAAAAATTCCACACCAAATTCATAGTAGTAATTGGAATTTTGTCTGCCATTGCATTCAGCTCCTATTTGATTTCTAGAAAAACCAAAGAAGTAATTAATTCGTTAAAATAAGATGACTTTACCACCACTAGCAGCAGAAAAAATATTCAGCCTCGGCTCTTTCCCGGTTACCAACGCTTATATAAATTCCACCCTAGCGGTCTTGGGCGTTATTGTTTTTGCTTTTTTCTTGAGCCGCGGCATAAAAAAATATTATTCTGATAATAAGGCTCCCAAAGGAGTGGTTAATTTTTTTGAAGGGACCTTGGAATTTTTGCTCGTCTATGTTGACCAGGTTACCCAAAGCCGCAAAAAATCTTTAAAATTTTTGCCAATTGTGGGAGCGCTATTCTTTTTTATTTTAATCTCCAATTGGATGGGTCTGTTGCCGGGAACGGGAAGTATTGGGCTTTGGCAAATGGTCAACGGAAAAATGGAGCTTATTCCCATTTTAAGGCCGGCCAACACTGACCTGAACATGACGCTTTCCATGGCGGTCTTTGCGGTAGTGGTCTCACATTTTTTTGGAATCATCACAATTGGCTTTTTTAAATACCTCAATAAATTCATTAAGCTCGGAGACATTTACCAGGCCTTAAAAAGCTTAAAACCGGTGAACATCCTAACCGCGGTGATTGAATTTTTTGTCGGTTTGATAGAAGTTTTTTCCGAAGTCGCCAAAATGGTTTCCCTGTCACTGCGTTTATTTGGCAACATTTTTGCCGGCGAGGTTCTGCTTACTGTTTTAGCCGGCTTGATCGCGGTCGCAGTGCCCCTGCCTTTTATGGCCTTGGAGCTGCTGGTTGGCTTTGTGCAGGCAATTGTGTTTTCCCTCTTGGCTCTGGTATATTTAGTAATAGCCACGTCCGAGGTGCACGGCCATAATGAGGATCATCACAAACACGACAAACAACAGGCCGAGCAACCCTCAACGCATTAATAAATATGATTAATTAATTTTTCACGCTAGGCGACTTTAAATAAAAAACTTATACAAGTCGACCGAATGTGAAATAAAGGAGTAAGTTTATGAGCCCAGAATCAGTCAAATTAATAGCCAAAGCCCTGGCTATCGCGGTCGGCGGTATTTCGCCGGCGCTCGCGATTGGCAAAACCGGCGCCAAGGCCATGGAATCCATTGGCCGGAACCCCGAGTCAGCGGATAAATTGTTCGTGCCCATGCTGCTTAGCATGGCCTTCGCCGAAGCCATTGCCATTTACGCTTTAGTGGTTACGTTTACTTTGTAGGTATTAAATTATCCAGCTCTATAAATTAGGGCTGGATGGGTTTGAAACTTAAATTACAGACTTATTATGGATTTTATACATATCGCTCATGCGGCCACGGAAGCTGCCGCGGAAACCAACAACGGCGGCGCCCTTGGTGCCTTAGGAATTAATTTAAAACTTTTTATTGCCCAGCTGATTAATTTTGCCGTGGTGCTTTTGGTGCTTTGGAAATGGGTATTTAAGCCCGTAGCGAAAAAATTGCAGGAGAGAACGGATAGAATTGAAAAGGCAATGAACGACGCGGCAAGCACAAGTAAAGAAAAAGAAGAATTTGGCAAATGGAAAAACGAGCAAATTGTTAACACCCGCCACGAAGCCAGCGTAATTATCCACCAAGCCCAAACAGACGCGGGCAAAGTTAAAGAGGAAATTCTGCAAAAAGCCAAAGAAGAACAGCAAAAACTCGTTGAGCAGGCAAAAGCACAAATTCAGCAAGAAAAAACTCAAACCATCACCGAAGCCAAATCTGAACTTGCCGACTTGGTCACAAATGCTGCTGAAAAAATACTAAGAAGCAAGCTAGATGGATCTAAAGATAAACAACTTATTCAGGACTCATTAAAAGAAATTGGATAGGCTGCAAATTTACCTAATTTCTAATTATTCTAATTAACCTAAACAAACCCCAATACCCAATTAGACATTAATACATTAGGCATTATTTAGAATAATTAGGTCAATTAGAGCAATTAGAATAATTTATGAAGCTAACTTCCCACCAATACGCCCAAGCACTATATGATGCCGTTAGCCAGACGGACGGCAAAGACCACGACAAAGTCTTGGATAATTTTGTTAAAATTTTGGCGCAGAACGGCGACTTGGCAAAACATTCTGAAATAGAGTCAGCCTATAAAATTTTAGATATGAAAAGCAAAGGCATTATGCAGGCTGAGGTTACCGTTGCAAGAGAAATGGAAATCAATTCCGGGATACTTGACGAACTTAACAAAATTGCCAAAAATAAATTGGAAATTACCAAAAAGGTGGACGCGGGGATTGTGGGCGGACTGGTAATGCGAGTGGAGGATATTTTACTGGACGCTAGCGTCAAGACTCAATTAAATAATTTAAATAATCAACTTAAACAATAAATATATGGGGGAATCGGAAACTGGTTTTCTATTAACTCCAAAAAAACAAATCGGTGATCAGATCATGATTCATTTAGATGATGAACACACTCAAAATTTGCGGATTCAAACCGGAAAGCAATATACAAAAGGGATGCAACAGGGAGAAATAGTTGGCATCGATCGTGCCAGCGGGAGATACTTGATCCAGCCAACCGAAGGCCCCAAAATTGAATTGCCTTTTAATATAGTAGATAACCCAATAAAACAGACAAAAGATTCATCAATAAATCCTAAATCTTAAATCTAAAATCTTGTTATGGCCAACCAAAATATTGTTTCTCAACTTAAAGAAAAAATTCTAAGCTTTCAGCCAGGCGCCAAAGTGGAAAAAGTCGGCACGGTTTTGGAAGTGGGGGACGGCGTGGCCCGCGTTAGTGGCCTTTCCGACGCGGCTTCAATGGAAATGTTAGATTTCGGTAATGGAATTTTTGGCGTTGCTTTGAACCTGGAAGAAAACCTCATAGGAAGCATTATTTTAGGAGACTCATATAAAATTAAAGCGGGGGATACCGTAAGGTCCACCGGCAGAATTCTTTCCGTGCCGGTGGGCGAAGCGCTTATTGGCCGCACTGTGGACGCTCTTGGAAACCCCAAAGACGGCAAGGGGGAAATAAAAGCGGCAAAATTTTATCCGGTGGAAAAAATCGCTCCGGGCGTTATTACCCGAGAGTCAGTAAAACAGCCGGTGCAGACCGGAATTAAAGCCATTGACGCCCTTATTCCAATTGGTCGGGGCCAGCGCGAGTTAATAATCGGCGATCGCCAAACCGGAAAAACCGCTGTGGCCATTGACGCTATTATCAACCAAAAAGGCCAGAATATGGTTTGCATTTACGTGGCCATTGGCCAAAAAGAGAGCAAGGTCGCCAAGATTGTGAATGCGTTAGAAAAGAACGGCGCTATGGAATATACGATTGTTGTTTCGGCCGCGGCTTCGGAACCGGCTGCGTTAGCCTATATCGCCCCTTATTCCGGTTGCGCAATGGGCGAATACTTTATGGACCAGGGCAAGGATGTCTTGGTGGTTTATGATGATCTTTCCAAACAAGCCGTGGCCTATCGTGAAATATCCCTTTTGTTAAGGCGCCCACCAGGCCGTGAAGCTTACCCGGGTGATGTGTTTTATTTACACTCCAGATTACTGGAGCGCGCCGCAAAATTAAATAAAGATTTCGGCGGCGGCTCTTTAACAGCCTTGCCAATTATAGAAACCCAAGCCGGCGCCATTGACGCTTACATTCCAACGAACGTGATTTCCATTACCGACGGGCAGATTTTCTTGGAATCCAACCTTTTCTACAAAGGCATCCGCCCGGCTTTAAACATTGGCCTTTCCGTTTCCCGGGTAGGCAGTTCCGCCCAAACCAAGGCTATGAAAAAAGTTGCGGGCAAATTAAAACTTTCCCTGGCGCAGTTCCGTGAACTGGAAGCGTTTGCCCAGTTCGGTTCAGATTTAGATGAAGGAACAAAAAGACAGCTGGACTTAGGGCGAAGAATGACCGAAGTTCTAAAACAACCCCAATACCAGCCCGTCCCGCTTGAAAAAGAAGTGGCGATATTGTATGCGGTGAACAACGGCTTCTTTAACGAAATCCCAGTTGATAAAATTAAAGAGACTGAGGAAAGGTTCTTAAAATTTATGGAAGTCCAGGCTAAAGATGTCTTAGAAGCCATTAAAACTTCCAAAGAATTGACTGATGATGCAGAAAATAAACTCAAAAAAGCCATAGAGAATTTTTTACAAAGCATTAAATAAAACCCATTGAAAAACTTTTTTAGCAGAATAGGTTTCGGCCTTAGAGGCGGCGAACAAAACCCGGAACTTAAGAATCAGGAGAATTTAGACTACAACGGAAAAGAAATTTTGCCGGGTTGTAAAACCAGGTTGTCTCCAAAAGGTCTTGGGCGGAGTAGCTCTCTTTTTGATGAGCCACCTATAGATATCAATCTTCGCGGAACTGTAGACTCAATGAAAGACGGAAGCGTATGGATTATTCCCGAAGTATCAAGAAAGCCTAATATTACCTATAAGCTAAATCATGACGATATCATTGTTATTTCCTACCCCGAATCTAAGTAATTTTAATTTTTGTTCAATTTGGTCAATTACCTTATGCCCGGAATTATAGATATTAAAAGAAGAATCACCAGCATCCAAAGCATGCGCAAAATTACCCGCGCTATGCAGCTGGTTAGTGCTGCCAAAATGGGCAAAGCGCAAAGCGCCACATTAGCAAGCCGCACCTATTCTTCTTTGGCTTGGGAGTTGATTTCGAGCTTATCACCCTCTTCTGTCATTGCGAGGAATGCAGCCGACGACTCGTCCGACGAAGCCTTGGCGAAGTCGGAAGCGATCTCATCAGAGGACAAGCAGGCCAGGATGACACCATTGCTCGCCACCTACCCCCAAGCAAAAAAAATCGGCGTCGTTTTGCTTTCTACCAACAAAGGTTTGGTTGGTAGTTTGAACTTAAGTTTGTCTGCTAAAATAAAAGAAGTAGACAAGGATATGGAAGTTTTGTCGGAGCTGATGGTCTACGGGAAAAAAGGCAAACAGCTGGGGGTAATTTTAAATAAAAATATTTTGGCGGATTTTCCTAAAGTGGACAAAACCGTCAGCGTAGAGGACGTTTACCCAATTGCCCAGTTTATTACCGAAAGCTACAAAACCGGCCAATACAGGCAAATTTTAATCATCTACAACCATTTTGTTTCAACTTTGGTCCAAAAACCAACAATCAAACAGCTTTTACCTTTTACCGATCAACCGGAAAAAAAAGATCTACCCACTACCCACTACTCACCACCCACTAGTCCCGAATTTCTATTCGAACCAACCCCCACCCAAGTTTTAGAACACTTACTGCCGCGCATTATTGAATCCCAAATCTACCAAGCAATTCTGGAAAGCGATGCCTCCGAACATTCCGCCCGAATGATAATGATGAAGAACGCCACCGACGCCGCAGGGGATTTAATTACCGACTTGACCCTGACCTACAACCAAATCCGGCAAAATAAAATAACGACCGAGCTGGCCGAGATTACGGCAGGCAAGATCGCTTTGGAGTAAGATTATGGATTATCTGGATCCCGAAAAAGAAAACGCACACAAAGACGAACAAATAGCTAAATTGCTGGCAGATAAAGACAAACTGTATCTTGAGATAGTCTTAATCGCAATTTCACAAGCTATTTTTGAACTAAAATATCCTGAAGCGACTGAAAAACAAGAATTCATTATGGCAGGAATAGTAAAATTGATACTGCGAATGCAAACAATCAGTGAAGTTGAAGAATTCTGTAAAAATTACTTGCCGTCGCTGCCATTCCCAGATATAGAGCAGTTAACCCGGATTAAAAGACTATCCTATGACCAATTCCTTGAGGAAACATCTCCGCCAACAAATACTATTGATCAAAAGTAATTAAATATAAATTATGAATAAAGGAAAAATATCACAAGTTATTGGGCCGGTGGTGGACGTCAAATTTGAAAATGATTTGCCGGAAATTTACCGCGCTTTGGAAGTTGAAGTCGCGGGAAATAAATTAACTCTGGAAGTCCAGCAGCAACTGCCCGGCAAAATCGTCCGCACTATCGCAATGTCTTCCACGGACGGGCTTAAGAGGGGAATGGAGACTTTCGATACCGGCAAGCAAATATCCGCCCCAGTAGGCAGGCAGACTTTGGGAAGAATTTTTAACGTCCTTGGTCAGCCGGTTGACGGAATAGAATTTAAGCCGGATCAAACCACAAAATTTTACCCTCTTCATCGGCCCAGCCCGAAGTTCGTGGACCAATCCACTTCAACGGAAATTTTGGAAACCGGAATTAAAGTCATTGACCTTATTTGCCCCATTTTAAGAGGCGGAAAAGTCGGGTTGTTCGGCGGCGCGGGCGTGGGTAAGACTGTCGTTATTCAAGAACTCATCAACAACATTGCCAAGGCGCATGGCGGAGTTTCGGTATTTGCCGGAGTAGGAGAGAGAACGCGCGAAGGAAATGACTTGTACCACGAAATGAAGGGCGCGAAAGTTTTGGACAAATTGGCCATGGTCTTCGGCCAAATGAACGAGCCGCCGGGAGCCAGGGCGCGCGTGGCGCTGACCGGGCTTTCTATGGCCGAATATTTCCGCGACGAGGAAAAACAGGATGTTCTTTTCTTTATAGACAATATTTTTCGCTTCACCCAAGCCGGCAGCGAAGTCTCAGCGCTCCTTGGCCGTATTCCCTCTGCCGTGGGCTACCAGCCCACGCTTGCAACAGAGATGGGCGAATTACAGGAGAGAATTACATCTACCAAAACCGGCTCCATTACTTCTGTCCAAGCCGTTTACGTCCCGGCTGACGACTTAACCGACCCGGCGCCGGCTACCACCTTTGCGCATTTAGATTCCACCGTGGTGCTCTCGCGCGCGCTTTCGGAATTGGGAATTTACCCGGCAGTTGACCCGCTGGATTCCACATCAACAATTTTAGACCCGAATATTGTTGGCGCGGAACATTACGAAGTCGCGCGCAAAGTCCAGCTGACCTTGCAGCGCTATAAAGACTTGCAGGACATAATTGCTATTTTGGGAATGGAAGAGTTGCCGGAAGAAGACAAAATAATTGTCGGCAGGGCAAGAAAAATCCAGAAATTCTTAAGCCAGCCGTTTGCCGTAGCCGAAGTCTTCACCGGCACCAAAGGCGAATTCGTTTCCTTGAAGGATACAGTCAAGGGCTTCAAAATGATTTTGGAAGGAAAAATGGACGCTTTACCCGAACAGGCCTTCTATATGAAAGGCGGGATTGACCAGGTGAAATAAATTTAGCATTTAGTAGAATCAATAATGGGTAAAATTAATTTTAAGTTAGTAACGCCGGAAAAAACTGTTCTTTCAACTGAACTGGACAGTTTGTCGTGCCCGACTTCTTTGGGGCAGATCACCATTTTGCCTAACCACATTCCTTTAGTGGCGAATTTAAAGTCAGGCGAGCTGGTAGCCAGAAAAACGGGCAAAGACGAATTTATTAACGTTACCGGCGGGTTCGTGGAAATTAAACCTAATAATGAGGTAATTGTCTTGGCGGACGCGGCAGAACACCACTATGAGATAGATGCACAAAGGGCGGAACAAGCTAAAAAACGGGCCGAGGAAACATTAAAAGCAACCAAACTTTCCGAGGAAGAATACGCCAAAGTCGCAGCCAGCCTGGAGCGAAATTTAACCAGAATTCAAATCGCCAGAAAAAGGGGACGTCAAAAAGGCGCTCCAATTACCGGCGAAGGCGTGTTTAAGGAGTAATCGCAAATATACAAATGGACACCACTTCTAAGAACCAGGGACTCTAAATCTTGATTTGTATATTTGTTTCAATTTGTATATTCGCGACTACTCTATGAAATACATATTCAAACCAAAAACAAAATTAGAACAATTTGGAGCAAAAATTTACAATTTGCTTGTGGACAACTTTTCCCATACTTACCTGGTTGGCGGAGCTGTCAGGGACTTGTTGTTACGAAAAAAGGGTTTGGATGTAGACCTGGCAACAGAGGCAACGCCGGATCAAATTATTCAAACGCTTAACAAACACGGCATCGACTTTAACGCAAACCATAAACAATTCGGCATAATAATAGCATTAGACGGAAGAATGTCTACGGAGATTGCAACTTTTAGAAAAGAAGCCTACTCAAATAGCCGTTATCCAAAAATTCAGTTTATTAAAGACCCCAAACAAGACAGCGAAAGGCGCGACTTTACCGTAAACTCCTTATATTTAAGCTTAAAACAACAAAAGATTTTTGACTTTCACCAAGGCCTTGTGGATTTAAAAAATAAAAAAATTAAATTCATCGGAAGCCCTGCAAAAAGAATTAAAGAAGATCCTTTGCGAATTGTTAGGGCGCTAAGGTTTTCCCTTGCTTTGGGTTTCACTCTGGAAAAAAATACTTTGCAAAGTATAAAAAAACATTTCTCGGAAATAAAAAACTTGTCGCAAAACAGATTAAATATGGAGTTAAATAAAATTAAAGCACAAGAAAACAAAAAAATTGTCTTAAACTCCCTAACCAGCCCAAAACTGCTTGACAAATTCCTTTTAAAGTCATAAAATAAAAGTAGACTAATGGGGGAATTTACTGAAAAAGAAAAAATCGTCGCAAAAAAAGAAATACTTGCTTTACTGCTTTTTAGGGTAAAACCTGAAATGTAGAAAATTAAGAAGACATAACCAAAAATAGTTAAGTCTTCAGGGAGACTAGCCCAATGGCTAAGAAAAAGAAGAAAAAGGGCGGCGCAAAGAAAAAGAAGCGCGCTTAGTCCTTTTTCAACTCTCTTTAGAGAGTTACCAAAACCATCCTCAAAATTAGGATGGTTTTGTTTTCGTAAACAAAGACTTGCCTTTAATATATTTTTTCTGTATAATACACAAGCTATTATCGCGGGATAGAGCAATTGGCAGCTCGCCAGGCTCATAACCTGGAGGTTCCCGGTTCGAGTCCGGGTCCCGCAACCAAGACGGCCTTTGATAAGTATCGATGTCCGTCTTGGTTAAAAAACCGTAAAACCTAAAAATCGTGACAGATTTTAAAGCTTTCTGTCCGAAGGCTTTTTATAAAAAAGGGTTCCCAAAAATTAGGAGCGCATCCCGACGTAGTCGAGAGAGCAGGGATTTTTGGGAAAGAGGGGTACAAACGAATAGAGTGAGAGTTTTATTTCCAATAAAACTTAAACGACAATGAGTTTATTGCGACGAGGCGGGGTAGCTCAGTTAGTTAGAGCGTGGGACTCATAAGCCCAAGGTCAGAGGTGCAATTCCTCTCCCCGCTACCAAAAATTTAAGGGTTCCCAAAAATTAGGAGCGCATCCCGACGTAGTCGAGAGAGCACGGATTTTTGGGAAAGAGGAGCAAGAAGTGCGCCGTAGGTCTTTTACGAAGTAAAAACCGAAGGCAGCACAAGTTGCGACGAGGGACCGTAGCTCAATTGGTTAGAGCACTCGCCTGTCACGCGAGAGGTTACGGGTTCGAGCCCCGCCGGTCCCGCCATTAAAAAACAGTCCCGCCTATGCTTGGGCTGTTTTTTAATTTGTTGATATTTTCTAATACACCCTATTGCCGCCATTGTAAACTGCCGCTTTTGCCGTGTCGGTGCCAAAAGGGCCGTTGTTAAATTGCCCCGGGAACAGCGGGTCGTTCCATTGCCAGGCGGAGATGCTTAGCCCGTATGAATTTGTCGGGGCTGTGCAGCCGCTGGAAGGAATACAGTAAAAGAAATTTGTGGTATTAGCCTTTATCACTAAATATTTACTGCCGTCAGTGGGCACGGAAACCCCGCCGTTAACTGCGGAGTTAATATTTAAATTGATGGCGGCCTGGGTCCCTCCCGAGACCGTGCCAATACCAACCGGCACAGTCGTGCTTTTTAAAGCATCAAAGACATAATAAGTAACCGGCGAGGTAGTCCCAGTAGGCAAAGCCGAGCCGGATTGCGTAAGCGTGATTGAGGTCAGGTTCAATGGAGCCGACGGGCTCACTACTCTAAAAATTCCCATTGTCTCCAAACTGCCTAAAGTCCCCATAGCCTGCGCCAACTCAACACCTGCCCCGGTATTTAAGGTGCTTAAAGGACTAAAAGTAATTGGCTGTCTAATAACTGTGCTAACATTGGATCTTGCGTTGTTAGTTACTGTTGATACAATATTAGTTTCCGACAACTGGCCGACTAAACTTACATCGCTGGACGTGGCAACGGAAAAAGTCCAGGCAGAATTAACAGCCGCGTCCGCGAGCCAGTCTTTGGTGTCGGCTTTAAGCAAAAGCGCCAAACTGCCGGAAGAAGCAATCTGGAAGTTAAGCGGCGAACCGGTCATAAAATCTATGGTGTAAGTTTGGGGGCCGTAACCTTCTCGAGGAATAGAATTACCAGACCAGCCTGTTCTGGTAATCACAGTCGAGCCGTTGGACAAAGTAAAATTTTTAAAAGTATCAAACCCGGTATTTGGCGCAGAATTTCCAACAGTCACCCCGCCGTTAACCGTAGCGGTTATAATTACACCCTTCAAATTTACGTTTTCATTTCCGCTGGTTTCCGCGAACCTAAGCGCGTGCAAGGGTTGCGCGGTTCTCGCCATGGATATTTGTTGGGCAGCCGGCATTGAGGAATCCGCCGAAACAGTAATGGCGCCGGCCGGCGTAGTGGTTCCTGTCTGTATTGGATAATTTATAGGGGGATTATAAACCGGCGGAGGAGGATTATTCGGCTGATAGCTGAGGTTAGCGCTGAGCGGACTTAATAATCCCGCCGAATGCGTGGGCATTATGCCGCTGATTGATTGTTGCTTGTCAGCGTCGTTGGCTACCACAACATCATTCAGGCTGTAACCCCAAGACAAAAAAGTCTGCATACTGGGTATTCCCATCAGCCCTTGCTGCCCCACAAAATAAATAGTTCCGCCGTTATTTATTAGCACTCCGGGTTTGTGGGACTGCGAGACGCTGTTGATGTTGGAATTGTAGCTTAAAAAAGAGGCGTCGCCGTAAAGCGCGTTAGAAAAACTAAAACCTTGCCCCTTAAAAATTTCTGCCGAAGGAAAACCCACTTTGGAACTTTGGGAAATTAAATAACAGGTGCCTTTATCATTGCCCCTGTCCGAGCAAATAATTTTGCCGTCCGCCGGCGGGATAAAACTGCCCGCGGGCAAGGCTAAATCATCACTAGAGGCGTCGGAAACGCCGCCAAAGGAGTTCAAACCATAAGACAAAAAAGCTCCGGCCGAAGTATAAGGCCGCCGCTGGCCGTCCTGGGTTATAAAATAAATTGTGCCATCCGAGGTTTTAACGTTCGAACCTGCCGCACGGGCAGAGGCCACCACACGGCCTGCCGGCAAAAACACCACTAAAAGTGCAAAAAAGATGATTATTTTTTTCATTTTGTTTCAATTGCTTTAATTTCTTTACATTATTTTAACATAAAATCCGCAAAAATCCCAGCAAAAATCTTAATTTGGGATTATAACTAAACTTTGATATAATTACGCCATGAACTCATCTTTTCTATATACTATTATCGGGCTCCTAATACTTGGTTTTGGGGTGCTTTTGTATTTTTTGCTGGATTTAAAAAAGAAGTCAGACAAGCCAACGGACGACGCGAGCTTAAAGGTGATGATGGAGTGGATGAAGGAGATTAAGCAAGGCACGGAAGCGACGCGGGAGGGGATGCAAAAATCTATAGACCAAACAAATAAGGCAATCAACGAGCGACTGGACAATGCGGGGCGGGTAATATCAGCATTGACCAAAGAGCTGGGTGGAATCTCCCAAGTTGGTCCGGATATTAGGCGATTGACGGAAACTTTGGCAAGCCCGAAACTTCGCGGCAATTTTGGCGAAGAAATGCTGGAAAACATGCTCTCGCAGGCTTTGCCAAAAAACGGCTTTGAAATTCAGCACAAATTTAAAAACGGCGAAGTGGTAGACGCCATAATTTACGTTGGAGAAAAAATTCTTCCCATAGACAGCAAGTTCAGCATGGAAAACTTTAGGCTTTACAAAGAAGCTAAAACAGAAGAAGCGGCCGAAGGCTTGAAAAAATCTTTTCTAAAAGACGTGAAAAAGCGCGTGGACGAAATCCACAAAAAATATATTTTGCCTCAGGAAAATACTTTTGACTTCGCGCTAATGTATATTCCCAGCGAAGGCGTATTCAGCGAAGTATTGGATGATTCGGCAACCTTGACTTACGCGCGGGAAAAAAAAGTTTACTACGTAAGCCCAAATACTCTTTACCATCATCTTCAAATAATACTTTTGAGCCTGCGGGGGCAAAAAATTAACGAGGCCGCCCAGCAAATTTTAGCAATGATTGCGGGAATTAAACAAGAAAGCGATAAATTCGGCCGCAACTTGGAAGTTTTGGGCAGCCACATTAAAAACGCCGGCAACACCATGGGTACCGTAAGCAATGACTTCTTAAAATTAAAATCAAGCATTGCCAATGCCTCGTCCCTAAAAATGGAAGGGGTAAAAGAAGAACAAAAATTATTAATTGAATAAAACCTATGTCAATCCGTAATCCTGACCAGCGTGTCGGCGTGTTCGTGGACGTGCAGAATTTATATTATTCCGCGCGCAATCTTTATAACGCAAGGGTAAAATTTAACGAGGTGCTGGACTCGGCTGTGGGCAACCGCAAGCTGGTACGCGCCATCGCTTACGTGGTGCAGGCCGACATGCCCGAAGAGCACACTTTTTTCGAAGCCCTGGACAAAGCCGGCTTTGAAGTCAAAACCAAGGCGCTCCAAACTTTTGCCGGCGGCCACCAAAAAGGGGATTGGGACGTGGGCATTGCCATGGACATTATTAAGATGATGAACAAGATAGACGTGGCAGTCTTAGCCAGCGGTGACGGCGACTTTGTGCCGCTACTGGAATATTTGCAAATGTCCGGGCAGCTCACAGAAACCATTGCCTTTGGAAAATCGTGCAGCGGCAAAATTAAGGAGCTCACCGACAACTTCATTGACCTGGACGAAAACACGCGCAAATACCTTATGCCGATTAAGAATTCAAAAAGATAATAAATTATTTAAATTTCCACTATCGCTTTTTGACGGCCGTCAAAAAGCGATATAGCTTAACCTCAATGAAAATAGTTTTAGATACCAACGTGCTTATTAACGGCTTTAAGGACGAATTCTCTTACGAAAAAAGAATTATAGACGCGGTGATTGCGGGAGAGATTGAAAGCTACGCCAACAAACAAACGCTTCAAGAAAACAGACTGATTGCTTCTCAGTTGATAGATAACGGCGAATACCGCCACGACTTAGACAAACTTTTTGCCCAAATAAATTGGGTTTATAACCGCAGACAAATTTGCGCGGTCAGCGACGCCGAGGACAATAAAATTTTAGAAAGTGCGGTGGAAAGCCGCGCCGACTATTTAATCACCAGCGATAACGATTTGCTTAGGCTGGATGAATATCAAAATGTGAAGATCGTCAACCCCGGCCAATTTTGGGCAAAATACAAAGACGAGGGAATGGACTTGTGGAAACAATGGACGAACTTTATTAGCAACAAATAATAACTATAACCCCCCTAGCTATTATCGTAATTGTTATAGTTATAGTTTTTGTAATATATGGGAGAGCTTCTAGAAAATTTAAATACTGAACAAAAAGCCGCCGTTGAACATACTTCCGGGCCGCTTTTGATTGTGGCGGGGGCGGGCACGGGAAAAACCACGGTTATCACACGCAGGATAGCCTACCTAATAGAGCAAGGCTTGGCAAAACCTGACGAGATTTTAGCTTTAACTTTCACAGAAAAAGCCGCGGGAGAAATGCAAGAACGCGCAGACTTGCTGCTACCGTTGGGCTACTACGACTTATGGGTTTCTACTTTTCACAGCTTTTGCGAACGGATTTTAAAAAGCCACGCGCTTGACATCGGCCTGCCCAATGACTTTAAACTGCTCAATGAAACCCATCAATGGATTTTAATCTACAAAAATTTAGAAAAATTTAATTTGGATTACTACCGGCCGCTAGGCAGCCCCAACCGTTTCATTGACGCTTTGCTCAAGCACTTTTCCCGCTGCAAAGACGAACTTATTACGCCGGAGTCCTATTTGCAATACGCTCAAGGATTAAGGCTGGAAACCGACCAACCAAATAAAACAAAAAAGAAATCGGTTAAGCCAACTTCTAACCAAACAGAAGATGACAACAATAACGAAACTGAAATTGCTCGGATTGAAGAAGTAGCCAATGCATTCCATACTTATGAAAAACTGAAACTGGACAATAACCTGATGGATTTCGGAGATTTAATCAACTACGCTTTAGAGTTGTTCCAAAAACGCCCAGAAATCCTTCAGCACTATCAAAACAAATTTAAACACATTTTGGTGGACGAGTTTCAGGACACCAACTTTGCCCAATACCAGTTGGTCAAACTTCTCTCTGGCAATGATCAAAATTTGGTAGTAGTAGGCGACGACGACCAATCCGTCTATAAATTCCGTGGGGCGAGCGTCAGCAACATTTTAAAATTTAAGGAAGACTATCCTAAGGCTAAGCAAATTACCTTGGTAGAAAACTACCGGAGCAGCCAGAATATTTTAGACATGGCCTATAGTTTTATTCAAGGCAATAATCCCGACCGCCTGGAGATTAAGCTAAAAATAGACAAAAAATTAAAAAGCAATGGGAAAGACCCGGGAATAATCCAGGTACTGGAGGGAGAAGACTTAAGTTCGGAACTGAACACCGTAGCAAAAAAAATTTTAGAAATTAAGAACAATGACCAAAAGGCCTCCTGGAACGACTTTGCGGTTTTAATACGCGCGAACTCCGCGGCGGAAGAATTGCTGCCGGTATTAGCTGCCGCGGGAATTCCGTATACTTTTGTGGCAAACCGCGGCCTTTATAAAAAACCGATTATAGTGGACCTCACCTCCTATATGAAACTGCTGGACAACGCGCACGACTCCGCTGCTCTGTACCGAGTTTTGAGCCTGCCTAAATTCCATTTGCCCCACAAAGAATTGTCCGAGCTCTTGCATATTGCGGACAAAAAAACCTTGCCCCTTTACGGCGCGCTGGAAGCGGGCCTCGTGTCCTCCGAGATTTCTATTGAGGGCAAGGGTAAAATCCGCCAGCTAAAAGAATACTTGGAAAAACATTCAAAGCTCATTAAGACCAAGACTGCCGCGGAAATGGTTGTCGCGATTATTGAAGACTTGGGCTTTGAACAAAAGTTAAAAGCCGAAACAGAAGAAAACGCGCAAAGCCGCGAATTACTGGATCAATTCTACAAGCAAATTGAAGAATACGAAAAAGACAATGACCATCGCGATTTACACGCCTTTCTAAACTTTCTTAATCTGGAAATGCAAGCCGGGGACGAAGGGGTTATTAAATTTGACCCGAATATGGGCCCCGAAAGCGTGAAAGTGCTGACCATCCACAGCGCCAAGGGTTTGGAATTCAAAAACATATTTGTCATTAACCTGGTAGAGCAAAGGTTTCCGACCAGAGAAAAATCAGAGGCCATAGAAATTCCGGCTCCTTTAATTAAAGACATTTTGCCCGAGGGCGATTTCCATTTGCAGGAAGAGCGCAGGCTGTTTTATGTCAGCTTAACCCGGGCAAAACAGCGCTTGTTTTTGACTTGGAGCAAAGACTACGGCGGCAAGCGTGAAAAAAAACCTTCCCAATTTTTGCTGGAAACTAAACTTGTGCCCAGCGAAAAATTAAGCAAAGCTACGGGCAAAGTGCTGTTTGGTAAAACCGCCAGCGGGGGAGACAAAAGTCAGGTTTACCAAGTTTTGCCCACCCGCTTTTCTTATTCCGCCATTAATGACTTTGAACTTTGCCCCTTAAGGTACAAATACAAACATTATTTAAAACTCCCGACCCGCGGCAGCCACCATCAGTCGTTCGGCAGCACCATCCACAAGGTGTTTGAAGAATTTCTGAAGACTTACCAAAACAACACCAATCTTGTTCAGGCCGATCTGTTCGGTAAAACACCCGCGCGGCATCCTTTGCCAGAATTTAAATTTTTAGAACAGCTTTATGAAAAATTTTGGATTGATGACTGGTATTTAAGCCCAGCGCAAAAACAGGAGTACAAAAAACTCGGGGAAACAATGTTAGAATCTTTCTACGATGATCTTAAGGCTACCAAGCCGCAGACTAAAATCATTGAACAATTTTTTAAACTTAAACTGGGCGACTACGATTTTGTCGGTAAAATTGACCGAGCTGACCAAACTGACTCCGGACTGGCAATTATAGACTACAAAACCGGCAAGACGCCAAAAAATAAAGCCGACATTGACCAATTGCACATTTACCAATGGGCTGCCGAGGAATTCTTAAGGGCAAAGGTCTGCGAACTTAAATACTGGTATTTGCAAGACGGCAGAGAAGGTTTTAAACCGGAAGAACTGGCCACAGCAGAAGAGATTAAAGACTTAAAATCCAGGCTGCTATCTACCATAGAAAAGATTGTTGACTCTGTAAAGTTCGACCGTTTTAAGGAAGCCCATGCCCAAACGACAAAGCACCAATGTGAATTCGAAGATTTCGAATAATTTAAAATTCGTAGCCAAATTAAAATTTTTATGTTATAATTTAGTCTGATTTTATGTTTAAATCACCAAAGCAACAGGTTGCCTTTATTGGCGCAAGCACTGTTCTCGCACTATTTTCTTTGGCTTCAATTATATCCTTTACCGACCCCTTTACTGCTTCCTGGATAACCTTTGCTTTTTTTTACCTAAGCCTGTTCTTGTCAGCTTTAGGAATTTTTACGCTACTTGGCCTCTGGCTCCGGCAAATACTTAAGCAAAAAGTCTACGTAATCAACCTAAGCAACAGTTTCAGGCAAGCTCTTTTATTCTCTCTGCTAATTGCAACTTCATTTCTACTCCTCTCCAGGCAACTGCTTTTCTGGTGGGTGGAACTAAGCCTGATTTTGTTTCTCCTTTTCGCGGAAATTTTCTTTAACCTAAAAATATAAAGGACTTATTTTAAAATAAAAATTTTCCACAAAATATATGGAACCTGAACAAAATAATAAAAATATTAGCCTGACCACTCCCGGCCCAATATACAACCCGCCGGCGCAAGCAGACCCGTCTCGCCAAGGCAGAGCCGAGGCGGAGGAGCCTTTGGTATATAGCATTATGCCTCATAGCACAAAGCAGGATGTAGTAGTGGCTCCGACACTAAAAATAATAGAAGAACAGCCTAAAAGTGAGCCGGAAAAAACTTCAAATTTATTAAGCTTGCTAAAAAAATATCGGCTGTATTTAATTTTGGTTCCCGTCTTAATTGCCGGAGCCGGGATTGCTTATTTTTTTATTTCAAACAGGACCAAAAATGCTTATAAGCCCGAGGATCTACTAGTTAAGAATGTCCAAAAAAATCAACCTCCAAAAGCAGAAGACAACTCACCGGCATTCAAAACTCCAAAAGAATGGCGAGACAAATATTTTCCTAGTTGCGCCGACGAAACCCTGTGCGGCGACAACGCGGACCCTGACAACGACGGCCTGAAAAATATAGACGAATTCACCATTAATACCGACCCCAACAACGCCGACTCTGACCAGGACGGCCTGTCTGACGGAGATGAAGTTCATGTTTTTGGCACCAGTCCTTTGAAAAGCCATACCAACGACGACCCAAAGTATTCCGACGCTGACTACTTAAAAGGCGGGTATGATGTTAAAACCGGTAAACTAATGACTGCCGAGCAAATTGCTGACATCACAGCGAAGATGAAAAAATTTGGCCTCCATAAAGAAACCATTGCCACCTTGGGCAACTCCTTAACGGCAATCTATAACTTTACCCCGGCAAACCAAGGCGAAAAAGTTCCAAACGCCAGCAGTACTCCGCCGAATATCCAAGGCGGCGGCACGGGCTCCACTACACCAGACTCTTTACTGCCAAACGGAGTTGACCAATCTGCCACGGCCAAACAAGACAGGGACGCGCAAAGAACTAACACCATAAAAAACATCGGCATAAACTTAATTAAATATTACGCTGACTTAAAACAATTTCCCAAGGCTAGCGACTTTAAGGAAATGACAGACGCGATTAAACCCTACAATAAGGTTGCTACCAATATTACCGACCCAATCAACAAAGACCCTTACGTTTACACTTACTCCGCAGAAAGCGACGGCAGCGATTTTACTCTAACTTTTTACAGCGAAACCCAAGCCCAACAAATTAAAATTCATAAAGCCGACGCCGCAAAATACGCAGCGGACGAGCAGGCCGCTCTCTATGACGACCGTAGAAAGTCGGATTTAGAGTCTTTGCGCAACGCCCTCATTTTGTATTCCAATAACAATGTGGCGGGCAGCCAAGATTACGTCTTCCCAACGCAAGCTAATTATAAAACAACATTGGCGCCCACCTTCATTCCTAGCATCCCCAAAGACCCTAAAACCGGCCAAGATTATGAATACAAAGTTTCCGAAGCTTTTAACACCTTTACATTAAAGGCCCTGCTAGATAAACCCCCGGCCGGCATGAGCGGTTATTTATGCAACCAGGAAGAGTGCAGGAATTATTGATACAATAATAACCATAACAATTACTATAACAATCAAAATCAATTTTTTGATGCGGCATAAAAACCATGAAATTTTTACTCGACTTTTTAAAGCTATTCAGCAAAAAGAAAACATTTGATTACATCATTGCTGCTAAAGTTATAAGCATAGAAAAGCATCCGAACGCAGACCGCTTGAGGATAATTAAGCTTGATGCCGGGGATAGAATTATTGAACCCGTAGTTTGCGGGGCTTTTAATTTTGGAGTGGGGGATACGGTCGCTCTTGCTTTGCCCGGGGCGACAATCTCCCAAAATATCCATACCAATGACCATAAGGGGTTTACTTTAGAAAAAGCCAAAATCCGCGGCGTGGAAAGCCAAGGCATGATCTGCGCCGCTTTTGAATTAGGCATAAGCAAAGAACCTGAGTCAGGAATAATGCTGCTAAAAAATGATGTTCGGCCGGGTAGCCAACTTTCTCCCGAAATGATAAAATAATTGAGATATTTTCTGTAATCAGCCCATTTATGGGCGCATATTAATGGCCGATAAACCTGCCTTGTCAGCAGACAGGTCGGCGCACTACACAACCCATGGCTGAAAACATTGTCACACAATCCAAAGAAGAACAGCGTTTAAAGAAAGCGCTTGAAAACAAAACCGATCCTGAAAGCCTGCGCATCAAGCGGTTCTTTAGCATGCCCGACCTCTCGCGCACTCCGGGCAGTCCGATTCAGGAAATTGTTAAACGGATTTTGGACAGCGCTTACTTTAAAAATTTAGATGTCATAAAAATACCGGAAATCGTGCCGGCAAGTGTAAGCTTTGACTTGTTTGATTTCCCCGAAGACCACCCGGCGCGAAGCCATTCAGACACTTACTATTTAGACGACCAAAATATTCTGCGCACCCACACCACTATAATGTGGTATTACTATTTGCAAGACGAGGGTGTAAAAAAACGCCTGGCGCAAAACCAGCCCGTTGGCTGCTTTAGTTTTGGCAAAGTCTACCGCAAAGACGAAATAGACAAGAGGCACATGAATGTTTTTCATCAAATTGACGGCTGGTTTTTAGCTCCCAAAAACCAAAAAACTATTACCCAGAAAGACCTGGAAGAAGCGCTTGGCAACATTGCCAAAGCCGTATTCGGTCCCGGCGCAAACTATCGCCTCAATAAAGACACCTTCCCTTACACCGACCCTTCTTTAGAAATGGAAGTAGAAATTAACGGCAAATGGGTGGAGGTGGTTGGCTGCGGCGTAGTTAAAGGCTCAGTACTGGAAAAACTGGGCGTTGATTCTTCCAACTATACCGGCTGGGCTTTTGGCTTTGGGCTGGAAAGATTAGCAATTAGCAGCATGGACTTGCCTGACATCCGCCTGCTTTGGTCAAAAGATCCGCGGGTGATAAAACAGCTAAAACTTGGGCAAAAATTTGTGGAAGTAAGCAAGTATCCGCCAATAATCCGGGACATTTCTTTTATTGTTGATGAAAGCTTCATACCAAATAATTATTTTGACCTAATCCGCGACATTGGCGGAGACATAGTAGAGCAGGTAGAATTGTTGGATAAATTTCAAGACGAAAAAAAATTTGGCGAAAGCAAAGTTAGCTACACCTACCGCGTGGTCTATAGAAGCCCCGACCGAACCCTTATAGCCTCGGAAGTGGAACCCCTGCAAAGCAAACTTTACGAGCAAACAAAAGAAATCTATCAAGCTCAACTGCGGTAACATCTTCCTCCCCTTAATATAAGGGGAGGCTAGGAAGGGGATGTTTTTAGTAGGATATCAGCCCTTAATCTCGCTCCTATTTTAAGAAGCGGACAAACGTAATTGTTGATAACTTTTTCTGCCAAAATCTCTCTTATTTAAGAGAGATTTTATATATTTTGGGACTAGTATTTTAGCCAAATTTATGATAAAATATCTGTATATAAAAAATGGTATTTAACCACGGTAAATTACAAAAATAACTATGGCAAAGGAAGAAAAAAAGAGCAAAACCGCGGGTTATTCCGCTGAAAATATTACAGTCCTTGAGGGCCTGGAGCCGGTGCGCAAGCGCCCTGGCATGTATATTGGCTCCACTTCGGAGTCGGGGCTGCACCATTTAGTCTGGGAAGTTGTGGACAACGCGGTTGACGAAGCCATGGCCGGGCATGCCTCTAAAATTGGCGTGCTAATCCAAAAGGATGGGGGGGTCACAGTTGTAGATAACGGCCGCGGCATTCCCGTGGACACTCATAAAACTACTAAAAAGTCCGCGCTGGAAACAGTGCTGACGGTACTTCACGCGGGCGGAAAATTCGGTGGCGAAGCCAGCGGCTACAAAGTTTCAGGCGGGCTCCACGGCGTAGGCGTGAGCGTGGTCAATGCGCTTTCAACACTACTAATAGCGCAAGTTAAGCGCGACGGCAAAGTTTACGAACAGAAATACAAAATTGGCAAAGCCCAAGGCGCGGTAAAGGCAATTGGAAAAGTCGAAAAAAATGACCCGGAACAAACCGGCACCTCCATAACTTTTTATCCGGACGCGTCTATTTTTGAAACCACAGAATTTAAATTTAAAACTGTCATTGAACACCTACGCAGCCAGGCTTATTTAACCAAGGGCCTGCATTTTATCATTACCGACGAGCGCGAGCATTTGACTTACCAATACTATTTTGAAGGTGGATTGATAAGTTATATAAAGCAGCTCAATCGCAACAAAAAAGTTAAAAATCAGCCCATCTACATTAACAAAATTGTAGATGAAATAATGATAGAAGCTGCCATTCAGTACACCGACGATTACGACGAAAGAATTTTGGCTTACGCCAACAACGAATACAACCCCGAAGGCGGGATGCACGTTACGGGCTTCCGTACCGCGCTGACCCGTTCAATAAATAATTACGCTTCCAAAAATAACTACGTAAAAGAAAGCGAGAAATTGGTGGGTGATGATATGCGCGAGGGACTGGTGGCCGTAATTTCCGTAAAACTTCCTAACCCCCAATTTGAAGGCCAGACCAAAGCCAAGTTGGGCAACCCGGAAGTCAGGACCGCAACCGAGCAGGTTGTGGGGGAGGCTTTGGAAATTTATTTTGAAGAACATCCGCAGGAAGCCGGAAAAATAATGGAAAAGGTTGTGCTGGCCGCCAAAGCCAGGCTTGCGGCGCGCGCGGCCAGGGATAGTGTTATCCGCAAAGGCCTCTTGGAAGGCCTGGCTTTGCCCGGCAAATTGGCCGACTGCTCAGAACCTGACCCGGCCAAGTGCGAATTATACATTGTGGAGGGCGACAGCGCCGGCGGCAGCGCCAAACAGGGCCGCGACCGGAGGTTCCAGGCCATTCTGCCTTTGCGCGGAAAAATTTTAAATGTAGAACGGGCGCGTTTGGACAAAATGCTGTCCAGCCAGGAAATTAAAAATTTAGTCATTGCTTTTGGCACCGGCGTAGGGGAATTATTTGACCTTGCCAAGCTCCGCTACCACCGCGTAATAATTATGACAGATGCCGACGTAGACGGCGCGCACATCCGCACCCTTTTGCTTACTTTATTTTACAGATACTTTCCGGATATTATTAAACAGGGACATCTTTACATTGCCCAGCCCCCGCTATTCCGAGTGCAGGTAGGCAAGCAGGCGCAATACGCTTTTTCCGAAAATGAACGCGACGAAATTTTAAAAGATTTAATTAAAGAAGTAAAAGCCAATAAAAAATCCAAAGAAGCCCCGCCCAAAAATAAGCAGGAAGCCGACGCACAGGCAAAACTAGCGGAAGAGGAAGAAGCAGCTGTGGGCAATATTGACGGCGTAAAATACGCCATTCAGCGCTACAAAGGCCTTGGAGAAATGAACCCGGGCCAGCTTTGGGAAACCACAATGGACCCGGAAAACCGCGTCATGCTCCAGGTTAAAATTGACGATGCGGAAAAAGTCAGCGAGATTTTTGAAACCCTCATGGGCGACGAAGTCGCCCCGCGCAAGCGCTTTATTACCACCCACGCCAAGACTGTTAAGAATCTAGATATCTAAAAAGGGGGATGTTATGGCAAAAGACAGAGTAAGGCATGGCACCGATTCAGGGGCAGAAACATTAGGATGGCACTATCCGGAGATACTAAGCTATAAAGATTTCAATAAAGGAGACAGCGTAGACTGGATAGATGAAGATACTAAAAGTCAGTTTATGAGGCCAGTTTTTGGATACGGCGAAGGGCCATTTAAAATAATAAAAATCAGAACATATTCAAAAAAAAGCGACTCTGCATCGGCTTCAGACATTTTATTTCAGATATCAACCCCAAAAGGAGAAGCCCTTTTATCCTCTGAGCATTTCAAAAAAACCTAAATCTTGGTGCGTGTTGACACAAATACAAATATCCATTAGCATACATCCAGCCTTAAAGGCTGGTATCTTTAATCTTTAACCTAATTTAATGTCCAAAAAATATTTGCTTACGCCGGAAGGCTTGGAGAAATTGCAGGAAGAGTTAAAGGTTCTAATTAACGACAAAAGAAAAGAAGTCATTGAGCGCATTCGTGAAGCGGCAGCTCACGGCGATTTGAGCGAGAACGCGGACTATGCCCAGGCAAGGGAGGAGCAGAGTTTTATTGAAGGCCGAATTCAGGAAATTGAAGACATTATTAAAAACGCGGAAATTATTAATACCAACACCCACCACTCAAGCGTGGTTATTGGCTCAACTGTTAACCTAAAAATTGACGGCGCGGAAAAAAAATACACTATTGTCGGGAGCAACGAAGCCAACCCCAAGGAAGGCAAAATTTCCAACGAGTCAGCCGTAGGTAAAGCCCTGCTCGGCCGCAAAGGCGGTGAAAAATTCAAAGTCCAAACCCCGGCCGGCGAAATGTCATACGAAATTATATCAATTGAATAAAACCTTATTTTTAGAATGCCTGAAAGAGTTGACAACAAATCAATTGATCGCAGGGCAGCTGAGCGTATCTTTCATTCTTGGTATGCATTAAGTATTTACAGGTCGTCGCTAAAAGCTTGGGCAGAAAAACGGGATAACCAAGAAACAAATTTTCAAATTCAAAAACTCATAGGGGCTTTAAAAAAACAAATTCAAAAATGCGGCGGCGTGGATGCCGTAAATGATTCACTGAAACTACTAGGCTCCAGCCTCTCGTTGCCAGGGCTAAAGGACAAAACCGAGGATTGGTCATGGCTTCCGGAAAATCTTAGGCCTACTAAATAAACATTAAACGCTTTTGTGGAAAAAGGCGTTTTTTGTTATAATCTATTCATGTCAGAACGCCTAGAAGACATTATACAAAACAGAAAAAAGAAGCTGGAAGAAATAAAAAAAGCGGGGATTGACCCTTATCCTTCTTCAACTTCCCGCACCCATACCAACAAGCAAGCTTTGGATGATTTTGACGCGCTGATAGATTCTAAAGTCACCCTCGTCGGCAGAATTAGAAGCTGGCGGGATATGGGAAAAATAATTTTTGCGCATATTGAAGACGGAAGCGGGAAATTCCAGGTGTTAATTAAATCTGACGACATTGGCGCGGACAGTTTTAAATTTCTTTTAAAAAATTCAGATATCGGCGATTTTGCGGAATTTACCGGCACTCTGTTTAAAACCAAAACCGGAGAAAAAACTCTGCAAGCTACTTCCTACAAGCTGCTGGCTAAGTCCTTGCGCCCTCTGCCCAGCGAACACTTTGGTTTAAGCGACGAGGAGACTAGGCTTAGGAAGCGCTATTTGGATATTTTGATGGACGGGAAGGCCAAAGAAATATTCGTTAAAAAAAATCAATTTTGGTCTGCCGTTCGGGAATTTATGGTAAATAAAGGTTTTCTGGAAGTAGATATGCCCGTTTTGGAAGCTATTCCGGGCGGAGCCGAGGCGGAGCCGTTTATTACCCATCATAACGCCCTTGGCCGAGATTTTTATTTGAGAATTTCCCTGGAACTGCCGCTTAAAAAAATGCTGGTTGCAGGCTACGAAAAAGTTTTTGAGATTGGCAGGATTTTTAGGAACGAGGGGATTTCCACGGAACATTTGCAGGACTACACCCAAATGGAATTTTACTGGGCTTACGGCGATTTTGAAAAACTGATGCAATTTTCGCAAGGACTTTACCAGCATATTATTCAAGAAACCTTTGGCACTTTAAAAATAACCAGCAATGGCATAGAGGTGGACTGGTCGGGGGACTGGGAACGGGTAGATTATGTAAAACTTTTTAAGCATCACACAAAAATTGATCCTTTAGAGGCGGCAGAAAAAGAATTGCAAAAATTCGCGGACTCAAAAAATATTTCCTACGAACCTTTTGCCAAAAAAGGCAGGTTGATAGATTTAATTTTTAAAAAAGCCGTGCGGCCCAAGCTCGAAGCAGGCAAGCCCATTTTTTTAATCAACCAACCCATTGAACTGGAGCCTTTAGCCAAACGTGATCCTAAAAATCCGAAAGTGGTCCAAAGACTCCAAATTTTAGCTTACGGCACAGAACTGGGCAAGGGTTTTGGCGAGCTTAACGACCCTATTGACCAACGATCTCGTTTTGACGAACAAATGAAATTAAGAGAAGCCGGGGATAGTGAGGCACAGATGATAGACGAAGACTACGTAGAAGCCATGGAATACGGCATGCCTCCGGCCGCGGGCTTTGGCTTAAGCGAACGCCTTTTTGCAATTCTAATGGACAAATCCATACGCGAAACTGTTATTTTCCCGCTAATGAAAGAAACCGAAGGCAAAATCGGCAAAGCCAAAGAAACCCTAATGGCCGTTGCCGTCCTGAACAGCGGGGCCAAGATGGAACCCTGGCAGGAGCTAAACGCCATAGCCCACTTAAACGCGGCTTTTGGCGCCAGGGCGGGAAAAAAACTATTTTTCCAGGACGAAATCCATACCAAAGACAAAGGCGCAATTAAGCTCAACATCCAACACGCTATAATGATCAAATCAGCCGGTTCATCTAAAGAACTACAAAAACTCTGCTTGGATGGAAAAAAAGCCGGGTTGGAAGTTGCCGAATTTATTAGGGAAATGATAGAAACCACGGACGACAGAAAAATAATCGCGGGGATGAAAGAAAAAAAGCTGGACCAAGTGGAGCACTTGGGCGTACTGTTGTTCGGCAAAAAATCGGAAGTGGAAAAATTGACTAAGAGCTTAAAGCTTTACAGCTAATATGAATCAAAACCAAGCCGCCATTGTTGTAGCTCTTATTACCAAGGAAAAAGGCGAGGTTCTGCTTGGAAAAAGAAACGAGCCCTATTTGCCGGAACTTCATGAGAAATGGGAATTTCCCGGCGGGCATATTGATTTTGGGGAAGATGCCGAAACCGCTTTGGTCCGGGAAGTCAAAGAAGAAACAGGGCTGGATGTAAAAATTATCAGGTTGCTCCCCAAAATTTACAGCAATATTTGGAAAATTAAAAATAAGGATTGCCAAGCAATACTTATAGCTTTCCATTGCGAGGCAATTGGCGGAATTTTAAAAAGCGACAATGTTGAAATAAGCGAATTGAAATATTTCAAACCGGAAGATATTAATTACCAAAATTGCCTGCCAAAAACAAAAGAGATAATTGATTTACTAAAATTCTAAAAACGTCATCCTAAAGGAGTGCAGCCGACGAAGGATCTCATGTCAGATAAGCGATTCTTCGCCCTTATAGATGCATTCGGGTTCAGAATGACGCCGGGAGATAGGTATGCTCGACATTAAATTCATCCGCGACAACGCGGACAAAGTAAAAAAAGCCATCGCCGATAAAAAAATTGGCCTGGATTTGGACGAGCTTTTAGATTTGGACGCCAAGAGGCGGGACTTAATCACGGAATTAGAAAGCCTGCAAGCGCTTAAAAACCAAATCTCAAAAGAATTTCCAAAACTTTCGGCCGGGGAAAAAAAGACCAAACTTTTGGAAATAGAGGAAGTAGACGGAAAGACAGGCTCGCTTAAATTACGGCTGGAATCCGTTTTGGAAGACTATGAAAACTTAATGTGTAAAGTGCCAACCATCCCCGCCGCCGATACGCCGCCCGGAAATGACGAGCGCGGCAACGTGGAAGTATCCAAGTGGGGAAAAATTCGCGAATTTGACTTCCCTCTAAAAGACCACATAACCCTGGGTAAAGATTTGGATATTTTAGACCTTGACCGAGGCGCCAAAGTCGGCGGCTACCGCGGCTACTACATTAAAAATGACGGCGTTTTGCTTATGATGGGTTTTTTATTTCATGCCCTAAAAAAAATGTCAGCCAAAGGCTTCAGCCCCATGATCCCGCCGACTTTAGTAAAACAATTCGCGCTGTTTGGCAGCGGCTATTTTAAAGGCAGGGATTATAGCCCGGATACCGACGAAATTTATATGGTAGGAAGCCCCGACATTGACGAAACCGGCAAAGCCAGCAAGGAAAAAAAATTTTTGGTCGGCACAGCTGAACCTTCCATTTTGGCTTATTATGCCGGGGAGGTTTTAGAAAGCGCGCAGCTGCCAATGCGCAACTCCGGCTTCAGCCAGTGCTACAGAAGCGAAATTGGGAGTTACGGCAAAGACACCAAGGGTATTTACCGGGTCCACGAATTTATGAAAATTGAACAGGTGATTCTGGCTCCGGCTAACATTGAAGCGGCGGATGCGCTCCAGCAGGAAATGCTCTCAATTTCCAAGGAACTTCATGAGGAGCTAGGCTTGCCTTACAGAGTCTTGCGGATTTGCGCCGGCGATTTAGGCGCGGGCAAATACAAACAGTTTGACATGGAAGCCTGGATACCTTCCAGGAATGCTTACGGGGAAACAGGTTCATCGTCCAACTTTTTAGACTGGCAATCCAGAAGGTTGAACGTAAAATACAAAACCCAAACCGGAGAAAAAAAATATGTCTATATGCTCAACAACACGGCTTTGCCCAGCCCGCGAATTTTTATAGCTATTTTAGAAAATTACCAGCAAAAAGACGGCAGCGTGGTTGTGCCGGAAATTTTAAGGCCCTATGTCGGCAAAGATGTAATAAAATAATTTCCGATGTGGTTCAAAAATCAAAAAAAACCAAGCTCCAAAGTCCGTTTCCAGCATCAACATTTCAAAAAACAACTACAGGATGCAAGAGATTATAAAAGACACGTCCGCCAGTCGGACCAAAACCTTTTCCAAACTTTCTTGTATAAAATTGGACTTGGCGGAATTTGGGCACGAATCTCGGTGGCTGTGGTTATTTTCGTAACCCTTTATTTAGCTTTTATTCCCAGTTTCCTAACAATAAAGGAAATTCAAATAAATGGAGGCCCGATAAATATCCAAAATAACGCAGGCGGAAGCGCTCGGGCGTATTTCAAAAAAAATGCACTCTTTGCCCAAAATAACCTGCTTTTTCTTTCAAAAAAACGCCTGAAAGATTATCTGCTAAAAAATAATAAAAATATTTTCCGCATTGACAGTATAGAAAAAAAATTCCCCCACGAACTCATAATAAATCTTCAGCCAAGAGTTGCCAAATATCTAATAGAGTCAACAAATAAAAATTTAATAGTCTCCAATGACGGGCTAATTATGGGGCAAAGCGATTCTCCTGTAGCCTCTTCCACGGAGAGCGGGCTTATTTCTTTTAAAATTTCCGCAGGTTTAAGCGGGACCCTTTTTGAAAAAATATTTGACGAAAAATTTTTGGAGGAACTCCAAACCCTAAGCCTAAACTTGCCGGAAATTACCGGCTCACACATTAGTTCCTTTTCAGCCGAGGGCTTGAATGAGCCCGACCTGGAAGTTTATATTGATCCGGGATACAAAATATTATTTGACTTAAAACCGGATCTTGACTTGACTTTAAAGCGATTAAAGATTCTACTCCAGCAAATTTCTCCCGCTGATACAGCCAAACTTTATTACATTGACGTGCGCATACAAAACAGGGGATACATTTGCTTCAAAAAAACAGCGTGCGCCATAGAACAGCAGAATACTGCGACTTCAACCTTGCCGGGTTTATAAATTAATTTTTATATGACAAAAAAAATTTTTGTTATCTCTTTGGGCGGCTCGCTAATCGTGCCCGGCCAGATTGACGTCAAATTTTTAAAAGATTTTCGGGCTTTTATAATTAGCCAAATAAAAGCGGGTGGCCGTTTTATTATCAGCCCCGGCGGGGGTAAAACTTGCCGCAACTACCAGGCGGCATTAAAGAATTCAGCCTATCCGTCGGCCAATGACTTAGACTTAATTGGGCTTTACACCAACAACTATCACGCCAAATTATTACGGCTAATTTTCAAAGGATTTTCGGAAGCAACAGTCGCTGACGACCCCAATAAAAAATTCCCCTTTAATAAGCCAATTCTAATAGGCTCAGGAGGGTGGAAACCGGGCCGAAGCAGCGACGACTTTTCCGTTCGTTTGGCAAAAATTTATAAAGCCGATACCATAATCAATTTAAGCAATATAGATTTTGTTTACGACAAAGACCCTAAAAAATTTAAATCCGCGCAAAAAATTACTAAAATTTCTTGGCGCGATTTTCTTGCGATGATTGGCAGCAAATGGATACCTGGAAAAAACGTACCATTTGACCCGACAGCCGCTAAGTTTGCCCAAAAATACAAGCAGAAAGTTATAATTGCCAACGGGAAAGATTTCAAAAATTTAAAAAACATCCTGGACGGCAAATCTTTTCGGGGAACGACGATTTTTTAGCTGGCGTTAAAAAACCCCTCAGCTGCGGCTGAGAGGTTTTTTAATTGTGAATCTCGTTATCTGTGTCGATCAGTGCATCTGTGACATTAGTTTACTTTATATTCAGTCACAAATACAGAGGAATTGGAGTACGGGGGGCGGACTTCGGCGTAAGACTGTTCATAGAGTTCTGTCCAATTCTTGGGAACTTCGGGCTTCCTGCCGGCAAAACCGTTCGTCCAAATAAGCCAAACCGTGTCGGAATTTTTTACGTCGCGGTTAAAATTTGGCAATAAATCGGCATCATTCAAAAGGGCTGTTCCGGCATAATGAGGCATTTGCCCGACTTCCGTTATCCCTCCGCTATAAAGCAAAGGCTCTACGGAAGTTCTATTGTAATATTTAAAATTGAAATATACGAAACTGCTGCCCACATAAATTTTATGCTGCGGCTCTACATTGGCATTTAAATACTTAGCCGCGCCAGACATTCCCGGTTTTGCCTTTACATTCAAATTAGTCCAATAATTGCTAAAGGCCAGCAAATTTACCAGCACATAAACTATAAACAACGAAGCGCTTAGCCACTTGAATTTAATTTCTTTCATCCATACCGCCACTATTATGCTGTAAAATATCCCCGCAAAAAGAAAATAACGGTCTAAATAGAGCGAGGTATTGCTGCCCTTAAGCCTCGCCAAAGCTAAAAACAGCAGCGAGCCTAAAAAGGGCGCTGTGGCAGCAAAAAATATCAGCCACCTATGAAAACTTTGCGTTTTTTTCAAGAATCTATAAAACAAATAAATCGAAAATAAAGTAACTGCTAAAAGCCAAAATTCGGTGGATGTCTTTGCGGTATCGCGCGCAAAACCCAGAAGCATGTCCCAAAAAGTGGAAGGAATGCTCCAAATATTCATAGGCGGAATCCAGTAGCTTGCTCCAACCTGTTTATACTGAAATAAAAAAGTTTTGAGCCAAGGCAAAAAGGACAGAACGATAACAATAAAAGATAACAATAACGGGAAATACTTTTTAAAATTCCAGCCCCCTTTTCCTCCCCCTTCCAGGGGGAGGCCAGGGTGGGGGTTATGGAAATACAGAAATAACAAACCATAAAAACCTAAAGCCGCGGCGGTAAAAAATAAATAATAATGCGTGTAGATAATAATTATAGTTGCGACGGTAAAACCCAAATAGTTCCAGAGCATCAGCTTCCGAAGGCGGATAGCGGCCGGCAAATTAGGCATCCCTAAAGACTGCTCTTCATAAAATTCCTTTTGCCTATTTAAAGCTTTCACTAAAAAATACGCCGCTAAAAGTGCAAAAAAAGCGCCCATAGTATACATTCTTGCTTCAGTCACGTATTGCATCTGAAAAGGATTTATAGCGGCCAATATTGCCGCCCACAGCGCAAGCCTTTCGTCCTTAAAAGCCTCTTTAACAAAAATCCAAACCGCCCAAATGGCGGCAACGCTAAACAGCACAGAAAAACCGCGCAGGGACAATGCGGAATCGCCAAAAATGCTATGCCAAGCCTTTAGAAATAAATAATACATGGGCGGATGCACGTCGAGGCCAATTTTACGCATCATTTCGCCAAAAGGGTATTTTATTAAAAGCGCGCTAAAAGCTTCGTCATGCCAAAAAGAAATGTCCAAATTATGGTAAAAACGCAATAACGTCCCCAAAACTAAAACAATCAGCAAAGGCCAATATTTATGGATTCTATTCATAGAATTTTTGTTTTTTTGTCATGCGCCGCAGCTTGTGTAAAGAGCGCTATTTTTGTTATAATGGGCTTTGAACAATTAGTCAAACCGCAATGTTTTTACCTAACTTAAAAAATACTTTCAGCATACTTAAGAATGTTTCTGTCCTCTGGGGCATATGCATTATTATTAATATAATAACATTTTTATACATATATATCAAAATTGCTCCGGGAACCCAAACTTTAGCCTTGCATTACAACGTCTTAGTAGGCGTTGAATTATTCGGCAAAGGCAGGGATTTATACTTAATCCCTGCAGCGGCCTTGATTATTACGGCGGTCAATTTTACCCTCTACAAATTTATAAAAATAAACAAAGACTTGCTCATCTTTTCAACGGTTCTGGCGAGTCTGGTGGTCCAGTTTATTCTAATGCTATCCGCTATCTTGCTTAAACAAGTGAATTGATTCTCAAGAGACCTCTTGCAAAATAACATTTTGGCCAATTTTTCCAAACTTCGGCTGCAAAATTTTCAAATCTCCTGCAGCTTAGCTCTAAAGGCTAAACATCGTCGATTGTTCAAATTTTTCGCTCGAAGTTTGTAAAAATTATCTCAAAAGCTTATTTTGCAAGAGGTCTAAAATGTACAGAAAAAGAAGCAAACAAGAAAGATTCTGGGAAATCCTGCCGGGCCTGCAGTTTTGGTTTGTATTTTTTGGCGCAATACTGCTTTCCTACATAAAACCCGTGTGGGCCGGGGGATTCATTGTTTGTTTTGACTTGTACTGGGTTTTAAAAGCCATGAACGTGGCCGCTCATTTAGTTGCCAGTTACAAAAAATTCAAAGTTTTTGTAACTTTAGACTGGATGGATTACGTAAAAAGGCTTAGCGACTTAAAAAGTTACAAACAATTTTTGAAAGAGACCCTGGCTCAAAACTTAAACACAACCCACAGGGTTTATTTAGCTTCGGAAATTGAACGTATTAACCAATTAATTCTGACGGGCAAGACTTCGCTTCATTTTGAAAATTACTACAATTTAGTTTTATTTCCCTTTGTCGACGAAACTTTCGAAGTTTTAGACTCGAGCCTTTCTGCCCTCACACAAACCAATTACCCCAAAGACAAAATGATAGTGGTTTTGGGCACAGAACAGCGCATTGGAGAGTCCGCCCAAAAAGTTGCAGAGCAAATAAAAGAAAAATACCAAAACTTTTTTTTCAAATTTTTTATTTCTGTGCACCCGGACGGACTGGCGGACGAAATAAAAGGCAAAAGCGCCAACGCCGCTTTTGCCATAAAAGAACTGCTGCCTAGGCTGAAAGTTCTGGGTATAACAGTGGACCAAGTGTTAATTTCTAATTTTGACTCCGACACTATTGTCCACCCAGAGTATTTTGCCCGCGTAATGTACGAATTTTTAACAGCGGAAAAGCCTTACCAAAAAAGCTACCAACCAATTTCCATCTACAACAACAATATTTGGGATACGCCGGCCATTATCCGCGTGGTTTCGGTTTCCAATTCTTTTTGGCAGTTCACGGAAAGCAGCCGCCCCGACCGCTTAAGGACCTTTTCTTCGCACACAATGACTCTCAAAGCTTTAGTAGACGTGGGCTTCTGGAAAAAAGATATTGTCAACGAAGACGGTTATATTTACTGGCAATGCTACCTGCATTACCAAGGAGACTACCAAGTGGTGCCGCTATTTATTCCTATTTCTTTAGACACCTGTTTAGCTCCCACAGTTTGGCAAACTTTACAAAACCAGTATAAACAAAAAAGGCGCTGGGCTTATAATGTCGAATACTACCCGCATTTGGTACCGCAACTATTAAAATTAAAGGCCCCTTTTTGGGATAAAACCTACAAGCTGTACCAATATGTGGAAGGCAATTTTAATTGGGCTACTGCCAGCATTATGATATCAACTTTAGGGTGGTTGCCGCTGTTTATTGGCGGAGCGGATTTTAACAACAGCGTGGTGGCTTTTAACTTGCCGTTTATTACCAAAGTCTTAATGAACATTGCGCTGTTTTTCCTAATTTTCAGCGTCTATATTAGCCTGGTGCTGCTGCCGCCCAGACCTGCAAAATACAGCGCCTGGCGAAGCGTTTCTATGTATCTGCAATGGTTCTTGGTGCCAATAGCCTCGGTTCTTTTTGGCAGCCTGCCGGCCGTGGAAGCCCAAACCCGGCTGATGTTTGGCAAATACTTGGAATTTTGGGTTACCCCCAAAGCCAGAAAAGGGGAGAACACGGGGCTAACGATGAAAGAAATGCATAGCGTAAAAATTCCTAATTTACCTAATTGATCTAATTTCCCCGCCTGCCAACGCTAGGTGTTTAAGAAAGATAGCGCAAAGTTTGCATCAGAAGTTTCTAGATAACTATACCTTGGCGGGCAGGTAAACAAATCCCAATGATCAATTCCCAAACTGCTAATAATTTTAGTCATTTAAATATTAGACATTAGAGCTTTTTTAGGTCAATTACCTGCCCGCCAAGTAGCTGCTTTCTTTTCTAGCCAGATGATAACCATCGAAAAATCTTTTTTGCAACCCTCGCGTTGGCGGGCGGGGAAATTAGAATAATTAGAAATTCATGCAATATATTTTATTTTTTCTCCTCGCCGTCGGACTTTCTGCAATTCTTACTCCCCTGGTCAAACGGATTGCCCAAAACAAAGGGATTCTGGACATTCCTTCGTCTTCGCGAAAAATCCATAACAAGCCAATTCCGCTGCTTGGGGGCTTGGCTATTTTTTTGTCTTTTTTAATTTCCGTGATAATTTACATTGCTCTTCAAAAACCTGATTTTAATATTGTGCCGCTAAAATTTTTTTTGGCGATTATTATCGGCGGCGGCATTTTAATTATCGGCGGTGCGCTTGACGACAAATTTAACCTGCCTCCAAAATTTTCCTGGCTGTTTCCGGCCCTAGCGTCGTTGATAATTGTAGCTTCGGGCATTGGGGTCGGAATCAAGTTTATCTCCAATCCTTTCGGCGCTCCCATTAACATTGGACATTCATTGGAAATTATCCATTGGAAATTGGAAATTTCTGCAATCGTTATGTGGATTTGGATAATGGGAATGATCTACACCACAAAATTTTTGGACGGCTTGGACGGCCTCGCTTCCGGCATTGCGCTCATTGGCGGCGCTACGCTTTTTGCCTTGTCTTTGACATCCAAAATCAACCAACCCATCACCGCCAGCTTGGCTATAATTTTTTGCGGCAGCCTGCTCGGTTATTTATTTTATGCTTTTCATCCGGCCTCCATCTTTCTCGGCGAAGGAGGCAGCACCTTTGTGGGATTCATTTTAGGCGCCCTGGCCATAATCTTGGGAGCCAAAATCGCTACCGCGCTCTTGGTAATGGGCATTCCCATATTAGACGTAGTTTGGGTAATCACCAGAAGACTCTGGTATAAAAACAGCCCCTTTAAAGCCGACCGCCAGCATTTGCATTTTAGATTGCTTGATGTTGGCTTTAACCAGCGCCAAGCTGTTTTAATTTTATACGGCATCTCCGCAGTGTTTGGATTTACCGCGGTTTTCCTGCAAAGCATGGGCAAACTGGTAGCGCTGGTGATATTATTTTGTGTTATGCTGTTCTTAGCAATATCCGTAGTAATGCTTTACAAACGAAAATACCCGCATATTTCTGATAAATAAATTAAGGATTGTAATTTGCCGATTCATCAGCCTGATAAATCAGGCAACTACAGTTCCTTATATGCATTTATTGACTGTTGACGAAAAAATCAAAATTTGATAGTATTTAATGCAGTTTAGGCAATAGATTAAGGATTAAAGATAAAGGATATTCATTCTATGCTAGCTATCATTGAAACCGGCGGAAAGCAATATTTAGTCAATAAAGGAGACAAAATTAAAATAGAAAAGCTTCTCGGCGAGGCCGGAAGCGTTGTTAAATTTGCCAGTGTATTATTTACTTCCGATGACAATAATCTTCAGATCGGAAAACCGTTTATTAATGGCGCAATAGTGGAAGGCAAAGTCCTTAAACAAGGCCGCGGCAAAAAAATCCATGTCTTAAAGTACAAAGCTAAGAGCAAATACCGCAGGAAGATAGGACACCGCCAGCATTTCACTGAAGTTGAAATTACTAAAGTATAAATTGAAAAACCCCGCTGAAGCGGGGCTTTTTATTTCTTCCATCTGTGTTATCTGTTTGTATCTGTGTATCAGTGGACTAAAATTCCCTCCTGCCTTCCATGGCGCGGGTTAAAGTAATGTCGTCGGCGTATTCCAGGTCGCCGCCCATGGGAAGGCCGCGGGCTAGGCGGGTGATTTTAACTTCGGGAAATTGCGCGGTAATAATTTTTTGCAAATGCATGGCTGTTGTTTCTCCTTCAAGTGATGGATTGGTTGCCAAAATTATTTCTTTAATGTTTGGCAAAGAATTTCTAATTCTATCCAACAACGAATTTATTTTTAAATCCTCGGGCCCAATGCCTTCCAAAGGATTCAAGACTCCGCCCAAAATATGAAACACGCCCTTGAATTGGTTAGTTCTATCTATGGCCAAAGCATCAAGCGGCTCTTCCACAATACAGATAATAGATCTATCACGATTTGGATCGGTACATGTTGCACACGGGTCCTTTTCCACCATATTGTGGCAAATGGAACAAAAAACTACGCCTTGTTTTAAATTGGCAATGGATGACGAGAGGGAATTAATATCAATATTATCTTTCTTCAATAAATAAAAAGCCAAGCGCTGGGCCGTCTTCGGGCCAATGCCGGGAAGTTTGGAGAACTCGTTTATTAGTTTTTCTAAAGATGATGGTAATTTTGTCATTTTTGTATTTTAGGCAAGGGGTGTGGCAAAAGGAAGATCTACTGCTCCTGCGGGACAGGCGTTGCTTCCATAACATTCTGGACGCTTGTGTCAAAAGTTTTGTCCAAATTCTTAAAGCTGGTCTTGTCCTGGTCAAAGAACAAATCTATCTGGCCGGTGGGCCCGTTTCTGTGTTTGCGAATGTGGATTTCCGCAATGTTCGGCCTTCTGGATTCGCGGCCTTTATACATATCTTCGCGGTAAATAAACATTACCACGTCCGCGTCCTGCTCAATACTGCCGCTCTCGCGCAAGTCCGCGAGCTGCGGCACTTTGTCCGGGCGATTTTCTACGTTACGAGATAATTGCGACAAAGCAAGAACCGGAATGTTCAGCTCGCGAGCCAAAAGTTTTAACGCCCTGGAAATTTCGCTCACTTCTTGTACGCGGTTTTCCTGGCTTCGTCCTTCCATTAATTGCAAATAGTCAACGACAATCAGGCCCACGCCGTGCTCGGCCTGGAGCCTCCTGGCTTTGGTTCTCACTTCCATTACGTTGCTTCCTGCCGCGTCGTCAATAAAAATTGGACTTTCAGAAAGCTCGCCCATAGCTTGGCCCAGAAGTTCAAAATCTTCGTCATTCAAATGTCCGGTGCGAATTTTCCACAAATTGACGTCGCTTTGGGAAGACAGCAGCCTGTCCACCAGCTGATCCCTGCTCATTTCCAAAGAAAAAATTCCCACGGGAACTTTAGAGTTAACCGCCACATGGCGCATAATGTCCAAAGCTAAAGAAGTTTTACCCATACTCGGGCGCGCGGCCAAAACTACCAAGTCTGATTTTTGCAAACCGCCTAACAAATTGTCTAAATCCACATAGCCCGTGGAAAGGCCGCGCAGTTTTCCTTTGTCGCGGTGAAGTTCGTCTATTCTTTCAAATGTGGAATGAAGCACAGAGGTAATAGGCACAAAATTTTGGCGCAAATGCTTTTGCGAAACGCTGAATAGTTTCTGTTCCGCCTCGTCCAAAACCGCTTCAATATCATTTTCTTCCTTGTAAGCCAAGTTGATAATGTCGCCGCTGGTTTGAATCAGCCTCCGAAGTGAACCCTTCTTTCGCACGATGAATGCGTAATGCACCACGTTGGAAGCGCTTGGCACTGCGTTAACTAATTGAGTAAGATAGCTCGAGCCCCCGCATTTTTCCAGCAACTTTTTTTCTTCCAAAATATTGGTCACCGTTAAAACGTCAATAGAAATATTTTTGGAATACAAATCCAAAATGGCTTCAAAAATCATTTGGTGCTTCGGGTCGTAAAAATCATCGGGCAAAACCACATCCGCAATTTTAATCAGCGCGTCCTTGTCGAGCATAACCGCGCCCAAAACCGAAGCTTCAGCCTCTAAGTTCTGCGGCGGCGTGCGCTGGAATGTTGAATTATCTGCCATAGATTTTTCTATAATCACCCTCCCCAAGACTTGGGTAGGGATTAAGGGAGAGGTTGATGATATATCTCCCATTATAACCCTTTTCACAGATGCTTCCAATAGCAAAAAACAGCCCATTATAGGCTGTTTTGTGGGTTTCGTGGGGATAGAGGGTGGAAGGCTAAATTTGAAGTTTTTTCCTGATTTTCTGGCCCTCTGCCGTATCCATAACCTCATACCCCAAAGCTTCAATATGTTTTCGAAGTTCGTCTGATTTTTTAAAATCTTTTTGTTGTCTCGATAGTTCCCGTTGATCAATCAACATTTGAATATCTTGTGGAACGATATGTTCAGCCGATGGAGGATTGGCAAAATTCAAACCAAAAATTTTATCAAATTTTAAGAGGCTATTAATTTTTGCCTCTTTAGGCAATTCTTTATCATCTATCAATTTCCATGCCAGAGCTAAAGCTTTGGGAAGGTTTAAATCATCATTCAAAAATTCCACAAACTCCTCTTCATAACCCGCGCAACCAACTTGTCCCGGTTTTTCTGATGATAAAAATTCAGATAATTTTTCTAACGCATTATGCGCAGACAGCAAAACCTCCCAAGTAAAATTTAATTGGGTGCGGTAGTGAGCCTGGAGGCACAAATAGCGGAAATCCAAAGGCGAGAAGCCCTTGTCTTTTAGGTCTTGCAAAGTTATAAACGTGCCGGCGCTTTTGGCCATTTTGCCGGAATTAATTTGTAGGAATTCTCCGTGCATCCAAATATTGCAAAGCGGCATACCGAACGCCGCTTCGCTTTGAGCAATTTCATTGGTATGGTGCGTGCCTATGTGGTCAACGCCGCCAGAGTGGATGTCGAACGGCTGGCCTAAAAGTTTTCGTGAGATGGCGGAGCATTCAATATGCCACCCGGGAAAGCCTTCACCCCACGGCGAGGGCCAATGCAAAATGTGATTTTGGTATCTGCCCGTCAAAAAAAACCACAGGGCAAAGTCCGCCTGGTGTTTTTTATCTTTGTCGATGATTATTTCTTCCCTTGCTGTCTTTTTCTCGGAGAGCTTTTGTCCGGTAAGCTTGCCGTAGTCTGCTAATTTTGACGTGTCAAAATATACAGCCTGTTTTCCTTGGTAAGCAAAACCTTTTTCTACAAGAATCTTGATAATTTCTATCTGCTCGGGAATTGACTGCGTGGCGGACAAGACTTGATCAGGCTTGATGATATTCAACGCGTCGGTATCTTCAAAAAACTTGTCCGTATAAAACTTGGCAATATCCAACGGGTTCTTGCCTTCGCGCTTGGCGCCAACTTCCAGCTTGTCCTCGCCCTCGTCCCCGTCGCCGACCAAATGGCCGACGTCGGTAATGTTCATGGCATGATTAACTTTATAGCCATCATATTCAAGAGTTCGCTTCAGCAAATCTTCAAAAATATAAGTCCGCAAATTGCCAATATGGACAAAATTATAAACCGTGGGCCCGCAAGTATAAAGCTTTACTTCTTTATCATCAATAGGCTTAAATTTCTCTACCTTTTTGCTTAAAGTATTATAAAGTTTCAACATAAACATATTTTAGCATAAATATTTAAAATTAGGGGAGCGGGGTTGTAAAGCACCGCTCCCAATTTCCCCGGGCTTTTCTAAGCCTCTTCCTGCACCATCTCCCAACTCACAACAATGGGGGATTCAGATAGCACCTTCCCAAATTCCTCGGGACGCTGGCTGATTTTACGGTACCAGTGCTGCCTAGGGCTAAAATGTCTGTGCGGCTCATCCTTCCTCTTGTTAGTGCGCCGAAAGCCGCAGTGCCAAGCTTTCTCATAAATACACCGCCTTTCTGCCGCGGTAGACCCGGGGTCAATAACTACCTTGAAACAAACGAACATGACTTCCTCCTTACGGTTGCTCGAAAAACCAATTTTTGCCTGCACCACAAATTCCGGGCAAAACAAAAACCCCCGGCCTTTTGGCCAGGAGTTCGGAGTTGAAAAGAAAATTAAACTAACAGCAAGCCAACTCAAAATTCCCAGCCATAAGGCCGATGGTCTCTGTGCAGCGGCAGGAATTTTGAATTACAAATTTCATACTATATTAAACTTACTAAAATCAGATTAAGATGTCAAGTAGTTTTATTGTCTATCATTTCCAAATGGTTTTGGCGGAGTTTTTTTAGGGCTTTAGAGCTATGGTCTTCTTCTAAAATTTTTGCCAAATGCAGGCCGCCAATAAAGTGCGGAGAAATTACGTAGTCAATTTCCTTTTCGTACAAGTGTTTGGCCTCGGCTTCGTTCTGCGCGGCAAAAATCAACTTGGGTTTTTTGCGATATTTTTCCGCCGCAATATCAACCAAGTTTAGCAAGGCGAGGTTGTCGTCGAGGTCGGGGATGGTGGAAATGATCATTTTGGCTTTGGCTAAATTTACCTGCTCCTGAATGTACGGGTCGGTGATGTCGCCGCAGATGACGTTATAATCTTTCCGCGCCAATTCGGCGCAGACTTCTGGGTCAAAATCCACAATCACAAAAGGCTGCTGCATATTGGCTAAAATTTCTATTAAATGCGAACCCAAGCGGTGCGCGCCAATTAAAATAATGTGATTCTTTAATACTGTATCTTTAGACTTGCGCTCGCTGCTGCCGTTTTTAAAATCAAACCAGGCAAGGGATTTTTTAAAAAGATCGTAAAGCTGGCGGGAATAAATAATCATATAAGACGAACCGGCAATGGTAATTAAGCCGACCAAAGTGACGAGGCCCATAATTTGGTTAGAGATATGTCCGAGGCGATTCCCCAAAGCCACCAGCACAAAGCTGAATTCGCTAATTTGCGCCGTGGTCACGGCAGCAAAAAACGAAGTGCGGGGTTTGTAGCCCAAAAAACCCATTATGAACATCAAAATTAAAGGATTGCCAATTAGCACAAAGGCCGAAAGAACCAGGGCCGGGAAAAGCAGAGTGCCCACGCCGGCAAAAACTAATTTTGTGCCAAAGACAATAAAAAAGATAATTATAAAAAAATCGCGCAAAGACTTAATTTGCGCGGAAATTTCATAGTGGACCTGGGAGTTAGCCAAGGCCAACCCTGCTAAAAAACCGCCAATTTCAAAACTAAAACCCACGGCCGGCAAAGACATAAAAGCAGCGAGACCCAAAGCCCAGCCCAAAGAGAAAATTAACAGCAATTCATTTGACTTGCCAAAATGCGAAAGGAATTTTGGAAACACGCGTTTGCTTAACCAAAGAAGCAGGAGGGTAAAAATTAGCGCCTTAACTAACATGGCAATTAAATACTGCCATGTAGGCAGGCTTCTAAAAATATCGCCTTGGCCGGAAGCGCTGCCGCCCAAAAACAGCAGCACGGTAAGCGCCACAAAATCCTGCACCATCAAAAACCCCACGACGATTCTGCCGTACAAACTCTGCAAATCTTTTTTCTCGGAAAGCAGTTTAACGACAATAATGGTGGAAGAAAAAGTCAGGGCCACGGATATATACAAAGAGGGGATTACGGAAAATCCCAAAAGCTTGGTAATAAAAAATCCCGCAATGGCCGTAAAAATAATTTGTCCAAGGCCGGTATACAAAGAAACTTTTCCCAGTTGCTTGATGCGCTTAAAATCCAGCTCCAACCCCACCATAAAAAGCAGGAGGGTAATTCCAATCTCTCCCAAAGCGTCCAGCGTTCCGCCATGCTGCAGCCGGGTGTATCCAAGGGGGCCAATAATTAACCCTGTCAAAATAAAAGCAATAATGCTCGGCTGCTTGAGCATACTCACTAGCATGGCAATCAGCCCGGCAATTGCTAGCACAGAAGTTATTTCGTAAAAAAGTTTAAAGTCCATTTTTTATTTGGCGAATTTTGTTTCTACTCATGATTTTCTTAAAAATAAATTATACCATACTTTCCGCATTTGACACAATTTTATTGCCTTGATATTATTATTTTATGACTTATTCGGTTACGCAAGTTAGCAGCCTTCTTCTCCGCCACCCCTTGGGGTAGCGGCAGTTTAGGTTAGCCTAAAACTTGCAACTCCGCCCCCCAAAGGGCGGCGTTTTTGTTTTTAGGGAGGAAAGAATCACACAATTGCCTTGGGGTTGCCGAGGCAGAATGGGAGGGTTATGATGAGCGGTGAGTTCCCCGATTACGAAAGCTTGCCTCATGGCAAGAAGTCATGATCGGCAACGGAGCAAAGTGCGGCGCGAACGACTGCGCCGCACTTTGCCAATTTTTTTTGTCATCGTATTGGCAAAAGTTAAAAAATAGGATAAAATCAAGATATCGTAACCAAGCCGATGAATCGGCGAACTACATGAACCTCAATACAATTTTTTTTATTGGCCCGCAAGGCAGCGGCAAGGGCACGCAGGCAAAAATTTTGGCTAAGCGCCTGAATTTTTTTTATTGGGAAATGGGTGGGATTTTAAGGGAAGTAGCAAAAGAAGGCAGTGAGCTTGGGGGTAAAGTCAAAGAGCTGGTGGACAACGGCATTCTTTTGCCCGACGAACTTTTGTTGCAAGTGGTGGAATCTCGGCTCTCAAAAATGAGCCCTAATACGGGAGTAATTTTTGACGGCATTCCAAGAAGGCTGGGGCAGGCGGAGTTTTTAATCAATTTCCTAAAAAAACAAGGGAGAACAAATTTCACAACTCTTTTTATAGACTTGCCCAAAGAGGAATCCCTTAATCGCCTTCTCCTAAGAGCCCAAAAAGAAGGCCGCGCCGACGACACCAAGGAAAAAATTGAAATTCGCCTCCAGCAATATTACAGCGATACTTTGCCGGTTTTGGATTTTCTAAAAACCGAAAGCGCCTTTTTTGAAATAGACGGCCGTCCGAACATTGAGGAGGTTAGTAAAAACATAAATAAAATTTTAAATCTAGCTTAGGAAAATGAACAAACAGCAACCACTTAATATCATTTTGCTCGGCGACCCGGCGGCGGGTAAGGCGACCCACGGAAAATTTTTGGCAAAAAAATACCGCCTTTACGACTTGGACATGGGGCGTGAATTGCGCAGTTTGGAAAACAATAAAACGTTAAGAAAAAAATACCGCCTAAGCGCGACTTTAGACCAAGGCAAACTGACGCCCACAGAACTCGTCAGAAAACTTTTGCATCACCAAATACATAACATACCCAAAAGCCAGGGAATTTTATTTGACGGCACGCCCAAAATGCTGGGCGAAGCCAAGCTGGTGTACAAGTGGCTAAAACAAGAAAAACGGCAGAACATCCTTTTTGTATATCTTTCCATTCCGCTGAAGGAAACCATCCGCCGAATGACCAGCCGCAAAACTTATTTCCGCGGCAAATTTTCCAAGCGGCCCGACGACAACAACCAGGCGCTAAAAAACCGCATCAGCTATTACCAAAAAAATATTAGGCAAGTGGTCTCATTTTTTAAGAAACACTACCCATTCATTAAAATTTCTACGACGGGGTCTATTCCGGCGGCCAAAAATCGTCTAATTGAAAAGATTGAAAACTATGAGCAAAGGGTTAATCAAAACTCCTGAGGAAATTCAAACAATCGCCGAACCTGCCTGCCGCCTGCCTGTCCGGTAGGCAGGGCAGGCAGGGGCGGAAAATTATGAAACAAGGATTAATAAAAACATCACAGGAGATTGAAACTATAGCTGAAGGTGGGCGCATCCTTCACAATATTTTGCACAATACAGCCTCTCTGGTTAAGCCCGGCGTTTCTACGTGGGAGTTAAACGAATTCGCGGAACGCGAGATGCTAGCAGCAGGCGGCAACCCGAGCTTTAAAAATTACGGGGACAAAAAAAATCCCTTCCCGGCCGGGCTCTGCACTTCCGTTAATTCAGTGGTCGTGCACGGTATTCCATCACAAAAAACTATTTTAAAAGCCGGGGATATTGTCGGACTGGACATTGGAATGGAATATAAAGGCCTTTATACGGACACGGCCATTACCGTAGCAGTCGGGACAATCAGCGATATAGCGCAAAAACTTATCAACACCACAAAAAAATGCCTGGCAGAGGCCATTAAACAGGCAACTGTAGGCAATAAGATTGGCGATATCAGCTTCGTGATACAAAAAACCGCGGAAGACGCAGGCTTTTCCGTAGTGCGCGATTTAGTCGGCCACGGCGTGGGCTATGACGTCCACGAAGACCCCTCCATTCCGTGTTTTGGTAAACCCGGCACAGGAATGGTTTTAAAAGAAGGAGTGGTCTTGGCCATTGAGCCAATGCTCTGCGAAAAAGACTACTTTTTAAATTTTGAAAGCGACGGCTGGACCATTCGCACCAAAGACCACGGCCTCTCCGCTCATTTTGAACACACCATCGCGATTAGTAAAGACGGTGCAAAAATTTTGACTTAGCGCTTAGTGTCAATTTCTTTAGCAATTCTTTCCACAAACTTTTTTATTGCCATTACTCCCAAATCTTTTCCTTCGCGGGTGCGCACCGCGATTTTTTTAGCTTTAACTTCTTTTTCTCCCACAATAATTTGGTAGGGAATTTTTTGCATGGAAGCCTCGCGGATTTTTTTGCCGACACTCTCGTCACGGTCATCCAATTCAATCCTTAAACTTCCATCGGCCAACAACTCTTTCATAACTTTCTTAGCATACACATTCTGTTTTTTAGAGATTGGCAAAACCTTTATCTGGACAGGGGACAGCCACAAGGGGAATGCCCCGGCGGTATGTTCTATATAGACAGAAAGAAACCGCTCTATAGACCCCATTAGAGCAAAATGGATCATTACCGGAGTTTGTTCTTTACCTTCGTGGTCAGTGTAAACCAAACCAAAACGTTTGGGCTGCACAAAATCCAATTGCGGCGTGGCAACCTGCCAATCCCTGCCAAGAGCGTCAATGGCAAGAAAGTCTATTTTTGGGCCGTAAAAGGCGGCTTCGCCTTCGGCCACAAAATAATCCAATTTATTTTTTTCCGCAATCTTTAATAAAATGCCTTGGGCCTTTTCCCAAAGAGGGACTTCGCCCAAATATTTTTCCGGAGTAGCCGGGCTTCTAAACGAAAGTCTGGCGCGCAGTTTCATGCCAATTTTGCCGTAAAAAACTTTCGTCACATCAATCAGCTCCTGGTAAATATCTTCAATCTGCTCTGGGCTGCAAAAAGCATGTCCGTCGTCCTGGGTAATACTGCGGACGCGGGAGAGGCCCAAAAGTTCGCCGGCTTTTTCGTCGCGGTAAACCGTGGTGGTTTCCATATATTTAATTGGCAGCTCTCGGTAGCTGTGCGGTTTAGCAGCAAAAATTTGTTGGTGATGCGGGCAATTCATTGGCTTCATTACCAATTCGTCGCTTGTTTCCTGGCTTTTAACCAAAAATAACTCGTCGCCGAACTTGTCCCAATGGCCCGAAGTCTTATACAACTCATTTTTGGTAATGTGCGGGCTCCAAACTTTTTGCCAGCCCTTTGCCGCGCGTAAATTTTGCGAATAATCGTTGAGTAGTTCCCGTAAAGCCGCGCCCTTTGGGCCAAACAGCGGCAAGCCTTTGCCCACATGTTCTGAAATGGAAAATAAATCCAATTGCGCGCCAAGTTTTCTGTGGTCTCTTTTTTCCGCCTCTTCCAGCATTTTTAAATGCGCGTCCAACTCTTCTTTGCTCTCAAAAGCTAGGCCGTAAATGCGCGTGAGCATTTTATTTTTTTCGTCACCGCGCCAATAAGCCCCGGCAACGTGAGTGAGTTTAAAAGCGTCGGGCTTTACTTCCTGCCTCATATGCGCCACGTGCCCGCCGCGGCAGAGGTCCCAATAGTCGCCGGACCTGTAAAATGAGACCTTAGATCCGTCTTTGGTAAATTCATCTATCAACTCCTGCTTATATGGGTTGTGCGGATATTCTTTTTTAGCAGCTTCAGCCGTTAATTCATGGCGCGTAAATTCGTCCCAGGTGGGCAAAAGGCGGCGCATTTCTTTTTCTATTTTAGGCAGATCTTTTTCCGTTACGGAATGGCTGAATTCAAAATCAAAATAAAAACCGTTCTCAATGGCCGGGCCAATGGTTCTTTTGGCGTCCGGCCAGAGCTTCAAAACCGCCGCGGCCACAAGATGCGCCAGCGAGTGGCGGATATTTTCCAATTTTTCTTTTTTTAGGTAATCTTGGTTATTCATAATTTTTTTCCTTGTCATCCCGGAATGACAAAAAAAACAAAACCCCGGGATTCGAATATCATCAAAAACGATAATAAACAAACCCTGGGGTCTCGTTATAACGAGACGTTTCCGTCCCAGTCTTTCCGTGCTTTTGTTACCAACAAAAACCCGGAACTTTTAATCCAAACAGTCTCTAGAACCAGTTGGATTTATTGATTTAATTGTTTCAAACTCCCCGGTTGGTAGCCGGTTCACTGTTTGAGGAACTATTAAGATTATAAAATAGATTGATTATTCACGCAAGTATAGTTTTCCACATGGAGGAATCTGGGTGTTAAAATTTTACAAAACTTCATAAATATGCGATATTTGCTGTAAACCATCACCAAGGAGGATATTTCACCATGAAGCTACTGTACGCTGTTGCGTCTATTCTGATATTTTTGGCTGCCCTCTCAAAGGGGCGCCGTGAGGAGCAAACTGCGAAATGGTTCGAAGCCCCCCAAGGCGGCATGTAGTCCAACAACTAGCACGGAGGAGGAAACGCTCATGATCAAGACCACCTTGTTCCTTTTGGGGCTGGCATGCTTCACAATATCGATATTGTGGACAGCGCTCCCCGAACGGTAGGGTGGTTTTTTGGTCGTTATTTGCCGCAATATCATTGTGGCCACGATCAATAGCCCCACCACCGGATGATGAACACTGGCCTTGCGGACACATGTAGGAACTTTCGGCACGGAACGGCGGCGAGGAGCAATAGCATTACGCTCCTCGCCGCCGTCCGAGATTTATCGATGAAAAAATCTATACCCTTCACCCGGTACCCTAAACCCTCTTGTCGGTTAATCCACATCTATCATACTAATCGACGAAACCTCACGAAGCGCCGCGACTAATTCATTTGAAATCCCAACCTGGCTTTGGGTTTTTATTTTTTTTGCCGCCTGTCCCGCGCCCACGGACAAATAGACTTGAGCCTGGCCGGGGTAGGCTTTTAAAATATCTTTAATTTCATTTAAGACTTCCATATTGCCTAAATTGGCCATATGCAAAGTTACCATTTTATTTTTTTCCATTTCCGACAAAGCCGCCTGGTAAGCTGTGTCCGCGGGCAATTCCCGTATGGAGTCGGCAATTAATTTTAGTTCCTCGCCCGCGTCAAAAATCCTGTCAGGCGGCGCGCCTGGGTCAAAATTCTCCCGCGCCCCCGCGCCCTCCTTGGCTTTTCCCGGCGCGGGGCGGAAAGAAGAGGAAGAAAGGCGCCCCTTGACCTGAATAATTTTATCCGCTGCCAAAAATGGCAAGGCCGCTTCCATCACTTTAGGAAAAACCAAAACTTCAATGCTGCCCGTTAAATCTTCCAGTGTAAAAAACGCCATTGGGTCATTTTTTTTTGTTAAGGTGCGCTTGATTTTGGAAATTATCCCGCCCATAGTCTGGTTTGTGCCCACCAAATCAGCGGTCAGTTCTTTCACATTTTTAAAAGTTTTCAAAACCTGTTTGTAGCTTTGGAGTGGATGCGAAGAAACATACATGCCCAAATGCTCCTTTTCCCAGCCCAATATTTCTTCCTTGGTGGCGGGCGGAAAAGGCTTTAAAATCAACCTACCCATTTGCATTTTTTCGCCGAACAGGGAGGTTTGGTTGCTTTCCGAATCTTTATGTTGCTGGCGGATAAATTCCAAAACCTCTTCAGTGTTGCCTAGCAAACTGCCTCTCTCACCAAAACGGTCTAGGCTTCCGCTCTTAGCCAAAGCTTCCCAGGACTTTTTGTTTAAATTTCTGGTGTAGGCGCGAGTAAGGAAGTCCTCGAGGGACCGGAAGTCGCCTGCCTGCCGGCTAGGCAGGGATGAATCGGATGTTGGATGTCGCCTGCCTGCCGGCGAGGCAGGGATGTCGGATGCGTTATCCGATTTTCCTATTTTCCTATTTTCCGGCTGTCTGACCTCAATAATTTTTTCAATAACATCTGAGCCCAAATTTTTAATTGCATTCAAACCAAACCTTATGGTTTTATCATCAACAACGGTAAAATCTCCGAACGACTCATTCACGTCCGGCGGCAAAACATTGAGCCCTAAATTTTTGCATTCTTCCACCGCGGCGTAAATTTTGTCTTCATCTCCGGATTCCGCGGTCATTAGCGCGGCCATAAATTCCACCGGATAATTGGCTTTCATAAAAGCGGTCTGGTAAGAAGTTTGCGCGTAAGACGCGGCGTGGGATTTGCCAAAGCCATAAGCCGCAAAAGGCTCAATTAGTTTAAATAGCTCCTCAGCTTTTGCCCTAACCATTCCTTTTTGCACGCATCCTTCCACGAACTTAAACTTTTGCTTTGCCATTTCGGAAGGGATCTTTTTGCCCATGGCTTTTCTGAGTTTGTCCGCTTCTTCCCAGGAATAGCCGGCAATCTCAATGGCCGTGAGCAGCACGTCTTCCTGGTAAACCAACAAGCCTAAAGAGCGCTCTAAAAAACTTTTCATCCTCGGGTCAAAATACTGGATTTTTTTCGGCTCGTGACGGCGCGCAATGTAGTCGGGGATAATGCTCATTGGCCCGGGGCGGTAAAGGGCTATCATGGCCATAATATCAAAAATATTCTGGGGCTTCAGGTCCCTAAGGTAGCGCGTAATGCCCGAAGAACCCATTTGGAAAACGCCGAACGTCAGCCCGTCGGACAGCAACTTAAAAGTTTTCGGGTCAGGATGGGGGAGATTGTAAATGTCAATTTTTTTGTTGTGCCGTTTTTCCACCAAGTCCACCGCGGCTTCCAAAATAGACAAATTGCGAATGCCTAATAAATCCAACTTGACCACGCCAATGCCGTAACTGGAAGAATTCACGTCCAGAGTGTACATATCGTACTGGGTAATCATCCTTTCGCCGTCCGGCTCTTTTTGCAAAGGCACGTAGTCGGTAAGCTGGGTAGGGGTGATTACAATCCCCGCGGCGTGGACCGAAGCATGGCGCGCGCAGCCTTCCAATTTTTTGGCAATTGTTAAAATACGGTTTGTTTCCGGATCCTGGTTATAAATTTCTTTCAGTTCCGAGTTCAATTCCAAAGCCTTATCCAAGGTCATATGAAAACCCTGCTTGCCAATGGGAATCATTTTGGCAATGCGATCGCATTTGCCGTAAGCCACCCCCAAAGCCCTTCCTACGTCGCGCACCGCGGCTCTGGCCATCATAGTCCCAAAAGTAATAATTTGAGCGACCTTATCGCGCCCGTATTTATGGGTAATATAGTCAATGGCTTCGTCGCGGCGGTTGTCCGCAATGTCCAGGTCAATATCCGGCGGGGTGGGGCGATGGATGGTTAAAAAACGCTCAAACGGCAATTGGTAATACAAAGGGTCAACGTTAGTGATGCCTAAAATTCTTCCAACAATACTGCCCGCGGCCGAGCCCCTGGTGTTGGTAATGGCGCCAATTTTGTGCGCGCCCTCCACCACGTCGGCGACCATTAAAAAATAAGTGGCAAAACCTTTTTTGCAAATAATATCCAGTTCGTAATCAATCCGTTCCTTAATTTCCTGCCCTATTACACCTTCTTTGCCGTATAAGGCCGCGGCTTTCTCCCAAGTAAGGCGCTTTAAATATTCTTCGCTGGTAAGGCCGGCGGGGATTTCCACGCTGGGAAAATATCTCTGGTTGATTTTAATTTCCAAGTCGCAGGCATCAGCGATTTTTTGGGTATTTTCCAGCGCCTCGGGCAGCTCAAAAAAAAGCTCCTGCATTTTTTCCCCTGATTTCAAAGACAATTCGAAGCCGCGCATATCCAGGCGGTCCTGGTCCCCAACAGTCCTGCCCGTGCCAATACAGACCAAAACATCCTGCGCGTCGTTGTCTTCGGGATAAATATAGTGGCAGTCGGCCGTGGCCACGACCGGCAAATTGTTCCGGCGCGCCAAAGCTACCAGCTTGTTATTCAGTTCTATCTCTGCTTCCGCCCCGCCAGTTTTGGCGTTTCTTTGCACTTCAAGGTAAAAATTGCCCGGGCCAAAAATATCTAAATACTTTTCCAGCGCTCCTTGGGCTTCTTTTTCGCTCTTTCGGGAAACGGCGCGCGGAACCTCTCCGCGTTGGCAGCCGGAAAGCGCAATTAAACCTTCTGAATGTTTCCTTAAAGTTTGCAAATCAATCCGCGGCTTGTAGTAAAAGCCTTCCGTATGGGCGAGCGTAGTTAAAAAAATTAAATTTTTATAGCCGGCCTCATTTTTACACAGCAGGGTCAAATGAAAATAGTCGCTGTCCAGCTTATTCTCCTTTTCTGTCATCAGGCGCGGCGAAATATAAGCCTCCAGGCCGATTATTGGCTTGATGCCAGCTTCTTTGCACTTAGCATAAAATTCCACGGCGCCGTACATTACGCCGTGGTCGGTAAGCGCTAAGCTGGGCATTTTTAGCTCTTTTGCCCTTAAAACCAAATCATCGACTTTTGACAGTCCGTCTAAAAGCGAATAGTGGCTGTGGCAATGGAGATGAGTGAATTGCATATCTCTTATACTTAATCCTTAATCCTTGACGACAAGGATGAAAGATAAAAGATAAGGGATAATCACAATCAGCATACCAAAAATCCCGGGCTTTTGCTATAATAGAAACAGAAAATTTTATAGCTAAAATATGAAACTAAAATGGCTACATTAAAAGACAAAATTGAGTTTGAAATAGGGGAGGCAGAACAGGCAATAAAACAAACATCCGGCCAATTCCCCCGGGCATTTTTACTGATAATAATTGGGGGGATTTTGGCTTTGGTTCCAACCTACATAATCACCAAGAATATTTCTTTAAATATCTGGCAGAAAACATACTCACAATACCTTATCACGGCTAAGCCAAGCTTCCAAAATCCAAAAGCAATCAGAATTATAAAAAATTACTTGGTTGCGGCCGGAGCAGGCTCTTACGCGGCGGCCGCGGAAATAAAAAACGAAAACCTGGACCTTGCCCTTAAAAACGCGGCATACGCATTTAATTTTTACAACGCCAATAATCAATTAATTTACTCCGAAAAAGGCACGTTCTTCTTGCTGCCAAACCAAAAAACCTATATTGTGGCGCCGCTTGTAAAAGCCAATGAGGAAATAAAAAAAGCGGAACTCTTTTTGCCCGAAAACCTGCCTTGGAAAAAACCGTATTACATTCCCGAGGCTAAGCTTTTGACTTCCTTGCCTTATGTTTATAACCAGTCAAGCCCGTCTGGCTTAGCCGCGGAAGGAGTTGTAGAAAACACCAGCGTTTATCAACTCGGGCAAATCAGGCTGGTTTTCTTAGTTTTTGACGGGAGCGGCAATGTTGTTGGCATTAACCAGAGAAGCGAGTTCGCAATATTACCCAATGAGAGAAGGGCTTATAAACAATTGTGGCCGAACCTAAACGCTAATTTAGTAAGCGTTCAGGTTTTTGCCGAGGCCAATTCTTTAGACGCCTCAAATATTACCGCGCCCCGAGTTAAGACAAACCCTTCCTCAGACTTAAGCCGGCCTGAAAGCAACCCGAGACGATAGCCTTACCCTGCGCAATGTTTTCTTTTTTAAAAAAATTCAGGTATTTTGACGTCCCTCTGCAAATTGCCACCATACTGCTTGTTGTGGCCGGCTTGGCCTTGCTTTACAGCACTTCGCTTTCCGGCGACGGCAACGCGATTTTTTGGCGCCAAGTAATTTTTTTGGGTTTGGGTTTGCTGGCCTATATATTTTTTTCTTTCTTTGACTACCACAGTTTAGCCAAAACCAATAAACTTTTTTACGTCATAATCATACTGGCACTTTTTTATTTGCTGGTTTTCGGCGGCATAATCAGGGGGGGCAGGCGCTGGATTGATTTTGGCTTTTTCCGCTTCCAGCCCGCGGAATTCGTCAAACTTTCAATCATTTTGGGCTTAGCCAGGCTGCTTTACTTAAGAAGGGGACAAATTAATTCTTTAAGCGTTTTAAGTTGGTCCTTCGTCTACACATTAATTCCCACCGTGCTCATACTTCTGGAGCCGGACTTCGGCAGCGCTCTGGTTATTTTAGGGCTGTGGACCGGTATTATTATGCTCAGCCCCATTAAAAAGAAATTTTTGGCAATATTATTTTTGTGTTTAATTCCAATTTCAGGAGTAACCTGGAAATTCTTTCTGAAAGATTTTCAAAAAGACCGGGTCATGGTCTTTTTAAATCCAAGCCTGGATCCTAAAGGCAGGGGATACAATGTGCGGCAGGCGGCAATTGCCGTGGGCAGCGGCCAATTTTTTGGCAAGGGGCTGGGAAAGGGGCTCCAGGGCCAAAACAGATTCTTGCCGGAACGGCAGACCGATTTTATTTTTGCCGCCAGCGCCGAAGAGATTGGCTTTTTAGGAACTTTTTCCCTGATTGCGCTTTACTTTTTTTGCCTTTTCAGGCTTTTAAAAATTGCCCACAAAGCCCGCGACGACTTAGGTATGTATATTGCGGGAGGGATACTGTTTCTTTTCTTTTTCCATTTGCTCATAAATATTGGAATGAACTTAGGCCTGCTTCCTGTTACAGGCATCCCTTTGCCGTTCTTAAGCGCCGGCGGCAGTTCATTAATTGTTGCGCTGGCCTCTTTAGGCATTGCCCAAAATATTTGTCAACAATCCAAAGCCTTGCGCTTTTAATTTGGTTTGATATACTGACTTTAGATGCTTGCAAATTATTATCAAAATAAATTGATATCTGCATAATCTGTTTTAATCTGCGTATCTGCGGTTTATGAAAGCTTTTGACTACAAAAAAGTAATACAGTGGCTGGGGCATATTTTAAAATGCCCTATCTGCGGCTGCAAATATAACCTGGACCAGACCCAAATTGTTGACAGCGAACGCGACGAAATTATGGGCGGCGCCAAAATTTTAATCCATTCCGACTGCGGCAAGTGCAAAAGTTCGGTAATGTTCAACATTGAAATTAACGGCCCGGAGGTATTCAGCGTGGGCGTGGTCACAGACTTAACCGGCAAAGACAGCGTCCGCTTTAAAAAAACCCGCCCAATTAGCATCGACGAAGTCATTGGAGTGCACAGCGCTCTAAAAAATTTCAAGGGCGACTTAATTAAAGTTTTGACGAAAACATAGTAATTTGGCTCTGAATTTCCATGAACCATAGCAAAAATCCGGCTCTTGCCGGATTTTTTGTTTTTCGCTATAATATACAAAGTTTACCCAGCACCAGTTCCCCTAAAAAATATCAATGTGATGCTTTAGACATTGCTTCAGGGGCAATCAATTTGGCTGATACTTTATAGGAACTGGTGCTGGGTTAATTTAACCAATAATACACAATATGGAACAAACACAAAGGCTGAAGCTGCAAGCCGAACCGCGCGACGCAATCAAGGAAAAACCTTCAAAAATTAGAAAAACCGGGAGAATCCCGGCGGTTTTGTACGGGCACAACGTGCCAAACCAGCACCTCAGCGTGTCTTTAAGCGACTTTGACAAAATTCTAAAAAAAGCCGGGGAAAGCACTGTAATTGAACTTCATACGCCGGACGGCAAAACCCACCCGGTGTTGATTCATGACATCCAAAAAAACTATTTAACCTCAAAACCCGACCACGTAGATTTTTATGAAGTGAGTTTGACGGAAAAACTCAAAGCTAAAGTAGCGCTGGAATACACAGGCGACTCTAAAGCGGTGAAAGAAATGGGCGGCGTGCTGGTAAAAATCTTAAGCGAGGTGGAAGTGGAATGTTTGCCGCAAGACTTGCCCCACAGCATTATTGTCAATATTTCGTCTTTAAACGCTTTTTCAGACGCTATCCACGTTAAAGACCTGGCTGTGCCAAGCAATGTAAAAATTGTCAGTAAACTCGAAGATGTTGTGGCTAAAGTTCAGCCTCCGCGTGAAGTTGAAGAGCTTGAAACCAAGCCGGTGGAAGACATAAGCAAGGTTGTTGGCGCGGCCGAAGAAAAACCCGAAGCAGCAGAAGCCGGTAAAGAAGCAAGCAAGCCTGAAACAAAAGTAAAGGAAGAAAAGCCGAAAAAAGAATAATTTCGTCTATATATTCAAGTACCGACTCCTTCATGTTCAAAAAAAACAAAAATATTATTTTTGCTCTTCCTCTTATGTTAGCAGCGGTTGCTGTAGTAGCTTTTTTCGCGTCCAGAGATCTTTACAATAACTCGCAAATTAAAAATTCCCCAAAGACTGAACTTGGCAGCCATCATCTAGTTAAACCCGAAGACCGCCAACCCTTAAAAATTTCCCAGGAAACTATCAACCAAGGCAAAACTGTTAAAGTACCAATCTTGATGTATCACCATATCGGCGATCCTCCCGGAAAGGCCAGCCCCATGCGCAAGGACTTAACCGTCTCGACTGCGGATTTTGAACAGGAAGCAAAATGGCTGTCGGAAAATAATTACACCAGCATCCGCCTGGAAGACATTTTTCTTTACAGTCAAAATAAATTTACCATGCCCAAAAAACCCGTGGTCTTTACTTTTGACGACGGCTACGACGACGTTTTTGTAAACGCGATTCCGGTCTTAAAAAAATACGGCTTTATTGGAAGCTTTGCCATTATTACCCAATACCCCCAAATGCAAAATGGCGATAACTTCTATGCCTCCTGGGAAGAAATTGCCAAAGCGCTGCAGGACGGCAACGAAATTGTCTCCCACACCCAAAACCATTTTGACGGCAAAAACCCCAAATATTCCCAAAATTTTATCTCTCAAAACCTCTCCGGTTCAGTTAACGATATTCAGGGGCATTTGGGTTTTGCTCCGCGTATTTTAATTTACCCATACGGCCACTACACTCCGGAGTACATTAAGCTGGCCAAGCAAGCGGGCTTTGTCATGGGTGTAACTGTGCACGAAGGCTCGCTGATAAATTTGAATGATTTGATGCAGACGCCTCGCCTGCGCGTCCACGGCAACGAGGCGTTGGAAAGATTCCAACGTTTGATTACAAAATAATACGCGCGCAGCGCCAAAAATTATTTAAGTCGCGGTAAAATTTAATATCTGCCCCTGGCAGGTATTTTTTTATGAGTTGATGCAAATCTTTTTTCTGCCTTGGATCAAATTCCAAAAATATGTATTTAGGCTTAGTTTCTAGTTCTGCGATTTCCATTAGTAATCGCTTAATTAAAAACAAGCCCTTATCCTTGGTAAACAAAGCCCCCTTTGGTTCAAACTTTAAGCCCACCGTCTCTGCAGAAGTACTATTTTTCCACTCCAGCCAGCCACCCTCCTTCGCCATCCATCCTTCGCGTAAAGCTATGGAGGACAATGAGGCTTCAGAGGGCAAGTAAGGCAAATTGGCGATGACGATGTCAAAATTCATTCCGACATTCTGCAGAATGTCGGAATGAATAAATTTAATTTTTACATTATGACTCTTTGCGTTAGACGCAGCAACTTTCAAAGCCTTCTTTGAAACATCAGATCCATAAAATTTAAAACCTTCACCCGGCAACATTTTTGCCAGGCTGATAATAATGCACCCCGATCCAGTGCCAAGATCCAAAATTTTGTTTTTTTGATTTTTTACTAAGCACTTAGCCTGCCTGCCGGCAAGGCAGGCACTAACCACTTTTTCTACTAGTATCTCCGTCTCCGGCCGGGGGATTAGTACGTCTTTGTTTACATCAAACCGAAGTCCCATAAAATCTTTATACCCCAAAATGTAAGCCACCGGCTCGCCCTTTTGCCTGCGTTTCACCATTCGTGATAATTCATCAGATTGCTTTCGTGTCAATTCGTGTGCAGGAAACAGAAACAAAAACTCCTTGGGCTTTTTTAAAATATGCGGCAAAAGGAGTTCAACTTCTATATTTTGATGTTTCTTTAAAGTTTCTTTGATAGTCACAATCTTGATCAATCTTATTTAATCATGGTCAATTCTTGAGTGCTTCTTTTTTGGCGGCAAGGTCAGCTTTTTGCAGGGCTTCGATGATGTCGGCAAATTTGCCTTCCATAATCAAATTAATCTGGTTAAAATTCTCATTTATACGGTGGTCGGTAACGCGGTCTTGGGGAAAATTATAAGTGCGGATTTTTTCACTGCGATCCCCGGTGCCGATTTGGCTTTTAGTGAGGTTGCGGATTTTTTTGTTTTCTATTTCCTCAAAGTGCGCCGCGACCCTGGAGCGGATTACAGCCAAGGCTTTTTCCCGGTTCTGCGCCTGGCTTCGTTCGTCCTGGCACTGCGCGGTAATGCCGGTGGGCAAATGGGTTATGCGGATGGCGGAATAGGTGGTGTTTACGCTCTGTCCGCCGTGGCCCGAAGAAGTGGTAGCTTCTATTTTTAAGTCTTTGTCGTCAATTTTGTAATCTTTTTCTCCCAGTTCCGGCAGTACCGCCACGGTAATTGTGGAAGTATGCACGCGCCCGCTTTTTTCCGTGTCCGGCACGCGCTGGACCCGATGCACGCCGGACTCATATTTAAATTTGCTGTAAGGACCTTCACTGCCGCGCCCATTCAGTTCAAAGATTACTTCCTTAAACCCCCCGGCGTCGGACTTGGACGAGGATACAATATGCGCCTTAAAACCAAGACTTTCAGCAAACTTGCAGTAAGCCCGAAACATTTCTGCCCCAAACAAAGTTGACTCGTCTCCGCCGGCGCCGGCCCGAATTTCCACAATCACATTTTTGTCGTCATTGGGATCTTTGGGCAACAGCGCTTCCTCAATAGCGGATTTTAGATTTAAAATTTCGGATTCCAGCCTCTTGCATTCATCCAGCGCCATGGATTTAATTTCCGCATTACCATCTTCCAATAATTTTTGATTCTCTTCCAACTCTTTAACCCTAAATCCATAATCCTTAATCTTTTCTACGACAGGGGAAAGCTCGGCCTGTCTTTTGCCGAATTTAGCAATATCAAAACTGCCGCCCGAAGACAAGTCGCGAGTAATTTGCTCATACTCGTCGAGAATTTTTTGAAAAGCTTGTTCCATATGATTAGTATAAAGTATTTAGTATCAAGTATAAAGGGCTACATAAAACCACCCCAAATGCAATGACCCAGGGTGGTTTAATTAAAAATTGAAAGTCGCTATTTCTTTGTCCGAACTTTTCTGGCTTTTTTCGGCTTGGCCGAGGCCTTCAAGGTGGCCGCGGTGGCGGCGCGCTTTTTGAACCTGTCCACCGTTCCGGTAATGTCCATCAGCTTTTGCGTACCCGTGTAAAACGGGTGGCACTTGCTGCAAATTTCCGTGTGCATTTCCTCTTTGGTGGAACCGGCCGTAAAAGTATTGCCGCAAGCGCAAACCACTTTGGCGCTTATGAAGTATTGGGGGTGGATGGTTGCTTTCATAGAAGTTAACTATAACTATCACGATAACCATAACTTCCTGCTTCGCCGTTATAGTTATTATTTATTGTTATTGTTTGTAATTATACCCCCTCTTGCCTTTTTGGTCAAGGCCTGCTATAATGTTTTCAATAATTAATAAATCACATTCCCGTCTTAAAATCCTGTCCCCTGCGGCCTGAGGGCCAATGTAGGGGATAAAGGGAATGGAAGAACAAGGATCAAAGACATGAAAGACATAACTCTTTTAGAGTTGCTAAAAAGCGGTGCTCATTTCGGCCACACCACTTCCAGGTGGAACCCGAAAATGAAGCCGTATATTTTTGCCTCGCGCAATAATATTCACATTATTGACCTGGAAAAAACAAAGCAGCAGCTGCTTAAGGCTGCCAAATTTGCCGCGGATATTTCCAGCAAAGGCGGCACCATTCTGTTTGTGGGAACGAAGAAACAGTCCAAAGATGTTATTAAAAAAGCGGCTGTGGCCGCGAATTGCCCCTACGTCAACATTCGCTGGCTGGGCGGCAGCTTTACCAATTTTCGCACTATCCAAAAAACCATCCGCAAGCTGGAAAAATTGGAAAGCCTTAAAGCTTCCGGAGATTTGGAAGTTCGCTACACTAAAAAGGAACGTTTGTTAATTGAACGTGAAATTGAAAAGCTGACCAAATTATTTGAAGGCGTTTTGGGAATGAAAAAACTTCCCGACGCAATCTTCGTCTCCGACGTCAAACATGACGACATCGCCGTAAAAGAAGCACAAAAAAGCAAAGTAAAAATTATTGGCATCGTGGACACAAATTCCAACCCAATTGGTGTGGACTTTCCCATTCCGGCCAATGACGACGCAACCAAGGCCGTCCAGTTAATTGCCAACTTTTTAAGCGAAGCTATTTCCGAAGCCAAACAGACACAGACAATTACAAATGACAAAATTTAAAATTACAACTATGACTAACGATCTAATTAAAGAATTACGCGAGTTGACGGGTGCCGGAATTTTGGAAATTAAACAAGCGCTGGCCGAAAGCGGTGAAGACAAAAACAAGGCAGTCGCGCTGCTTCGCAAAAAAGGGGCCCTGAAACTCGGCAAAAAAGCCGACCGGGTAGCTAAAGAAGGAATAATTGAAGCGTACATTCATCCGGGCAGCAAGGTTGGCGTCTTGCTGGAAATCAATTGCGAAACAGACTTTGTGGCCAGAACCGAGGACTTTAAAAATTTAGCTAAGGACATAGCTTTGCACATTGCCGCGAGCAACCCTCTTTATATTGCGATTTCTGATGTGCCAGCCGATGTTTTAGACAAAGAGCGGGAAATTTACAAAGCGCAAAGCATGGAACAGGGAAAAGGCAAGAGCGCTGAAATTTTAGAAAAAATTGTGGAAGGCAAACTCGCCAAATACTACGAAGACGCCTGCTTGCTGGAACAAATCTTTGTCAAAAACTCTGAAATTAAAGTCAAAGACTTGCTGGCTGAATCGGTTGCCAAGATTGGGGAGAACATAGTAGTCAGGCGATTCTCTCGTTTTGTTTTGGGCAGTTAAATATTTTACTTTTGTTATATAACAAAAATTGTAAATTTCTAATTGACCTAATTCCTAATATTCGGATTTATTTAGGTCAATTAGAATAATTAGGAATTTATTCTCTTGTCTTACCAAATCCTTCCAACTACAATTTTCTTTTTGTCGATTTTGGGGATTCTAATTTTAATCCTGCGGCGTTTGCCCGAGGCCAAAGCCGAAAGCGAAAAACAAGCCAAGGAAATTTCCGTAGAAAAAAAATTGGAAAACAAAGGCTTGCCGGCCTTGGCTATTTCCAGAATTAAAGTCAAGTCCAAATTTCTTTACAAAAAAGCCTGGCAGTTTATTTTGGAAGCCAAAGACATAAAACCTCACGCTCTGGCCAGCTACAAAATACGAAAAATTTTTGGCGGGCGCCTGCCGCTTAAAAAAAAGTTTGTTTTCCAGCCCGCTGAGGACTTGACGCTTCCCTCGGGCGAAAACGAACAATACTACTTGGAAAAAATTAAGCGCGAACCGAAAAACTTGAGCCATTACGACGGCTTGGGAAAATTCTATTTAGACAACAATAACTTTAACGAGGCAAAAGATATTTACTTGTACCTAACAAACCACGAACAAGCCAATGGCGACTACCGGGCAAAATTAGCATATTGTTTTTTTCAATTAACGGATTTCGAAAAATCAGCCGAGCATTACCGCGCTTCCTTAGGCCTTGATTCAGCGCACCCAAACCGCTATTATAATTTAGGTTTAAGTTTGGTAAAACTGGGCAAATTTGCTGAAGCCATTCTGAATTACGAACAGGCAGTCGCGCTTGAGCCTGACAGCGTTAAATATTACATAGTAATCAGCGAAGCGCATATTAAGCTGGGGCAGGCGCAAAAAGCCAAAGACGCCTTGTTAAAAGCAAAAGCCATTGATCCGGTAAACGAGCTAGTTGCCCAAAAACTTAAGGATTTGCCCGAGTAAATTTATTATCAACATCATGCCGTTGTAGCTCAGTTGGTAGAGCAACTCCATGCCTGCCCGCCAGTCGCCTAGCGCCGATGTAGCTCAGTTGGTAGAGCAACTCCATGGTAAGGAGTAGGTCATCGGTTCAATTCCGATCATCGGCTCCAGGCGATAGGCAGGCGGGGTAAGGAGTAGGTCAGGTTTCCGCCAAAGGCGGATCCGCCTTTGGCGGACAATTCCGATCAACGGCTCCATAAACAAACACCCCAACCGTGCGGCTGAGGTGTTTGTTTATAAATAGCCAAAATTAAATAAAAGCGGTAAAATAAGTGCAGTATGAAATTCAAATACTCTTATTTTATTGTGCCGGGAGTGGTTTTGCTGGGGCTGGTTTTAGTTTTGATTTTTTATCTCACCGGACAAAATCAATACTTCAGCCAAATTTTATTGGCCACTTTAATTTTAGGCACACTGCCTTTAGTTTATAGGATGATTAAATCCCTGCTAAAAGGCCGGTTGGGAATTGACGTGATTGCCATTTTAGCGATTACCGCTTCATTTTTTTTAAAGGAATATTTGGCCGGCACAGTAATTTTATTGATGCTTTCCGGCGGCGAAGCGCTGGAAGCTTACGCCATGGGACGGGCGCGCAAAGAACTGGCCTCTTTGATTTCCAATGCTCCTTCCATAGCCCACATTAAAGAAGCTCTGGGAATAAAAGACATTCCGGCCGGCAGCGTCAAAATCGGAGACTCAATTGTAATAAAACCCGGCGAGGTGGTGCCGGTGGACGGCTTGGTGGTGAGCGGTGTTTCTGAAATTGACGAGTCGGCATTAACCGGAGAAAGCCTGCCGGTTGAAAAAAAACCTTCCAGCCTGATTTTTTCCGGCAGCGTCAACAAGCAAAATATTTTAGAAATTAAAACTTTACGCGCAGCTTCGGAAAGTCAATACGAACAAATCATTAAATTAGTCAAAGAAGCGGAAAATAACCGCGCGCCCTTTGTGCGCTTGGCCGACCGCTATAGCGTCTGGTTCACGGCTATAACTTTACTGCTAGCCGCCGCTTCATGGCTAATCTCGCACGAACCAATCCGGCTTCTGGCCGTCTTAGTGGTGGCCACGCCTTGCCCGCTAATTTTAGCCACCCCTATTGCTTTAATTTCCGGCATCAGCAAATCCGCAAGGCGTGGCATTGTGGTCAAAAGCGGCGGCGCCCTGGAAAAGCTTGCGGGAATTAAGGCGTTTATTTTTGACAAAACCGGCACCCTTACTTTAGGCGTGCCGACCGTTACCGGCATTCACGCTTATTCTGAAAGGGAAGAAGACATATTAAGAATTGCCGCGTCTTTGGACCAGCTTTCCGCCCATATTTTGGCGCGCTCCTTAATGGCTCACGCCCAAAACTACCGAAATTTAGTTTTGTCCTACCCGGAAAATTTCCAAGAATTTTTTGGCGACGGCGTCAAGGGGGAAATTAACCACATTACCTATTACTTTGGCAAGCTGGACTTTTTAAAAACCAACGGCATTAGCGTGCCGCCCAACATGCAAAAAGAGCACGAGGTTGCCCAAAAACAGGGAAAAATTTCCGTCTATTTGGGCTCCAACAACCGCCTTCTTGGGGCCGTTTATTTTGCCGACGTCATCCGCCCGGAAATTAAAAAACTTTTTCAAAATGTCAAAGCCCAGGGCGTGGAAAAAATTGTCATGCTCACCGGCGACAAAAAAAGCGTGGCGGAAAATATTGCGCGCCAGCTGAACCTTGGCGACATCCACGCCGAATGCCTGCCGGAGCAAAAAGTCGCGGAAGTTAAAGACCATCAAAAACAATTTGGCAGCGTCTGCATGGTGGGTGACGGCATTAACGACGCGCCGGCCTTGGCAGCCTCAGACATTGGCATTGCCATGGGCGCGCACAGCAGTACGGCCACCTCGGACAGCAGCGACATTGTAATTACGATTGATAACCTGGAAAGAGTAGGGGAGGCTTTGGCCATTTCCAAACATACAATTAAAATTGCCAAACAGGGAATATTTATAGGCATCTCTTTAAGTATTTTTATGATGATATTCGCCGCCCTAGGCCACATTCGCCCGGTCTATGGGGCGCTGCTCCAGGAAATTCTGGACGTGGCTGTAATTTTTAACGCGCTAAGAGTGAACTTTGGCGAAATCAAAAACTATCCCGCGCGGCATTGATTTTTTGTGCAAAAACTGATAAAATTAGCCAAGTTAATTTATCAAATTTATATACGCAGGGATGGTAGAGCGGTCAATTACACCTGACTGTAGATCAGGCGCCTTTACGGCTACGCAGGTTCGAATCCTGCTCCCTGCACCATAAAAAAACATTCTTCAATCGAAGAATGTTTTTTTATTTCCTACAACCTAATTACTAATTTCTAACTCCTCTCCCTAGGTTCCTTCTTGCCACGAAGACAAATATTTTTTCTGCGCCGGGGTGAGGGTGTCAATTTTTACATTCATTGCCGCCAACTTAAATTTTGCCACGCGCTCGTCAATTTCACCCGGCACATTGTAGACCTGCTTTTGCAAAGTTTGGTGGTTTTTTACCAGCCACTCGCAGGTTAAAGCCTGGTCCGCGAATGACATATCCATTACGGCAGAAGGATGCCCTTCGGCCGCGGCCAGGTTCATTAGCCGACCTTCGGCAATAAGATAGAGCTTGCGCCCGTCCTTAAATTTATATTCCATCAAATTATCCCTAACCTGTTTTGTACTAACCGAGATGCGTTCCAAATCCTTCACATTTATTTCCACGTTAAAATGTCCGCTATTGCCCAAAATTGCCCCGTCCTTCATTAATTTCATATGCTCAGCCACAATTACGTCTTTATCTCCCGTGGCTGTTAAAAACACGTCGCCCAACTTTGCCGCGCGCGACATTGGCATTACTTCAAACCCGTCCATGGCGGCCTTTAGCGCGGGGAGAGGATCAACTTCGGTGATGACAACACGAGCCCCTAAACCCTTTGCCCTCATTGCCATGCCGCTGCCGCAATCTCCGTAGCCTGCCACTACTAAAACTTTTCCGGAAAGCAGAATGTTGGTCGCGCGCAGAAGCCCGTCCATAGTGGACTGGCCTGTGCCATAGTGGTTGTCAAACATATGCTTGGTGGGAGTGTCGTTCACGGCCACCACCGCGTATTTTAATTTTCCGGCCTTGGCCATGGCCCGAAGCCGAATTACGCCCGTGGTCGTTTCTTCCTGTCCTGCCCAAACGGTCTTTAAAAGCTCGCGGCGTTTGCCGTGTATCAATGAAATTAAATCCGCCCCGTCATCTATGGTAATTTGGGGCTTAAAGTCCAAAACTTTATTCAGGCACCAATAATATTTTTCGCTGCTCACTCCGCGCCAGGCAAAAACATTAATGCCATATTCCGCCAAAGCCGCGGCCACGTCATCCTGGGTGGAAAGGGGATTGCTCCCGCAGAGCGCCACCCTAGCGCCGCCAAAAACCAAAGCCTTAACCAGCACCGCGGTCTCTTTGGTCACGTGCAAACACGCCGCTATTGTTAAATTCTTAAACGGCTGATCTTTCTTAAACTCCGACGCCAACTGCCTTAAAACCGGCATTTCCTGCTCGGCCAAAGCAATGTTCATTTTTCCCTGCTTGGCAAGCTTGATGTCTTTTACCTTGTATTTCATTTTTTTGATAATTGTTATTAAATGCTAAATCTTGTGTATTATAACAGAAAAAGTCCATAGGTTAAAGAGTTTATCTTGCACTATAAATTCTAAAATTTCGAGTGGACAATTCCTGCCTACCGTCAGGCAGGCGCACGAATTGTCCACTCGAAAGACAAGGACACTAAGACTGGATTTTTTTGGGAGTTTATGGTAAAATCCCAAAAGACCTCTTGCAAAATAAGCTTTTGAGATAATTTTTACAAACTTCGAGCGAAAAATCCGAATAACCGACGATGTTTAGTTCTTTAGAGCTAAGCGGAGGAGGTTTGAGGGTTTTGCAGCCGAAGTTTGAAAAAATTGGCCAAAATGTTATTTTACAATAGGTCTACTGAGTTAGTTGTTGGCCAGCTTAGCTCATCTGGTAGAGCAACGGTTTTGTAAACCGTAGGTGGTCGGTTCGAGTCCGACAGCTGGCTCCAGACTTCGTCCCCTAATGGGACTTCGTCTGGCTTCGCCAGGGAAACTTGATGCGAAGTCTAGCGCGCCGAAGCGTAAGTTCGCCGAAATCCGATGAAGGCGAATCGCGAAGGCGGGCTTGGCTTAAGTAATATCATTAACATCACACAAAATGTCCCAAGATAATCTCATCAACATGGAATGCACAGAGTGCCATAATTTAAATTATCAAACCCAAAAGAACAAAAAAAATACCCAGAAGCGCTTGGAACTAAAAAAATTCTGCAAATTCTGCAAAAAGCAAACACCGCACAAAGAAACTAAATAAGTTTCGATTTTGGTTTTTCGAATTTCCAATGCCGATTTATCGGGATTGGCATGGGGGGTTCGTATAATGGCAATACGGCGGTCTCCAAAACCGCATACGCGGGTTCGATTCCTGCACCCCCCGCCAAAAGATCTCCTGTTAAAGCAGGAGGTTTTTTGATATAATAATAAAAATTATAAACATCAACAAATGACCATTACAAACGAACCGGTGGTGCCAAACGAACCGGTAAAATTTAAAGTCCTGGGCTTTCCCGAAGAAGAAGCCATCCGCGGCTCAATAGAAAGATTTTATCGGCTGAAACCTGACGCGGACAAAAATTTTTCTATTTCCAATGCTTTTGACGAGCAAATTTTTTCCGGTGTAATGGACGAAGGCGGAAAAATAATAAACCTCACCGCCATCCCAAGGCAAGGCAAAACTTTTGACGCTAAGCCAAGATAAAATATCTTATAAAACCGCCCCAATGTTCATCGGGGCGGTTTTTTGATAGAATAGATATATGCAAGATCACAAACCTTTAGCTTTAATAATTCTTGACGGTTGGGGGCACCGCGAAGAAACAGAACACAACGCGATTGCAAAAGCGCAAACGCCGTTTTTTGATTCGCTGTGGAAACAATATCCGCATACTTTGCTAAATGCCAGCGAACAGCATGTGGGCTTGCCCAAGGGGCAGATTGGCAACAGCGAAATTGGCCATATGAGCATTGGCACCGGACGCGTAATAGACACAGACTTAATGAAAATAGACACGGCCGCGCTAATGGGGGACTTCCAGAAAAATCCGGCCTTTACGCAGTTATTCGCACACGTAAAAAACCATAATTCTGTCTTGCATGTGATGGGCTTAGTAAGCCCGGGCGGGATTCACAGCCATCAAAACCACTTGCACGCCTTTTTGGCCGCGGCCAAGGGAGGCGGAATAACCAAAGTGGCAATTCACGCCTTTACCGACGGTCGCGACGTGCCGCCAAAAAGTGCTTTTGGATATTTAAAGGAATTGGAAAATGTTTTGCAAGATTTAGGAATTGGATTTATTGCTACGGTGTCGGGCAGATTTTTCGCTATGGACCGCGACAAAAACTGGGAGCGCCTTAAAAAGGCCGAAGATGCCATTTTTGAATGCAAAGGCAAAATTTGCAAAATCAAACCCTCCGAAGCTGTGAAAGAATTATACGAACAGGGTGTGATTGACGAACACCTTGAGCCTTTAGTATTTATAGACGACAAGGAGGGCAGGGGAATGCCGCTCGAAAAAAATGACGGCGTATTCTTTTTCAACTTCCGGCCGGACCGCGTCCGCCAGCTTTCTTCCAAAATCTTGGAAAAGAAACACAGCCACAACTTATTTTTCGTGACCATGACCGAATACGACAGTAGTTTTGACGCTGCGGTAGCCTTCCCGGATACGGGAATAGACGACTCTTTAGCAGCGGTAATCTCCCGCGAAGGCTTAACGCAAAGCCATATTGCGGAAACAGAAAAATACGCGCATGTGACTTACTTTTTTAACGGGGGCAAGGAAGAACCGCATAAAAACGAGCATCACATTCTTATTGATAGCCGGCGCGACATACCGACTCATGATTTAGCGCCGGAAATGCGCGCCAAAGAAATTGCGGACAAAGCTTTGGAAAGGCTTCAGGAGGGCGACGATTTTTTGGTTATAAACTTTGCCAATGCCGACATGGTCGGACATTCAGCGAACTTGCCGGCAATCATCACGGCTGTCGAAATCGTTGACCGGGAACTTAAGCGCGTGGTGGAAAAAATTTTGGCGATGAATGGCACGATAGTAATCACTGCCGACCACGGCAACGCGGAAGTGAATATAGACAGTAAGACGGGTGAAAAACACACCGCCCATACTTTGAACCTCGTGCCTTTTATACTGGTTCCGGATGATTTAAATCATAAATCTAAAATCATAAATCTAAAATCCAATGGTTCTCTCGCCGACATTACCCCGACGATCTTAAAACTTTTAGATATTTCAAAACCCAGCAGCATGACAGGGAACAGCCTCATCTAATCAAGCCTGCTTGATTCAAATAAAACAAAAATGCAATCCCTCACAAAAAAAACTTTACAAATCTTTTGGCAACATGCCATGCAATACAAGTTGTATGTTTTTGGCATTGTCTCTTTGCTTGTGCTCCATTCCATTGGCGAGACTTTCGGTCCCGTGCTCTACAAGCAATTCATCAATCACCTCACTTCTTACGACCCCGGCAACTATCCAATACTGCTTTCTATTTTAGTTTTAATTTTATTAGCAAGGGCTTTGCGCACCTACGCCTTCCGCGGCAAAGACTATCTTACCAATTTTTTTGAGCCGCGCGTCATGGCAGACATCAACAACACCTGCTTTAATATTTTGCACCAAAAATCCTACACCTTTTTCTCCGGCAACTTTGTGGGCAGCCTGGTTACCAAAGTCAAAAAAATGGAGCGCGGGTTTGAAATAATTACCGACCGCGTGGTTGACGACTTCCTTAGGAGCTTTTTGGCTATTTCTTTCGCCGTGGCAATGCTCTGGCTAAGCCACTGGATTCTGGGCCTTAGCATGCTAATTTGGTGCGTGGTGTACGTGGCCATTATCTACTTTTTTTCCATGTACAAATTAAAATACGACCTCAAAAAAGCCGAACTGGACACCAAAATTACCGCCCAGCTGGCCGACACCATCACCAACAACGCCAACATCAAGCTTTTTTCCAGCTTCAGCCGCGAGGAAAACTCCTTTCAAAAAATCACCCAGGAGCATTTTGCCATCCGCCGCTTCTCGTGGAATTTAATGACCTATTTGGAAGCCGTGCAAGCCACCTTAATGCTGCTGATGGAAGGGCTAATGATGTTCCTTGCCCTGCGCTATTGGAAAGCCGGCAGATTGACCGTGGGCGACTTTACGTTAATCCAACTTTACATGATTGGCGTTTTTGACAAGCTCTGGGCCATGGGCAAACAGGTCCGCGCTTTTTACGAAGCTTTGGCCGACGCCAGCGAAATGACGGAGATAATCCTGGAGGCGCCTGAGGTGCAGGATGAGCCCAATGCGGAAAAGTTGATTGTGGAAAAAGGCGAGATTGACTTTAAAAACGTAAACTTCAGCTACCACAAAAACGCCGAGGTGCTAAAAAAATTTAATTTAACTGTAGAGCCCGGCGAGCGCGTGGCTTTAATTGGCCCTTCCGGCGGGGGGAAAACTACAATCATAAAACTCCTGTTCCGCTTCCACGACCTTAAAGCCGGGCAAATCTTAATAGACGGGCAAAATATAGCGGGCTTGACCCAAAATTCCCTAAGGCAGAATTTGTCGCTGGTGCCCCAAGACCCAATTCTCTTTCACCGCACGCTCATGGAAAATATCCGCTACGGAAAACCCAAAGCAACAGACAATGAAGTCATTGCCGCCGCCCGGGCAGCGCACGCCCACGAATTCATTTCCGCGGCCCAATACGGCTATAAAACTTTCGTAGGCGAGCGGGGGATTAAGCTCTCCGGCGGCGAACGGCAACGCGTGGCCATTGCCCGCGCCATTTTAAAAAACGCGCCAATTTTGGTTTTGGACGAAGCCACATCTTCTTTGGACTCTGAGAGCGAGCACTATATTCAGGACGCACTAAAACATTTAATGAAAGATAAGACCGTAATCGTCATTGCCCACCGCCTTTCCACCATTATGCAAATGGACAGGATTATTGTATTAGAGGATGGAAAAATTACCGAACAAGGCAAGCACGAAGAATTGCTCAAAGTAGAACAAGGCACCTACCAGCGCCTCTGGCAGATTCAGGCTGGAGGGTTTTCAACAACTTAATAAATAATATCAAAAAACAAAAATGCCAAAAGAATTCTTTCTAAGTTTTAAATTCCTTCCTTTTGCCTTAGCTCTCTGGGCTGTCGCCATTGCCGTTTATTTTTTAAACCACAAGCAATGGAAGTTTTCGCATTACGGATTTTCCGTAAAAAAATATTTCCTTTTGGTTTCCGTCCTGCTTATTTACCCGCTGTGGTGGACTTTTCACAACAACTCGCCTAAGCTCCTGGTTTTATTTTTTATTTTTGCCGTTTGCGGCATGCTTGCCGAAGCTTTAATGTCCAATTGCTGGAAGATTTTTTATAAGCAGCCCTTCTACGTTTACGCCGTTGACACGCTTGACCATAAATTTACCAGCCTGCTCAACATTATTCCTTGGGGCGTGGCGGGTTTTATGTTTATTTCACTGGTTTATTATTTAGCTCCGGTGTTCACAGCAACCCAGCCACAAAGCGCGATAATCAATAGCGGTCCTGTTTCCGTGGCTTTGCCTTTTTACTTGGTATTCATTACTTCTATTTTAATTTCTTTGTCCCTTAACGCCATAATTTGGTGCGCGCTTTTACATTTTAAACATCATTCCTACCAATTTAAGAAAGTCACGCTGATAAATTACCTGTTTGTCTCTTTGCCTTTTTGGGCGCCCATAGCAATTTGCGCCATAATTTACGGCCCTGTGATGCTAAAATTGGCCCTGGCCTTTGGAGTGCTAATTGCTTTAGCCGAGTATATCTTTGGAAAAATTTGCCAATTTTTTGTGTCTAAAAAACTCTGGGCATACAATTACGCAGCGCACGATGACGGCCATTTCACCCCCCTTGCCATTCTGCCTTTTGCTTTTTTAGGATTTTATTTTTGGGCTATTGGCCTAATTTTCCAGACTTACTATAAATAGGATATGTTAAAAAGACTGCGCGCTGAATTAGGCCAACTTGCCAGCCCGACAAAGGCTAAAATTTTGCAAGGGTTTTTTAAAACCGGCCGCGGGCAATACGGGGAAGGGGATATATTTTTGGGAATTACGGTTCCCAAACAAAGAGACCTGGTCAAAAAATATTGGCGCGATGTTAATTTGCCGGACTTGGATAAATTACTGCGATCAAAGATTCACGAAGAACGTTTGGTGGCTTTGTTGATTCTTGTTCAAAAATTTGAACAAACTAATTCGGGTCATTCGGATGCCATTCGTAGATTCGGGTCGCGTAAACAAATCTATAATTTCTATCTCTCCCACACCAAACTCATAAACAACTGGGATTTAGTTGACCTTTCGGCTGACAAAATTCTCGGCGCCCATTTGCGGAATCGTAATAAATCAATCCTTATTAAACTGGCCGAATCCCAAAACCTCTGGGAACGCCGCATTGCCATAATTGCCACTTTTTACGATATTAAAAACAAAGACTCACGATGGACATTAAAAATTGCTAAACTGCTGCTTTATGACAAGCACGACTTAATCCACAAAGCCGTAGGTTGGATGCTGCGCGAGGTAGGAAAGAGATGCCATGAAAAAATCCTTCTTGATTTTCTAAATAAAAACTATCCGGCAATGCCCCGCACCATGCTTCGCTACGCAATAGAAAGATTATCGGAAAAACAAAGAAAGCACTATCTAAAAAGAACCTAGTCCGTCCCGCCGGCGCAGGGGCGGTTTTTTTTGATCCACCCCCACACCCATGCATGGGTGTGGGGGTAAAATTGACTAACATTTTGGCTGGTTCCGATATTATATTATAATGGTTGTATGGAAGACATCTACCAACTTTTAGACAAATTAAGCATCAAGTATGACAAATACGAGCACCCTGCGGTTTTTACCAATGAGGAGTCGGACAAAATTTGCACTGACATTCCTGGCAAGAATACCAAAAATTTATTCCTGGCAGACGAAAAAGACCAAAGATTTTATTTATTAACCATAATGCACGGCAAAAGAGGAGATCTAAAAAAATTTGCGATGTTAGTTGGCGAGCGGAGGCTGCATTTTGGAAACGCTGATTACTTAAAACAGCTGTTAAATTTAACTCCCGGCTCGGTTTCGCCCTTGGGCCTAATGCACGATACTAACGGCAAAGTAAAATATTTTTTTGATTCCGACTTGCTCAAAGAAGAAAAAATCTACATTCACCCGGGCATCAACACCGCTACACTGGGGATTAAACTCCCGGATTTCAAAAAATTTCTCAATTTCACTAATCACATCTTAAATATTTATGATTAAAAAAGATGATAAATAAATTACAACCATTTTTCTACAAATGTAGAAAAATGGTATAAATAATTAATCACAAAAATATATGCAAAACAATCACAAGCAAGTTTTATTCGGTTTCCTGTCCGCTTTGGGAGTGGGCCTTTATACCCTTTTAGTTTCATTGATAATGAACAACGCGGAAAAATGGTTTCGCCAGCCAAACAAAGTGTTCGGCCCCATGGCCGCGCTTATGCTGTTAGTTTTCTCTGTTGCCGTAGTAGGCTCGCTGATTTTTGGCCGGCCAACATACCTGGTGATTACCGGGGAAAAATCAACCGGCATCAAACAGCTTTTCTACAACCTGGCCTGGCTGGCAATATTTGTAATCGCCGGGTTTGCTCTGCTTTCAATCTATAAATAATTATGGAATCCATCGCCATCAATAAAAAAAACGTCTTTTACTGGTCTTTATACGATTTTGCCAAAGCTTTTACTATCATTACATTTTCCTTATATTTTTCCCAATGGCTGGTAGTAGACAATAAAGTTTCTGACATTTGGTACAATCTGATTTTTGTCGGCGCCAGCGTCTTGCTTCTCGTCACCGCGCCGGTGCTCGCCATAATTGCCGACAAAAAAAATCAATCCCTGCCTTATTTGAGGCTGATGGCCTTAATGCTGTTTTTAACAACCTTAGCCTGCAGTTTGTTTGCCGTGCTTGGCGGCAACTCCCCAAAATTTGCCCTGCTGGCCGGCGTCAGTTTTTTATTAAGCAATTATTTTTACCAATTTTCCCTGATTTTCTATAATGGCTTTCTGCCGCAGCTGGCCCCGCGGCAAAGCCAGGGCTTTATTTCCGGGCTTGGCTATACCGCCAACTGGCTGGGGATGATTATTGGCATTTTAATAGCACTTCCATTCGCTACAGGTTTAATATACTGGTTTGGACACCCGGGCAGAGCGCAGACTTTACTGCCCGCAACCCTACTTTTCGGAATTTTTGCCTTGCCAATGGTGTTGTTTTTTAAAGATATAAAAAAACCAATCCTTGCCCAAGCCAGCGCAAAAACAGAATACAAAAATTTCATCCGGACTTTTATTTTGCTTTGCAAAACCCCGGGCATTGGCAGGTTCTTATTCGGGTATTTTTTATTTAACGATGCAATCTTAACCTTGGAAAATAACTTTGCCATTTACCTGGAGAAGGTTTACCATATTGGCGATAAGTCCAAATCTTTCCTGCTGCTGGCCTTGCTTTTATCGTCTACTGCCGGAGCCCTGGTTTGCGGCTGGCTGGGAGACAAAATTGGATTGAAAAAATCCTTAATGATTATCTTAACAGTAAGTTTTCTAATCTTGCCGTTTTTGGCTATGGCAAACAGTTTTTTTTGGCTATACGCCCTCACTATTGCCTTAGGAATTGTTTATGGCGGGATGTTTGCGGTTGCCAGAGCCGTACTTTCATATCTGGCTCCTCCTGACAAGCATAATTATGCCTTTAGCTATTATAGTTTGATGGAAAGATTTGCAACACTTGCGGGACCCTTGGCTTGGGGGCTAACCATCTTTTTTCTAAAAAACCATGGGGCAATGGCTTACCGCTGGGCAGTAATCGTGTTGGCTGTTTTTGTTGCAATCGGAGGGCTGATAATTAAAAAAATACCTTCCGACAAATCAATTACGGAGAAAACTTATGGAACCTCTAGCCAATAAAATCCGTCCCAACACCCTGGAAAAATTTGTGGGGCAACAACATCTGGCGGGAGAGGGAAAGCCTCTTCGGCAGGCCATGGAGCAAAAACATTTGTTCAGTTTTGTTTTATGGGGCCCTCCGGGAGTGGGCAAAACTACGCTGGCGCGGATTTACGCCAATGCCTTGAACGCAAAATTTTACGAACTTTCCGCTGTCTCGGCAGGCAAGGACGACATTAAAAAAATTATTAAGGATGGTTCGGAAGGCAAACAAAAAATTTTATTCCTGGACGAAATTCACCGCTTTAACAAAGCTCAGCAGGATTTTTTATTGCCATTCGTGGAAACTGGAGAACTGACTTTAATTGGCGCGACCACGGAGAACCCCAGCTTTGAAGTAATTGCGCCCTTGCTTTCGCGCTGCCGGGTGTTTGTATTGAACGAACTTTCAAATGGGGAGATAAAGCAAATCATCTCCCAAAGTAAAATTGAGATGGGCGGCGAAGCTCAAGACTGGCTGGCGAATATGGCTAACGGCGACGCGCGCCAGGCCTTGGCCATGATAGAAAATTGCCAAAAGCTCTACGGCGCTGTCACGGTTGAAAATTTAAAGCAAACCCTGCAGTCAAAATTTTTGCGCTATGACAAAGCGGGCGAAGAACATTACAACACCATTTCCGCGTTCATTAAAAGTATGCGCGCCTCACAAGCCAATGCCGCGCTGTATTATTTGGCGCGGATGGTCAAAGCCGGGGAAGACCCGATTTTTATTGCCAGAAGAATGGTAGTTTTTGCTTCAGAGGATATTGGCCTTGCTCAGCCCACGGCGTTGGTAGTAGCCAACGCGGTATTTCGCGCCTGCGAAACCATTGGCTACCCCGAATGTGCCATAAATTTAGCCCACGGCGTGGCTTACCTTTGCGCTTGCAAAAAAGACCGCTCCGCTTACAACGCTTTGCGCAGCGCCCAGGGCGACGTGGAAAAATACGGCAACTTGCCCGTGCCCTTGAAAATTCGCAACGCACCGACTAAACTAATGAAAGAACTGGAATACGGCAAAGATTATGAAAAATACGATGCGGATGATTACCTGCCGGACGAACTCAAGAATAAAAAGTACATATAGATGAACATTATAAACCTCATCTTAATAATCACAGGCCTTTGCCTGTTTGAAACAATTTCCAGCGTGGACAACGCCATTATTAACGCGGAAGTGTTGTCCACCATGGGCAAAAAAGCCCGGAGATGGTTTATTGTTTGGGGCATGCTGTTCGCGGTCTTTATTATTAGAGGACTCCTCCCATGGCTGATAATTTGGCTCTCCACGCCCAATATCTCGGCCTTCGACGCCTTAACCGCCTCGTTTGCTTCCAACCAAAGCGTACTTTGGGCCATTGAACGGGCTGCCCCCTTGCTACTGATTGCCGGCGGAGTATTTTTAATTTTCCTGTTTTTGCACTGGCTGTTTCTGGAACCAAAAAATTATGGCCTAAGGGGAGAAAAATTTTTCCACCAAAATGGAGTGTGGTTTTACGCCATAGCTTCAATTTTCCTCTGCCTAATTGTCTGGCAAGCTCTAAAAATTAATCCTTACCTGGCCTTTGCCGCCGTCATTGGCTCTACTGCGTTTTTTATCACCCACGGCTTTAAGGAAAACGCAGCGCAAAAAGAAAAAGAGTTAATCCAGTCCGGACTTTCAGATTTAAGCAAAATTTTTTATTTGGAAATTATTGACGCGACTTTTTCCATTGACGGAGTTTTAGGCGCGTTTGCCTTTACCCTCTCGGTCCCGCTGATATTAATCGGCAACAGCCTAGGCGCCTTGGTAGTCCGGCATTTTACAATCACCAACATTGACAACATCAAAAAATACTTGTTCCTGAAAAACGGCGCCATGTATTCGCTGTTATTATTAGGAATAATAATGATGCTGGACAGTTTCGGCTTCCACATTCCTTCCTTCGTTTCTCCGTTGGTGACTTTCGGGGTGGTCGGCTGGTTTTTTATAAAATCCATCAGGCACAACAAAAATGAATTTAGAGAGTCTGCTTAAGCAATACGACTTCGCCTTACCCAAAGAGTTAATCGCCCAAAAACCCTCTCGCCCCAGAGACAGCGCGAGGCTTTTAATATATAGGCGCAAAGATGAAAAAATTTATTTCGATGTCTTTGCCAACATAGCTAAATATCTGCCTAAAAATTCCGTGCTGGTCTTTAACGAAACGAAAGTCGTGCCTGCCAAGCTGACTGTCATCAAACCTACGGGGGGTAAAGCGGAAATTTTATACATAAGCCATGATGCTAAATATATTAAAGCACTGTCCAACAAGCCCCTCTCTCCTGGAACTGTTACTTGCATAAATGACGGGCGTCATTTATGCAAGTATAATTTTTTTGTACAAAAACGCCAAACACAATTTTACTTTTTAAAGCCCAACTTTCCTATTAGCCAAATTAAATCAATCTTAAAAAAATACGGACAAACACCCCTGCCTCCTTACATTAAAAATTCCCCGCTTAGCGAAAAACAAAAGCGCGAGCAATACCAGACGGTTTTCGCCAAGCAGGGGCTGTCCGTTGCCGCGCCCACGGCTTCCCTGCACTTTACCAAAAAACTCATCACTAAATTAAAAAAACAGGGGATTGGAGTAAAATTTGTGCAATTAGATGTAAACCTCGGCACTTTTGCGCCCTTAAATGAACAAAACCTCAAAACAGGCAAGCTCCACAGCGAAAATTATTCTATAGATGCCAAGACCGCCAGAGAGCTCAGCCAAATGAAAAAACAAAACAGGCCAATTATCGCCGTAGGCACCACCGTTGTCAGGACGCTTGAATCCGCTTCAAAAACAGGAAGCTTGGCCAAACTCTCCGGCTCAACCGAACTTTTCATTAAACCCGGATTCAAATTCCAATTCATATCTGGCTTAATTACTAATTTTCACGTCCGAAAGTCCAGTTTGCTGATGCTGGTATCTGCGGTTACGGGACGACAAAAAATTTTACAAATTTACGGACAAGCTACAAAAAAGAGATTTCGGTTCTTTTCTTTTGGAGACGGGATGCTCATTCTCTAGCCTTAGCTTGTGGATATTTTTTGGTCTTTAATAATAAAAATTAAATTTGCTATTTTATAAATCGCTTAAATAAGCCAAAAATATTCACGATTACAACAAAAACTTCCCATTACCCTTGACTTATTAAAAAAATCCTTGATTTTATTGGGTTTTCTGTATATCATTCTAAATGAACGAAAAATAATTAAATTTTTAATTGCTCTTTCAACCCCCTCCTTATTTAGGAAAGGGCAAAGAGAGAAATAAGGAAAAATCAACCTTATGACCAAGTCAGAGACATTGCAAGCCCTGGCCGAAAAGCTGGGAAAAACACGCAAGGAAATGGCCGAAATACTAGACGCCATAGTGGCGCTAGCTTACGCCGAAACCAAAAAAAGCGGTGAATTCACCATTCCCGGCTTAGGCAAGCTCCAAAAGAAGCACCGAGCCGCCAGAATGGGACGAAACCCAGCAACCGGCGAACAAATCCAAATTGCCGCCAAAACAGTGGTAAAATTCCGCGTAGCCAAGGCTGCCAAAGATTCAATTTTATAAGCAATTGATATACAAAACCGTCCCGTCCCGATCAATCGGGGACAGGGCGGTTTTTATATTTGCCCAAGATATGCTATAATATAATAGATTAGAAACAAGACTTTTGAAACAAAAGAGTTAACGCCAGTCCCAGTTTGGAACTGGTCTCTGCCTACCGGCAGGCAGGCGGCCTCGGGCCGAAAAAAAACACAAAAATTCATGAAATCCTTGTTTAAAAAACTCCAATTGGAGACAAAAAAGCAATTCGAAATTGTTGATATTACTAAAGAAGTAAAAACAGCAATTACTGAGTCAGCCGTCATTCAAGGAATGGCGGTGCTGTTTTGCCCCCACACCACAGCCAGCATCAAACTCAACCATAATGAGCCTCTATTAATGCAGGACATGATGAAAGCCCTATACAGGCTTATTCCGATTGATATTAGCTACAGCCACGACCTGTTTGAAGTCAGGCAAAACGTGGCGGTTAATGAACGATCCAACGGCCACTCCCACGTTAAAGCCTTTGTGCTTGGCTCTTCCGAAAGTTTAATTATTGAAAAAAACACCTTGCTGCTCGGCGAAAAACAAAGCATTTTTTTTGTGGAGCTGGACGGCGGACGGAATAGGGAAGTTTATTTAAAAATAATCGGTGAATAAATGCACTTTAAGCCCAAGGTCGATCTTAAAGGCAAACAATTAACAAATACTAAAATTATCAATTAACTAACGAAAGGACATTAAATTAATGACGGACTTTTATCAATCAACGGCAGTCGGCGCCTTGCAAATGCTATATGCAAAAATTCTGGCCTTTCTGCCAAATTTGCTGGCCGCAATTATTGTATTGATTATTGGCTGGCTGCTAGCCATCTTCTTGGGTAAATTAATTCAAAAAGTATTGGAAGCCATTAAAATTGACATGCTGGCTAACCAGCTCGGTTTGCACAACCTTTCCGAAAAAGTCGGAAAAAAATTAAGCTTCTCGGGCTTTGGCGCCTGGCTGGTAAAATGGTTCTTTTTTATTGCCAGTTTTGTGGCCGCGGCTGACATTTTAGGCTTACCCCAAGTCAGCACTTTCCTTTACGACAAAGTATTGGGCTATGCCGGCAATGTCGTTGTTGCCATGGCTATTTTACTGCTTGGAATGTTAGCTGCAAACTTTCTCGGCAACCTTGTTAACCACACGGTAAAAGCCGGGGGACTTCATAACGGCACCACCCTTGGATCCATAACCAAATGGGCGGTGTTGGTATTTGCAATCATTACAGCACTGTCGCAAATGCAAATCGCTTCGCTATATTTGGAAGACCTTTATAAAGCCGTATTTGCCATGCTAGCCATTGCCGGAGGCATTGCTTTCGGACTTGGCGGCAAAGACCATGCCAGGAAGGTTCTGGACGTTATTGAAGAAGATTTGAAGAACTAGCCCAAGACAGTCCTGTGCATTAATTTAATATATTTCACTCACGCGAGAATATTGCTATTCCCGTGTGTTTGAATTTTTGCTAAAATGCCAATATGAATGTTTCAATGGTCAAAAAAACCTTAATAACCATTCTTGCTGGCATTATTTTACTTGTCTCTTTCGGGATTTGGTCCTTTTATAGCTATTACCGCAACCTCCAAAAACACCGTTTAGAAAACTTAAATGCCAAAGCCCAAGAATTAAGCATAACCTTAATTGAAGGGTGGGATACTTCTGATATCGCGCAACATCTGGAGAAAGAGAATATTATAAAAGCGGCGGATTTTCTGACTGCGGAAAAAAAATTTAATGACAATTCTTTTGGCTTTTTAAAGGCACTTCCAAGCAATTCCGGCCTGGAAGGCTTTTTATTTCCGGACACCTACAGAATTTTAAAATCAACCGCTGACCTTGCCAAAATAAATCCCAAAACAGCGGGCGAGACAATCATTAAAAAAATCCTCAGCAACACCCAAGCCAAACTTGACAGCTTAAAAATCAATGCCGGAAACAGCCAAGGCTTGTCGCTTTTTCAAATTATTACTTTGGCCTCTATTATAGAAAAAGAAACCGGCAAGAACGCGGTTACGGCAAGCCAGAAACAACAATTACAAGAAGAGCGCCAGACTATTGCCGGAATTTTTTTGAATCGCCTTAAGGCCGGCATGCCGCTGGAAAGTGACGCCACAATTAACTACATTACCGGCAAGAACAATCCCGGGGTGAGCATTTCTGATTTGAACGCGGATTCACCCTACAATACCTACAAAAATCAAGGCCTGCCCAAAGGACCAATCTGCAATCCTTCTCTGTCTTCCATCCAAGCGGTCTTAAGCCCAATTAAAACGGATTATTTTTATTTCCTGCACAAACAGCCTTCCGGGGAAGTCGTTTACAGCAAAACTTTTGAAGAACACATAAAGAATAAACAAAAATTTCTAAAATAGTCCCGCTGGCAGAGCGGGACTATTTTTAATTTTTAATGGATTTTACTCGTCGCCTAGGCGACTGCCAACAAAATTCCTGTAACCATTCAAAAAATCTTGCATAGCGGTTTCATTTTTTCCTTCCAACTGCAAGACTTTTATTTGCAAAACGGAATTGCCGCCGCATACCACCGCGCCTCCTTCTAACACGGTGCCCGGAGGCTTTTCACTTTGAGCTGATGCAACAGGAGCGCAATCCAAAATTTTTAGCGTCTTTCCTTGCCACTTCGTCCAAATTCCGGGCCAGGGATAAAAAGCCCTAAATTGATTGTAAATCTGCTGGGCGGACTTGGCCCACTCTATTTGTCCGTGCTGTTTGTTAATAATACTTGTATGGCTTGCGCTTGAATCGTCCTGGGGAGCGGGATTCAAATTGCCAGCTGCATAAGAATCAATTACAGAAAGCAGCAGCTTGGCTGATTTCTGCGCGAGTTTTTCTGAAAGCGTTAAAAAATTGTCATCGTCGTCTATTGGCATTTTTTCCTGCCCCAAAACCGGGCCGTGGTCCACCTGTTCGTCCAAAATAAAAATGCTGGCTCCGGTCTCTTTTTCCCCATTAAGCAAAGCGCTCTGAATAGGGGATGCCCCGCGGTATTTAGGCAACAGGGAAAAATGGACATTCAAAGTTTTAAACTTCGGTAAATTAATTACTTCAGGAGGAAGAATCTGGCCAAAAGCAGCAACCACAAACATTTCCGCTCCAAAAGACTGCAACTCCAAACGAAATAAGTCGTTGTTTTTAGCCTCCTGGGGCTTTAGAACTTTCAAGCCCATTTCTTTAGCCAAAACCGAAACCGGGCTTTCTGTCATTTCCCGCTCTCTTCCAACCTTAGCGTCAGGTTGGGTAACCACAGCCAAAACCTGATGTTGCTTGTTCAGCATCTCTAAAATAGGCAAAGCCGCGTTAGAAGTTCCAAAAAAAATTATTCTCATTTATTTCATCAGTTTCCTTAAAATTTCCGCCTCCACGCGGCAATCGTACAAGGCATCATGACGGCTGCCTTTAACGATGATTTTTAAACGGTTGGTTAAATCTTCCAAGGTAAACCCGGCGTGTTTTCTTTTATTTGCCAATAAATTCTTTTTAGCTAAAATGCCGTAAAAAACCGCCCACAAATTAAAATAATGGTAATCAAACCGCCAGTTCATTTTAGCTTTTGCATACGCCGCACGCAAAAAATCCATGTCAATTGGGCCTCCATAAAAACTCAACACCACGGACCTTGGATTCGCAAATTGATTGAATTTTTTAAGCACCAATTTTAAATCCGGGGCGCTTGCGACCTGCTCCCGAGAAATTTTATTAACAGCCATAGATTCCAAATTCCGTGTTTTCCATTTTTTGGGCTTAACATACAGGCAAAAACTCTGCTTCTCGCGCAAAGTTTTTTTGTCTAACAAAACCGCAGCCAGCTGAATAATCTCATGGGTTTTAACATCCAGCCCCGTGGTTTCTAAATCTACCAATAGTAAATCCTTCTTAAAATCCATAAACTTTACGCTTCCTTGATAATTTTTCTAAAAATTTCAATCTCCAGGCGCGCTTTTTCTAGAGCATCGGTTGGATGATGCCTTTTTAGGGCAAATTGGTCCAGAAAAGTTTGGAAAGTCGGCATTTTTTTTAGCCCGTAATTTAAAGTATATACATAGCCCAGGGTCCAAACATCAACAATATGCATATCGTAATCAAAAGGAACGAGGGCTTTCTTAAAAGCATTTTTTAAAAATAAAATATTCGTAACGTTGTGGGTGGCTAAAAATAAATTCATCCCAAACTTATTATGGAATAATTTAATCGCATCATAAATTTTTGGGCTTTTTTTGTAAACCTCGGGTGCAACCTGTAAAAAGTTTGAGTGTTCATGAATTACGCTATCCAAGTAGCTGGTCCTGACATAAGAATTAAAATTATTTTTTTCCAGCAAATTATCTTTGCCCAAAAGGATTGCCGACAATTGAATAATGCTGTCGCGGTCAGGGTCAGAGCCGGTGGTGGTAATTTCAAAAAATAGCAGATCTTTAATGAATTTCATATAGTCCGCAGATACACAGATGAATACAGATTACACAGATTCGCTATTTTCGCAATTTACGATATCCGGTTCATTGATAATTTTACAAAAGTTTTTCCTTCTTCCATTTTTCAACCAAGTCAGCACCCTGGGTGTATTTTTTTATGTGGTCAATAATTAAGACGCCGTTAATGTGGTCAATTTCATGCTGAATAACCCTGGAAACCCACCCGTCAGCCCTAAATTTTATTTTTTTGCCTTCCGTATTTTGCGCTTCCACTTTTATTACTTTTGGCCTTTTAACCATCCCGAACACTTTTGGAATGGAAAGACAGCCTTCTTCGATTTCTGTTTTTCTAAGGCCTTTGGAAATAATCTTTGGGTTGATTAAAACAAATAAAGGTACGCCGTTCTTTTCTAAATTTACCACAATCAATTTTAAAGATTTGCCAACCTGGGGAGCCGCCAGCCCAATGCCGTCAGACTCGCGGACGGTATTTATCATGTCTTTAATAAGTTTCTGAACTTCTTTTTCAAGCGGAAAAACCACCGGCTCCGCTTCTTTACGCAAAATTTTATTAGGATAAATGAGAATGGGAAGGGTCATAATTGTGATGATTTTCCAACTTCCAAATTGTGCTTCTTTATTAAATAAGCAAACAACCTACCGGGAGTTTTTGCGTTTTTATTCTCCAAAATCTGTCCGGCTAAATTTCTTAAAAAGTCGTGGTTATACAAAAGCGCCATTTTCAAATAAAATCCAAAATGTTTTTTGTCGTTAAGCTTTACAGACAATTCGTCGGCTAAAAGATGGGCAGGGGAGTGGAGGTGGGGACTAGCCTTTGATTTACTTGATGCTTTTCCGGCAAATTTGGAGATTTTTCCTAAATGTTCCATTTCACAAATTATACATTATTTTTTAAAAAAAGGGTATTAAAATGCTTCTTTTTAGGCTATAATTCAACTATGAACAAAATTGATATCGCCGGATTAAAAGTTGACGCCACAACCAAACAGGAGTTTTTGGATACGGCTTTGGCAAGAGCCAAAAACGGGCAAAAAACCTTTGTTATTACTCCGTATTCGGAATTTTTGTACCACGCTTTAGAAGAGCCGGCGTTGTTGGATATTTTTAACAGTGCGGATTTTGCTTTGGCCGACGGTATAGGCATTTTTTGGGCGCGTAGATATTTGTCACTGCCGCTTACGGCCAAAAGCTACTTTGGCAAAATTTTGCAGGCACTTTGGCAGATGAAATATAGCCTGGCCTCCATAATTTTCTATCCGCGATGGATTAAAAACGCGTTGCCTGAAAAAATTCCTGGTGCGGATTTAATTTGGGACCTAGCTGAGCTTGCGGCTCAAAACAATTTATCAATCTATCTTTTAGGCGGATTTGACGATACGCCAAAATTGGCGAGTGAAAAGTTAAAAGTTAAAAGTGCAAAACTAAAGATCGCCGGCTGGTCAAACAAGAATCCCGACGACGCATCTATCACGGAAGACATAAATAAAACCCGAGCTGATTTGCTTTTTGTCGCCTACGGACCCGTAAGCCAGGAAAAATGGATTGCGGAAAATTTATCCGGACTTAATGTTAAATTGGCAATAGGGCTAGGCGGCACTTTTGACTACATTGCCGGCAAAAAATATGCCCCGCCAAAAATCGTAAGATATTCAGGATTGGAATGGCTATGGCGACTGCTCACCCAGCCTCGCCGAATAAAAAGAATTTTCCAGGCTACTTTTGGGCTAGTTCTTTGTCTGTGGCGCTACAAAGTTTTTACAAGCTTTCCGTTTCGCGACAATGTCGCGCTGGTTATCTTAAATTCACAAAACCAGGTCTTAATAGTCAAGCGCAGCTCAAAAGACAAATTGCTAAAAGATACAGCCGATTTTGAAAAAATAAAATTCTCCGACTATTGGCAGCTTCCGCAAGGCGGAGTAAATAAAAACGAGGACTTGGTGCATGCCGCGCAAAGAGAAGCCTTTGAGGAATTGAGCTTAAAAAACCTAAAATTCTTAAAATTTTCTTCCCAAAAAAACTGCTATATTTGGGACTCCGCTAAAAGGCCTTTGTGGTTTAATAAATACCAATACAAAGGCCAGCAGCAATCAATTGCTTATTTAAGGTTTGAGGGCTCAGATGAAGAAATTTTAGTAGATGATTTTGAGAACGAAACTTTCAAATGGATCAGCCTTCCGGAACTAGCCGATTCAGTGCACGAAGAACGCCATGCTTTAGCTAAAATCGTTCTGCAAGATTTGAAGGAAATGGCTGAAAAGGGTATAATCGACATGTAGCAACATGTCGTCCCGATCAAAGAGAGGGATCCCTCGGATGCACTCGGGATGGCAAATACAATATAACTAAAAGGTTTGCCAATTATGGTCAATTTTGCTCAACCAACTAAACCCATCCGCACCCGCTTTGCTCCTAGTCCCACGGGCTTCGTTCATATTGGCAGCCTTCGCACGGCGCTGTTTGCTTTTTTGTTTGCCAGGCATAACCAAGGCGTGAACGTTTTGCGCATTGAAGACACGGACCAAAACCGGCAGGTAGAAGGCGCACTGGAAAATCTCCTGCGTGTAATGAAACAAATTGGGGTTGAATTTGACGAAGGATTTTATTTGGGCAAAAACGGCCAAGTAGCCGAGAGGGGAGAGCATGGCCCTTATTTGCAATCCAAACGCCTTAACATATACCAAGAAGCTATAAACAAACTTATAGAGAATGGCAGCGCCTATTACTGTTTCTGCACCCAAGAACGCTTAGATGACCTGCGCAAGGAACAAACTGCCCTGAAAAAGCCGCCAATGTATGACAGGCATTGCAGAAATTTGCCGGCCGAAGAAAGCAAAAAACGAGCCGCGGGCGAAAAACACGTAGTGCGTTTTGCAGTCCCTTTGGAGGGCCAAACCACGGTGCGCGATTTAATTTATGGCGACATAGTTTACGAAAATAAAATTTTAGACGACCAAGTAATTCTAAAATCCGACGGATTCCCTACATACCATTTAGCAGTAGTTGTCGATGACCACCACATGGAAATCAGCCACGTCATTCGCGGCGAAGAATGGCTGCCCTCCACGCCCAAGCATTTACTAATTTACAAAGCCTTAGGATGGGAACCGACCGAGTTCGCCCATTTGCCGCTAATCTTAAATGCCGACAAGTCCAAGCTAAGCAAACGGCAGGGCGACGTTTCAGTGGAAGATTTTTTGGCAAAAGGATACTTGAAAGAAGCACTGATTAACTTTGTGGCTTTTTTGGGCTGGAATCCCAAAACCGAACAGGAAATTTTTTCTTTAACCGATTTAATCAAGCAGTTTGACCTGGCCAAAGTCAACAAGTCCGGCGCGGTTTTTGACCCGAACAAGCTAGATTGGCTAAACAGCATCTACATTCGAGAGATGCCTTCTGAAGATCTAGCTGTTGCCCTAATGCCTTATTGGCAAAATTCGGGAATTAAAGTTGAAAAATTTGAAAAAAAATATTTAGCCGAAATAGCAAAGCTTGAACAGCAGAGGCTAAAAAAACTTTCCGAGATAGGGGAAAGGACCAAATATTTTTTCCAGCAGCCTGAGTACGATGCGAATTTGCTGGTTTGGAAAAAAGCCGACGCGCAAGACGCCAAAATAAAACTTGCCGCTCTTTTGGAGCTTTTTGAAACTTTTTCTGATGCGGATTTTGAAAAAGAAAATTTGGAAAATAAAATCAAAAAATTTATCTCGCGGAATAACTACGATAACGGCAGCGTGCTCTGGCCGCTTCGGACATCGCTAACCGGACAACAAGCCAGTCCCGGCCCTTTTGAAGTTGCGGCCGCGTTATTTATTGGAATTGGAAAAGAGGGGATTATTAAGCGGATAAAAAATGCAATTTCAAAATTGTAGTTAGCCCATTTATGGGCTAACTACATCAATTCAAAAATAGAATTCAAAATTTTATGGTATAATATATATGCATGAACTTCCTTTTGAAATCAAAAACAAACAAAATAATTACGGCCACTTTAGCCATAATCTTTGGCTTAAGCATGATTTCTGCCAAGGCCGATGACACAGTAGACCAATTAAATGCTGCCAAAGCAGCCAACCAACAAAAATTACAGGAGATTAACCAACAAATAAAACAGTTTCAGGGGCAAATCGCCCAAACGCAAAAGGCCGCAAGCAGCCTAAAAAATGAAATCTTCATTTACGACAAGCAAATAGCTTCCACTGAATTGCAGATCCAAGCGCGGCAGACCCAGATTGAAGACACAAATTTGCAGATTAACGAACTGCAAAAATTAATCCAGCAAAAAGCCCAAGAGATTGAAAAAAATAAGCAAATTTTATCTGAATTAATTGTTGAGCTGAACGAATCCGACAACAATTATTGGCTCAAAACTACCGTAGGCGCAAACAGTTTTTCGGAATTTCTTGACCAAATCCAATATACAAAAAGCTTCCAGGACAAAATTTTTGCATTATTGCAAAAAATCAAAAATTTAAAAACCCAGCTTGAGGCTTCCCAAAATAATTTAAAAATTCAGTTAACTAATCTTGAGGAACTAAAAAAACAGCTGGAAATTACGCAGGAAGCTCTAACAACCCAAAGAGACCAGAAACAAATGCTTCTAAACCAGACCCGGGGTCTGGAACAAAATTATCAAAAACTTCTCTCAAGCAGCAAAAAACAAGAAGAAGACATACAGCAGGAAATATACGGACTGGACGCCCAAATTAGGGCAAAACTCGGCAACCGCAGTATTCCGGCTGCCAAAGGGATCTTAGCTTACCCCATAGACGGAATTTTAACCCAAGGCTACGGCAATACAGGCTTCCGCGCCTTAGGCTATACTTTCCATAACGGCATTGACCTTGCCGCGCCCGCGGGACAGCCAATTTACGCGGCAGCGGACGGAGAGGTAATTTACACTGACCACTCAGACGCCGCCTTTGGCAATTGGGTTGCCATTAAACACAACATTTCCGCCAAAAGCGGAACCAACCAAATTATTACGCTCTATGGCCACTTTAGGAGCTTCAACGTCAGTCCGGGTCAAAAAATGAAACAAGGGGATCTCATAGGTTACGAAGGCAACACGGGCAACACCACTAAAAAATTATACGGGCCCGAAAGGGGATACCATCTTCATTTCGGAGTTTACGACGCAGAAGGCTTTGGGGTAAGCGACGGCAAATACGCCAATATTTATGGAGCATATAAAATACCATTTGGCTATACATACAACCCTCTTGATTTTTTACAATAATTCGAAATTAATTTAATTTATGTCAAAAAAAATAAAAAAATACATACTGCTCATTCTGGTTTGTAATCTATTTTTAGCGCAAGTTAATCTGGCATCTGCGGCAGATACTTACAATTACGCCAACGCTGGCGTGTCCAGCCAAATTGAACAGTATCTCTGCGCGCCGCCAAAAAGCACCACAGACCAAGGAACTGTTGGAATTTTTAGTTCAACAAACACCACTGCGCAAAAAAATAATGCAAGCGGAGCGCTTTATAACTGCATCAACAGGCTATACAAATTTGCCATAGCCTTGGCCGCGGTTATTTCAGTATTCTTTATTGTCATTGCCGGTTATTTATATATGTCAGCGGAAGGCAATCAGGAATCCGTAGACAAAGCTAAGAGCATACTTGTAAGCTCCATTACCTCTTTGGTTATTCTGTTTGTCGGCTATATTTTGCTTAAAGCCATTAACCCGGACTTAGTCCAATTCCAGAACATCCAGCCGCCGAGCGTGGTTGTTGGAGGTGGTGTCGAAACCGGAGGAACGCCAACCGCAGAAGCTAAATCAACAGCCGCACAAATTTTAGCAAATAGTGGCAATATTATCTTAGCGGATAATCACCAGTCAGGGATTTCAGATAACGCCACTGCCCTTAAAAATGTTCAAGATACAGCCGCGGGAAACGCAGCCAGCCGCAGCAGTTACCAAGGAGCACCCGGCGGCACTGTAGCGCTTAACCCTAATATGTTGGCAGCGCTTTTGGCCATTGGCAAACAATATAAAATAAACGTAAGTGAAATTGCCGGAGGTTCGCATTCTGCAGATAACACAGGCCCGAGGGGGCATTACGGAGGCAATGCTTTTGATATTACCCATGTTAACGGCACCCTCTTGGCTCCCGGCGGCCAATACGTCAAGGCGTTAATGGATTTGTGCACCAGCCTCGGCGCCAGACAAGTAATAGACGAAACCGCAACCGCCAGCCACGTGCACTGCGGAGATTTCCCCCCGGCTTCAACTCCAGGGCCTATCGGTGGCGGAATGTGCTTATTTAGCAATATAGATTTTTGCCAAGGAAGAGCTACCGACGCCTTAGGCCATACAAACGAATGTGGCACTTCAATTTGTAGCCAATACAATTCGGCTATTCAAAGCGTAGCCCAAAGCGTAAACGGACTGGCAAGCGCTAATGTGCTAAAAACTATTATGTTTAAGGAGTCAGGATGTCTGATTAGCCCTCCCAATAGCGGAGCTGGCGCTTATGGTTTAATGCAAATTCAAGTTGGCACAGCGGAAACTTATAAAACCAGATGCGGCGTCTCAAGTTCTACGACTATTACTCCACAGTGGCTCCAAAACCAGTCCAATGCCCAGGCTACAATCTGCATGGCTGCTAATTATTTAAACTACTTGGCTACTACCAATTGTGGCCACAGCTTAGCCGACGTTTTAGCGGGCTACGGCGGGGGAACAGGCTCTTGCGAGCGAAGCGTAAATTGCGCTACCCAAAACGGCTGCGACGGCACTCCTATGCGTAAATGGGAATGTTTATACGAAGATAATGCCCATACAATTTGCAATGGGGACAATACTGTATTTGGGCCAAGTTCTGGATATAATGAATCAAGAAATTCGGTAATGACAAAACTTTACTGCATTGATCATCCGGGATTTTAACTTTTATTTTTAGATTATATAAGCATATGCCCATAATTGATTCAAAACTTCATGAATCGGCGTTTTCAAAATATCCAAATTTAAAAAAACAACTCAGGGCAGGAGAGAATTCAGATAAAAAAGATGTTTGGACCAGAGATAACCTGATTGACGGATTTAGAAAATTTTTTGATGAACACCAAAGGTATCCAATGGCGCATGAGATTGACCACTATCAATATCTTCCCTCATCAAGACAAATACAAAGAAAATATGGCGGTCTAATCAAACTAAGACAGAGCTTGGGTCTCGAAATAGACAACTATTCTGCCGGAAGTACACGCTCAAAATTATCTACAAATATAGGAGTTAGGGGGAGCAAAGCAGAAAGAGAATTGGAACAAATATTGACAGACTATTTTGGCGAATATTTTGTGCATGTCGAAAAGCCTTTATACCAATTCTTTTTGCCACATGTGGATATTTCTAAACGCTATAAACAACGAGCAGACTTTTTTGTTTACAGCCAACCCTACAGATTCTGTGTCGATGTATTTTACGCAAGAGATTTATCTACATTAAAAAGAATAATAAACATTAAGGAACAAAAATATTCCGGATTAAGCATTGATATTTATCTGGTCAATTTTAATGATTTATCTGACATAAGCGACGAGGGGCTAATTAAGTTCAGCAATAATAAAATAAGAAAATTAGAGAGTAATATGAAATTAATGAATAAAAGCCAATTTATCAATTTCATTCACACATTAAAGCCCTTAAAAGCAGAGTAAAAACTAATAAACATCACAAAACGTCGCATAAGATACATTGTACGACGTTTAAAATATGTCAATCTTGTTATTCCCCCAGTATGAAACCTATACCTGATATTTCAAATGAGTATATTATCATTTATCCCCTGTTTAAATAATTTTGAATATTATTTTTTTAAATAGAAATTATTAATAAAATATTAACAAAAAAAATGAAGGCGGAACCTTATTTTGGCTCTACCCTATCCATTAAATATGGTACTACTTTTGAGCTAACGACCGTTATACTTAAAAAGTATGCACTATTTCGCAGTTTTTCTTAACTCTTTTACCACGGCCGTAATTATTCCGACTGACCAATCGACTTCTTGCTTAGTATTCTGCTTCCCCAAGGTTATCCTTATGCTGGACAAGGCCTCTTTTTTGCTCTTCCCAAGGGCTAAAAGCACGTGGGATGGGTCTCCTTCCTCTGTGGCACAAGCGCTGCCTGTGGCAACGCAAATGCCATAGGAATCCAAATAAAGCATTAAAGCCTCACCTTCCACCCCTTGAAAAGTTAGATTGATATTGTTCGGGAGCCTGCGTTTTTCATCTTTAGATGAAACAGCAGGACCATTTAGCGAAGCTTGGGATATGTTTGTTAATATTTTTTTAATAAAATAATCCCTTAACTCAATCAAGTGTTTGTTTTCCAAAAGCCTGTCCTTTTGAGCAAGTTCCAATGCTTTAGCCAAACCAACTATGCCGGGAACATTTTCCGTACCGCTACGCAAATTTCTTTCTTGGCCGCCGCCATAAATTAAAGGCTTAATTTTTACTCCATCCCTTACATATAAAAATCCGCTCTGTTTTGGACCATAAATTTTACTGCCATTGACCGACATTAAATCCACACCCAAACGGTTAACATTTAAGTCCAAAAATCCCGCTGCCTGGCAAGCGTCAGTATGAAATAAAATTTTGGGTAAATTTTTAGCCTTGCGCTTTTCGTTTTCAGCCTTCAGCCACTTCCCTATTTCCGCAATCGGTTCAATAGTACCGACTTCGTTATTGGCATACATTATTGAAATTAAAATTGTTTCCGGACGAATGGATTTTTTGAGTTTATCTAAATTTATAAATCCCTCGCCGTCCACATCTATAAAAGTTGTCCTATGGCCCTCCCCTTCTAGGGCTTTGAAAGAGTTGATGACGCAGTGATGTTCAATTGCGGAAGTTATTAGATGGGACAATTTTCCGCGTGATTCCCTGCCTGCCCTGCCTACCGGACAGGCAGGCGGCAGGCAGGCGCGCATCACCCCAAAAATAGCCAAATTCACGCTCTCGCTTCCGCCCGCGGTAAAAATAATTCCGCTCGGCCGCGCACCAATCAACTCCGCGATTTTGGCCCGCGATGATTCCACTGCTTCTTTCGCCTCTCTGCCTTTTGAATACAGCAAAGAAGGATTGCCAAACTTGTCACTCAAAAAAGGCTCCAGGGCTTTTTTGACTTCCCTATCCAGAGGAGTCGCCGCGGCATGGTCGAAATAAATAATTTTTTCAGTCCTTTTAAATTTAGGAAACATCAAAATTTTTAACGGCTGGACTTTACAAACCCGGCATCTGCCGCTTCCTTCTCCGTTTTAAAACACTGCTCTGGCTTAACAATATTATAAAAAGCGCCGCCTTTAATGTGGTAAACTTTTTTGCCCTTAGCTCCAATATTACCTTTAACAGCGCAGTCAACCGAGGTTTTATCTGTAGGAGCTGCCTTGCCAGCACCCCCTACTGTAGCCCCCTTGATTTCTCCTTCGGCCTTATTTGGTTGGGCAATGGGTGCCTTATTTGACGTTTTTGTGGTATAATACTTTTGATTTGAGACGCCGGATTTTTTGATTTCCTTCTCAAAACTCCCCGTTCCGAATCCCACAATAAACACGAGGACATAGCAAACGCCCAAGACAATTGGCTGTTTGTTTTCTTTTACCCAAGCTTTCAATTTTTCGTACCATGTAAGGGGCTTATCCGTCATGGGAATATTATAACATTTTTTTAAAATGAAGTACGCATTTGTTTTAGGAAGAGTTTTTACACTTTCGCTGGCGGAATTATTTGCCGTGCTGCAAAAAATTGACCCCGGGCTAAATTTAACCGGGGAACCGTTAAAAGTTCTGGCAAGTTCACCTGAAGTTTTGGTGATTGAATCTGCCCAAATTTTAAACGCGGGCAAAGTGCAAAAAAAATTGGGCGGTGTAATTAAAATTTTAGAGGTCGTGGACGTGTTGCAAAAACGCGAACGGGATTCCGTTAATTTTGCTCTTAAACATTATTTTAAGCCCAGCACCTTAAAAAAACAATTCTTTAAAGAATATAAAGGCAAAGTGCAATTTGGCCTTAGCCTTTATTTGTTAGATATGGACTTGGCCAAAAAACCAAACCCGTTCGAACAAAAAAAATTCGAAAATTTTAACAGCCCGTTTGGGGAGCCAAAACGGATTGGCATGACAATTAAAAAAACACTTACCGACGCCGGCGGCAGTGTCCGGCTGGTTTTGCCGGAATTTAATTCCCTGGCCTTGGCTTCGGTTGTTGTTACCAAAAACCTGCTTTTGGAAAAAGGAGCAGAAATCTGCGTGTTGGCCGGCAAAGAAGTTGTTTACACGGCCAAGACTCTCACGGTCCAGGATTTTGAAGACTACGGCAGGCGCGACTACCAGCGCCCGGTAAGGGACGAAAAACAGGGAATGATTCCTCCCAAAGTCGCCCAAACTATGCTGAACTTAGCCCACTGTAACACGGGAGAAACAATTTTAGACCCGTTCTGCGGCATTGGCACCATAGTTCAGGAAGGACTGCTTTTGGGCTTTAAGATGCTGGGCAGCGACATTAACAAACTGGCAGTCCACGGGAGCGAACAAAACCTGGAATGGTTCAGAAACCGCTACAAAATAGCTCCAGGCAAATATCACTTTGAAGTCGCGGATGCCAAAGAAATATCCAAATTTCTTAAAGGGCAAGCATTAAGCGCTATAGTCACCGAATGCACTTTAGGTCCTATGTACGGCAAGTATCCAAAACCTGAAGAAATCCAGAAAAATTTTAAAGAATTGGAGCAACTTTACAAAGCGAGTTTTGAGGAATTCAGCAAAATATTGCCTATTGGCAAAAAAATTGTAATTTGCATCCCGGCTTACAAAAAAAGCAGGGAAGAATATAAGCTCTTTCCCAGTCTTGACTGGGCCAAGACTATAGGATATAATTTGGTGGATATCTTGCCTAAAACGGCTGCAAAACAGCTAAAATTCCTGAAATTAACCGCCAGAAATACGGCAATTTACGACCGCAAAGACCAAGTGGTGGCAAGAGAAATAGTAATTTTTGAAAAAATCTAACCACTAAGCACTATTTACTAATCACTATTTTATATGGCACATAAAAAAGCAGGCGGCAGTACAGCTTTAGGCCGCGATTCAGTTTCTAAAAGATTAGGCGTTAAAATTTTCGGCAACCAAACGGTGAAAACCGGCCAGATTATTGTGCGCCAAAAAGGCAGCAAATTCCATGCCGGCAAGAACGTTGGCACCGGCAGTGACTCTACCTTATTCTCTTTAGCCAACGGCCTGGTAAAATTCCAAAACAAGATGGTAAAAAAATTCCACGGCAATCTAAGAAAAACCAGAATTGTGAGTGTGGAAGCAACTTCAAAATAATCTAGAATCCAATTTTAAAACTCCCCCGCCGCGGCGGGGGAGTTTTTTGATGTATCTATATACAAAATTTATTTGCGCAATTTTACAACCGCTTTTATAAACCCGACGAACAACGGATGCGGGGAGAGCGGGCGGGATTGGAATTCGGGGTGGAATTGTGAACCAACAAAATAGGGATGATCTTTGAGTTCAATAATTTCCACCAGCTTACCATCCGGAGTCGTGCCCGAGATTATTAGTCCGGCCTTGGTCAATTTTTCGCGGTATTGGTTGTTAAACTCAAAACGGTGGCGGTGGCGTTCATTAATTTTTGCTTTGCCCGTCTTTTTAATTAGACCTGCTTCCAAATAAGCTTTTTCCGTTTTTGTGCCGCGGGTAATTACGCAGTCCCAGCCGCCAAGGCGCATAGTCGCGCCGTATTCGCGGTTTAATAATTTCTTTTCCTGGTCAGGCATAATATGAATTACCGGATGCGGCCCGTTGTCATCCACTTCCGTGGTATTGGCTTTTTTCAAACCCGCAACGTCGCGCGCAAATTCTATGGTTGCCATTTGCATACCGTAGCACAACCCCAAATAAGGCACTTTATTTTCCCTGGCATACTTTACCGTCTCCACCATCCCTTCCGTTCCCCTGCTGCCGAACCCGCCGGGCACAACGATGCCGTCGAATTTAGATAAAACCGCTTTCGCTCCTTTTTTTTCCACTTCCAAGCTGGATATCCAATGCAAATTGGCCTTGGCATTATTTGCCCAGGAGGCGTGCTTAATCGCCTCTACTACGGAAATATAAACGTCCGCCAGTTTGTAAGCGCCGGTTTCGTAGTACTTGCCGACAACCGCAATGTTTAACTCTTTCTTAGAATTGCCAATTTTGGTAATTCTTCCCAAAAGATTCTTCCAGTCCTTCATGTCCGTATTTTTTGGCCTTAAGCCAAACTTGGCTAAAATTTTGTCGGTTAATTTTTGCTGGTCAAAATTCATGGGCACGCGGTAAATGGTGTCTACATTCGGAGCCGCAATAATATTTTCCTTAGGGATATTACAAGTCCAGGCTAAAGTCTCCTTTCGGCGGTCGTCAACTTGTTTTTCCGCGCGCGCCACCAAAAAGTCGGGCTGAATGCCGCTTCCTATCAATAATCTAACGGATGTTTGGGCGGGCTTGCTTTTCATTTCGCCAATGCTCGGAGGCGTTGGCAAATAAGCCACATGAATATGCACCACGTCGCGATTGTCGCGATATTTCATAATCCGGTTAGCTTCCACGAACAAAATATTCTGGTATTCCCCGACCGTACCGCCAATCTCCGCAATTACAAAGTCGGCACTGCGCTCTTTAGCCGCCTGTTCCAGGCGGGAGATAATTTCTTCGGGCACATGCATAGCAACCTCTACGTCCTCCCCGTCGTATTCAAAATTTCGTTCTTTTTGAATAATTTTCTGGTAAAGCTGGCCATTGGTCACGTAATTGGCCTTGCTCAAGTCGGTATTCATAAACCTTTCGTAGTTGCCCACGTCCTGGTCTGTTTCCACCCCGTCTTTGGTGACAAAGACCTCGCCGTGTTCCTGCGGGCGGATGGTGCCGGCGTCCACGTTTAAATAGGCGTCCATTTTTACCGGCGCCACTCGGAAGCCGCGGCTTTCAAGCAGCGCGGCAAGGGAGGCGGTGGTAATCCCCTTCCCGACCGAAGAAATAACGCCTCCGGAGACAAAAATAAATTTAGTATTCAATTTTTTTGCCTTGCGGGGCTTGACGTGGTAAGACATAATTTTTATAATTTTTAATTATTAAATAATACCCTAACTTGCCTGGATGTCAATTTTAATATTAGCAATAATCCCGCCCTCGAGTTTCAACTTGACTTGATGTGCGCCCAACTCTTTCAGTGCCGCCGGAATTTCAATTTGGTTTTTTTCAACTTCAATTCCCATTTTGTCGGAAACAGTTTTGGCTATATCCTTTTCATGAATCCCGCCAAAAATTTGCCCCTTGTCCCCGGTTTTAACTTTAATCGCAAAGCTACGCTTCTCCAATTCCTGTTTCAAATTATTCAGCTTTACCAAATCTCGCTCTTTTTTATTTTGCGCTTCTTTCTGCTCCTTGGCAAGCTTTGCCTGCAGTTCGTTGGTTACAACTTCAGCAAAGCCTTTTGGCAATAAAAAATTATTAGCGTAGCCGTCGCTTACGTTTTTTACTTCTCCCTTTCTTCCAATGCCGGATACATCTTTTAAAAAAACTATTTTCATAGATCACTGATTAATCACGGATACCGCAGATTACACAGTTCGCGATCTGATTAATCTGCGTGTGTTAAAAATCTGCGATCTATCAAACAAAAAAGCCCCGTTCCAGAGAGTCTGCTTTTGGGCTCTTTTATAGTATACTTGAAAATTTATTAAATGCAAGTGGAAAAATATAAAATAAATTTAGCCTTAAATAAGCCTAAATCTTAATATACTTACGAATTGCCAACAGAGTTGAAACAACTGCCAAGATGACGGAAATCAATAACAAAAATGCCAACAAAAACCAATAATTTAATATGTTGAAATTAAATACTTGGAGCTGGGGGTTAACAAACAAGGCAATCCTTGGCAAAAATACTGTAAATATAGGAGCCAAAATTATTGCCGTAATTACTGTGGCAAAAATACCGTAAAGCAAGGCCTCCATCAAAAACGGGCCGCTAATATACCAACTTGTCGCTCCGACCAAACGCATAATCTCAACTTCCTCGCGGCGGTTGTAAATTGTTAAAGTGATGGTGTTAAACATTACCAAAATCGCAATCAAAGAAAAAATAACAAACAACGAAGACCCAACCTTAATTATCAAATTAAGGATTCTGTTAAGCCTCTCTATTATTGAACGGTTGTCTTCGAAATTTACTTTGGCAATCGCCGCCTGGTATTTTTGCGACTGTAAGTTTTTTGCAATATCCGGATAGTCTTCTAAATTGTTGGCTTTAATGTTGAACGTGGCCGGCAAAGGGTTTTCGTTTAACTCATTTAAAGAGGCAGCTATAAGCGGGTCATTTTTGTGTTTTTCTTTAAACTCCAAAAGCGCCTGCTCTGCCGAAACATAAACAATTGGTTTAAGGCGCGGGTCGGACTGCAAGTCCTTCTTGATGTTTTGAATCTGGTCTTCCGCCAGGCCATTTTTAAAATACACGCTAATGTCCACGGTATTTTTAATGGTATTAATGGAATAATTTGTCAGGCCAAATAACAAAATCAAAGCGGAAAAAATTACCAGGGTAACTGTCATTACCATGGTCGCAGCCGCAGACAAAAGCAAGTTCCGCCAATAATTGACGAAGCCTATTTTAACTGCCCACAGAAATGAAAAGGATTTGGACATGATGATTTTTTATAGATGATATTTACCAACTTCCTGTTGCCTGGTAATTTTGCCGTTTTCAATGGTCACTACGCGTTTTTGAATTTTATTAACTATTGCAGAAGCGTGTGTCGCCAGAATTACTGTGGTGCCGAGTTTATTTATTTTTAGCAAAAGCTCCAAGATTTCCCCGGCATTCATTTCGTCTAAATTCCCTGTTGGTTCGTCCGCGAGGAGTAAAACCGGCCGGTGGGCCAAGGCCCTGGCAATGGCAATGCGCTGTTTTTCTCCGCCGGACATTTGGTGCGGGAAGGCATTACTTTTGTGTGACAAGCCAACCAAATCCAAAACTTTAGGCACATTTTTATTTATTGCTTCTTCGTCGTACCCGCATACTTCCATGGCAAAAGCCACGTTTTCAAAAGCCGTTCGCTTAGGCAGCAGCTTCATATCCTGAAACACCATACCAATTTTTCTCCGTAAATATGGGAAATCCTGCTTTCTTACATGCGAAATGTCTACATCGTCTATTAAAATCTTCCCCGAGTCTATTTTTTCTTCGCCAATAATTAATTTAAACAAAGTGGTTTTGCCCGCGCCCGAAAGCCCGACCAAAGAAACAAACTCTCCATGGTGAATTTGCAAATTCACGTCATTTAAAGCCGTGGAATGCCGGTTATAATGCTTTACTACCTTTTCAAATTTAATCATTTTTGTTTCAAAAATAAAATTATATCCCGCAAGCAATCGCTAACAGCATTATAACAAGATAATATGAACTAGACAAAACAAAATTAAGAAATCATCGGGCTAGCCGGTGGAGCCGGCGGCAATTCCGGTTTCGTAGCTTTTGATAAGTTTACCAGCAAATAAATTCCTACGATCAAATAGAGGGCAAGCCAAACTATGGGACTGCCTACCCAAAGAGCCCTAATTAAAGTATATACTACTGCTATCCAAACGGTAGATTTTACAAACACGGAATGTTTTTGCAATTCATTCTGTAATGTAAAAGCCAAATACAAAAAAACTAGCCCTAAAATTATGTTAACAATACTAGTATTCCGCGTGGTTTGGCTGACGCTTTTATCCAAAAAAGAAAGCGCTTGCCCAAGATTTTGAAGCGCAAAAAGTCCAAAAACACCCTTGAGAACACTCACAATTTTTTGATTCATATATTTTACTAGCTTAATAATTTGTTAATTTTTAAAGCGAAATTTAAAAAATTTACGTAAATATCTTTTTTGTCAGTTGTAGATTTCATTAAATTCATATAATCGGCAAAAGTTTTATAGTCACAGGCGACCAAGATTGTTTTATCTTTTACTTGAATTGCCAGTTCATTGAAGAATGTTTCTTTCATATCAATTAGCTCTGCCATATCATTTGGCGCTAATTGATAAAACGGCGTGTCCGGATGCAAGCTATAAACTGCAAAATTTTTATTAAACTCGTTGCCTTCCAAACTTACTTTATAATATTTATTCACGAGCAAAACACTATAATCAAGAGCGGCTTCTTCTTTGCTTAAAATTAAGACGTCGGAATATTTATTTTTTATTTCTTTTAATTCCACAACTAAATAATGTTGCGACTGAGCATCTTTTCCTTTAGAACGCTCAAAAAAAAGGAGGGTAAACTTTTGATTCTGGAAACTGCCTTCAAATGAATGGCTAAAATGTCCGGTTGCAAAATATCTCTGGCAAAAAAAATACTCTTTTAAGTATGGTCGTTCGTTGAAATAGTAATAATTTAGCTTCCAGCTTAATTCTTTTGCTATCCTCTTATTTTCTAAATACTCAAATTTGTTGGCATTTCTAACCTTAACTATTAATACAATGATAACGAGAATTAAAAAAATTACTACTGTAATATCTAAAATCATAGGTATATAAAATAATTTGTGATAATGCTTAAATTTTACCGCTCGCCGCCTGTTCTAAATATTTTTCCACAAATTCGTCCAGTTCCCCGTTAAGCACACTGTCGGGGTCAGAGGTTTCCATGTCGGTGCGGTGGTCTTTGACCATTTTGTAGGGGTGCAAAACGTAGGAGCGGATTTGGTTGCCCCATTCGGCGGATTTAAACTCCCCTCTTAACGCCTGTTTTTCATTTTGCAATTTTTCTTCTTCTAAAACTTTTAATTTAGCCTGCAAAATTTTTAAAGCTAATTCGCGGTTTTGGTGCTGGGAGCGTTCATTTTGAATGCTGACTTTAAGCCCGGTAGGAATATGGGTAATACGAATGGCGGAATAGGTTGTGTTCACGCTTTGTCCGCCGTGGCCGGAAGCGGTGTTGGCTTCAATTTTTAAGTCTTTAGGGTCAAGTTTGGTTTCTTCCTTTTCTTCAAGTAATGGCAGAAGTTCCAAAAGAGCAAAAGAAGTTTCGCGCGTATGCGCCGGGTTAAAAGGAGAAAGCCTTACCAAGCGGTGCACCCCGGCTTCGCTTTTAAACAAGCCATAGGCAAAAGGTCCAAAGACTTCTACCACCGCGGTTTTAAGGCCGCCCTGTTCGCCGCGGCTTAGTTCTAAAATTTCTGTTTTAAAACCTTTTCGCTCCGCGTAGCGCAAAAACATTCTTAAAATCATATCTGCCCAGTCCTGCGCGTCTACTCCCCCGGCGCCGGAATGCACGGAAAAAATAGCGTTGTGGTCGTCGTATTTTTTGTTTAAGAGCGCAACAAAACGGTTTTCCTTGTATTGTTTTTCTAAAGCCACAACCTGATTTTCCAAATATGTTTTGGTTTCTTCACTTTCATCGTGATTATCCTTAACCAGCAGCAAAGCTTCGCCAGTTTGCTTTTCCAAATCTTGCCAAAAGTCGGTAAATTTTTTTAATTGGTCGTAATCTTGTGAAATTTTTTTCGCATTAAGAGTATCTGCCCAAAAATCCCCGCCTTGCATTTGGTCCTGCAATTCCAAAAGCCTCTGCTCCTTTTGGGGCAGATTTAAATGAGCTTTTAAGTCCTTGATGTTTGACAAAAGCTCTTCTAGGCGTTTGGTTAGATCATTCATAGATGTAAGCTTGTAGTTCGCCGATTTATCGGCTTGTCAATTTGGCCTGATAAATCAGGCAACTACATAAAGACATCGGAATTCAATATTCCTATTGTGCTTTAAAATCCTTCAGCGCAATTCTTCTTACTAATTCCCATACCTTGTTATGGATTTCAGATTCAGACAAAATTTTGCCCCCTGCCTGGCATTCCACCAATTTTGTGCCGGAAAAAAGTTTGGCAATTTGCGAATAAACCTTTTGGCTGTTTTGCAAATGCTTTAAGTTTTTTTCGTGCATATTGTCTTCGTGGTCTAATTCTTTTGGCCGTGCTTTTAAAAGCTTCATTGCCGCTTCGGCAGGAAGGCTCAAGATAATGCTAAGGTCGGGCTTTGGGATGCCAAAAATATTGTATTCCAAATTGTCCAGCCACTTGAAAAATTTCAAACGTTCAAAGTCGTCTTCAATTTTTCCGCCCTGGTGCCCGGCGTTGGCAGTTACATAGCGGTCAGAAAGGACAATTTTTCCGGCGTCCAACCAAGCGTTAACTTGCGCCTTGGCATCAAAACGGTCAATAGCGTAAAAAATAGACGCCGCGTGGGCATTCAGCTCTCCATAGCGGCCGGCTAAGTAATAATCCACCATTACAGCGGAAGGAGTGCCATGCTGGGGAAAATGGATTACTTCCGTGTCAAACCCGCCAAGCTTCAACTCCTTATTCAGCAACTGAAGCTGTGTGCTCTTGCCGCTGCCGTCAATGCCGTCAATGACAATAAGCTTGCCTCGCTGTTTTGAGGTTTTGGATTTTTTACCTAAACCTAATTTTTTTAAAATAGCCATCACAAATCAATTTAAAATTAATGTTTAGGGTATAATTTTTTTCTTAAAAAAACTACTAATGGCTCAGCTAATCCGCCACGATTGTGTTCTCTGAGGTGCTGAACCCATTTATTAAATACCTGGTCGTTATTTCTATTAAAACCATCTTGTGGAATTGCAAACTTTAAATCCCTAACTAGCCTTTTTTTTGTATAGTCTTCCAAATTTTTTACATTCTTTTCTATAAATTCCTCAATTTGGCGAGCAACTTCACGTCTTGGATACTTATTTTTTGGGTTCAAAGGATTTTCTACAATTTCATTAATCAATCCAAGCTTGTTAAATATCGCAACAGCTTCTTTAGAAGACGGGTCCCTTATTGCAGCATATTCGGATTGTAATTTAGACATGCCCTCTTTAATTACAGGCAAATATTTATCTACTAAAACTTGATCCTGACTATATTTTTGAATAACTCTCAAAGCGACATCCAATCTATGCTCTGTAACTCCAGATTTTTGCTTAGACTCTTTAAGTTCACTATCTAATTTTATTTCGGTATGACCTGGCTCAGTCTCAACACTATGAGCCGGATGTCTTATATCGTATAGTCTTTTTGGCATAAACTTTTTTACTTAATTATCAAATCCTAAATTTTTAATAATTTCGTCAATTTTTTTATAAAGCTCATCTAATGTTCCCACATTATCAATCCTAAAATCCGCCTTTTCCCCCAGCGCCGGGATGCCGACTTCGGTGGCTTCTTTTTCCTGTTCCTGAAATTTTTGAAAATCCATTTGTCCGTCGTCCGCCTTTTCATGGCGGTTCTGGTATCTTTGAAAACGGATCTCTGCCGGAGCGGTGATGTAAATTATTTTCGCGCCCATTTTTTTGATATCTTCCATTTCATCCATTCTAATCCCGTTGATTACAATCAAATCTTTGTTTGAAGAAAGGGCGCGCTTAATTACGGCAGACCCAAGGACTTTATTGCCAAAAATATTGCGCAAACCCAAACCCAAGTCAATCTCATTGCGGCGGGAAATTGGCAAGTTTAAGGCAGATAAAATTTCGTCCAAAATATGCGTAAAACGCGTGTGAAAAGCCCCAAACTTTTCTGTAAGATAATTTGTCGCCGTGTCCTTGCCGGCTAATTTTTCTCCGACTAACCCAATTATCATCTTGCTCATATTACAAAGTATATCACAGCAAAGACAACCGGAAAAGCGCTCAAAATGCACCAATTAGGCGGTTTTTTTGGCTTATGATAAAATACCAATATCCACTGTGTGTCATTCCCGCGAAGGCGGGAATCTATATTTTTTATCAGCATAGCTTCTGGATTCCCGCCTTCGCGGGAATGACAGAGAGAGGGTTTCGATGCCTAATAACTTCTACGAAATAGAAATAAAATCCCTGCTCGGCAATAAAGAAAACGCGGATGGATTGGTTAGAAAGATGAAAGCCGGCGACCCTAACTTTCAAATTTTAGGCGCCCACAGGCAATTGAACCACTATTTTATCGGCGGAGACTTAAAACAACTCCATGATAATGCTGCGGGTTTGATCGATACTGCTAAAAAGGAGAGCCTGAAGGATCTTGCGGACAAAGCTAAAGATTATTCCGTAAGAACACGCTGGGCAGACGGCAAGGTTATTTTAGTGATTAAGGCATCTGTTGACGACACTACAAGTTCCAACGGCACGGCAAGGCTGGAATGGGAAAACTTGATGAACTTGAAACTTGATGAACTTGATAAACTAATTTTGGATTCCGGTTTTAACTACCAAGCAAAGTGGTCGCGCGAACGTCAAGAGTTCAGATACAAAGATCTAAACGTATCAATTGATAAAAACGCCGGCTATGGCTATTTGGCAGAATTTGAAAAAGTTGTTGGCGATGAATCACTAGCCACCCAAACTAAACAGGAAATCCGCCAGTTGATGAAAGAATTAGGGGCCGAGGAATTACCGCAAGATCGCTTGGCAAGAATGTTTGACTATTACAATAACAATTGGCAAGATTATTACGGCACCGATAATATTTTCACAATTGAATGATATTCGTCTGTCATTCCGAGCGAATGCATCTGAGCCGAGGAATCGCTTATCGATTTTAAGTGAGTTAAGCGATCCCTCCACTCATCCTCAGATGCATTCGGATTCGGTCGGGATGACAAAAAACGCGCAGTGATACTTTACAAACTTTAAGAACTTTATAACTTTATGAACTCATTCGACCATCCCGAATACCAATATTTAAATTTACTTAAAGACATAATGGCGAATGGCTCTGACAAGCCTTTGTTTTTTACGCCCGAAATTTTAAAACAATATAAAGACAAGGGCCAAGAACCGCCTGTAATTCGCTCCGTGTTCGGAAGGCAAATGCGTTTTAATATGCAGGATGGTTTCCCCATGCTTACTACCAAAAAAGTTTTTTCCCGAGGCATTATCCACGAACTACTGTGGTTCCTCTCCGGCAGTTCCAATATTAAATATTTGGTGGACAACGACGTGCACATTTGGGACGAGTGGGCGTGGAAACGGTTCCACAAAGCCGCACTCGCAGGCAAGCATGAGGATTTATCACAAGCTGATTTTATTACCAAGCTGAAAGGCTTGCCTGCAACTGACGAATTTGTAAAAAGCTGGGGCGACTTAATTACCATCTATGGCCGAATGTGGCGCCGCTGGCCCGCTTCTGACGGCCGGGAAATAGACCAATTAGGATGGGTAATTAAAGGCCTTAAAGACAAGCCTTACAGAAAGTCTTACGTGGTGTCGGCCTGGAACCCGGATTTTATTTACGCCATGGCCAGCGGCAACAATGCTAACGAAGTGCCTCCCTTTTGCCATACCACTTACCAGTTTGCCGTGCAAAATAATAAGCTAAATTTGGGATTATATCAACGCAGCGCCGACACCTTTTTGGGCGTGCCGTTTAACATTGCCAGCTATTCCCTCTTGCTGCTGATGGTATCCCAAATTACCGGCATTGAACCCGGGGAATTCGTCCACTTCTTCGGCGACGCACATATTTATTCCAACCATTTTGACGCGGTCAAAGAACAACTTTCTCGCGAACCAAAACCTTTACCAACTATAAAACTCAATGCGGCGATAAAAGACATTGACCAATTCAAATTTGAAGACATTACTTTAGAAAACTACAACTCGCACCCGGCTATTAAAGCCGAAATTGCCAACATTGGCGGATTTTAAACGCAAATACTTTAATACTCTAAAGTATCAAAGTATTTGTATAATTATAAAAAATGAAAATTTCTTTAATTGCGTGTATTTCCAAAAATCGAGGGCTCGGGTTAAACAACCAACTGCTTTATAAAATCCCGGAAGACTTAAAAAGGTTTCGAGAAGTTACAAAAGGCCACGCGGTAATTATGGGCAGCAAAACTTTTGAGTCCATAGGCAGGCCGCT
>Ga0080064_1000491_pt1 | contig 102374 bp, 84 predicted proteins | sample Subgrocontami54m_FD_69260 | JGI IMG/M metagenome (GOLD analysis project Ga0080064, IMG submission 69260) | Subsurface groundwater microbial communities from S. Glens Falls, New York, USA - GMW46 contaminated, 5.4 m (SPADES assembly) (version 2) ...
CGAGGAGGCCCCCGTCGCCTCCGGCTCGTCCGTATCCACGGCCAGCCCGACGCTCGCCGCGGCCTCGTTCCCCGCGGCGTCGCGCGCGACCACGCGGACCTCGATCTCGCGGGCGTTCGCCCCGACGGGGACCGGGATCGCCCCGCGATCGGCCTGCGCGGGGAACTCCTTCCACGTCCCGCCGTCCTCGCGGACGCGCACGACGACGGCCCCGGGGCCCAGATGCTGGTCCCTCGCCTCCCACGCCACGTCGATCTCGCCGCCGCCTCGCACCACGTCGCCGTCGTGGGCGCCGAACAGGGTCACCACGGGCGCGGTCCCGTCGACGGCCACGACGTGCTGCGGAGGCGTGCCCGACCGTGGCTCCTCGCCGCTCGTCCCATCCGCGCGGTCGCAGGCGAGGAAGAAGCCGTGCATCCCCTCGAGCAGGTCGAGCGGGACCTGGTCGGTCGTCGCCGCGTCGAGGTCCTGCAGCAGGCTCCAGCGGCGACCGCCGTCGGTCGTGTGCCACACCTTGACGCGAGCGATCGTCGCACGGCCGAAGAGCCAGCGGAGGGGCGCCTGGAAGGCCCCCTCGCGCCGCGCCGCGGGCAGGTCGATCCGCACGGGCGGGGAGTTCGTCACGATGCCGAACGGCTTCGTCGTGGCCAGCTCCGCGGCGTTGCCCAGGCGGTCCTTCGCGGACAGGCGAAGCAGGCAGCAGTCGAGGCAGTCGACCTCGGGGACGCGCCACACGGTCCGCCCGCAGGCGGCGAGGTCGGCGCGGACGGACTGCCACGTCGCGCCGCGATCGGCCGAGAAGGAGAGCACGACGGTGTCCGGCTCGACGTGGGCGTCCTCGGCCGTCCATGCGAGGTCCAGCTCGACCCCGCCGGCGAGGGTGCCTCCCTCGGGCGCCTGGACCCAGCTCAGGACGGGCGCCGCGCCGTCAATCTCGACGTGGGAATCGGACCGTGACTCGTTGCCGACCGCGTCCTTCGCGATCACGGAGATGACGTACGTCCCGTCCTCGGACGGCGTCCAGGAGACCTGGCCGTTCGCCTGTCCGCCCGGTTCGAGGACGACCGGGGGCGCGGGCCCAGCAAGCTGGCCCTGCCAGTCGCGGCGGACCTCGATGCGGACCGGGGCCTCGGCCAGGCCGTCGTCCTCGACCTCCCAGGCAATCGCGATCGGCTGCCCTGCCCGGAACAAGTCGCCGGCGGCGATCCCCGAGACGGAGAGCCTGGGCGCTCCGGCGTCGACGCCGATCAGCGCCTGCGGCGGCGTGCCCGGCTTCGGCGCGGCGCCTGCGTTCCCCGCGCGGTCCACCGCGCGCGCGTACAGGCCCCGCCTTCCTTCGGGGAGCGTGCAGCGGACCTTGCCTCCGCCCCAGGGGGCCGCGAGCGGCCCCGCCCAGGTGGTCCCGCCGTCCGTCGTCGTCCAGATCTCGACGTGGTCGATCCCCGAGAGCCCCTCGTCGCGGCCCCGGAGGAACAGCTCGCCCTCGGGAGACCTCCACGAGAGCGGCCCGTCAATCGACACGGCCGGCGGGCGGCTGTCTATCACGAACGTCCCGCCGAGAGTCGCCTCGCCGCGGTTTCCGAAGACGTCGGTGGCCCGCACCCGCACCAGGTAGCCGTCCCCGTCCGCGTTCGGGACCGCCCAGTCGAACGCGCCGTCATTCGTCTCGGAGGCGGCGACCGTCGTCCAGGTCCTCCCGCGGTCCGTGCTCACCTCGATCGCGATGCACGCCCCCTCGAGGGCCTTGTCGTTCGCCTGCCAGCGGACCGGCGCGACCGCCCCCCCGCGGAAAGCGTCGCCGGGCTGCGGCGCGAGGAGCTCCACCATCGGGGCCTGGGAGTCGATCGCGAGCGAAGCCTGGGGCCCGGCGCTCGCGGCCGGGACCGCCGACGCGTTTCCCGCGCGATCGGTCGCCGAGAGGAAGAGGCCGTGCGCGCCGTCGGCGAGGACGACGCGGAGCGGCGGGCGCTTCCCGCCGGAGACGTCGACGGAGGGGCCCGGCCGCCAGTCGGCCTCTCCGGCCCCGCGTGTCCAGAGCTGCACGGTCCCCGCGCCGGAGGTCCCCGCATCCTTGACGTCGTACTCAATCTCCACCGCGCCGCTGTTCGAGCGCGCGGGGCCGAGTACCGTGGCGCACGGCGGCTGGGCGTCGACGCAGACGTCTCCCGGGCAGAGCAGGCTGGCCTCGTTCCCCGCGGCGTCGCGGGCAATCACGCGCAGCTTCCATGCCCCGTCGCGCGCGGGGAGCTCCCAGCGGCAGATCCTCACGCCGGCCGCCTCCGCGAGGACGTCCTGCCAGGTCCGCCCGCCATCCGGAGAGGCCTGCACGGTGAACTGCACGGACGCCCCGTCCTCGCACTCCCAGCGAACATCGACGGAGGCCTCGGCGCCGAGGACCTCTCCGCCCTTCGGTTCGAGGAGCTTGAGCACGGGGGGCCGCGTGTCGACGATGACCTCGAGGTCGGGTACGGTCCCGGCGTCGGGCGCCGCGCCGCGGTTCCCGCGAAGGTCCGTGGCGACCGCGACGAACCCCCAGCGGCCGTCGTCGAGCGGACCGGCCTCCGCCTGGTACGGGGCGGCCTTGAACGTGCGGACCTCCTCCCAGCGGAGGACCTGGCCGAGGCGCGCGCGGTAGAGCACGACCTCGCCGATCCCCGCCGGCCCCGCGTCGACCGCCTCGATGGAGAGGCGCGCGACGTTGCCGGAGGCCTTGTTCAGCGCGGTGGGGCCGACGACGCGCGTGGTCGGGGCCTTCGCGTCGATCCCGAAGCGCTCCGTCGCCTCCGTGCCGATGTTGCCCGCCTCGTCCTCGGCGACGACGCGGACCTGGAAGGCGTCCCCGGTCTCGGCCGGGAGCGTCCAACGCCAGGTCCCCTCGGCGGGGAGCCCCTTCGCGAGTTCCTTCCAGGCGTGGCCCGTGGAGGTCATCTCGATCCGCACGGAGCCCTTCCCGATCCGGTCGTCCTTCGCGCTCCAGGCGACGGAGACGGTCTCCCCGCCGCGGTACACGGCGGGGGCCTCTGGCAAGGCCAGCTTGCTGGTCGGCAAGGTGACCTTCACCTGGGGCGACGTGGAGTCGATCACGAGCGTGCCATCGGGCTTCGTGCCGGCCTCGGGCTGGGCCTGGCACTTTCCCTTCTCGATCCCGCGGACCGTGGCGCAGACGACCTTGACGCCGTAGACGCCGTCGGGGAGCTGGACCGTCATCGGCGAGGCGCCGTCGTCGTCGGACGAGGCGCGCTCCCAGTGCGTGTCGCCGCCGCGCATGACCCACAACTCGACGCGGGCGAGAGGGGCGAAGCCGAGGCTCCGCACGCCGTACTCGACGTCGACGGTCCCCGACGCGGAGACGGAGGGGCCCTGGAAGAAGGCCTCCGGGACGCTCCCGTCCACGGCGAACTCGGGGCTGGTTGCGCGGCTCGCGTTGCCGATCCTGTCCTCGGCGGTCACGCGGAGGCGGTAGCGCCGGCCGAGCTTGGAGGGGGTGCGCCAGCGGTACGGCTTGTCGGCCGCGAGGCCGGAGGCGACCTCCTGCCAGGTCGTGCCGCCGTCCTCGGAGATCTCCAGGCGGACCCCGTCGGCGCGGACGCTCGCGTCGGAGACGGTCCACGCGAGGTCGACCTCCTCGTCGCCGGGGAAGACGGGGGTCCTGGGGAAGTCGTAGAACGCGACGGAGGGGGCGGCGGAGTCGACGAGGAGGGTGACCTCGGGCTTCGTGCCCGGGCGGGGGGCCTCGGCGGCGTTGCCGACGCGGTCGACGGAGACGAGGGCGAGGCCGTACTCGCCGTCGGGGAGGACGACCTTCATCGGGGAGAGGGTGTCGATGTCCTCGGCGGCGCGCTGCCAGGTGGCGCCGCCGTCGGTGGTGGTCCAGAGGACGATCTTGGCGAGGCCGGCGCCGCCGGGGTCGCCTGCGGAGTACTGGAGGGAGACCTCGCCGCGGCTGGCGGAGGCGGGGCCGAGGACGCGACCCTCGGGGGGGAAGCCGTCGACGGTGAACGGGGCATCGGAGGAATCGGACGCGGCGTTGCCGGCGAGGTCCCTGGCGGTGACGCGGACGACGTACTCCTTGCCTGAGGCGACGGGGAGGCTCCACGCGGCGCGGCCGTCGTTGGGGAGGTCGCGGCCGACGACGGACCAGGTGCGGCCTCCGTCGGCGCTGGCCTCGAGCGTAGCGCCGTTGGGGGCGAGGTTGGGGTCGCGGGCGGTCCACGAGACCCACTCCTGGCCGCGGTTGGGGAAGACGTTGCCGCCGTTGGGGCTGGTGAGCACGACGATGGGGGCGGTGGTGTCGACGAGGACGGAGACCTCGGGCTCGCTCCCGGAGACGGGGGGGCTGGAGCGGGCGCCGTCGGGGGTCACGGGGACTACGGCGAAGCCGTACTGTCCGTCGCGGGGGGCCGTGAAGGGGATCGCGGTGGGGAGGCCGGGCACCATCTCGGTCGCGCGCCAGGAGAGGCCGGCGTCCTCGGTGATCCACAGTTCGACGCCGCGGATGTCCTCCATGGGGACGGCGACCTCGACGGAGAAATCGCGCGACGCGGAGACCCAGGCCTTCCCCTGGGCCGCGGGCGCCTCTTCCTCGTCGGGGGCGGCCGGTGGCGCGGCCTCGCCGGTGGGCAGGGTATCCCCGGGGGCGGGGAGGTCGGCGGGGGGCGTCGGCTCCGTCTGCCTTCCCCTCAGGAAGCCGAGGGGCACGGACGAGCAGGAGACGAGGGCTGCCAGAAGGCCGACCAGCAAGCTGGCCTTGCCATGGACGATCGCACGTCGCATGTCGGACCTCGCCGGGCGAGAGATACAGTGTAAACTGTAAACTATAAAGCACCCGGCCGGAGGTCCTCCCCGGTCGGGGCGTGTGGATCGTCTAGAGGAGCCGCTGGCGGACGTAGTTCACGGCGGCGGCGAAGAACCGCGTCCCGTCCGGACGGTCGGAGGCCCCCTCCCTCGTCCAGCGCGGGTGGTTCGTCGCCTCGGAATGGCGCTCGGGATGGGGCATCAGGCCGAGGACTCGCCCGCTCGGGTCGCAAATTCCCGCGATGTCCCCCTGCGACCCGTTCGGGTTCCACGGGTACGACGCCGGCCCCCCGTCGGGGCTCATGTAGCGGAACACCACCTGGTCGTTTTCCTCCAGGCGGCGCATGACCGCGTCGTCCCGCACTACGAACTTCCCCTCCCCGTGCGCCACCGGCAGATACAGCGTAGATGCCCCCTGATCCAGAAAATCGACCTTCCGGGAGCAAAGCTTGAGATAGACCCAGCGATCCTCGAACTTCCCGCTTTCATTATTGGTAAGCGTCGCCTGCGGGCGGGCCGCCCCCTCCTCGGGGAGGCCGGGCAGCAGGCCCGCCTTGACCAGGATCTGGAAGCCGTTGCAGATCCCGAAGACGAGCTTCCCCGCGGCGCGGAAGCGCCTGAGCTCCTCGCCGAGGAAGCAGTTGATCTCGTTGGCGAGGAGCGTGCCGGCGCCGAGGTCGTCCCCGTAGCTGAATCCGCCGGGGACCACGAGGACGTGGTAGTCGTTCAGCCTCGCGGGGCGGGAGAGGAGGCCGGAGATGTGCACGCGCTCGACGAATGCGCCGGCCTCTTCGAAGGCGTAGTGCGTCTCACGGTCGCAGTTCGTGCCCGCGGTGCGGAGGATGCAGACTGAGGGAAGAGCCATGCCGGTCCGTGTCCGAGGCCCCGGAACGGCAGGATGGTATTCCGAAATCGCCTGTGGGTCAACGAGATCCGGCTAGCGCGTGTTGTTGTTCACCTCGCGCAGCCGGTCGGCGATGTCGGCGCTGAGGACGGTCCACTCGCCGATGACCATGCCGAAGGAGAGGCCCATGACGCCGAGGCCGATCAGCGCGCCCGTCCCCAGGTACTTGTCGACGGCGATCGAGAGGATGCCGAAGATGACGGTGACGACGCCTCCGAGAAGCACGCCCAGGGTGGCGAGACCCGCCTTGCCCCGTGCGTTTTGGTACTCCGTACGCTCGCGGATATGGTCGTCGCTGAAGGCGATCTTCGTCTTCGAGGACGTGTTCGGCTCGGGGATGAACTCGCTCTTGGCCGGAACGATGGCGTACTTCCCGCAGACGCCGCAGCGCGCCTCCTTCCCGACGAAGTCCTCCGGGGCCTCCATCTTGTTGCTGCACTTGCACTTGAAATGGATGGCCATCCTCAACCCTCCAGGCGCGCCAAGATCGTGATCCGGAGTGATCTTCGGCCCTTTGGGTTGGAAAGTTTAGGCGCAGGACGATCGCGCGGATAGACTCCGCGCGCATGTCAGGTTCCTCCTCTCGTTGGGGCCTCAACCCGAGCACGCTCTCGCTCCTGGTCGTGATCCTCCTGATCGCCGCGGGGTACGAGCTGTTCAAGCCGTTCATGCCGCGCTACATCGCAAAGGAGGACCTCGAGAGGAACCTCCTCTACGTCGGGCTGTACGGGACGTTCGCAGACCTCCTCGAGGGGATCTACTACCGCCTGGGCGGACGCATCGGCGCCAGGCTCGGCGCGCGGCGATCGCTCGTCCTCTTCTGCTCGATGCCGATCATCGGGGCCGCGATCCTCATCAGTTGGTCGAGCACCCTCGCACCGTTCCTGGCGCTCCCCCTCCTCCAGGCCTGGGACTCCATTTCGGCGCCCTCCACGCTCACGGTGGTCGGGGAGACGCTCCCCCCCGACCGCAGGACGCTCGCGCTGAGCATGCAGTCGATCCTGCGCAGGGTGCCCCGCGTCGTCGCCTATCTCGTCGGCGGGACGATGATGAAGCGACTCGGGGACGAGATGGGCGTCCACGTCGCGGCGGAGATCTTCATGGGCCTCGCCGCGTTGGCGCTCATCGTCCAGCTCCGGTACCTGAGGGTGGAGGCGAAGGACACTGCGCTGACGAGCGCGCCCTTCTTCGCGACGCTCCGGACCTTTCCGCGGGACCTGAAGCTGCTCCTCGCATCGGACATCCTCATTCGCCTGGGCGAGGGGTTCACGCGGGTGCTCGAGGTGCTCTATCTCACATCCGCGATCGCGGTCGCCCAACCGATCGATGCCGGGCAGTACGGACGGCTCCTCGCGCTCAACGCAATCGTATCGCTTGTGCTCTACGTCCCGATCGGCCTCGCGGCCTCGAAGGCGGGGGCGGCGAAGAAGCCGTACATCGGGCTCACCTTCCTCTTCTTCGCCCTCTTCCCGTTCGCGGTGATCGCCGGACCGGGGTTCGGGACGGCCGGGCTGATTGCCGCATTCGTGGTCATGGGCCTCCGCGAGATCGGCGAGCCCGCGCGTAAGGCGATGATCACGGAGCTGGTCTCGCGCGAACGGAAGACCGAGGAGACGGGGCTCTACTGGTCGGCGCGGTCGTTCTCGGTGATGATCGCCCCCGTGCTCGGGGCGCTCGCCTGGCTGTGGCTCGGCCCGAGGGCGCCCTTCGTGATCGCCGGGTGCATCGGCACGTTCGGCGCGGTCTTCTTCTACGCGACGTTCGGCAGGGCGACGACGGCAACACCGGCGGCCTGAGCGCCGCTCATCGCCCTGATCGAAGAAGGCAGCATCGCCGCCCCTCCCCCGATGCGCCCATGCTATGCACGAGCGACATCATGCCTGTCAGGCATCATTCGGCGCGCAAGGGTTGGCACGATGCACGGGACGGGGCCGCTACGCCTCCGCGATGGGGCTACCGCCCTTGGAGGACCTCAAGTAGCCGCTCGAGGTCCGAGTCGAGGGCGCCCAGCGTCCGCGCCTCCTCGACGAGCTTGCGCGCCTTCTCAGGGTCCGCGATTTCGGCGGGATGGAGATAGAGCTTCGCGCGGGTGAGCTTGTGCCGCCAGGAGCCAGGATGGACCGCCTCCGAGCGGTCGAGGTCCTCCTCCGCGCACCGCCTCGCCTCTCGCGCGCCCTCGAGGTCCCCCCTGGCCGCGAGGACGCGGCTTCGCAAGGCGAGGGACCAGGGCGTCGAAAGGCCGCAGGCCTCCAGCCGGGCGAGACAGGCCTCGGCGCCCGGCACGTCCCCCAGCTCCAGGAGCCCCCTCGTCACCGCGTGGAGGGCGGAGTCGCCCATCGGGTCGAGGCGCAAGTACGCGCGCGCCGGCTCGATGGCCGCAAGTCGTGATCGCGGCGTGTCCATCCAGACGAGGCCGTAGAACCCCGCGACCAGCCCCCCGAAGTCGGGGGCGGAGCTCAACCGCTGGAGGACGCGAACCGCCTCGTCCGTCCGCACGCGCGACAGGGGAAGCACGTGGGGCCACGGGTAGCTCGGATCCGCCTTCGCCGCGGCGCGCAGGACCTTCTCGATCGCCTCCTCCGTCCCGATTTCCGCGAGGGCCTCCAGGTCGTACTGCCCGGGCTGGTCCGGATCGAGCGGCAGCTCGGCCACCGCCTCTTTCATCCGCAGGTTTCCCGCGAGCCAGACCGCGAAGGTCCGCGCCTCATCGCTCCCCGAGTGGAGTTCCTCCAGGATCGCCTCCCTCCCCTCGGCGATCCCTCTCCGAGAGAGCGAGGCAGCGGCGGCGAGCCGTATGCGCGGCAGTTCCGCTGCGAAGGCGGCTCGGAGGGACGCCTCGTCGTCCTCTTTCGGAGGGACTGGAGTGAGCAGCTCGAGCACGGCGAGCGAGGCCCCCCTGAGCGCCCCCGCGGGGCCTGCCCACCGGGCGCGCAGGGCCGCCTCCAGGTCTGCGGTGTTCGATGACGTCCCATCCAAGCGCGATCCCGGCCAGATGCGCGAGCAGTCGTCCGGGCGGAACCCCATGCGGAGGATCGCGTCGAGGCCCTCGATCGCGAGCGGCTCGGGGACGTCCCCGAGGAACCGCGCGACAAAGGGCTGCGCAGTGCCGAGCCCGCGCCCCAGGAGCGCCGTGGCCCGCCGCATCTCCAGATCCGGAGCGGCGTCCAGCACGAGATCGGCGTAATCCCACGGACTTGGCGATGAGCTGTCGCCGGGCGGGGGAAACACACCCGACCGGAGACTCTCCTCGACCTCGATGATGGCCTCCCTCCGACGCAAGTCGGCCGCGAGGCCGAGAAGCGGATCCGGCCGATCCTCCTCCGGCCCGATCGCGTCGGCGATCCGGTCCAGCCAGACATGGAGGCGCGCGACGTCCGGGGCCGTGAGCAGGAGGCCCTGCCGCAGAGCCTCCGCCCCCCACTCCAGGTGGCCGGCGCGCGCGCACGCATCGGCGAGCGCAAGCCAGACGGCCCCATCCTGGGCGCCGGCTCCGTAGCAGACATCCTCCAAGAGCGACACCTCGGCGAGGACGTCCTCATCCCCGGGCAGGTCGCCCGGGGCGGGTGCGTCGCCCTCGACCAGCCGGGTGGAGGAGAACTTCGGGGGCCGTCGGCCGTAGTCCGGAATCCACGGCGGCTGCGGCATCGCGGTGGAGCGGAGCAGGGTTGCCCCGTCAGCGAGGTAGAGCGCCGTCGAGGAGTACGTCCTTTCCCCCCAGGAGGCGCCGAGGATGCGACCCGAGGACTTATCGAGGCATAGCAACCCCTCGGCGCCTCCGAGCCAGAGCGCCTGATCCGAGACGAGGCACGTGTCAAACCAGTCCAGGCGGCCGGCCTGCGTCTTCCATGCGACCTCGCCGGTGGCCAGTGAGAGGGCCTCGACGCCCCCGCCCATGCGCGACTGGAGGTAGGCGCGGTCCTCATCGACGACGACCTCTTGACTCGAGATCGAGCTCGGCTGCCTCTCCCAGAGCACGGAGTCGTCGTCGAGGGAAAGGGCCACCAGCGCGAGGCCGGATGGGCGGAAGAGGAGGCGGCGGCCGGCGCCCACGAGCAGCACGGGCCCGCTCGGCGCGCCGGGCCACTTCTTCTTCCACACGAGCGTCCCGTCCGCGAGGCGGAGCCGACAGAGGTCGCCCGAGGGGAAACCGAGGTAGACGGCGTCCCCATCGACCCAGACGGCCGCGCCGCCGTGGCCGACATCGGAGAGGGTCCAGCGCCAGGCGCGGGTGTCGAGATCGAAAACGGCGAGACCGTCGCGGACGAACGTCACGACGCCTGCCGCCGGCCAGAGCCTCCCCGGTGTCATGTAGTAGGGGAACTCCCGCGACCACACCTCGCGCCCGCTCGCGTCGTCGAGCACGCGCAGGGTGCATCCTCCGATCCACCCCGTACCGCCCCGCTTGGGCTGCTGAACCTGGCAGCTCCGCGCGAAGAGACACAGGAGTTCCGAACCGCGAATCGCGAGCGCCGGCGTGGAGGACCAGCCGAGGAGGGACGTATCGCGATCCCACGCGGTGACCGGCCGGGGCGGCGTGTACAGCCAGGAGGGCTCCGGACGCAGCGGGTCCTTCGTCTTGATCAGGTCCCCCTCGGAGTTGGTGTAGTACCAGGACCCGCCGAGCCTCACGGGAGAGGTCGCGAAGGCGAGGTGCGGCGGCGGCGCGGTCGCCTCCCTCGTCCAGCACCCTGCGCGATCGTGCGAGGCGCCCTTCAGGCGCTCGATGGCCGGCTCGCACTCCTCGCACGAACGGTCCAGGAACCGCGCCTTCCGCCACTCCGCGAGGGCGGACGCTGGGTCGTCCTTCTCGAGGGCCCGCGCCAGTCGTCGGTGCCGTTCCGCGTCCTCGGGCCTCAGCGAGTGCGCCTCCGCGGCGAAGGCGGGGGTGAGGATCGATGCCTCCCCGCGGGCCTCGAGCAGCAGGCCGAGCACGCGACGGCGGTCGTCCTCGTCCTCGATCTCCCGCCACGCCTCCTCGGCGCGATCGAGGGCCCCGAGGCGGATCCACGCCCGAGCGGCGACCTCGCGCGGAGTGGCCCCGCTCGCGGGTCCCTCGACCAGGAGGCGAGGCGATCCGTACGCGAGTGCGAACTCCCGAAGGAGGCTGGTCGCCTGATCGTGCTTGCTGCCCTGGATGCAGCGTGGCAGGACCGCGCCCGCCTCCTCGAGGCGTCCGAGGCGATAGAGGCTCTCCGCGTGGTGCATCGGCGGAGGGGCGTCGGTCCCTTCGACCCTGGAGAAGACCTCCGCGGCCTCCGCGTACCGGCGCAGACGGAAGAGGGCCTCGCCCCAGCCCTCGAGCAGGTCGCGATCCGCGTCGCCGTCGCCGATCCGCGCGAAGAGCTCGCACGCGGCCAGGTCCTCGGCCCGCCGGACGAACGCTGCGGCGCGCGCCCGCAGGATCGCGGGGCTGTCTTCGGGGCGGACCGCCTTGAGCCGCTTCTCTACGTCCTCCGGGTCGAGCTTGGGGTCCATCGCCAGGCGCGCCAGCGATTGCGCGTCTTCCACGTCCCACCACCCGGCCACCAGGGCCTCGCGGGATGCGAAGGAGTCGATGCGGGCGATCTGATCGAGCACCCGCGCCCTGTCCTCGGGCCGCGAGGACTCGAGGCGCCCCAGGAGTTCCAGGATGGGTGGAGGGCAATCGCTCCGCACGCCCCATCGGACGTACGGGTAAGTCTCGTTCACGCGCCGTTGGAGCTCCGCGTTGCCGCTCCTCGCGGCCTCTCTCAGCGCCCCCCGGGCGGGGCGGCCGATGGCGAGCAGCTCACGCGCGGCGGCGTCGCGGCGCGCCTCGTCCTCGGAGCCGAACAGGCGCACGAGGATCTCGATACGCTCCTGGCCCTCGTCCTGGGCTGCCAGCGGCGCGGCGGACAACAGGAGCGCGCTCAGGACCATGAGGCGGCCGGGGAGTCGATCCATGCCCCCTCCTCCGAATGCTACGCGACGGCGCGTCGGCCCGATTCTACCACCGCAGCGGGGCCTGCCACGCCTCCTTGAGCGCGGAGAGGGGCTCGTCGAGGATCGGGCGGCCCTGGATGCCGCGGAGCCGGATCACGGGGTCCGCGATGGTGCGGCCGATGCGCCCCACCGTCGTCCCGGCCATGCCGCTCTCGAAGGCCCGCACGTCGCGAGGGGAGACCTCGAGGAGGAAGCGGGTGCACGTCTCGGAGAACAGCACGCGGTCGTCGCGGAGCCCCTCCCCCTCCCACGGGACCAGGAAGAGGTCGACCTCGACGCCCACTCCCCCCGCGAAGGCCATCTCGGCGAGCGCGACGCCCAGCCCTCCCTCGGAGAGGTCGTGGCAGGCGCGGACCCAGCCGCTCCGGATCGCCTGCGAGACCGCAACGAGCTGCGAGGGCGCGACGGAGAGGTTCGGCTTCGGAGGCTTCCCCCCCGGCTTCCCCAGGAGGGCGTGGTAGGCGCTGCCGCCCAGTTCGGGGTGGGTCACGCCGACCAGGTAGAGGTGGTTTCCGGGGGCCTTCAGGTCCATCGTGACGCACTTCGTGACGTCGGGGACGATCGCGACCGCGGTCACGAGCAGCGTGCCGGGGATCGCCACCGTGGTCCCCTCCGCGGCAAACTCGTTGTAGAGCGAGTCCTTGCCGGAGACGAACGGCGTCCCGAACGAGCGCGCCACGTCGTAGCACGCCTTCGCCGCGCGGACCAGCCCGCCGAGCTGCTCGGGCTTCGTCGGGTTCGCCCACGAGAAGTTGTCGAGGATCGTGGTCTGGGTGGGATCGCCCCCGACCGCCACCACGTTCCGCACCGCCTCGTCGATCGCCGCGGAGGCCATCGCGTACGGGTCGAGGTCCCCGTACCGCGGGTTGATCCCGCAACCGACCGCGATTCCCCGGGTCGACCCGCGCACGGGGCGCAGGACGCAGGCATCCCCGGGCCCGTCGTTCGCCGCGCCGACCAGCGGCTTCGCGACGCTCATCCCCTGGACCTCGTGATCGTACTGGCGGATGATCCACTCCTTGCTCGCCGTATTCCACTGCGAGAGGAGCTTCTTCACCGCCTCGCCGGCCGTGAGCGGCGGCTCGAAGGGCACGTCCTCGATCGCCGGCGGCTGCCAGCTCGCCTCGCGGATGACGCGCGGAAGGCCGTTGTGCAGGAACCCCATCTCGAGGTCCGCGACCTGGTTCTTCTGCCAGTAGAGCCTCAGGCGCTTGTCGCCCGTGAAGGTCCCGATCACCGTCGCGTCGACCCCCTCGCGCTGGAAGATCTCCAAGAGCGCCCGCTCCTTGTCCGGCGGGACCGAGAGGACCATCCGCTCCTGCGCCTCGCTGATCCAGACCTCCGAGTAGGTGAGCCCCTCGTACTTGAGCGGGACGCGGTCGAGGTGGACCTCGGCGCCGATGGACTCCCCCATCTCTCCCACGGCGCTCGAAAGCCCCCCCGCGCCGCAGTCCGTGATGGACGTATAGAGCTCCGCGTCGCGCGCGCCGAGGACGGCGTCGAGGACGCGCTTCTCGACGATCGCGTTGCCGATCTGCACCGCGCCGCCCGAGACGCGCTCGGACTGCTCCGTGAGCGGGACGCTCGAAAACGTCGCGCCGTGGATCCCGTCGCGACCGGTCCGTCCGCCGACGAGGACGATGAGGTCGCCGGTCCGCGCGGCCTTCTCCACCTTGTCGCGGGGCATGATCCCGACGGTCCCGCAGAAGACGAGCGGGTTGCCGACGTACCGCTCATCGAAGAGCACCGCCCCGTTCGAGGTCGGAATCCCCATCCGGTTGCCGTAGTCGCGCACGCCCGCGACGACGCCCTTGAGGACGCGCTTCGGGTGGAGGGCGCCCCGCGGCACCTTCCCCTCCGCGAGGTCGGGCGGGCCGACGCAAAAGACGTCTGTGTTCAGGATCGGCTTCGCGCCAAGGCCGCAGCCGATGCAGTCGCGGATCACGCCTCCGACGCCGGTCCCTGCGCCGCCGTACGGCTCGATCGCGCTCGGGTGGTTGTGCGTCTCGACCTTGACGCAGATCGCCCACTTCTCGTCGAAGGCGACCACGCCGGCGTTGTCGCGGAAGACCGAGAGGCACCACGGTTTGTCCAGCTCCTGCGTGGCACGAAAGACGGTCTGCTTGAGGAGGTTGTCGAACCGCTCGGGCTTCCCGTTCCCCTCGCGGTAGTTCACGATCCCGGTGAGCGTCTTGTGCTTGCAGTGCTCGCTCCAGGTCTGCGCGAGCGACTCCAGCTCCGCGTCCTTCGGGTCGCGGCCGGCCTTCTCGAAGTGGTCGCGGATCACGCGCATCTCGGCGAGCGTGAGCGAGAGACCCATCGCGCGGCTGATGTCCTCGAGCGTCTCGTCGGACTTGCCGCGGAGCGGGATGGTGACGAGGCGGAAGACGTATGGGCTCCCCGACGGGATGCGATCGGGCCCCGCGCCGCCGAGGTAGACCTCGTCGACGACCTCGTTTGCGAGGGCCTTGCGGACAAGGCGGTCGCGATCCACGTCGCTCACCTCGCCGACGAGGTCGTAGCGCCAGCCGGTGCGACAGGCCTTCACGGGCAGTTCGAGGTCGCGGGCCCCCTTGAGGAGGCTCCCCTCGACGGGGTCCATCACGCCGGGACGGCGGAAGATGGTCACGGAGCCCGCCCCGCCTCCGCGGTCGGCGCCCGGCGCGATGGCGACGGCGCGGAACTCCTGGACGACCGGGTCGTACAGGAGGCGGGTCGCGAGGGTCGCCACGCGGTCCGCGGGCAAGTCGGTCTCGAGGAGGTAGAGCTGTGCGACGCGGACCTCGCGGAGGCCCGAGACGCCGAGGTCGCGCGCGTCGGCGAGGACGCGCACGGCGTGGGGGTCCGGCAGGCCCGGACGCGGATTGATCTCGATCTGCCACAGCATGGGGGCGGCGAGTCTACCCCCGCACGGTCGCGCAGGCAAGCGCGTTCGCGGCCGGGATCTTGTCCTTGCTCACTCACACCGGGCGGTGCTAGACTCGCCGCGTTTCGCCCGCCAGAGGAAAGCATGGTCGGTTCCAGCGTCGGTGGATATCGCATCCTGGAGAAGATCCGGGACGGCGGCGCCGGAACCGTGTTCAGGGCGCAGGGGCCGAAGGGCGAGATCGTCGCCATCAAGATGATCTCGGAGGCCTGGAACGAGCTGCGCGACCGCCGCAAGGCGTTCCGGCGCGAGGCGGACACGACGCAGAAGCTCGTCCACCCCTCCGTGATCCGCGTTTTCGGGTACTCCGAGGGCCCGCCGAGGCCCTACATCGTTCTCGAGTACTTCCCGAGCGACAACCTGAAGTTCACCCTCTGGCACAAGCAGCAGGTGCTCGAGGGGAGGCGAATGCCCGTCCTCAAGCAGTGCGCGGAGGCCCTCTACTACGTCCATACGCAGGGGGTGGTGCACCGGGATGTGAAGCCCGAGAACTTCCTCGTGAACACGGAAGGAAGCGTCCGGCTGATCGACTTCTCCATCGCGCAGACGAAGTGGGACCGCTTCCTCTTCTCCTTCGGGAAGAAGGTCGACGGGACGCCGCTCTACATGGCGCCGGAGCAGATTCGGAACGAGTCGCAGGACCAGCGCACGGACATGTACTCGTTCGGCGTGATGGTCTTCGAGCTGATGACGCGCCGCCCCCCGTTCATCGGGGCGTCGGTCGACTCCATCCTCGAAAAGCACCTGAGGGCGGCCCCGCCCTCGATGAGGTCGATCGTCGCGGACCTCTCGCCTGAGCTGGACGAGCTGGTGACGAAGCTCCTGTCGAAGAAGGCGGTGGACCGTCCGGCGGACATGAGCTTCGTGATTGCCGTCCTCAACCGCCTGACGAAGAAGGAGGAGGAGGTGCGGCTGCGTGAAGGGAAGGGTCCCACACGCGTGATCGCCTCCGTGGGGCAGGCCGGGGGGACGACCCAAGTCCCTGGAACGCGGCCGGTCGGATCGCGGCCGACGCCCTCGAGTGTCCCCGCGGTCCCGGGCGGTGCGACGCCGTCTCCGGTCCCGGCGGCCGGGGGAACGGCGAAACCTCCAAGCTCCTCGGGCCTCGTCCCCGCGAAGCAAGTGGGAGCCCCCGAGCCGTCTGCCGCTGCAGCGGCAGACGCCCCGGCGACGGCCGCAACGGCTGGCGGTCCGACCGCCGTGGCGGCAGGCGGGCCGACGAGGACGCAGACGAAGGTGCGGGTGCCGACGGCGCAGCCCGTGACGAGGACACAGACCAGGGCGGGCGCTCCGTCCACGCAACCTCCGCCGGGTGCGCAAACGAAGTCGGATGCGGCGCCCCCGCAGCCTGCGCCGGTTGTGCAAACGAAGCCGGACGCGCCGCCCCCGCAATCCGTGACGAAAACCCAGGTCGGGGCAGGTGTTCCTTCCGCGCAACCGGTGAGGAAGACGCAGACCAGACCGGGCGTCCCGCCCGCACCGCCGGTGACCAGGACGATTACGAAACCGAAGCCCGCTGGAGCCGCTGCAACGGCGCCGGTCGCCTCTCCTGCGCCGTCCGCTCCGACGGTGCCGCCCGCACCCCCGGCAGCGGCGAGCGCCGCGACGGCCGCCCCGACTACGCCCCAGGCGACAACGCCCGAGCCTCCCCCGCCCCCCGTGTCCGCGGCGGCGCCGCCGGCGACCGAAGCCGCAGCGCCGCCCGCGACCTCCCCCGCCGCGGGGCCCCCGACGGCCCCCGTCGCGAAGGAGGCCGCGGAGGCGGCTCCGAAACCATCTACGGAGGACGGGAAGGAGCAGGTCGAGCCCGCCCCCGAACCGCCGAAGGGGAACGAATGAACGAGCTGGACTTCGAGCGCCCGATCATCGAGCTGGAGAACGAGATCACCAAGCTCGAGGAGCTCTCGGGGAAGAGCGACATGAACCTCAGTGGGCATATCCGCGAGCTTCGGGAGAATGCGGACCGCCTGCGGAGGGAGATCTTCGCGAACCTGACGCCGTGGCAGCGGGTAATGGTGGCGCGGCACCCGGATCGGCCGCTGACGACGCACTACCTCGACCTGATGTGCGACGACTTCTACGAACTGCACGGCGACCGCTTCTTCGGGGATGATCGGGCGGTGGTGACGGGACTCGCGCGGCTCGGGGGAAGGAAGCTCCTGGTCGTCGGCCACCGTCGCGGACGGACGACGAAGGAGCGCCTGGAGTGCAACTTCGGCTGCCCCCACCCCGAGGGGTATCGGAAGGCCCTCAGGAAGATGAAGCTCGCGGAGAAGTACCACCTTCCGATCGTGACGTTGATCAATACGCCGGGTGCCTACCCCGGGATCGGGGCGGAGGAGCGCGGCCAGGCGACGGCGATCGCGGAGAACCTGTTCGAGATGTCGAAGCTCCGGACGATCGTGATCTGCATCGTGATCGGGGAGGGGGGGAGCGGGGGGGCGTTGGGGATCGGCGTGGGGGACCGGATGTTGATCCTGGAGAACGCCTACTTCTCGGTAATCAGCCCGGAGGGCTGCGCAGCGATCCTGTGGAAGGAGAGGAACAAGGCGGCCGCGGCGGCGACGGTCCTGAAACTCGCGCCGAAGGATCTGTACGAACTGGGGATCGTGGACGAGATCATCCCCGAGCCGATGGGAGGGGCGCACCGGAACCACAAGGAGATGGCGCAGATCCTGAAGAGGACAATCCTCCGGCACCTGGACGAGCTGACGGGGGTCCCGGTCGAGGAGCTGCTGGAGCGGCGCTACGCGAAGTACCGGGCGATCGGGCGGCATGTCGAGGAGCAGGAGATCGTCCTCGACGCGGCGGCCGCCGCCGCGACACCGGCGGACGAGGGGGCGGAGGAGGCGGCGGCGAAGGAGGTCCTCGAGGAGGCGCCGCAGGTCCCGCCTGCCCCGGAAGGCAAGCCGTAGCCGCTACGGCAATCGGGAGGCTCCTGCGGGGCCCCGGCCGACTCGCCCGACACGCCGGGCAATTCCCACCTTCTACTTCGGGTCGGTCGTGTAGAGAACGGCCGTGTCCCACTCCGGCGATCCGAAACTGGCCGCCGAGACGGAGCCGCTGAAGTAGAGGACGTTGATGTCGTCCTGACCCGCGGGGTCGTGGTTCGTCGGACGGTCGCACGCGATCGGCCACTGCGGCTGCGTGAGGTCATCCGCGACTTGCCCGCGCGGCTCGAGATAATCGAGCGCGGTCGGAGTGGGCATCCTGCGCAGGACCTTGCAGACGAACAGCCCGTCGGATCCGCGCAAGAGGGCTCTTGCGGGCGATGGGACATTTCGCAGCGTGTTCCAGAACCTCGCGCCCGCCGCCGGCGGGTACTCGCGGTCAGAGCCGTACTTCGAGACGTACATGACCACGTATGTCCCCAACTGCCTGAGGTTGCCTGTGCAGTCCCGCTTTTTGGCGCTCTTGCGCGACCTGGAGAGGGCGGGGACCAGGAGGGCGACAAGCACGCTGATCACGGCGATGATCACCAACAGCTCCAGGAGGGTGAATCCTCGATTCCGCTTCTCCATTCCATGCACTCCCAAGCATGCGTAGTGCCCCACCCGCAATCCCACATCCGCAATCGGAAGAAGGGCCCCGGCGGGGCGGGTCCGCCGGGGCCGGGGGTCAGGACCTACTGGGTGTAGTTGATCGCCATCGTCCACTCCGGAGAGCCGCTGATCGCGGCGCTCACGGAGCCGCTGAAGACGAGGACGTTGATGTCGTCCTGGCCGGTCAGGTCGTGGTTGTTCGTCCGGTCGCAGACGATCGGCCACATCGGCTGCGTAAACCCGTCGCTCACCCGGCCGCCCGGGATCCCCGGGCCCGGCTGGCGGTAGTCGACATTCGTCGGCGAGGCCGCATTCCCCGTCACCTTGCAGACGAAGAGGCCGTTCGCCCCGTTCGCCACGCTCCGCGCGGGCGTCGGCGTGTTCCGGAGCGTGTTCAGGAACGACTGGCCCGGCGCCGGCGGGTAGCTCCGCCCGCCGCCGAACTTGTCCGCGTAGAGGGCGATGTAGGTCCCCAACTGCCTGAGGTTGCTCGTGCAGTCCCTCTTCATCGCCTGCAGCCTCGCCCGCTGGAGAGCGGGGAGGAGCAGGGCCGCCAGGATGCCGATGATCGCGATGACCACCAGCAGCTCAATGAGCGTGAATCCCCTGCGGTGTCTCATGGTTTCCCTCCGGGTCTCGGGACGGAGTGTCCCCGCCCCGCGCCCGCATGGGCGCGCATCGGGAGGGACACCCGGATGGAGGGGAGCAGACGGAGTCCGGGCCAGGAAGGCCGTTCCGTCACTCGTGCGGCGTGAACCCCTGCCTCATTCGCGCGGCGCCTCGATCCGAGGCAAGCCGGCGCAATGATGGAATGATAAAGGCGTATGAGACGTCAGCCAGCCAGGCGCGACGCACCCACGCTCATGAGGCCCCTGGTCCGTCCGCGACGATCGACGTCGTGGTCCCTGCCTTCTTCCGCGCCCCCGAACGGGTCGCACCACCTCCTTTCGCAACCTGGGTCGCGTCAGACTTCTTGCCACAAGTAGTTTCGCGGCTAGTATACCCCGCCGCGGCCCGGAATGGGAAACGGCCCCGGGGGAATCCCCCGGGGCCGTCGATCGTCGAACAGCGACTAGGGGACGGTGTCGTAGTTGACCGCCATGGTCCACTCGGGGGAGCCCGGGTTGGTCGAGCTCACCGAGCCGGCGAAGAACAGGACGTTCATGTCGTCCTGGCCGTTCACGTCGTGGTTGTTCGTGCGGTCGCGTCCGATCGGCCACTGAGGCTGGGTCCGACCGTCGCTGATGGGGGATCCGCCGCCCATCGCCGCGCCAGGTCCAAGGTAGTCAACAGCCGTCGGCGACGCCGCCGTGCCGTACACCTTGCAGACGAACAGGCCATCGCTGCCGCGGGCGATCGCCACGGCCGCGCTCGGCGTGTTCCGCAGCGTGTTGAAGAACCCCACGCCCGTGGCCGGGGGATAGCTGCGATCCTGTCCGAACTTGGACACGTACATGACAACGTAGGTGCCGATCTGCCGCAGGTTGTTCGTGCAGTCGCGCTTCTTCGCCGACTTCCTCGCGGCTGCGAGGGCAGGCAGAAGGAGCGCTGCCAGCACGCCGATGATCGCGATGACCACCAGCAGCTCGATCAGCGTGAATCCCTTCCTGTTTTTCTTCATCTCACTCTTTCCTATCAACTGAACTGGTCCGCCCTGCGGCGGACATCCGGCGCGCGCACCGTGCGCGCGGCCCTGACCCGGTTCCATACGCGTCAGGCCGCATCCCAAGGTCGCCCCGGCCACCCACGCGGCCTACCAGGCGATCCCCTCGAACCCCGCGGGTTTCCTGTGGAAAGGCACCCAGCGGTCCCGATCTGCGCTCTACCAGCTCCGCACCACTCCACGAGGCCCTCAGCCCTTCCCTCGGGCCTCACGGAGACATATGTATTTATGATGATGTCGTTGCTTCGTCCGGCCGTCCCAACTTGACGCGCCAGTGGACATCGGAGCCAGGGTTCCTCACGCAGCCATCGGTCGTCCGATCGGTCACGACCTTCCCTCGCCGTCAGGCCCGCAACCACCTCCTTCTTGCGTGACGCCAGGGAATGCGCTTCTGTGAGTAGGATTCTACGCCGCCGGCCCCGGTCCTGCGCAATAGAAATCTTTCGGAAAAATCCGGACCGATCCCTAACCCATGAGGAGCGCCAGGAGCGCCTTCTGCGCGTGCAGCCGGTTCTCCGCCTCGTCCCACACGACCGAGTGCGGTCCGTCCATCACCTCCGAGGAGATCTCCTCCCCGCGGTGCGCCGGAAGACAGTGCATGACAATGACCTGTGGCGAAGCCACCAGCAGCAGGTCCTGATTGACCTGGTACCCCTTGAAGGCCTTCACGCGCAGGTCGTGCTCCTTCTCCTGCCCCATGCTCGCCCAGGTGTCCGTGTAGATCACGTCCGCGTGCCGACAGGCCTCCACGGGGTCGTTCACCACCCGCACGCTCCCCCCGGCCTCTTTCGCGATCTCCTCCGCTCGCGCAACGACCTTCGCCAGCGGCTCGTACCCCTTCGGCGCTCCGACCGAGACGTGCGCCCCGACCTTCGCGCAGCCGAGGAGGATCGAGTGCGTCACGTTATTCCCGTCCCCAACGTACGTGACGCGGAGACCGTCGAGCTTCCCGAGGTGCTCCTGCATCGTGAGGAGGTCGGCGAGGATCTGGCACGGGTGCGTCAGGTCCGAGAGGCCGTTGATCACGGGGCAGGCGCTGTGCCTCGCCAGCTCCTCCACGTCGCCGTGCCCGAACACGCGCGCCATGATCCCGTCGACGTAGCGCGACAGGACCCTGGCCGTGTCCGCGATCGTCTCCCCCCGCGAGAGCTGGATGTCATTCCCCGAGAGGTAGATCGCGCTCCCGCCCAGGTGCCGCATGGCCACCTCGAACGAGACGCGCGTCCGCGTGGAGGGCTTCTGGAAGATCATCGCGAGCACCTTCCCCGCGAGCAGCGGCTCCCCCTTCCCCGCCTTGTGCGCGGCCTTCATCCGCACGGCCTCCGAGAGGACGAGGCCGACCTCGGAGGGCGACAGGTCGTCCATGGAGAGGAGATGGCGCGTCGTGAGTTTTCCGGGCATGGTGGTCTCCTACTGGAACAGCTCCTTGACGGTGAACTTCTCGCTCCGCTCGGGCGCAATCCACGTCCCCGCGCGGCGATCGAGCGCGGCGTCGAGGCTCTCCGCGTTCGTGACGAGCACGTGCTCGCCGCCGGCCTCCAGGAATCGGACGGCCGCCTCGATCTTCGGCCCCATGCTCCCGCGCGGGAACTCGCCCGCCTCGAGGAGGGCCTTCGCGACGCCGGTCGTCAGCGCGGGGATCGCCTTCTGATTCCTCTTGCCGAAGTGGCGGTACACGGCGGGGACCTCGGTCAGGATCAGGAGGACGTCGGCGCGCGCCTCCCGCGCGAGGCACGCAGAGGCGAGGTCCTTGTCGATCACCGCCTCCACCCCCTCCAGCCGCCCGTCGCGGCGGCAGACGGGGATCCCGCCCCCGCCCACGGCGATCACGACGTGCCCCGCGAGGGCCAGGTCGCGCACGAGGCCGGCCTGCAGTACGCGGAGCGGCTTCGGCGAAGGAACCACGCGCCTCCAGCCGCGGCCGCTGTCCTCGCGCATGACCCAGCGGTCGCGCGCCACGATCTCGTTCGCCTGCCTCTCGGTGAAGAAGGGGCCGACCGGCTTCGTCGGGTCCTGGAACGCGGGGTCCTTCGGATCGACCTCGACGTGCGTGACGAGCGTGCAGACGTTCCGGCGGAGCCCCTCCTCGCGGAGGCGGTTGAAGAGCGCCTGCTGGAGGATATGCCCGAGGCTCCCCTGCGTGTCGGCGACGCAGTGGTCGAGGGGCATGGGCGGGATCCGGTCCGCGGCGGCCTCGTTCTGGAGGAGGAGGTTGCCGACCTGCGGGCCGTTGCCGTGCGTCAGGATGAGGGCGAACGTCCGGCGCAAGAGGGGGGCGAGGTGGCGGCACGTCTCCTCGGCGTTCCGCTCCTGCTCCGTGTGCGTGCCCTTCTGGCCCGGGAGGAGGAGGGCGTTCCCGCCCAGCGCGACGACGACAAGGGGGGCCTTCTTGCGAGGCATAGGCGGGGCATTGTCGTGATCCAGGGCGCGGCGATCAATGAAGACCCGTCAACGCTCCCGGCGCGCGATGAGGCGCAAGCCCCGCCAGGACTCCACCAGCTCCGGCGCCGCATCGAACCGCGACGCGGAGCGGCAGCCGGACTCGGGGCCGGTCCAGGAGCCCCCCTTCGTCACCCGCCATCGCCGGTTCCCGGAATCGGTGGCCGTGTCCTCGCGGGCGTTGCCGCCCAGGTCCCTCACCCCGAACACGCTTTCGTCGAGCGGAAAGAGCCCCGATGGCTCGGGCATGAGGAGCTCGATCTCACGGACCCTGGAGTCCTGCATCCGGCAGAACGCGACATCGAACGAGTCGCCCCAGGGGAAGAACCGCCCGTCCGGCCCGCGCGCCGCCCTCTCCCACTCGTCCTCCGTCGGCAGGCCGATGGCCCACCCCTGCCCTCCGAGCCGGCCCGTCAGCCACTTGCAGTAGTCCTCGCTGTCCTGGCCCGAGATGGAAAACACCGGGATATCGTCCGTCCACCATTCGAATCCGGGCTTGGGGCGGAACCCGCGGTCGCCATCGCGCGCCCAGTAGACGTTCGCCTCCGTGGCGGTCATCGACTCGCGGGGGAGCCTGGCAAAGGCCTTGTCCGGCGCGTGCCAGACGGCGTCGTCGAGGTAGACCCTCCACATCCCGGAGCTGACCTCGAACTTCGCCATGAAGACGCCCTCGGTCCCCTCGCCGGGGACGCGCGTCCAGGCGGCAGGCCGCGGGGGCGAGGCCATCGCGTCCCGGTCGCCGCTGGCGCGATACGGCCCGGCGGCGAGGAAGACCCAGTACGGCGGCGCGGTCGCTCCGGGCGGCAGAGGCGGGGCGTCGTCCTCCTGGACCAGATCGCACGCCTCGTCCCAATCCCGATCACGCGCGACCTCGAACGGATAGCGCGTGTCGCAGATGCCCTGACCGGAGGGGATGTGCAGGAGGTACGACCCCCGCGGGAGCGTGCGCTGGAAGGGCGCCCGCGCGGCCGCATCCGCCACGAGGGAAACCTGGTTGCCCACGCTCGAATCGAGCGGAAACGCCGTCCCGCGCTGCGCGGCGAGCACACGCTCCGACGCGGACCCGTTTCCGATCTCTGCGAGGCGGACCGGCTTCCACGCCTCGACCTTCGGCTCCGAGAGGGCCCGCTTGCGATCCGGACTGAACGGGACCGGCGCGAGCACTGGCGGCTCCTTGGCCTGGACGTAGCGATGGAGGAAGGCGACGAACGTCTTCCCCGCGCACGGCGGCGGCATCCGGAACGCGATCCGGACCTCCCTCTCCCCGAGGACGCGTGCCTCAAACTCGGGCCCGCCGTAGTCCACGACGAGCTTCTCGTACCGCGCCTGCTCCGCGCGGTCGCGGGCGATCTCGGCGCGCTCGTACTCCTCCCAGTACAGCTCCGCGAGGGCGCGACGAGCGTCGGCGTCGTCGGCGACCTGAGTGAGGGCCTCGTGAAACGGTCGCACAGCCTCGCTCCACGCCTCCCCCCGCCGGCGACGGGCCTCCTTGAACTCCCCCTCCCGACTCCACCGGGCGCTTCGAAGGCGGTCGACGATCTCATCGTTCGCCTCGGCGGGGATCTCGCCGGCGACCGCCTCGTCCCGTTCGAGATCGGCCAGCCTGGCCTTCGCCGAGGCGTAGGCGGCGGCCGCGCGACGCCCGGCCGCGACGTGGATCCGGGCAGCGAGGCGCCTCACGTCGGGGTCGTCCGGCGCAAGGAGGCGCGCATCGACCGACCGACTCAGCGCACCGGCGAGGTCCCCCGAGGCGAGGAGCGCCTCGGAATCCGACATCGCCCTCCCGTACCGGACGCGTTCGCTGAGGGTGATCCCCCCCCAGGCGGAGACGCCGATCAGGATCACGAGAGAGAGGGCAGCCACGGGGATCGCGAAGGCCTTGTTGCGCCGGGCCCTCCTCCACACGCGGCCCAGCGGTCCGATGGGACGCGCCGAGATCGGCTCGCCCTCCAGCCATCGCCCCAGCTCCTCCGCGAGCTCGGCGGCGCTCTGGTAGCGGTCTTTCGGGTCCTTCTGGAGGCACTTGAGCGTGAGCGTGTCAAGGTCGGCGTCGACGGCGGCGTCGTGGCGGCTCGGCGGGACGGGATCCTGGCGGTTCACGGCCTCGAGCAGCTCCGCGAGCGTGGGGGCCTTGAACGGCGGCTCGCCGACGAGCGCGTGGTAGAGCGCCGCGCCGAGGCTGTAGAGGTCCGAACGCGCGTCGACGTCCTTCGCCCCCCGGGTCTGTTCGGGGGACATGTAGGCGGGGGTGCCGAAGATCTCGCCGCTCCGCGTGAGCGACTGCACGCTCTTGCGGGCGATCGAGCCCTCCGCGTGCGAGGCCAGGTCGCGCTCCGCGAGCTTCGCGAGGCCGAAGTCGAGGAGGAGCGCGTGGACCTGCGAGCCCGGCATGGGCGTACCGGAGGGAAGCGTCGGAGCGCCGGCCCCGGGGACCGACGCGGGGTCGCGCCTCAAGAAGACGTTTTGCGGCTTGATGTCCCTGTGGAGGACGCCGCGCTGGTGGGCGTAGAGGAGCCCCTGCGCGACCTGGCGGATCGCCTCCACGGCGTCGCGTTGGGCGAGGCACCCGTCGGCGATCGCGTGCGCGAGGTCCTGCCCGTCGAGGAGCTCCATGGTGTAGTACGGCGAGCCGTCGGGGAGGGTCCCGACGTCGTGGACGCGGACGATGTTGGGGTGCTCGAGCGCAGCGGCAGCGCGGGCCTCGCGCTCGAAGCGCTGGATCAGCTCGCGGTCGAGGGCGCCGGTGAGCTTGAGAACCTTGAGGGCGACGTCGCGGCCGAGGGAGGTGTCGTGCGCGCGGTAGACGACGCCCATCCCCCCGCGCCCCAGCTCATCGAGGAGGCGGTGTCGCTCTCCGGGCTCCTTTGGAGTGACCGCGAGCAGCTCGCTTGCCACGGCCCGGGCCGCGTCGGTGGGCAAATCGCCTGCGGGGCTGGGGGTCTGCTCGTCCATCGCGCCCGGCTCCTTCCGACGCGGCGGAGGATAGCGCGCGGCCGCGCTTTGCACAAGGCGCGTGTCATGCGCGCATGAAAGCTCTTGCGCTGCCCTTCCCCGATCGCTACTCTGATCCGGCCTTTCAGACGGAGATCGCCCCGATGCAGGAAAAAATCCACCCGCCCTACAAGGAAATCACGATCACCTGCGGGTGCGGGAACTCGTTCAGCACCGGCTCGACGCGCGACCGGATCGCGGTCGAGGTGTGCTCGGCGTGCCACCCGTTCTACACGGGCAAAGAGAAGTTCATGGACGCCGCGGGCCGCGTGGAGCGCTTCCAGAAGAAGTACTCCTGGAGCGAAGAGGAGCGGAAGAAGATCGAGGCGAAGAAGCCGCCCAAGCCGCCGAAGCCGGTGGCGCCGCCTCCCCCGCCGCCCAAGCCGAAGGTCGAGAAGAAGCCGAGGCCCCCGCAGCCCGTCGCCCCGGGCGCACCCGCGGAGGGAGCTGCCCCGCAGGCCGCCGCCCCGCAGGCGGTCGCACCGCCCGGCCCGCAAGCGGGCGCCCCCGCCCCTGCGCCCACGCCGCCCCCGACGCCGGAGCCGCCGGCGCCGCCCCCGGTGATCGATCAGCCTCCCCAGGTGTAGCGAACGGAGGGTGTCATGGCAGACGGAGCACCGGCCCCGGGTCCCGGCGGGGGGTTCGATCCGCAGAAGCTCAAGGGGCAGCTCGGCACGCCGGGCCTGATCGCCATCGGATCGGCGGCGGGCGTCCTCGTGTCGTGCGTGCTCCCCTGGTGGTCCATCACCACGACGTTCGGGACAAGTTTCGGAATCGGCGGCTCGTTCAACGGGTTCAACATCTGGCACGGAAACGTGTCGTTCCTCGCCGCTGCCGCAGCCGCGGTGGCGGCGATCCTCGTTGCGATGGGCAAGGCCGGTCCCAACGAGAAGAACATGTGCTTCGGGGTCATGGGAGCGGGGGCGATCGTGGCCCTCGTGACGCTGCTCTTCTTCTTCACCGTCGGGGGCGGAAGCACGGGTGCCGTGACGGCGGGCAAGTCCATCGGCTGCTACCTGAACTTCATCGCCGGCGGCGGGCTCGCCTACGGCGGGTTCCTGATGACCAAGGCCAAGGGGCACCTAGGCAAGTAGATCGACTTCGACGGGCCAGGGTCCCCTGCCGGGGCCCTGGCCCGATTCCATTCCGGCACGTTGGAGATCCGCCCGCGAGGGCACGGTGCACCCATGATCGAGAAGCTGAAGGAAATGGTCGCCCGATTCCAGGAGATCGAACGCCTCCTGACGACCGCCGAGGTCTTCCAGAGCCCCCCGCGGATGAAGGCGCTGAGCAAGGAGCGCGCCCAGCTCCTCAAGTTCTCCACGCGCGCCAGGGAGCTGGACGCAGTCCGTGCGGACAAGGACTCAGCCAAGGCCGCGCTTGCGGAGGCGAAGGAGGACCGTGAGATGCGGGCCTACGCGGAGGAGCTGATCGCAGAGGCTAGCGCGCGCGAAACGAAACTCCTCAAGGAGATCGAGGACCTCTTCCTCTCCGAGGACAAGGAGGGGATGAGGAACGCGATCTTCGAGATCCGCCCCGGCGTCGGAGGCGACGAGGCCAAGCTCTGGGCCGGCGACCTCTACCGCATGTACATGCGTTACGCGGAGCGGCACGGCTGGAAGATCGACGTGATGGACCAGGACGAGGCGGACGCCGGCGGGATCTCGCGGGTGACGTTCAAGGTCGAGGGGGAGGACGCCTACAAGCACCTGCGCAACGAGAGCGGCACGCACCGCGTGCAGCGGGTCCCCGCGACGGAGGCGGCGGGGCGCATCCACACCTCCACGGCGACCGTCGCCGTGCTCCCCGAGGCGGAGGAGGTCGACATCCAGATCGCCCCGCAGGACCTCGACGAGAAGTTCGTCCGCTCGCAGGGGCCCGGCGGACAGAACGTCAACAAGGTCAGCTCGGCCGTGATGCTCACCCACAAGCCGACCGGGCTCCAGATCTTCTGCCAGACGGAACGCTCGCAGCACGCGAACCGCGAGCACGCGATGACGATCCTCCGCACGAAGCTCTACGAGGCGGAGGTCGCGAAGCGGAAGAACGAGCGCGACGAGCTGCGTCGCACGCAGATCGGGACGGGCGAGCGGGCGGAGAAGATCCGCAGCTACAACTTCCCCCAGAGCCGGATCACGGACCACCGGGTCGAGTTCAGCGTGCACAACCTGGAGGAGGTGCTCGACGGCGGCCTGGACGAGCTGCTCGGGAAGCTCCTCGAGGTCGAGCGGGAGAAGAAGCTCAAGGCGTTGTCGATGCAGAAAAAGCCCCCGCCGCCGCCCGAGGAAGGGGCCGCCCCGGTTAAGAAGTGAGGCCGCGATGGACCTCTACGTCGTCCGGCACGCGGTAGCGATTGACGGGGCGTCGTTCGCGGGATCGGACGCCGATCGCCCGCTGACGCCCGAGGGGAGGGAGAAGTTCGCCGCGGCCGCGGAGGCCCTCGCGCGCATGGACGTGCGGCCCGGTCGCCTCTGGACGAGCCCGCTCGTCCGCGCGCGGCAGACGGCCGAGATCCTCGCGAAGGCCCTCGACGTCGCGCGCATCGAGGAGAGCGACGTCCTCGCCTGCGGGGCGAGGCCGAAGCGGGTCCTGGAGCTGGCGGCCTCCGCGGGGGACGGCCCGGCGATCGTCGTGGGGCACGAGCCGGACTTCGGCGAGCTCGTCGCCGCGGCGATCGGCGCGGCGACGCCCCTCCCACTTCAGAAGGGCGCGATCGTCGGCCTCACCTTCGACGAGGACGTGAAAGCGGGCCTGGCGCGTCTCACCCTCTGGCTCACCACGGGCGCCGCCCGCCGCCTCCTGGGGCGGAAGAAATGACGATCGCCGAGCTGCTCGCGTGGGGCGTGGAGGCGATCAAGCCGATCGCCCCGGAGAGCGCCGCGCGCGAGGCGACGATCCTCCTGGCGCACGTCCTCGGCGGGCCCGCGTACCAGCTCACCCTCCTGCGGGACAAGCCCGCCGACGGCGACGTCGAGGCGCGGTTTCGCGATCTCGTCGCCCGGCGCAAGCAGCGCTGCCCGGTGCAGTACCTCACGGGCGAGTGCGAGTTCTACTCGCTCAAGTTCAAGGTCGGACCGGGCGTGCTCATCCCTCGCCCCGAGACCGAGCTGCTCGTGGAGGCGGCGATCCACGAGATCTCCACCATCGTCGGTCGCGGGGCCGAGGTGCTGGAAATCGGCACGGGGAGCGGTTGCGTCGCGGTCGGCCTCGCCGCGGAACTCGCGCGGACGGCCCGGTCTGCCCGCATCGTCGCCACCGAAACCAGCGGAAAGGCGCTCGAGTACGCGCGCGCGAACGCGCGGCACCACGGGGTCGAGGACCGCATCGAGTTCGTCCACTCCGACGTCCTCGCGCTCGGCGCACACGGCCGCAGGGGGATCGGCCCGCTCGAACGCCGGGATGGGCCTCCCCTCCTTGCCGACGTGGAGGCCTGGAAGTTCGACGTCCTCGTCTCGAATCCGCCCTACGTCGCCGAGGGCGACCTCGCCTCGCTCGCGCCCGAGGTCCGCGACTGGGAGCCCCGCGAGGCGCTCGTGGGGGGCGCCGACGGACTCGATGTGGTCCGCTCGATCGTCGATGTGGGGAGGCTCGTCCTGCGGGAGCACGGGGCCATCCTCGTCGAGATCGGCGCGGGACAGTGGGAGGCGCTGCGCTCGATGGATTGGGGGGCCAAGGGGTACGAGCCGCCCTTCTTCCTGTCCGACCTCGCAGGGATCGAGCGAGTGCTCCGCGCGCGACTGGCGTGAGGGAAGGCACCGGGTCGAGTACGAGCACGAGTACGAGTACGAGTACGATCCGTTTTGCAAAACGCGATTCGTGCTTTACAATGCCCTGCTCTTGAACCCGCCGGAGCGAAGACACATCGCATGGATATGCTCGTCATCGAAGGGGGCCGCCCCCTCCAGGGTGAAATCGACGTCAGCGGCTCCAAGAACGCCGCGCTTCCAATCCTCGCCGCGACGCTCCTCACGAAGGAGAAGTCGGTCATCCAGGGCGTCCCGCGGCTGCGCGACGTGGAGACCATGCTCGCCATCCTCCGCGAGCTCGGGATGCGCGCCGACCGTCTGGAAAACGGGGACATCGAAGTCGAGCTCCAGGACGAGAGCCCCGTCAGGGCGCGCTACGAGCTCCTCAAGACGATGCGCGCAGGGATCTGCGTGCTCGGGCCGCTTCTCGCCAAGCGCGGCAAGGCGAGCGTCTCCCTCCCCGGCGGCTGCGTCATCGGAGTGCGCCCTGTCGACCTCCACGTGAAGGGCCTGAGGAACCTCGGCGCGCGGATGGACGTCTCCCACGGCTACATCGTCGCGGAGGGGCAGCTCAAGGGGGCCCGCGTCTACCTGGGAGGGTCGTTCGGCTCCACGGTGACCGGCACCGCAAACGTCCTCATGGGCGCCGTCCTCGCGCAGGGGCGGTCAGTCATCGAGAACGCCGCCTGCGAGCCCGAGGTCCAGGACCTCGCCGACTTCCTCGCGAAGATGGGGGCGCGGATCCAGGGGATCGGGACGCACCGCCTCGTCGTCGACGGCGTGGAGGCCCTCGGCGGGGCGACGCACCGCGTGATCCCCGACCGGATCGAGGCGGGGACCTTCCTCGCCGCGGCCGCCATCACGAACGGGGACCTCAAGGTCCGGGGGGCGATCGCGGAGCACCAGGACGCTGTGCTCGACCGGTTGACCGAGATCGGCGCGGAATTGACCTGCGAGGACGGCTTCATCCGCGCACGCGCGTCGAAGGGGCTCCGCTCGACGCAGGTCGCGACGCTCCCCTACCCGGGCTTCCCGACCGACATGCAGGCGCAGCTCCTGACGCTCCTCACGATCGCCGACGGGATCAGCGTCGTGACGGAGCGGATCTACCCCGACCGCTTCATGCACGTCGCAGAGTTGCTCCGCATGGGGGCCGTGATCCAGAAGGAGGGGCCGACGGCGATCGTGCACGGCGTCCACCACCTGTCGGGCGCGAAGGTGATGGCGAGCGACCTCCGCGCGAGCGCCGCGCTCGTCCTCGCGGGGATGGCGGCGAAGGGCACGACGGAGATCAGCCGCGTCTACCACATCGATCGCGGATACGAGCGGATCGAGGAGAAGCTGAGGCGCGTCGGGGCGCGGATCGAGCGCGTCGACGACGGGAAGCAGCCGGGGGTCTCGCTGGAGACGGACTAGATGACCGATGGCGAGTGGTTCGTGAATTCGCAGGGGCAGGTGTGGGGCCCCTACCTGGTCGCCACCCTCCGCGAGCACGTCCGCTCCGGCCGCGTGAAGCGCCACACGCTGGTCTGCAGGGACCGGAAGACCTGGGTCCCCGCCGAGGAGGTCCCCGGGCTCTTCGAGGGCGTCCCCGCCGAGAAGCCCCGCGGCCGCGTCGCCTTCCTCGTGAAGCGCCTGGTCCTCACGGGCCTCGCCCTGGGGTCGCTCGGGCTCCTCGGCTACGGCGGCTGGTGGCTCTGGCGCGAGACGGGCGGCGCGGGGCCGGAGGTCCCCTCCACGGTACCGGACCTGTCGACGCCCGAGGCCGCGGCGAGGTCGCTGATGGAGTTCCAGACGCGCCGCGAGCTGGCCCTCGCCGCGTTCCAGGCGGATCGGCTGGAGGCCGACGTCAAGGTCCTCGAGGAGCTGAAGCCGCTCCTGGCAGACGAGCGCGAGGTCCAGAAGGAGTTCGACAAGCGGAAGAAGAGGACGGAGGCGTTCCGGACGAACGCGAAGGCCCTGTCCGACTTCAAGATCGACGTCGTGGAGGCGAGGGAGCAGCAGGGCCTGAAGCACGTCAAGTTGAAGCTCACCGGCAAGAAGCTGGTGCAGGAGGGCGAGGAGTGGAAGCTCGCCGATCGATCCGAGGAGCGGACGTTCGTGATGACGCAGATCGAGGGGCAATGGAAGGCAAGATAGACGATCCACGGATGCGCACGGATGCACCCGGATGCGGGGGCCGGAGTCCGGTGGCGACGCTCGTCGTCGCGCTCCTGGCGGCGATTCTGGGGGCGTGCGGCAAGGAGCCCGACCTGTCCACGCCGGAGTCCGCCGCGCGCGGGTTCTGCGAGAAGCTGGTCGAGCAGGTCCGGAACATGGCGAGCGACGTCGTCGCGGTCGAGGGGTTCGAGATCGAGTGCGACCTGAAGGAGCTGTCCTGGTACTCCGACCCCTCCGAGCGGCGGAGACTCATCGAGCGGAAGAAGGCGCGGCACGACTTCGAGAAGTCGCACCTGTCGGAGCTGCTGGAGCGCAAGGTCGAGATCGTGGAGGTCTCCGACGCACCGAACGGCGGGAAAAAAGTGATCGTGCGCATTGTCGGCAAGCAGGTGAAGGAGAAGAAGGGGGCGGTGGGCGAGTGGGAGATGGTCGACGACGACGAGAAGATGACGCTCGTGCTCACGCAGGCGGACGGCAAGTGGCGGGTGAAGGAGCGGTGACGGCGGACGTGGTCACCTCATGAACGCGAGAAACCCCAGGATGCCTCCAACGATGACGAGGGCGACGACCGAGTAGATGATGATCCCGGTCGTGTTCGACTGGCCCGTCCTCCCGTTGTACTGCGTCCCGCACCCCTCGCAACGGACGTGGTGGAGCATCTTGGGGCCGAGCCAGCCTCCCCACCAGGTGTACGAGACGGCCTTGGCGGCGTAGCGGCGGCAGTTGGGGCACGGGGCGTGCTCCCCCGCTCCCGGGGGGCGCGGGCCGCCGCTCGGCGAGGCGAGGAACTCGCCGCAGAATCGGCACTTCGTGGCGACGGCCTGGATCGTCTCGGCGCAGAAGGGGCAAGGCTTGGTCGCTTCCATGTCGGCACCTCTCGACCCTTGGCGGAACCGCGCCCAGGCGATCGTTGATCGCCGCGCGGGCATCGAGTAGGCTCGCCTTTTCGCTCTCGACGGACAAGGAAATGTTTGAAGGACTGACCGACAAGCTGCAGGGGGTCTTCCGACGCCTCGGGATCAAGGGGAGGCTGTCGGAGAAGAACATCGAGGAGGGGCTGCGCGAGGTCCGGATGGCCCTCCTCGAGGCCGACGTCAACTACAAGGTCGTCAAGGACTTCATCGACAAGGTCACCGCGAAGGCGATCGGCCAGGAGGTCATCCGCGACATCCGCCCCGAGCAGCAGATCGTCAAGATCATCTACGACGAGATGGTCGAGCTCATGGGGCCCGTCGAGCCGGGCCTCCGCATGGCCGAGAAGCCGCCCACGATCATCATGATGGTGGGGCTCCAGGGGAGCGGCAAGACGACGACGTGCGGGAAGCTCGCGAAGTTCTTCCAGAAAAAGGGGCACGCCCCCTGCCTCGTCGCGGCGGACCTCCAGCGCCCCGCGGCCATCGACCAGCTCAAGGTCCTCGGGGATCAGGTCCAGGTCCCCGTCTACACGGAGGCGGGCGGGCGGCCGCCGAAGGTCTGCGAGCGGGGCGTCACGTTCGCGACGAACAACGCGCGCGACATCGTCATCCTCGACACCGCGGGGCGGCTCCACATCAACCAGGAGCTGATGGACGAGCTGAAGGACATCGCGGCGAAGGTGAAGCCGCACCACATCTTCCTCGTCGCGGACGCGATGACGGGCCAGGACGCGGTGAACAGCGCGAAGGAGTTCGACGCGCAGCTCCCGCTGACGGGCGTCATCCTGACGAAGCTGGACGGCGACGCGCGGGGCGGCGCGGCGCTCTCGATCAAGGCGGTCACGGGGAAGCCGATCAAGTTCGTCGGGATCGGGGAGAAGCTGGAGAACCTCGACGAGTTCCACCCGGACCGGATGGCTCAGCGCGTCCTCGGGATGGGCGACGTGGTCTCCCTGGTCGAGAAGGCCCAGGAGAGCATCGACCAGGAGCAGGCCGAGAAGATGCGGGAGAAGATGGAGGGCGGCGAGTTCTCCCTCGCCGACATGCTCTCCTCCCTGGAGCAGATGAACAAGATGGGGGGCGCAAGGGCCGTCCTTGCGCTCCTGCCGGGGGCTTCTTCGATACAAGGACTCGACCAGGTTGAAGAGGGTCAACTCGGTCGATGGGGGGCCATGATCCAGTCGATGACCCCGGAAGAGCGCGACCACCCCGAGATCATCGACGGGGGCCGGCGAACACGGATCGCGCGCGGCTCCGGGACGGAGTCCTCCCAGGTGGCGGTGCTCCTGAGGCAGCACAAGGCACTCAAGAAGCTCGTCAGGTCGGGGTCCCGCAGAGGATGGCGGAACCTCGGGGGCCTCTTCGGGGCCGGCCCGGCGTAGTGGCAGGCCGCACCGGGACCTGATACCTTGCGTGTCACTGGATTGGTGGAGAGAGACATCGTGGGTGCCCTTCGCATCGCCAAGGAGTCGGTTCCCCTCGCGCGCTTCAAGGCGCAGGCCGCGCGGATCCTCCGGGACGCCCGCGCGCGTCATCGCGCGGTCATCCTGACGCAGAAAGGCGAGAACATCGGGATCATCGTGCCGCCGGAGGAGTTCGAGCGGCTCCAAGAGCGCGAAAGGCTGGTCCAGGCCGTCGCCGAGGGCCTCGCGGACGTCAGGGCCGGACGCGTCGTGACCGACAAAGAGCTGGCGCGCGACCTCGACCGGGAGTTCGGCCCGCTCCGATGAGGCTGCGCTGGAGCAACCGAGCTCGTCGCGACCTCCTGGCAATCGGCCACTACATCGCGGCGGACAACCGGAGGGCCGCACGGCGCTTCGTACAGCGCCTCGTCGAACGCGCGCGGCGCGTGACGCGGTTTCCGAGGTCCGGCCGCATGGTCCCCGAATTCGGCCTCCCCTGGCTCCGGGAGGTCATCGAGGGGAACTACCGAATCCTGTACAGGATCGACAAGGGAGCCCTCGACGTCCTCACTGTTTTCGAGGGACACCGGCTCCTGCGCCGACAGGACGTGGACGACCCTCCGCCGGCGTGAGCGCGGGGCGATGACGATCGTTGATTGGCGCAGACTCCTCCGCTACCCTCACCGTTTCCAGAGGCACGGACACATCGATGTTTGAAGGACTGACCGACAAGCTGCAGGGGGTCTTCCGACGCCTCGGGATCAAGGGGAGGCTGTCGGAGAAGAACATCGAGGAGGGGCTGCGCGAGGTCCGGATGGCCCTCCTCGAGGCCGACGTCAACTACAAGGTCGTCAAGGACTTCATCGACAAGGTCACCGCGAAGGCGATCGGCCAGGAGGTCATCCGCGACATCCGCCCCGAGCAGCAGATCGTCAAGATCATCTACGACGAGATGGTCGAGCTCATGGGGCCCGTCGAGCCGGGCCTCCGCATGGCCGAGAAGCCGCCCACGATCATCATGATGGTGGGGCTCCAGGGGAGCGGCAAGACGACGACGTGCGGGAAGCTCGCGAAGTTCTTCCAGAAAAAGGGGCACGCCCCCTGCCTCGTCGCGGCGGACCTCCAGCGCCCCGCGGCCATCGACCAGCTCAAGGTCCTCGGGGATCAGGTCCAGGTCCCCGTCTACACGGAGGCGGGCGGGCGGCCGCCGAAGGTCTGCGAGCGGGGCGTCACGTTCGCGACGAACAACGCGCGCGACATCGTCATCCTCGACACCGCGGGGCGGCTCCACATCAACCAGGAGCTGATGGACGAGCTGAAGGACATCGCGGCGAAGGTGAAGCCGCACCACATCTTCCTCGTCGCGGACGCGATGACGGGCCAGGACGCGGTGAACAGCGCGAAGGAGTTCGACGCGCAGCTCCCGCTGACGGGCGTCATCCTGACGAAGCTGGACGGCGACGCGCGGGGCGGCGCGGCGCTCTCGATCAAGGCGGTCACGGGGAAGCCGATCAAGTTCGTCGGGATCGGGGAGAAGCTGGAGAACCTCGACGAGTTCCACCCGGACCGGATGGCCCAGCGCGTCCTCGGGATGGGCGACGTCGTCTCGCTGGTCGAGAAGGCCCAGGAGAGCATCGACCAGGAGCAGGCCGAGAAAATGCGGGAGAAGATGGAGGGCGGCGAGTTCTCCCTCGCCGACATGCTCTCCCAGCTCCAGCAGGTGAAGAAGCTCGGCTCGATCAAGGACGTCGTCGGGATGCTCCCGGGCGTCGGCGAGATGATGAAGGGGCAGGACATTGACGAGGACGAGCTGAAGTACGTCGAGGCGATGATCCAGTCGATGACGCCGGAGGAGCGGGACCACCCCGAGATCATCGACCCCTCCCGCCGCATGCGGATCGCGAAGGGGTCGGGAGTCACGCTCGGCGAGGTGAACAGCCTCCTCAAGCAGCACAAGGAGATGAGGAAGGCGGTGAAGGCCTTCTCGCGCTTCGGTCTCGGCGGGATGATGAAGTTCTTCGGCAAGAAGGGCCGCGGCGGCCCGATGCCCCCGGGCGCCCTACCCCCCGGCGCGCGCAAGTAGGCGCGCGAGCTCGGCCCGGAGCGCCGCGTCGGCGGGAGAACCCGCGCGGTCCATGCGCGTGAGGACCTCCTCCACCCCGCGGCGGTTGCCCACGGTCGCGTAGCAGAGCGCCAGCGTACTGGCCGTCCCTATCCAGTCCGGGTGGGCGAGAGAGAGGACCTCGAGGTCCTCGGCGACGGCCGGCAGGTCCCCGCGGAGGCTCCGTAGGCGAACCCGGAGCTCCCTCGCCTTCTCGAACTCAGGCAGGACCGTCAGGGCGTGATCGAGGAGCTTCTCGGCCTCCGGGGATCGTCCCTCGGTCGCGTGCTGGACCGCGCGGTAGTAGCAGGGCCACGGGTTCTCGGGCGCGTCGGCCATGCGGGCCTCGAGGAGCGCGACGTCGTCCTTCCACACCGGGTTGCGCAGGAGCGTGATCGCGCCGAACACCGCCACGACGAGCAGCCCGACGTAGCGGGTCTGCGGGCGGGCCAGGACGAAGGCGAGGAGCGCGCAGGCACCGACGGAGGGGAGGTAGAGGAACCGCTCCGCCTCGATGGCCCCGATCGGGAGGAGGACGTTGGAGACGGGGAGGAGCGCAATCGCGATCCACGCCCCCCAGAACGCCCCGCGCCAGCGCCGGGCCGCCGCGACGCACCACACCACGACCAGGGCGGCGAGCGCGAGCGCTCCGGAGAGGAACCGCGGGTCGGTGGCCGACACGACGCGGACTGAGGGGTTCACGTTCACCGCGTAGTCTGCGCAGAGCGGCCAGGGGAGGAGGAGGAGGCGGACATAGTCGCCGAAAACGAACGTCATGGTCATGACCCGCACGCCAAACGACGCGTCGCCGAAGGCGGCGTGCGTAGCCGTGACGTCGCCTAGGACCTTCACGCGGGCGATGCCGTACAGGGCGAGCACGCCGATCGAGACGGCGTACGCCGGCCAGCGAGGGCGGCGGTCGCGATCGCCGAGGAGGTGCCATGCCAGGAGCAGGATCGGCAGCGTCGCCGCGGTCTCCTTCGAGAAGAGTCCGACGGCCGCGGCCAGGGCGAGCAGGATCCATCGCCCCCGCAGCGCGGCAAGGAGGCCTCCGATCACGCCGATCGCGCTGAGCACCTCGGCGCGCTGAACGATCGAGTCGACCGCATCCGTGTGGACGGGGTGGACGGCGAAGAGGGCCGCGGCAAGAAAAGCCCAGGGGAGGTCGGCGCGAAGCTCGCGGAAGAGGAGGAACGCGAGCAGCGTCGCCAGGACGTGCAACAAAAGATTCGTCGCGTGGAACGGCACCGCGCTGCCGCGGCCAATCGCCCAGTCGATCGCCAGCGTAGCCTGGACGAGCGGGCGGTAGAGCTTGAACTCGGGGTCGGCGTCCCCCCAATACGACCGCGTGAAGAAGGACGGGATGTTGGAGAGTGAACGGATGGTCGGGTCGCCAAGGACGATTGTGTTGTCGTCCCAGACGAAGCCGTGGCCCAGCGTGTTCGCGTACACGGCCGCGGCTAGAAGCGCGAGGAGCGCCATCCACGTGCCAAGGGGGGATGCCCGGGTTGGATCGATTTGCGGGTTCACGGGGAACCCATGCTATCCCCGTCGATCCCATGCTGCAAGGTGCGTGGGCGGTCGATGGCGGTTGCGTGCTCGCGCTCAACACCGTACTCGTGCTCGTACTCGATCCGCCGTTTCGAGTACGAGCACGAGTACGAGTACGATTTCGAGGACGCCACCGCCACCAATGCCATTTCTCGCGCTTCCCGTTGACGGGAGGGGGAGGAGTCGCTATCCTATGCGCCCTCATCGGAGAAGGAGTGCCCTGGATGGTCCGTATCAGACTCTCGCGGATGGGCCGCAAGAACCGGCCTTTCTTCCGCATCGGCGTCTACCATGCCCAGACCCGCCGCGATGGCACGTGCATCGAGAAGCTGGGCACCTACGACCCCCTCTCCCAGGACGTCGGCCGCAAGGTGAACGTCAACCGCGAGCGGCTCGCGTACTGGATGTCCCGCGGCGCGCAGCCGACGGAGAAGGTCGCCACCCTCCTCAAGCACGCGGGCGCGCTGTAGTCCGTCCAGGGGCAAAGGGATGCTGAGGATCGACGACCTCCGGACGGTCGACTGGGTCGGCGGGGTGAAGGGGGCGGTCAAGCTCATCGACCAGACCCTCCTCCCCGCCCGGCTGCACTATCTCACCATCAAGGACGCCGAGACCCTCCGTGAGGCGATCTGCTCCATGCGCGTCCGCGGGGCACCCGCGATCGGCGTCACCGCCGCGATGGGCGTCGTCCTCGGCGTCCGCGACGCGAAGGTTCCCAGCGGCCCCGCCCTCGTGAAGGAAGTCGAGCGCGTCGGCGCCTGGCTCAAGAGCGCCCGCCCGACCGCCGTCAACCTCGCCTGGGCCGTCGACCGGATGACCTCCCTCGCTCACGCGAACGCCATGCTCCCCCCCGACGACCTCCTCAAGCGCCTCCTCGACGAGGCCAGGGCGATCGCCGAGGAGGACCGCGAGATGTGCCGCCGCATCGGCCTCGCCGGCGAGCCCCTCCTCAACGACGGCGACGCGGTCCTCACCCACTGCAATGCCGGCAGCCTCGCCACGGCGCAGTACGGAACGGCCCTCTCCGTCGTCTACCACGCGATCGCGAAGGGGAAGCGCGTCCGCGTCTACGCCGACGAAACCCGCCCCCTCCTCCAGGGCGCCAGGCTCACGACGTGGGAGCTTACGACGAGCGGGATCGACGTGACCCTCCTCTGCGACAGCGCGGCGGGCTCGCTCCTGGCCTCGGGAAAGGTCGACTGCGTCCTCGTCGGGGCCGACCGGATCGCGGCGAACGGGGATGTCGCCAACAAGATCGGGACCTACTCCCTCGCGGTGCTCGCACACGAGAACAAGGTCCCCTTCTACGTCGCCGCCCCCGCGTCGACCTTCGACCTCTCCCTCCCCGGCGGCGAGCACATCCCCATCGAAGAGCGGGACCCCGAGGAGGTCCGCTCCCCCTTCGGCCAGCCGATCGCGCCGCGCGGCGTGAAGGTGATCAACCCGGCGTTCGACGTCACGCCCGCGAGGTTCGTGACCGCGATTGTCACGGACCGGGGCGTCCTCAGGCCCCCCTTCGAGAAGTCCATCCCCAAGACCTTCGCGCCCAAGGCGAAGCCGGTCCCCGCGAAGAGCGTGTAACCCTCCCCGGCCGGGCCGTGTAGTTCCCGAGTGGAGCGACGGATGCAACGCCCCGCCCTCCCCACCGAAGTCCTGGCGCTGGCCCGAAGCGGCGATCGGCAGGCCTTCGGGAGGATCGTGGAGGCGTACCAGGGCGGCGTCTGGCACCTCGCTTGGCGGATGTGCTACGACCGGGACGAGGCGAACGACCTGGCGCAGGAGGTCTTCCTGCGGGTCTTCCTGAAGCTGCCCCAGTACGACCCGGGGCGAACGTTTTCGCCCTGGTTCTATCGGGTCGCGACGAACGTCTGCCTGAACTACATCCGGGACCGAGGGCCGAAGCCGGCCTCGCTCGACGCTCCGGTGCGAGGGAGCGACGAGCCGCCGCCGGAGCCCGAGGACCCCGGGCCGGGACCCGACGTCCTGGCGGACCTGCGTCTCGACCGCGAGAGGGTGGATGCGGCGATCCGGGAGCTGCCCGCGGACCATCGGGCGGTCCTGACGCTGTACTACCTCGAGGGGCTCGGCCTGCCCGACCTCGCGGAGGCCCTCGGGGCGACGCAGAATACGTGCAAGGTGCGCCTGTTCCGCGCACGGGAGCTGCTGAAGAAGAAGCTGGGCGTCGAGGAGAGAGACCCGTGAATTGGGATCTCGGAATTGGGATCTCGGATTGTCGCGGATTGCGGATGGCCGATTGCGGATTCGCCTCCCCGGAGATTCCGCAATCGGCCATCCGCAATCCGCAACAATCCGAGATCCCGAATCCGAGATCCCAAATCGCCTGAGATGGAGTGATTGTCATGGAGTGCATCCGCGCCAGGGGGCTCCTCCAGGAGTACATGGAGGGGTGGCTGCCGGAGACGACCGCCGGCGAGGTGGAGGGCCACCTCGCGGGGTGCGGACGCTGCTCGCGCGAGCTCGCGCGGTGGCAGGAGCTGGACCGCGCGCTCTGGAGGCAGCCACGCCCCGAGACCCCGCGGGGGTTTCGCGACGCCGTGATGGCGAGGATCGGCGAGGACGCGCCCGCGGACGTCCCGTGGCGGGAGAGATGGATCCCGATGGTCCTCGCCGCCGCCGCGGCGGTCCTGCTGCTCGTCACCGGCACCGTGCTTGATCACGCCACGCCGGCCGTCAAGGAGACCGTCGGACGCGGGAAGGAGCTGGCAAGCTGGGCCGGCGACCGCGCCGAGGGCGCCGTGAAGACCGCCGTCGATCGCGGCCTCGGGGGCGACGCGTGGGCCCTCTCGGCGTCGTCCGTGGGCCTGCCCGCGGGTTCCATCACCTGGGTCGGGATCGCCGGCCTCGTCGTCATGCTCGGCCTGCTCCGCCCGTACTGGATCGGTCAGAAGCGGATCGAGAGCTAAGTAGGACGCACTAAGTTCCACGGGATACCGGAATGCACGATCGCTGGAGTCGCGCCCGTGAGGGCGCAGTGGATCATGCCCGTAAGGGCGTGATCCTGCAGTCGCACGCCCTTACGGGCGTGATCCACCGCGCGCTTACGCGCGCGACTCCAGGTCGAGCTGGTTGGTGTATCCCGGGAAACTAAGTGGACGCTACTTAGGAGACCTGTCATGCGCACACTCACGATGATCCTCGCGGCCGCCTGCCTCGCCGGTTCCTTTGCCTACGCGGAGGCCGAGGAGACGCCCCGCGCGACGCCCCCCGCCGCCTCGGCGGACGCGGAGCTGTCGAAGGCCCCCGTCGACTGGCACGCGGTGACCGAGGCCCTCAAGCAGGGCTCGGGCGCGGTTGCCCTCTTCCTCGGGACGCTCCTCCTCTGCGCGATGGGGTGGGGGTTCCTTGCGTTCATCCTCGCGATTTCGCCCAACCTCACGGAGCGCGTCGTGAAGTCGATGCACGCCTCGCGCCTGAAGTGCTTCGTGATAGGCCTGGGGGGCTTCCTCTTCCTGGGATCGCTCGTCCAGGTCTCCGGTCAGAAGCTGGGGGTGGTCGTCGGCCCCTTCCTCATCGTCGCGACGGCCTGGGGCCTCTGCGGGGTGTGCGAGGACGTCGGGCGCCGCGCCTGGATGCTGACGACGCGCGACACGGGCCGATTCGCGAGGCTGACGCTCGGCTGGCCCGTCTTCTTCTTCGCGAGCCTGACGCCGGTCGTGGGCTGGTTCCTCGTCTTCCCGATCCTCGCCTTCAGCGGCCTCGGGGCCTTCTTCATCGCCCTCTTCAGCAGCGGCTCCTCGAAGCCTGCCCCCCGCACGATCCCGTAGCGTTTCCTTTCCCGCGGCGCGCCGGGCCCCTATACTCGCGGCGATGAGGCGACTCCCCGCCATCGCCCTGATCGCCGCGCTCCTCTCGTCGTGCGGCGACGACAAGCCCGCGCCGGCAAGCGGCTCGGGGGGCGGACTTCCGTGGGGCGCGAGCCTCGACGAGGCGCTCTCTCGGTCGAAGGCCTCCGGCAAGCCGGTGCTCCTCCACTTCTACACGCCGGAGTGAACGATCTGCATGAGGGTGGGGACGGAGACGTTTCCCGACGCCAAGGTGAAGGAGGCCGTCGCGAAGTTCGAGGCCGTCCGCATCAACTTCGACGAGGAAAAGGAGCTGTGCGAGAAGTACGTCGTCCGGGCGATGCCCGACTTCCGCATCCTGAAGCCGGACGGCACGGAGGTTCACCAGATCAAGAAGGGCTTCTTGCCGCCCGAGGAACTGGTTCGGGAGCTGGAGTCGGCCCTCGCCAAGGCCAAGTAGCACGGAGGCCCCATGCGCGCCCTGATCGTGCCGCTCCTTGCGGCTGCACTCGTCTCTTGCGACGGGGGAAAGCCCGCCACGCCGGCCGGCAGCGGGGGCGGCGGTGCATCGACGACCTGGCTCACGTCGTTCGACGAGGGCCTCGCGCAGGCGAAGTCGTCGGGAAAACCGCTCCTCGTCGACTTCGGCGCGCCGTGGTGAGGGTACTGCACGAAGATGGAAACGGTCACGTTTCCAGACGCCGCGGTGAAGGAGAAGCTCTCGCAGTTCGTCCTCGTGCACATCAATACCGACGAGGACAAGGCGACGGCCGGGAAGTACGGCGTGGGTGGAATCCCGGACATCCGCGTGATGAAGAGCGACGGCACCAGCGTGCACCAGGTCCTCGGCTTCTCCGAGCCTGGCGCCTTCATCCAGGAGCTGGAGACCGGGCTGGCCAAGGCGAAGTAGGGCGGGGGATGCGCGTCGCTGCCTGGACCATCCTCCTCCTTGGGGCCGCCTTCGCGGAGGGCCCGCTCGACGGCGCCGCCGCGCTCGCGGGGGCGGGCCGCGCCGAGGAGGCCGCCGCCGCCTACGCCGAGGCCCTCGCGCGCCCGGACCTCTCCCTCGAGGACCGCGCCACCGCGCGTTACCGGAGGGGCCTCCTCCTCGAGCGCGAGCTGGGGCGCCCGGAGGAGGCGCTCGAGGAGTACCGTCGGTACCTTGGGGAGTCCCCCGACGTCCTGCCTCGCACGACCCGGGTCGTCGAGGAGAAGGTGTGGGAGCTGGAGTCCACGTTGGGCCCGGACGGCGAGGTGCGAAGCGAGATTCTGCGACACGAGGGTAGCGCCCTCGAGAGCTCGGACGAGGACGTTCGTCGGCTGCAGGTCCTCCTTCGGCAGCACCCGGGCAGCCGCTCCCTGGCGAGGGGGTACCTCGTCCTGGCGCTCATGTGCCAGGGGCCCGAGGTGGCCGACTGGAAGCTCTCCCTCCGCGCCCTGGACCTGGCGCGCGCGCACGGCGCTGACCTGGACGAGGTGAATGGTTGGCGGGCGCGCGCGAACCTGGAGTTCCGCCGCTCGCGCATCCACGCGGCGTGCGTCGCATTCGTGTCGTTCCTCCTTTCGGCGACGCTCTGCCTGACGCCGTGGAGGTCGATGCGCCGCCGGGACTGGGTCCGGGCGCTGCGGGTTGCCGTCCCGGGCCTCGCGCTCGCCGCGGCGTGGGCCGGGCTCTACTTCGTCGCCGTGAAGCAGGACCCGGAGAGCCCTATCACGCCGATGCAGGGCCCCTTCCTGATCGTCATGGCGGTCGTGGTGCTCCTCGAGTCCATGCTGCTGACGGCGGCCCTCCTGGGGCGGGGCCTGGCGCGCATCCTCGTGCCGGTCAGCGCCCTGCTCCTGTCGCTCGCGGGGGTCGGGATCTTCTGTGCACGATTCGACTACTTCCACCTCTTCGGGCTGTAGACCGATGGAATACCTCTTCGCATTCGTCTTCGTGGCCATCGGGGCCGCGGTCACGATCCCGGCGTTCGGCATCCTCCAGCGTCGAAAGCTGATCCAGACGATGGAGACGAGCCGGATCTCCACACACCCGCGCGGCTACGTCGAGCTGAAGGGGAAGATCGACCCGATCGAGGCGTTGGAGAGCCCCTATTCGCAGAGGCCATGTGTCTACTACCGGTTCCAGGTACAGGAGCACCGCAGGCGGGGCAAGAGCAGCTATTGGGCGACGCTCCGTTCGGGCACGGATTCGCGGCCGTTCCTGCTGGACGACGGTTCTGGGGTGGCATGGATCGACCCGAGTGGCGCGGAGGTGGATCTACGCCAGGACGCGAGCGCGCGGACGGGGCTCTTCGGGAACAGCGACGAGCTCAGCGCGTTCCTGAACCGCGTCGGGGTCGATTCGCGCGGGTTCCTCGGATTCAGCAAGAACCTCCGGGTGACGGAGAGCTTCCTCTCCCCGGGTGACGCCCTCTACGTCCTCGGCCGCGCGGAGGAGCCGGACCCGCAGCGGGGGCATCCGCCCGAGGCCGGCGCCGCGCTCTGGGGGCGGGGGACCAAGAACCTATTCATCAGCGACGCCTCCGAAGGGACGCTGACGAGCCGCCTGCTGGGGCAGGCGATTCTGTACTTCGTTTTGGGCGCCGTCCTGGTCGCGGTCGGCGCGGCCAGTGTCTTCTTCGTCTCGACCACGTAGTCCGGGAATTCCCGCGGCGCCGCGCATGCGGTAGAATCACGCCCACGCGCCCGTAGCTCAACTGGATAGAGTAGTGGGCTTCGAACCCATTGGTTGCAGGTTCAAATCCTGCCGGGCGCATTCCGCCCCTTCCGCTTCCCATTCCCGTTCCCCTTCCCGTTGTCGTAGACGCGAAGGGAAACGGGAAGGGGAAGGGGAACGGGAAGGGTTCTGGCGATGTCGATTCAAGTCCGGTGCGGCTGTGGACGCGAGTTCTCCGTGAAGGCGGAGTTCGCCGGGCGGACCGGCAAGTGCCCCGGCTGCGGGAAGGGCGTCACGGTTCCTCGCGCCGCCGCCTCCGAGGACGACGGCCTCCTGCCCATCGACCTCCCCCCTCCCCCGGCGAGGCGCGAGGCGGGCTGCCACGCCCACCCGATGCTCCCGCCCAAGGGCGCGTGCGCGACCTGCGCTAAGCTCCTCTGCGTGCGGTGCGTCTGCGAGGTCGAAGGCGCGACCTACTGCCAGTCGTGCATGACCGCCGCAGGGACTTTCCGCGGCGGCGCACACGAGGAGCGCGCCGAGGGGCTCGTCACGAAGAGCTACAAGGCGTACTTCAACGCCAGCCGGCCGATCGCGGCGCTCGGTTCCGCGCGGCTGACCGTCATGAACGGCTGGGTCCTCTGGGCCCTCATGGTCGGCCTCTCGTTCTTCCTCTACTACATGCAGCCGATCGCGGCGCACTACACCGAGAGCAGCCTCATCCCTCTCGCGATCGGCGTGGTCCAGCTCTTCGCCCTCCTCTTCCTCGAGTGCGCCTTCGTCGCGTGCATCCGCGACGCGCTCTTCCAGAAGGAGTTCGGCATCGGTCGCTTCTTCCACTACGGCGCGCGCTACTTCCTCAGGTACTTCCTTTGCGCCCTGGCGTTCTGGGGGGTCCTCATCGCCGCGTTCGTCGCGCTCGGCCTGCAGGTCTTCTTCGCGGGGGGAGGGAGCGTCACCTCGCTCCTCGCCTTCCTGGTCGGCCTGATCGGGATCAACATCCTCTTTTCCTATGCGCGAATCCTCGTGGTCCTCGAGGACGCCGGGCCTTTTGAGGCGCTCCGTCGGAGCGTGGCCTTCGGGATCAGCCACTGGGGGAAGGTCCTCGTCCTCGCCCTCCTCTGCGGCTGCGCCGGCGGGCTGATCCTCGTGAAGGGGACCGGGATCTTCTTCTTCCTGCCGTCGTGGGTCTCCATCCTGGTGAGGAACCTGTTCGTCTTCCTCGCCATCGGTACGCAGATCGCGGCAGGCATGGTGCTCTACCTGTCCCTCCTGCCTGACGAGGACGCGTTCCGCAAGGTGCTCCCGCCGGAGGACGTCCCGGAGACGAACGGCCCGCTCGCGCTGAAGGTCTCGATCGGGGCCTTCGTCGGCGTGATGGGTCTCGCGTATTGGGCGTCCCACCTCGCCGAGGTGGAAGGCCCGACGACGGTCCTCAACGAGCTGGGCGAGGCGATCCTCAAGGCGGCGCGTCCGAAGGCGAAGCTCGTCTGGAAGCTGGACTCGAAGGAGCCGGTCCTCGCGGGTCCCGTGGCGGTCGGGGCGGACGTGCTGGTCTGTTTCAAGGACCGCATGGAGCGCCGCAAGGTTGCGGACGGCTCGCTGGTCTGGATGGCCGCGCTCCCGGGCCGGGCGGCCACGCCGCCGGTGCGCGACGGGGAACGCGCCTACGTCGTCTGCCTCTCGATGGGACCGAAGACCGAGGAGTTCCCCTACGGAGAGCCCATCCACACGCTCGTCGCCGTGAGCCTGTCGGATGGCGCGGCGGCCTGGACCGCGAGGCTTCCGAGGGCGTCGGGGGCGTGGCCCCAGCCCGAGGTCGCGAAGGGGCTCGTGATCGTCCCCTCACAGTACCGGATGCACGCCTTCTCCAAGACCGACGGCGCAGAGGTCTGGGCCACGGCCGAGGGGGGCATGATGCTCGCGATTGGCCCCGCGCGTGCCGCGGACGACGGGATCTACTACGCGGCGCAGGACGACCTGATCCACGTCGTCGACCCCGCGGACGGGCACGAGTTGAGGACGATGTCGAACCCGGCCCTCTCCCTCTTCCGGAAGCCTGTCGTCACGGCCGACAGCGTCTATACGACGGCGGCCAACACGGTCATCCGCTTCGAGCGGAAGACGGGGCGACGCCCCTGGGAGCACAACCTCGGGCGGGACGAGATGAACGCGGATTCGATGCGGATCGAGGTGATCGACGGCGTGCCGCTCTACCACTTCGCCGCGCAGCTCCGCACGCTCGACCCGAAGACCGGCGCGATGGGGTGGATGCTCGACACGGGGGGGCAGCTCGTGGACACCGACAGGGAGGGGCGCCAGATCCTGACGGAGAACTTCCTGGCGGAGGGGTACGCGATTGACGGCACCTCGCTCGTGGTGATCGCGAACGACGGGGCGATGATGGGCCGGGTGGACATCAGGACCGGGAAGCGCAGCGACCACGCCGATCTGCCCGTCGACCCGCGCCAGGACTGGGGCGAGGGGGAGGAGGACAACGAGGAGGCGCTCCTCGACTTCGTCGAGCTGGGAGGGCTGGGGGACAACGGGGACCCGGTGATCATCGGCCGCGTGCTGGTCTTCGTCGTGCGCGGCAAGCTGTACGCGGTGGAGCTGCCATAGGGCCTCGCGACGGATTGGAGGACGGAATGTCGACTTCTCGCAAAAGGCTCCTCTGGGCCTTCTTGCTCGTCACGACTGCGCTGACGCTGGTCCTCCTCGCCGCCGAGGTGAAGCGGGAGCCCCGGGTGCGTCCGACGCCCCCCGGCCTCGGGTTGCCGCTCTCCCAGGACGAGGCGACGCTCCGTATCGGCTTCTTCTCGATCGGCCCTGACGACATCGAGCCGCGCCTGGTGGACGAGGTCATCCTGGGGCTCGACACGCCGGTACGCCTGGACCTGGTTCATCGCTCGATGCGGCCCGTGGATCACGTGACGACGGGCTGGTCCGTCGGTGTGCGCGCGCCCTCGCTCGATTCGCCGCGGGAGGAGGAGAGCATGGAAGAGGGCGACGACCCCTTCCACATGGAGGCTCGACTGGAGAAGGCGGGGGATGGAAAGCGCATGCTCGCCTGCACCCTGGATGCGATGTTCGCCGGGGGCGGCACAAAGGGGGCGATGATCCGCGTGGAGGCCGGCCCGGCGGTGCGCATCCTCGTCAGCCCCCCGGGTTGGTGGAGGGAGGACGACTGGCGGATCGACTTCGTCCTGGGAAGGACCGAGGGGAAGACGACGGGGCATTGGGACGTGGAGCACTGGAGGGAGGCGATCGTCGAGGGATTGAAGGAGCGGGACCCTTCCGGGAATCGCGATCGCCATGCGGCCGCCCTCCTCCCCTGCCCCGCCGCGCGCGAGGAGCTCGCGGACGGCGAGGCGAACGATGAACTCACCGCGAGGCTGCTCGCCGGCGACGCGCGCGCCGCGGCGGGCCCCCCGCGCAGCGCTTTCAACAGTCTTGCGTGGGAGCTTCGAACGATCTGGTTGAAGTACCCCGACATGCGCACCTTCGCGCGGGAGCATCTGATCGCAAGTGGCTGGAGGTGCCGGGCGGGCCAGCAGCTCGCTCCTCGCTTCGACGAGGATCCCGAACTGGCGGTCGCCCTGGCGCCGCCGCGGGGGACGATTCCGAGGGAGCGGATTCCGGCCGTGGTCTTCCTCCTGATCGTCTCGCTCGCGTTCGTCCTGCCTGCGCTCCTGGCGCGCGCGGCAAACCCGGGGCGCGCCGCGGCGTGGGCCCTCGCGGGGTGCGTGCTCGCCGTCGTCCAGATCGGGATCAACGGGGTCGGACTCACGAACTTCATCGGCTTGCCGCTCCTCGGCGGCGCAGCGTTCGGCCTCCGCGCCGCCCTCCAGACGCGCACGCTCGCCTCGCGCGTCGCGTGTGCGATTGCGCCCGCCGTCATCGGCTGCCAGGTCTGGATGATCCTCGGAGCTCCCTCCCTCGTCGCGCAGGTCGGATCGCTCGCCTGGGTCTTCCTGCCGTTCGCTCTCCTCGCCGCGACGGACCCGCACGTCCCCGCCGAGGCGCGCGCAGCGACGGACCGGACGCTCTGGTGGTACGCCTTCACGAACCTCCTCCTCCCCGTCTCCTTCGTCATCGTGGACCTGGTCGATCGGGCGCTTGGGCGCGACATGGTCGGCTCCTCGCTCCAGGGCTGGCCCGCGCTCCTGGTCCTCCTCGCCTCGGTCGTGGGCCTCATCCTCGCCGCGGTACGCTTCGGCGGGCTCCGCCGGCGCATGCTGCGCACGGCCGCGGGCGCCTCGCCCGCGTGAGGGAGGGGTGGCTCAGGGCTCGCAGAGCCATTTCCAGAGGGGGACGTAGCGAACCCGCCCGTCCAGGCCGAACCACGTCGCATCCTCCTCGCGTTCCTCGCTGTCCGTAAGGACGACGAGGTCCTCGCAGCGCGTCTCCTTCGAGGCCTTCAGGAGCGCTCGGACCTCCCGTTCCCGCGTCTTGGGATCCGCAACGTCGACGCAGACCTGCAGGAGCTGTTCCACGCGCGGCCCCCGCTTCACGACGAAATCCACCTCCTCGTTCCGGGCCCCCTTCCAGAAGTAGGTCTCGATCCGCCCCTCCATCTCCTGCTTCCGCAACTTCACGGCGACCAGGTTCTCGAAGAGCGTTCCGGCGCCAGGGCTCAGGCGGAACGACGTCGCCGTCAGGAGCCCGTTGTCGGTGCAGTAGACCTTCCGATTCGAGCGGGTCTGCTCCCTGACCTTGAAGGAGAAGCGGCGGAGACGGAAGAGGACGAAGGCCTCCTCGAGGTACGATACGTATTTTTCGACGGTGTGGACGCTCGCCAGTCGAGACGCGTCTGCGAGGCGGCGGGCGGAGTACTCGCGCGCGACGCTCGAGAGGAGGCACGAGGCAAGGTCGTCGAGGCCCTGCGGGGCACGGAGGCGGCGACGCACGACGATGTCCTTGTAGAGCACCGACCGAAGGAGTGTTCGGAGGTACTCGCGGTAGTCGATGCCCTTGAGGAGGGGTTCGGGGTAGCCCCCGACTTCCGCGTATCGCCGGAGCGCCTCGGCCTTCTCGGTCTCCGCGAGTTCCCCCTCCGATGTCTGAAGGAACTCACGGAAGGAGAATGGGAAGAGAACCACCTGGAGGTGACGACCCGTGAGGTGCGTGGCGAGCTCCGAGCTCAGCAGGTGGGCGTTGCTGCCCGTGATGGTCAGCCGATAGCCCTGCCTCTGAAGGCGGTTCACGAGGAGTTCCCACTTCGGAAGGTTCTGGACCTCGTCGAGGAGGAGGTGCTTGGGGCGCCCGTAAACCGAGTCGACAGCCGCGAGGAGTCGGTCGTACCCGCGAATGTCGATCAGGCGCTCGTCGTCGAAGTTGACGTATCCAAAGCGTCCCAGGTCGCGCACGAGGTGCATCGCGTAGAGGGACTTTCCCGCACGGCGGGGCCCGATGACGACGCGGATGAGATCGAGGGACGGGTCTTGCGGTGGGACGTCGCGGGGGACGTACCGCTCCTGGAGTCGCTGTTCGAATTCCCGCTTCTGCAGGAGAAGCGCGTCGCGGAGCATCTTGGCATCTTAGTGCACTACAGTGCATATATCTAGCGACTTTTGTGCATTACGCTACTTTTCGAGCGCCTTGCGCGCCCGTTTCGCGGCGGCGTGGTCGGGGTAGAGCTTCTCGAGGAGCGTCAGCTCCTCCTCCGCGCCCTGCCTGTCCCCCCCCTTGACGAGGCACTCGACGCGGCGCGCGTGGGCCTCGGGGAGGCGGCTCGCGACGTGCGGGAAGTCGCGGATGAAGCGTGCGTAGCGCGCGGCCGCCTCCCGCGGGGCCCCGTCCTTCTGCTCGATCTCCGCCTCGTACCAGCGCGCGTCGTCGTCGTACGGGGCCTTCCCGACGTCCACGTCCAGGTACAGGCGGAGCATCTGCCGCGCCTGATCGTAGTGCCCCTGGATCATCTGCGCGCGGCCGATGAAATAGCGTGAGGCCGGCGTCCAGGGCCCCTCCGGGAATGCCTCGACGAGCGCAATGAAGGCCCGCTCCGACTCGTCGGCCTTCCCCTCGGTGCGATAGAGCTTCGTCGCCGCCAGGAATTCTGCGTACCCCTGCTTGGAGAGGGGCCCGAGCGCCTCCTGGGCCTGGGCGAGCGCGCCCGCCTGGAACTCCTCCCACGTCTGCGCCGAGGCCTCCTCGAGTGCCTCCTTCCAGGGCCTCTTCTGGCGCACCAGGAGGTCGTAGAAGGTGGGCAACGCCGCGTCGCTCCTCCCCGCAAGGTAGCCGATCGCGAGGCCGTACTCGGGGTAGTTGTCGTACTCCTCCTTCTTGTCCACGAGGCCGTCGAGGAAGGCGAGCGGGTCTTCTCCGCGCTGCTTGGTGAGGACGTACCGCGCGAGGTGCTCGGCCTGGGCGGCGACGTGGACGGCGAGCCCTTCGCGGACCCACTCGGGGATCGCGATGTACGACTCCCGGTCCATCTGCTCGCGCATGACGGCGTGGGTCATCTCGTGGAGGACCTCCTCAGCGAGGCGCATCTGCCGGTTCTCGAGGTACTCGAGGTAGAACTCGACGAGCTGGACCTCGCGGTCGCCGCGCTTGCGGGTGCTGCGGAAGGCGTGCGTCCCTGCGGGGCGCTTCCTCGCGCCCTCCTCGGTCAGGTCCCTGAAGTGGTACTCGATCGTCCCCTTGTCCTCGTACCGGGCGTCGAGGGCCTTGTTGATCCTCTCGACGGCGCCGAGGCGAGCCTGCTCTACGTCCTGGACGAGCGTTTCGAACCAGTCCCGGTCGTGGTAGATCGAGTCCGCGTCGATGCGGATCGGCTGCTGGGCGAGGAGGACCACGAGGGCCAGGACGCACATGCGGGTCACTCTACCCCGGAGGCGGGGGGGGCGGCGAGTTGAATTCTCCCCATCGAACGCGTACACTGGTGCGTCTTTTCATCCCAGACCAGCAAGCTGGCCCTGCCAGATCGAGCCATGCCCCTCGCTACCGTCGCAGGCCTCTACAAGCAGTTCGCGGGCGTCCCCGTCCTGGAGGACGTCACACTCCAGGTCGATGAGGGGCACCGCATCGGCCTCGTCGGCCCCAACGGGGCAGGCAAGACCACGCTCTTCCGCATCCTCTGCAAGGAGGAGGACGCCGACAAGGGGACCATCTTCGTCGCCCGCGCCGCGAAGATCGGGTTCCTGCGGCAGGCCGGGGCCCTCGAGGGCGACCACACCCTCTTCCACGAGATGCTCCTCCCGTTCGCCAGGCTCCTCTCCACCAAGGACGCCATCGACGGCCTCGCCGACGAGATGGAACGCGCCCCCGAGGACCCCAAGCTGCTCGCCCAGTACGGCGACCTCCACCACCAGTACGAGGTCGAGGGCGGCTATCACTTCGAGCAGGAGATCAAGCGCGTCCTCTTCGGCCTCGGCTTCCGCGAGGACGACCTGGCCAGGCCGGTCCGCATCCTCTCCGGCGGCCAGAAGAACCGCGCCGCCATCGCCCGCGAGCTCCTCTCCGGCGCCAACCTCCTCTTCCTCGACGAGCCTACCAACCACCTCGACATCCACGCGACGGAGTGGCTCGAGGACTACCTCAAGACCTGGAAGGGCGCCGCCGTCATCGTCAGCCACGACCGCTACTTCCTCGATCGCGTCGTCGACGAAATCGCCGAGATGATGAACCGGCGCCTGACCCACTACACCGGCAACTACTCCGCCTACGTCGATCAGCGCGACGAGCGCCGCCGCGTGCAACAGCACGAATACGACACGCAGCAGAAGGAGATCTCCCGCAACGAGGAGTTCATCCGCCGCAATCTTGCGGGCCAGAAGACCAACATGGCCAAGTCGCGGCGCAAGATGCTCGAACGGATGGAGCGCGTCGAGAGGGTCGACGCCGACCCCAAGGGGCCGCGGATCAAGATCCTAACGGGCTCGCAGTCCGGCCGCGTCGTCGTGCGCGCCATGGGCCTCGGGAAGGCCTACGGCGAGAAACGCCTCTTCGAGGGGCTCGACCTCGAGGTCGAGCGCGGCGAGTGCGTCGGCCTCCTCGGCCCGAACGGCGCCGGGAAGACCACCCTTCTGCGCGTCCTCCTCGGGGAGGAGTCCCCCTCCGAGGGGAAGAGCGAGCTCGGGCACAACGTCAACGTCGCCTACTACCGCCAGGAGCGGACCGACCTCGACCCCGAGAAGAACGTCCTCGCGACGATTTGGGACGAGCACCCGCGCGTTCCCGAGATCGACATCCGCAAGCACCTCGCGAAGTTCCTCTTCATGGGCGAGGACGTCTTCCAGAAGGTCGCGACCCTCTCCGGCGGCGAGAAGAGCCGAGTCGCCCTCGCCAAGCTCCTCCTCGGACGCGCGAACCTCCTCGTCCTCGACGAGCCGACGAACCACCTCGACATCCCCGCCAAGGAGGCGATCGAGGAGGCCCTCCAGGAGTACGACGGGACCATCATCGTCGTCTCGCACGACCGCTACTTCCTCGACCGCGTCGCCACGCGGCTCGTGATCATGGAGGATGGCCAGGTCCGCGTCGTCGAGGGAAACTACACGACCTACCGAGAGCTGCGCGAGAAGGAGGTCGTCGAGGCCGACTCGTCCCGCCCCGAAAAACAGGACGACTACCGCGAGCAGAAGCGGAGGCGGAACGAGGCCTCCAAGCGGCAGAAGAGGCTGCGGGAGGTCGAGGACGAGATCGCCCTCCTCGAGCGCGCGGTCGCCGAGCTGCAGAAGGCGATGTGCGACGAGTCGCTCGCGTTCGACTGGGCGAGGCTCGAGCAGCTCGACCACGAGAAGCGCGACAAGCAGAAGCGGCTCGACACCCTGATGAAGGACTGGGAGTCCCTCTCGGCGGAGTCTGCGTGATGTCGGAGGCGTTCGACGCGCTCGTCGCGATCATGGCCCGCCTGCGCGACCCGGGCGGCTGCCCGTGGGACCGCGAGCAGACGATCGACACGATCCGGACCTTCCTCCTGGAGGAGACCTACGAGGTCCTCGAGGCGCTCGAGAAGGACGACCCCGCGAAGTGCCGCGAGGAGCTGGGCGACCTCCTGTTCCAGGTGGTCTTCATCTCGCGGCTCTACCAGGAGCGCGGCGACTTCACGGTCGACGACGCGGCCCGCTCGATCGCCGACAAGCTCGTGCGGAGGCACCCCCACGTCTTCGGGGACACGCCCGCGGGGAGCGTGGGAGAGACGCTGAAGCGCTGGGAGGCGATCAAGCGCGCCGAGCGGAAGGGAACGGCGGACGCCTCGGCGCTGGCGGGGGTCCCGCGCGAGCTGCCGGCGCTCCAGCGGGCCTACCGATTGGGGGTCAAGGCCGCCCACGTCGGGTTCGATTGGGTGAAGCTGGAGGACGTGTGGGCCAAGGTCGAAGAGGAGTTGGCCGAGCTTCGCTCGGCCATGTCGGGGCTGCCGTCGGGGGCCGCGCACGCGGCGCCCTCCGCAGAGGCGAGGGAGGAGGTCGGAGACCTGCTCTTCGCCGTGGCGAACCTGGCGAGGAAGCTGGGCATCGACCCGGAGGACGCCCTGCGCGGAACGAACGACAAGTTCGTCCGGAGATTCCACCACGTCGAGAAGAGGCTGGGAGAGAAAGGGAGCGCGCCGGCCGAGTCCACGCTCGAGGAGATGGATGGGCTGTGGAACGAGGCCAAAGACTTGGAGAGGGGCGCGAAGGGGTGATATGATCGTGGCGGGTCGAGCCACCAAGTTCCCCTTCCCGTTCCCCTTCCCATTCCCATTCCCCGTTCGGGGAAAGGGAAGGGGAAGGGGAACGGGAAGGGGGTTGGGAATGGGAGCGGAGTGAGATGGAAGGCGCACTGAACCTCCAGCCTGGGCAGATCGTCCAGGGACAGACCCTCGTCGAGAAGCTCGGCGAGGGCGGCTTCGGCGAGGTCTGGCGGGCGGAGTACTACGGCCAGGCCGTCGCGGTGAAGTTCTTCCACCGCAGCGACCGACTGGAGGGCTCCCGCCGCGAGTCGATCGCGCAGTACGTCCTCGGGCGCCTGAAGCACGAGGACGGCGGCCGCTTCTTCCCCCGCGTCGAGCACTTCGACCTCGACGCCACGCCGCCCTACATGAGGATGGAGCTGGTCGAGGGGAAGAGCCTCAACCACCACTTCACCAAGCAGGCCCAGTTCGAGCTGGGAAAGGCGCTCCGCGTCGCCGAAAACCTCCTCGCCGGCCTCGTGGTCATCCACGACCTCGGCTTCGTGCACGGCGACCTCTCCGCCTCCAACGTCCTCGTCCAGCCCGACGAGAAGGTGAAGCTCATCGACGTCGGGTACGGAGTCCTCTTCCAGGAGTCGGTCGACCTCGCGCGCTCGACCGCCATGACCATGGGCGTCTCCGTCGGCGCCGCGACGCCGCTCTACTCCGCCCCCGAGCGCTTCTCGCCGGAGTTCCTCTTGCCCGACGTCGGCAAGCGGACCGACCTCTACTCGTTCGGGAAGCTCCTCTACCAGATGCTCACCTGGGAGTCGCCCACGACGGTGAAACCCGTGAGCCGGAGGGTCTCCTCGCTCGGCGCGGCGTGGGATGACTTCATTTTCAAGTGCGTCGCCGACCGCCCGCAGGATCGCTTCGCGGACGCCCGCGCGGCGCTCGCGGCCTACCAGGAGCTCCCGATCGGCGTGGAGGTCGTCCCGACGGCCGACCGGACCGACACGAAGGTCCGCAGGGGCCTGGGGAAGTTCCGCTCGCTGGTGGAAATCGCCCTCGCCGACCGCGTCCTCACGAGCCAGGAGCGGGAGTACCTGCACCAGAAGGCCGAGCAGATGGGGATCCCGTTCCAGGAGGCGGAACAGGTGATCCAGGAGCTGGCGCTCTCGGCCGGCACGCTCCCCGCCCCTCCTCCCTTGCCGCCCGCTCCCCCGCTCGTGGGCGTCCAGAACGGCTGGACCGCCAGTCCCCCGCCGCTGGTCGTCCCGCGGATCGAGGGCGTGACCGTCGCCTGCCGGCGGTGCTCGCAGCCGAACATCGTCCCGCCGGGGACGAACCCGTCGTTCTACGCCTGCAGCGCCTGCGGGGCGAACCTGGGCGTATCGCAGTCGGGCTGCCCGAATTGCGGACGGGAACTGATCAAGAAGAGCGGGGGCGTTGGCTGCGGGGCGCTCCTCGTGATCGGGATCGCCCTGGTGGTCGGCTTCGCGGGCTCCACGGAGCGCGAAATCGGCCCCTGCATGCTCATCGGCGGCGCGGGGTTCGCCGTGCTCGTCGCCATCCTCGCGCCCAAGAAGACCGTCTGGGGATGCCTCTCCTGCCGGCGGAACTACGACAACCTCGGGGCGCCGCAGCAGGCATCAGGCGGGGCCGGCCTCGGCTGCCTGATCGTAGGCATCCTCGCCGCGGCCGCGATCGCCATCGGATTGATCGTAGAAGAGGGCGGGCCCTGGTAGCCCGTCAGAACCAGCCGCGGCGCCGGAAGATGTAGAGCGACCCGAGCGCGACCGAGGCCATGAAGCCGATCACGCTCCAGAAGCCGGGCCCCCAGCTCACGTCGGGCCACATCGACTGGAAGTTCATCCCGTAGATCCCCGCGACCAGCGCGAGGAACATCATGATGGTCGAGATGACCGTGAGGACCTTCATCACCTCGGCCATCCGGTTCGACACGGACGAGAGGTACGCGTCCATCGCCCCCGTGACCAGGTCCCGGTAGCTCTCCTCCAGGTCCACCACCCGCACGAGGTGGTCGTAGACGTCGCGGAGGTAGATCCGCACCCTATCGCCGATCAGCGCGAACTCGCCGCGGCAGAGGCGCGAGAGCATCTCGCGCTGGTGCGCGGAGATCTTCCGGACCCGCATCAGCTCCTTCTTGAGCTGGAAGATCGAGTCGAGCGTGTCCCGCGTGGGGTTCGTGAAGACCGAGTCCTCCACCAGATCGACCCGCCGGTCCAGGTCGTCGAGGACCGGATTGTAGTCGGTCACGAGCCCGTCCAGGATCTCGTGCAGCAGGTCGTCGCCCTGGTGGAAGATGTGCGGCGTGCGCAGGCAGTGCTCCCACACGCGCGACACGCAGTCCATCGGCTCCTTGTGGTGGGTGACGAGAGTCCCCTTCCCCAGGAAGATGTCGAGTTCCTTGGTTTCGAACGTCTTCGCCCCGGGACGTAGGGCGTGGATGATCAGGAAGAGGTAGTCGCCGTAGTCGTCGACCTTCGGGTGGTGGACGTCGGCGAGGCAGTCGTCGATGGCGACCTGGTGGAAGTGGAAGACGTCGGAGAGGATCTTCGCCTCGTCCTGGGTCGGCTGGAAGAGGTTGACCCAGCGGACCTCGCCCTCCGCAACGGGACGCGCGACCGCGTCGACGCCGCTCTCGGCGACGACGCCCTGGGGAGTGAACCTCAGGACATGTAGCATGGCGGCGTCCCGGGAGGGGCTACTTTCCGGTCGGGCAGACCTCGCCCCAGATGGTCGAGAAGCCGATGAGGACCTCGTAGTCGGGCGAGTCGTTGTCGGAGAGGCCCGCGGAGCCCGTGAGCCCCCACTGCCAGCTCCGGAAGAACGGCGTCGGCCCGATGACGCCGACCCGCGCCTCGACGTTGTTGTCGCCCGCCCAGCCCTGCGCGACGTTGCGGTTCGGCTCGGAGAACTCGCTCCCCTCGACCTCTGCGACGACCGTCGCGTACTTGCAGACCGGGTACTCCACGGCGATGCCGTAGAGGAGGTAGTCGTTCTGCGCGGCGCGGTCAGCGGGGTCGCCGTTCACGGCCAGCCCGGCGTTCATGTGCACGCGGAGGGCCCCAAGGTCCAGGGAGAGGACCAGCTTCCCGAAGACGTCGATCTCGCCCGTCGTCAGGCCGTCGACCTCGTCTCCCGCGGGGAGCTTGCCGCCCATGATGAACCCGCCGCGCCAGTGCTCGCCGTGGAACGGCGTCATGCGCAGCTTGCCGAAGAGGCTGCCGAGGCCGAGGTGCTCGCTGAACTGGTCGCGCCGGCTGTCGAGGTACTGGATCTGGTCCTCGAGCTCGAAGTCGGCCCACGGACCGATCCCGAAGCCGCCGGAGAGCTTGGGCAGGAAGTAGAGCATGCTCCCGTCCGCCTGCTGGCGCACGGCGAACTCGTTCGTGAACCTCGCCTGCTTGATGCTCAGCGTGTCGGCGACCTCGGTCTCCAGCGGGTTGTAGACGGCCATGTAGACCGGCCGCGCGCAGGGGTCCTCGGGGTCGAGCGGAAGGGTGCTGTGCGGGCTGTCCGGGCAGACGCCGCAGCCCCACTCCTTGCTGATGAGGAGCATGGCGCCGTACTCGTTCGTGTTGGTGCCGAAGCCGATCGTCCCGTCGACCTGCCAGCGGAAGCCGCCGCCGAGGGGGCCGCTGACGCCCGCGCGGGCCTCGGACCAGCCGTCGCCGGGGTAGCGCTCGGAGATGTCGTTCGAGTTCTGCGGCCCGTTGGCGCCGCGGTACTCGAGGAAGGCCTCCCAGCCGTTGTCCAGGCAGTACTCGCCGAGCAGTCCATAGATGAGGAGGGCGTCCAGCGAGGCGTCCTCCTGGTTGTCGCCGACGACCGCGGCGCCGAGGTTCATGGACAGGCGAAGCCGTCCGATCTCCTTCTGCGCGATCAGGCGACCGAAGTAGTCGACCTCGTCGGTCCCGAGGCCCTGGCCTTCGCCCGCCGAGGGGACCTTCATGGTGAAGCTGGCGCCCGCCTTGATCCCCCAGATATCCCACGGCATCCCCTTGACGCGGAGGACGGGGTCGCCGCTGCCGCTGCCGTCGTCGAACCGGCTCGAATTGGAGAGGGAGCGGTAGTCGTAGCGGGCGGAGAACTCGGCCCACGGCCCGATGCCGAGGTCGAAGCCGCCGCGGGGGGAGAGGAGATGCGATCCGTCGGGCTGCTCGAAGTACTTCACGCCGACGGTGGCGCGGTACTCCTGCAGGTGGAGCGTCTCGCCGTTCTCGGTGTCCATCAGGTCGAAGTCCGGACCTGCCCAGGAGATGGAGCAGGCCGAGAGGACCACCAGGACGAAGGACCAATTGCGGAGGGGCATGGCGCTCTCTTGCGAAAGTGCGGCGTGCCGAACAAATCCCCGGCGATCCACGTCTCTCTCCGCCCAAATGGAACGGAGAATCGAAGCAGAGGCAGCCACCGGTGTCAACGGATCTGTATCGTCATTCGGGTGGTTTCTGCTTGAGCCGACGGCGGTTGCGGATTCCAAGGGGCCTGCGGCGCGGGTAGAATGGCCCCCTTCCAAGGAGCCTCGCATGGACCCATACGGCCAGTACGACAACCCTCTCGTGACGAGGTATGCCTCCCCGGAGATGTCGGAGCTGTTCTCGCCGCGGACCCGGATCCGGACATGGCGGAGGCTGTGGGTCGCGCTCGCGGAGGCCGAGAGCGAGTTGGGGCTGGGGGTCACGGCGGAGCAGGTCGAGGAGCTGAGGGCGCACGTCGACGGCATCGACTTCGCGGAGGCGGAGAGGATCGAGGCGCAGGTGCGCCACGACGTGATGGCGCACATCCGGGCGTACGGGGCGCAGTGCCCGAAGGCGCGCGGGATCATCCACCTTGGGGCGACGAGCGCGTACGTCGTCGACAACGCCGACTTGCTGATCCTGCGGGACGCGCTGAGGGAAACCCGCCGCAAGCTGGTGAACGTCGTCGACGCGCTGGCCCGCTTCGCGCGGACGCACCGCGACGTGCCGACGATGGGGCTGACGCACCTCCAGCCGGCCCAGGTGACCACGGTCGGGCGCAGGGCGTGCCTCTGGGCGCAGGAGGCGATGCTCGACCTTGCGGAGCTGGACTTCGTCGAGGGGTCCTTGCGGTTCCTGGGGGCGAAGGGGGCGATCGGGACGCAGGCGAGCTTCCTGGCGCTCTTCCAGGGGGACGACGGGAAGGTCCAGGAGCTGGACCGGCGGGTGGCGGAGAAGATGGGCTTCCCGTCTGCGTTCCGGGTGACGGGCCAGACGTACACGCGGAAGCTGGACGCGCGGGCGCTGGCGGCGCTCTCGTCGATCGCGCAATCGGCGACGAAGTTCGCGAACGACGTGCGGATCCTGCAGTCGCGGCGCGAGATGGAGGAGCCGTTCGAGGAGGAGCAGGTCGGGTCGAGCGCGATGGCGTACAAGCGGAACCCGATGCGGAGCGAGCGGATCGCGTCGCTCGGGAGGCTGGTGATCTCGAACGCGCAGAACGGGGCGTGGACAGCGGCGAGCCAGTGGTTCGAGCGGACGCTGGACGACAGCGCGAACAAGCGGGTGGCGATGGCGGAGGGGTTCCTCGCGGCGGACGGGATGCTGCTGCTGTGGTTGGACGTGGCGGGCGGCCTGGCGGTGCGGCCGGCGATGATCTCGAAGAACCTCCGCGACGAGCTCCCCTTCCTCGCCACGGAAGAGGTGCTGATGCTGGGCGTGAAGGCGGGCGGGGACCGCCAGGAGCTCCACGAGCGGATCCGGCGCCACTCGATGGCGGCGGTGGAGAGGCTGAAGGCGGGCGAGGCGAACGACCTGATGGAGCGGATTGGCAAGGACGCGGCGTTTGCCTCGCTCGCGCCGCGCCTCCCCGAGCTCCTCGACGCGCGCCGCCATGTCGGGCGGGCCCCCGCGCAGGTGGACGAGTTCCTCCGCGAAGAGGTCGAGCCCGTGCTCGCTCGCCACAAGGCCCTTCTGGGGCTCAAGGCCTCGATCCGCGTGTAGCTGCGACACGCCCGCTTGATCCCCAGATCCCGGCGTGGGATGATTGCGGAAGCAAGCGGAGCGGTGACCATGGCAATTCGCAGAGACGACTCCTCCGACAATGGCCACGGCCCTCGTTGGCTGAAGAAGTGGATGGAGGCCCACGAGGAGAGGATGCGCGAAAACGAACAGCGCGCGCGCGAGCACAAGAAGTCCATCGAGGACCTCAGACAGATCTCCCATGAGAACCAGGAGATGATCCGGGAGCTGCGAGAGATGAACCGGGCCAGCGCGGCGCGCCTGACGCGCGCCGAAGACTCCGTGGAGTTGCTCCAGGAGCAGGTCGAGATGAACCGCCGGCAGACTCGCGAGATCATCGGGGAGATCTCCCGCATGGACGCGGAGCGGAAGCGCGACCGCATCCAGTCCGCCCGCCTCTTCAAGGGCATGCTCACGAGCATCCGACGCATCGGCCGGTAATGGCCTCTGGGCCGCCGAGGGGCCGTTCGTGCGAGTAGCGGTGGCGTCCTGCCGGACCTACGATCCACGGAGGGGCTCCATGCGCGCCACACTCGCCGTCCTCCTCGCTCTGGCAGCCTCGATCGCGGCGGACTCCGACGGCGGTCGGGTACAGTGGGAGGCGGGCTGGACCACCGCCCGGGCCCGAGCCGGTGAGGAGGGGCTCCCGATCCTTCTCTACTTCACGATCCCGGGTTGACCCGCGGACCAGGCCCTGGACGCGGGGGCGTTCTCGGCCGAAGGCGTCGTCGACGCCTCCCGCCTGTTCGTGAGGGTGCGCCTCACATGGGACGACTCGGACCTCCAGGCGGGGCTCCGACGGACCCTTCGTGTGAGCGGCGCGCCGACCGTCCGGTTCCTCGATTCCGGCGGCCGGTGGATCGAGGACCTGGAATCGACGCGCCCCGAGGACGTCGAGGCCCAGATGCGTCAGGTCGCCCGCTCCCACCCGCGTGCCGGCGCCCTGAGAGCGCTCCCGGACTCCCCCGGAGAGCCGTGGGATTGGATCCGCGAGCGCGTGGCCGACCTCGGGAGCGACGACTTCGAGACGCGGCAGCGGGCCTCCGAGAAGCTGGCGGTCCTGCAACGCGCGCTGAGGGCGGCTATCGACGAGGCCTCCCGTTCCGAAGACGCGGAGGTCAGGGCCCGGGCCGAGGAGCTGCGGGACGAGAAGCAGCCTCGACCTGCCGGCTCGGACCCGATTGATCAGGAAATCGTGATCGAGTGGCTCCAGAGGGGAGTGAAGACCTACTGGATCCGCCGGCAGATCCAGAAGAAGGGCGCGACGTTCTCTCTGACCGAGGTGGACGTGGAGCGGCTGAGGAAGGCGGGCGCAGACCAGGACCTCATCGACGTCATGCTCGGGAATCCCGCCGAGGGTCGTTGAACCTGATGGAAGGCGAGGCCGCGGCGGACGTGGCCTCGAGAGCCTCGCCGACGGGGCGACCGAGCTGGACCGGCACCACGTCGAACTCTCCTCGACGGTACAGGCAGGGAACGCCCAGCCACCCTGCGAGGACCACGGCGAAGCCGCTCGCCCACTTGAACGGCGTCACGGCGTCCCCCTCGGCGGTGAGGGTGTCGAGGACCACCACCTCTTCTGGTGAGCCCGTTCGGCGGCCCGTCCGGGCTACGACAATGCTGCCCTGGTAGCAGGCCGCGCCGTATAGACCACGCACCTCATCACGCGTCCGCCGAAGTCGGACGTACACGGACGACACGTCGTCAAACGGGATCGTCGCTCGGTGGATCCCGCTCCTCACGTCGAGCGTGCGATGCTCCCAGTCCACCGAGAAGCGCCTCAGCTCGAACCCGCACAGGGCCAGCAAGGCGAACAGCCCGAAGGCCGAAAGGAGTGCGATCGCGAGATTCACGTCGCTCAGAAGGACCGGCTCCCTGAGGGCCTGCGGGGCCCACAGGCCGAAGGCCGTCCCCAGGCCAATGCCGATGGCCGCGCAGAATGCGCGGAGCGGGGGGTCCCAGGAAGCCCATCCGTCCTCCAGACGGATTTGTCGTCCCGGCGCCCAACAGGTCGGACGAAAGGCGCTTCGGAAGCCGCAGGCGTCGATCGCCAGCACGTCGATCGGGATGGGGACGGCCGGGACGTCTTCCGCGTGTGGATCGTCGCTCCAGGATGTCGAGAGCTCCGGCAGCGGCGAGCTTCCCTCGTCAGCCCGCCGCGTCGATCGGAAGCGCAACTGCAGGAAGGGAAGAGGTTCAACGGCATAGGCTCGGAGGTCCATGGCCGCCGCGAGGCGCAAGGCGAACTCCACCTCGCGCCCGTTCGTCGCCCCCTCGATCCAGAGCGCTTCTTCGTGGAGCTCGAGGGCTCGACCTGGAGTGTCTCTCGTGATCTGGAGCATCAGCGTGCCGAGATGGGGGGCCTATCTCACTCTGCCCGGGCCGTTCCCCAGCATGTTGCGTGCCCCCGCTGAGATTCCGTCGATCCGGCAGACCCCCGGCGCAACTCCCCCCTCGCCTGCGGGCCTTCCGCGGGTCCCTAGAGCGGCGCTCCCGACGGGGAGGCGCATGCTTGCGTTGGCCGAGCGCGTGGACTACCATTGGAACATGAGCGCAATCCGAATACGGTCCCTCGACGCTCCGTTCGACTCCCCCGCCATCGCCCGCAAGGCCATGGGCGCCATCAGCCGCGCCGAGGCCATGGGGCTGCTCGTCGGACTGCGCGGCGGGATCGATCGGCTGGACCTGCCGACCTTCCGACGGCTCCTCGATGCCATCTCGATGGCGGGCATCGGCCCGGCGCTCATCGCGGACCTGCGCGCCGGGCGCGGCACGGATGCGAAGCGGATCGCCAAGGCCCTGGACGGGCTGCAGGATGCCCTGGCCGGGTCGCCCTCGCCTGGCACGGAGTGGCCGCAACTCGAGTCGGTCCTTGGCTGCGACCTGCTCGCGCGGCTGACCTGCGTCTCGCCGTCGAGCCTTCGCCGCTACCTCCGGTCCGCGCGCGTCACCCCTGACGATGTCGCCGCTCGCGCCCATTTCCTGGCGCTCGTCCTGGGCCACCTTGCAGGGGCGTACAACGACATCGGCATCCGTAGATGGTTCGACCGGAAACGCTCGCACCTCCAGGGGCGCAGCCCCGGATCGTTCCTCGTCGGGCGCTGGAACCCCGACAACGCGGAACCACGGAGAATTCTGGCGCTTGCCGAGGCCCTCCAGGACGCGCCCACCACATGATCGTCTTTCGCCACGCGGACCCCCGCTACCCGTTCCTGTGGGAAGGCGCCGACCAGCCGCCGGGACGGTGGCACGGCGAGGGGGACGGTCCGGTACACGCATTTGCCGACACCCCCGACGGGGCGTGGGCCGAGTTCCTCAGGCACGAGGAGATTGTCGATCCGGAGGATCTCGCCACGGTGCGACGCTCGATGTGGGCCGTGGAAATCGGCCCTCCCCCACGCAGGCGCCCAGCGCTCCGGCGACGGACGCTCCTGGGCAAGACGTCCAGCTATGCCGCTTGCCGCGCGGAGGCGCGCAGGCTTCGCAGGCTGGGGTGCCGAGGGCTCGTCGCGCCCTCAGCGGCCCTTCGGCCCGGAGGGGCCCATGGCTACCGGGTGAAACATGGGCTGCGCGAGGGCCCCCGTCGAGACGGGTTCGTCGTCGTCCTGTTCGGACAGAGGACGGAGCTCGTCGGCTGGATGGCCGCGTCAGAAGGACGCCCGGCCGAGGGACTTCTCCCCCATGTGAGGCGCCTCTAGTCTCGATCGGGCAGCGGGCCTCGGGGCGCGGCGCGCGCCCTACTGGAGCTTGCGGCAAGGCGAACCCGAAGGCCTGACCGGAAACCGCCGGCACGATCGAGAGTCAGGTGCGTGACGCGAGTCTGGCCCCGCTACTTGCCAACGGGGAGATCAACAACGACGGCGTCGATGTCTCCTGGGGGGAGTCTCACGACGGGGTCCGCGGGTCGGTGCGCAATTCGCTGGAGACCGGTCGAGGGGTCGGCCGCGACCTGGGGCCAGGACAACGCGGTGACGACGATGTAGTCGCCCGCCGGGAGGCCGCGCGCGACGAAGTCTCCCCTCTCGTCGGTCCAGACGACCCAGACCCACCCGTCGGATGTGCCCTGGCCGAGGAAGTAGTAGGCGCACTGGGCGCACGGGACTCCCCCCTGGCGGATCGAGCCGCGCACCTCGGGCGTGGAACGGAGGTCGAAGTCGATCGTGGGGACCTCCTCCTTGCCGACGTCCACGGTGCGCACGGCGGCGATCTGGGTCTTGCGGTCCTCAACGCCGATCGCGGCGCTGATGAACCACGCGCCCGGCCCCAGCCCGCCCACCTCGAACGAGCCATCCTCCCCGCATTTCAGGTAGCGCTGCTCCATGGTTGGCGTGCTCGCCTGCATCGTCACGGGTTTATTCGGGGCCGCGCCATCCAGCCGCACCGTGCCCGAGATCCGCGCCCCCTCGTCGAGGAGGATGTCCTGATCGAGGACCTCTCCCTCGTGCAGCTCGACGGCGATCTCCTTGGAGGCGAGCTTTCCGCCTGAGACCCGAAACCGGTGCCTCCCAGGTGCAAGGTCGCGGAGCTCGTAGCGGCCCTGCTCGCTCGCGGGCCGCGAGCTGTAGCCGCCCCCCTTTCCCGGCTCGTACGTCACCTCGCCGAACATCGCGCGGGGGATCGGGGCGCCCGTGCGCGCGTCGCGGATCGTGCCGCGAAGGACGCACGAGGAGGCAAGCTCCACGACGACGCCGCGGACGGTTTCGCCCTCGTGGACCTCGAACTCGGCGCTCTCGCCCAGCGAGTTGCCCTCGACGCGGGCCTGCACGACGTATCGCTCGGGGGGAATCGCCTCGATCCGGAACGCCCCGTCCGAGCCGATGCGTGGCTTGCTGCCAGGCTGGTAGTCGTAGAGCGCGATGAACTGCGACGATCGTCCCTTCGCCGAGCGCAGCCCGAGCTTCGCCTCATTGGGCACTGGGGCGCCGCCGCGCATCCTCACGACGCCCTCGATGGCGCCTTCGCGGATGAGGGTCACGTCGACGCGGGATGGGTCCTTCTCGTCGGGCCTCCCCTCCGCGCCGATGTAGCCCTTGCAGCTCGCGTAGACCTCGAACGCCGAGACGACGAGGCTGGGCGCCGAGTAGTTTCCCTCCGCGTCGGTCTCGACCTCCCAGCGATCGGGATAGACGCGCGCCTCGCCTTCGCCCGCGCAAACCACGCTGACCTCGACGCCGGCGAGCCCCTCGCCGCCGGAGTCCGTGACGCGGCCGTGCGGCGAGACGCCCCGCGACAGGCGGAGGTCGACCTGCACGGGCTGAGCGGCGACGACTTCGATCTCGGCGGAGGCGCTGGCGAAGCCATCGGAGTCGGCCTGCACGGCCGCGCGCCCGAGGCAGACGGCGAGGTCGTAACGGCCCGCTGCGTCGGTCGTCGCGTGGAGACACGGCGCCGGGTCGGGCAGAATGCTGCTGATCGCGATGCCGCTGGGGTCCCAGGCCTGCTCGCTGCGGAAGAGGATGCGGGCTCTGGCGAGGCGCCGCCCGTCGGGGTCCTCGACGAAGCCCCAGACACGCCCGGTCGCGCCGAGGGTGAGCTCGAGACGGTCCTCTCCGTAGCGGTCTTCGACGTAGGCCATGGTCGGAGACGACATGCGACCCTGGTTCTCCGCATGCAGCCACCACATTCCATTGGGCAGGTTGAGGGCGAAGGCGCCATCGGCGCCAGCCTCCCCGCGCCGCTCGTCCGTGACGCGCTCTTTGTCTCCAATGGCCACGATGGTCGCGGCGGTCGGCCTCCCCTCCCCGTCCAGGACCCTCCCCGAGACGGCGTGCATTGCGCCTTGCGCCGGGGCGGAGGCGACCGGTGGTTGCGCCGGGCTCCCGTCACCGGCCGCGGGGGAGTCCGTGTTGAGGCCTGCGGACGGCTGCACGGAGGGCGCGGAGGACGGGGCGGCGCGTCGCGTCGTCTGGGGTGTCGCTACGCGCCAAACGACCGCCGCGAGGATCAGCATCGCTACCACGACCAGGCCGATTTGCCGTTTCATGGGGTGCCCCTCCGACCGGCGTGCGCGCGCTGGAATCTACGCGCGCCGGGCGGGAGGATCAAGGCGGATGTCCGGCAGCGCGACAGGACCGAAGCCCGACGCGCGTTTGGTTGACCGTGCGCCCCGTCCCGGCTAGAGTCGCCGCGCCCCCTCCCGCCAAGGGGCATGGAGGCAGACGTCCATGAAGCACGTCGTCGTCCTCGCCTGCGCCGCGCTCCTGATCGGTTGCTCGTCGGCGCCCCCCCGACCGACGGGGTTCCTCGGCGACTCCTCGCAGCTTGCGCCCGTCCCCGGCGAGCCCGACCGGCTGTACTGGGAAAGCCCCGGCGTCGCGTGGGGGTCCTACACGAAGGTCATGCTCGAACCGGTCACGCTGTGCCTGTCACAGGAGGCCAGGGGGCGCGAGCTGCGGCCCGAGGACACGAGCCGGATGAAGGACTACTTCCGCGCAAAGGCCGTGGAGGCGATCCAGAGCGGGTATCCGGTCGTCGACGCCCCTGGGCCTGGGGTCCTGCGAATCCGCGCGGCCATCACGGACCTCGTCCCCACCAACGTCGCGCAGAACCTCCTCACCACGGCGGCCCTGGGGCTCGCGGTCGACATGGGCGGGGCCTCGATGGAAGCGGAGTTCCTCGACGGGACGACGGGCGAACGCCTCGCGGCCGTCATCGACCGGAAGACCGGCTCGCCCCTGGCCCTCGTCGAGAATTTCACGACCTGGGACCACGCCAAGGCCGCCTTCGACGAGTGGGCGCAGGAGCTGCGCCAGGCCCTCGACGAGGTCCATCCCCGGTAGCGATTCGGAGGCCCGCATCACCGGATCGCATGTCAGGGAATTCCCGGCCCGACGATCAGCTCGCGCTGGACCAACCAGTAGCCGACGCATACGCCTCGGGCGGGTCGTCCGTTCTCCTCCCTGTCAGGGACAAGAGTCGGAACGGAGACCCGCCCGTGCAACGAACGCTCCCCTGCCTCGTCCTCCTCTCCCTCCCCCTCCTCGCAGGCGACGTCGACGACGCCCGCCGCAAGTACCCCCCCGAGGTGACCCGCGCCGTCCTCACGGGCCAGATCCCCGCGCCGGACGGCTTCGACGAGGCGATCGCCGAGGAGCTCGGCGCGGACCGCCTGAAGGAGCTGCGCTCGGGCGACGCGATGGTCGAGGGGCGCGAGAACGACCTCGCCGCGCTTGTCCTCCTGGAGCTCAAGGCCCCCGAGATGAAGGCCGGCCCTGGCGGGCGCGGGCCCCAGGGCACCTCCGAGGCCGTCACTGTCCGGCGCGTCGACTCGGACTACCCGGCCGCCTCGGGCAAGACGAGCGGCTTCTTCCGCACCGGCCAGCCCGCCGACCTGATGCTCTCGGGGCTCGGGTTCAACGAAACCGGCGGCCCCCTCCTCTTCAACCACCCCGCCGGCATCGCAACCGACGGGACGCGCCTCTTCCTCGCAGACACCTACAACAACCGCGTGCTGGTCTGGTCGAAGCTCCCCGAGGGGAACGTCGAGCCCGACCTCGTGCTGGGGCAGAAGGACTTTCGCACGAACGCACCGGGGAGCGGACGCGACGGGCTCAACTTCCCGATCAATGTCGCGTCGGACGGGAAGAGGATCCTCGTTGCGGACACCGAGAACAACCGCATCCTGATCTGGAACGAGTGCCCGAAGGAGAACGGCGCGCCGGCGGACCTCGTCCTCGGAGGGGACGCGCCGCAAGGGGGCCTGCGGAAGGACCGCATCCAGTGGCCCTGGGGCGTCTGGTCGGATGGCACGAAGGTCGCCGTCAGCAACACGCGGGGCGGGTCGGTCCTCGTATGGAGCTCCTTCCCGACCGAGGACGACCAGCCGGCGGACCTCGTGCTCACGGGGGGTGGGAAGCTCGGCACGCCGAGGACGATCACGAGCGACGGGAAGCGCCTCATCGTAGGCGACCACAACGCGCGCGTCGGGGAGACGCAGCACGGCTCGTTCGTCTGGGCGACGTTTCCGACGGAGGACGACCAGCCGTACGACTGGTTCATGACCGACCCGCGCGACCCGCGCGGCGCGTGGCTGAGAGGGACGTTCACGCCGGAGGGGAAGCTCCTGCTCTTGGGGGCGGACCTCCACGTATGGGACTCCTTCCCGGAGGGCGAGCGGACACCTCCGGACCTGTCGCTCCACGGGTTCAACTTCCACAGCGGCGATCACACGGGGATCGCGGTAGCCGGGGGGCGGGTCTACGTCTGCACGGGGAACCTGAACATGGTGGCCGTGTACAAGCAGATGCCCACGGGTGCGAACGCCGTGCCCGACTTCGCGATCGGCTCGACGGACCTATCGACGAACACGCTCGAGACGCACTTCGTGATCAGCAACCCGGTTCCGGCCTCGAACGGGACGAGCCTCTTCGCGTGCTCCGACTTCGATCGCAAGCTCTACGTCTGGAAGCGGCTCCCCGACCGGAGCGGAGCGCATCCGGACCTCGTCTACACGCTCGCGGGGGGAGGGCTTGCGATCGCGCTCCACGGCGACCGTCTGGCGACGGCGGGGCGGGAGCTCGTCTACGTGTGGGACAAGCTCCCCCTGGAGGGAAACCTGCCCGACAGGACCTTTCGGGGGAGCATCGGCAAGGTGAAGCTGCAAGAGGTGAAGGGCGTCGCGATGGACGACAGGTACTTCTACGTGGGGGACTTCGCGGCGAAGCGGATCTACGTGTGGGAGGGGGTCCCCGACGGGAAGACCGACCCGGTGGCGGAGCTTGAGGTGGAGAACCCCTGGCGGGTGATGAGCGACGGCACGTGGCTCGTCGCGGGGACGGGGGACCGGCAGAAGGTGGTCGTCTGGGAGGTCGCCTCGATCGCGAAGGGCGCGAAGCCGCGCACGATCAGCGGACCGGGGGGACCACGCGGCGGGCGGTTCAACTGGGTGCAGACGGCCTTCGCCGCGAAGGGGCACCTCTTCATCGTGGAGTGCGGGTCCCACCGCGTCCACGCCTGGAGGCGAATCGAGGACGCGATGGAGGGCGCGGCGGCGGACGCAATCCTCGGGCAGGAGGACGCGGAGTCGATCTCACCGGCGATCGGCGCGAACCGCCTCTTCACGCCGGCTTCTGCGTGGTTCGACGGGAGCTACCTCTGGGTCGGCGAGACGAAGTTCTCCGAGCGGCTCCTGCGGTTCAGCCCCTTGCCCGAGTAGCGGCGGCAAGGGCCATTTGATAGCATGCCTAGATGAGCACAACTCATCGCGAATACACGCCGGGCGAGGAGATCGCGAACAGCGTGATCCACGGCATCGGCGCCGGGCTGGCGATCGCGGCGCTGTCGGTGCTGGTCACGCTCGCTGCGGGACGGGGCGACGCCTGGCACGTCGTGTCGTTCTCGATTTACGGAGCGACGCTGGTCCTCCTGTACTCGTCGTCGACGGTCTACCACGCCCTCCGCGCGCCGCGGGCGAAGCGGGCGATGCGCATGATGGACCACATGGCGATTTTCCTGCTCATCGCCGGGAGCTACACGCCGTTCACGCTGGTGACGCTGCGGGGTCCGTGGGGGTGGACGCTGTTCGGCCTGATCTGGGGGATCGCGGTCGCCGGGATCGTATTCAAGGTCTTCTTCACGGGGCGTCTGGAGCGGGCGTCGGTGGCCCTGTACATCCTGATGAGCTGGCTGGCCCTCATCGCGATCAAGCCTCTGGCGAGCGCCCTCCCCGTCGGGGGGCTGGTGTGGCTCGCCCTGGGGGGCGTCTTCTACATGGGCGGCGTGGCGTTCTACCGCTGGCACCGCCTGCGCTTCCACCACGCGGTGTGGCATGTCTGCGTGCTGGGCGGGAGCCTCTGCCACTTCCTCTGCATGCTCTGGTACGTGCTCCCGCCGGCCGGAGCGACGCACGCCTGAGGCCCCCACACAAGGCCGCGCGGGAGGCGGATCACACCGTGATGGAGAGCCGCGCGCACGAGTGGGTTGCCGCAGCAACACGCGGTTGCACGGGCGTAGCCCCTCTCCAAGTCTGACCCTGGCTGCCTATCGCCGAAGGCTCTCTCCGATCCAGTCGACGATCGCGCACACGCTGGCGTCGATCGACTGCTGGAGGGCTCCCTCGCCCTCGCGTGGTTCGCGACGAGACTCGCCGAGAAGCGAGACCGCTTGCTCGAGGTGTTCGCGCAGGAACTGAACGCCCTGCTCACCGACCTCCTGCCCCTCTAGCAGGTCGAGGAGAATCAGCCCGAGCCGACCACGCCGGTCACGCTCCTCCGGGGCTCGCGGACGGTTCGCGCGGCGATTCGGATCGATGCCACGCGCAAGCCCATTCGAGATCACCTCCGCAGCCGCCTCGTCGATCAACTCCTGCTCTCCGACCGTATCCAGCTCCGTACGGCGCCTGGTGCCGACGAGCCGTGCGGCGTCCTCGGGCGGCTCGGGGATCTGAATGAGCGGGAGATCGCTCCCCCCGAACTGACGTCGTGGGTCCCAGCCGCGGCGATTGCGCCCCTGCCGCCGCTGCCACCAGCGAGGGACGAGCGCGCCCACGGGCGAGAGCGCGCCGCTCGCGTGTGTGCCGTGGGCCGGGTCCGCGGCGAGGGGCGGTGCGCCCGGCGGCTCGTTCCGCAGGCTACCTGGATCGACTCCCTGCCCGCGCACGAGTTCGTCCACTGCCTCGGAGAGCTCCGGCAGGATGCGGAGATTCGATGCGGGGTCCTGCATCGGGGCCTGCCTGACGCGCGTGTCGCCCCCAGGGGCGAAGAAGCCCTGATCGAGCCAGTCCCAGCGGTTCATGTGGGCAGCACCCAGGACCGCGTCGAAGTCGGGGCGAGTCAGCAAGCCCGGTTCGCCCGCGCCGCCGCCTGCCCCGGCGCCACCCCCGCCTCCGCCCGGCAGGTCGACCGGCGGATGGTCCTGCGACCAGCCCGCCGAGACCGTCAGGATCGCCGCAAGGGCCACCCGTGCGATGCGCGTCATGTGCCGTCCTCCCCTCGTCAGAACCGGTGCTCCACTCCCCAGCCCCACAGGTTCCGGTCGTAGTCGTACACGTCCACGTCCGACTCGTGGTCCACGATCGTCCCCGACACGAAGACCGTCCAGTGCTCGCCGAAAGACCGGCGCAGAACGACCTGCACCGTCACCACGTCGTCGTCCCGCTCCTCCCCCGCCGAGTCCAGCACGCTCGCCTCGTCGTACCCCGCCGCCGTGTAGCCGAACCGCGCCGTCCCCTCGATCCCGAGGACGATCGGGTGCGTCGCCGCCAGGCTCACGGCGTCCGATCCGTGGTCGTACTCCCTCCCCTCCGTCACACTCCAGACGTGCGCGTAGACGAGATCCAGGCGCAAATCGCTGCCGGGGACCCGCGCGGACTGCCTGAGCGTCGCCGAGTGCGCGTGGCCGTCCGGGTCGAGCGCCGAGGCGAACCCCGGCGAGATCTCCCGCGTCACGTACCGGTACTCCACCTGCCCCGTCAGCCAGTCCAGCTCCCGCAGCGTCAGCGAGGGCGCCACGCCCAGCCCCGTCTGGTACGGGTCGTAGCCGAACTCCGTGTGGTCCAGCGAGACCTCCATGTGCGCCGACAGCCGGTCGCTCGCCCTCCAGCCCCCCGTCAGCGCGATCGACGCCTCGTCCGTGTTCGCGCGCGCGACGTTGTCGTACACGGTGCGGGCGCCCTGCGCGGCCAGGAGCAGGTCCACGCCGCGGCCCAGGTCGATGCGGTACGACCCGCCCGCCGCCACCCCGCCGTACCACGTCGCCTTCCGGCGATCGCCCGTGGAGGCAATCTGCGTGTCGTTCCCCAGCGCTATCGCGTTCGTGTCGAATCCGCCGAAGGCCCGCTGCCAGCACGCCCACGCCCTCGGCGCGGCCAGCCCCCGCCGCGTCTCCGCAATCCCCCGCCACTCGACCGCCGCCGGGTCGCCCGGCCGCACCCGCTCGTACTCGTCGAGCGCCGAGAGGGCCTGCTCCGCCCTCCCCTCGATCAGGTGGATCCGCGCAATCGCACGGGAGACCTCGGGCAGCTCGCACCCCTTCGCGCGCGCCTCATCGAGCCGCTCGAGCGCCTCCGCGCGGTCCTCCTCCGACTCCGCGATCCGCGCGAGCGAGACGCCGTACCAGCCGACCGCGTCGGCGTCGTTCGGATCGCACGTGACCGCGTTGGAGAAGCACAAGAGCGCGTCCGCGGAGCGCCCCGCGTCGAGCCAGGCCTTCCCGCGCTGGATCCACTTCGCGGACTCGTCGGAGGCGAACGCGGAACAGGCGACAAGGAGACAGATCGCGGCGGCCGGACCCCTCACGACACCCTCCATGCTCTCGTAGCCACGACATCATAGCGGGGTGAGCGCACTTCGGCAACGTCGGCATGCCGAGAAGAACGGCGTCGTGGACGCGGGCGGCGACGGACAGTAGGATCCGCTCCACCGGAATGGAGGCTTCCCCATGCCCCGCCACCTCCTGACGGTCGCGCTCCTCCTGTGCCTCGACCTGCCGCCGATGGCCGAGGAGGCCGACGACCACGTCCTCTCCCAGCTCACCTGGCACTACCGCGAGACGTGCGATTTCCGGCGCGTCGCCAGGATCGACGCGTCGATCCACGTTCGAGACGGCGCTCCTTCGCTGAGGATCGCCGTCCGTGCCAGGGACGCGGCGCTCGAGCCCGCGCCGGGTTTCCCGGGCGTCCAGGGCGAAAACCTCCAGACCGCCGGCGAGCTCGCCGAGCGGCTCCTCGGCCCCGACGCCCCCCTCCCATTTCAGGTCGTCGAGCGGGCCCCGCTCACCCGCAGGCGCTTCGTCGACGGCCGCCTCGTCGAGACGCAGGGCGACCCCGAGGTCGTCGAGGTCGCCGTCGAGGTCCCCCTCGAGGAGGGCCGCTGGGAGGTCCCCATCACGATGGACGGCGAGGTGAAGCTCCGCATCGCCGGCCGCCTCGAGCGCGGCCCACGAAGCTGGCTCGGCAAGGTCACCCGCATCTGGCAGCCTCCCCTCCCCCGTTCGATGGGAGGCGAGCGATGAGGCCCCTCCTCGCCCTGCTCCTCGCGGGAGCCCTCCTCGCCGACGACGCCGAGCGCGCCCGTGGTCTCATCGACCGCCTCGGCGCCGAGGACGTCGCCGAGCGCGAGGCTGCCCAGGGGGAGCTGCTCGCGATCGGCGCCGGCGCGATCCCCGCCCTCGAGGAGGCCCTCTCGCACACGAACCCCGAGGTCCGCACGCGGGCCGAGGAGGCCCTCCGCGAGCTGCGATTTCGCATGGCCTGGGCACGCCTCGCGGCCGCGACGCCCGAGGAGCGCCTCGACGCCCTCGCCGAGGTCCGCCGCCTCGCGGGCGCGCGGGCCGAGGCCCTGCTCGAGGAACGCGCCGGCCCCGACCTCGTGGCCGTCCTCGAGGACGTGGTCCTCTATGGATACGAACCGACGGAGCGGAAGGCCGCCGTCGAGCTCCTCGGACGGGTGGGCGGCCAGCGCACGTTCCCCGCGCTCCTCTGGGCGCTGCGCGACAAGCTCGGCCACCTCGGCTCCCCCGCGACGCTGGCGATCAAGCAGGTCGCCGACCCGACGATCCTCCCCGACCTCGAGTTGATGGCGCGCGACGACGCGACGATCCAGGCCCTGCGCGTCGAGCTGGAAGAGAAGTTCAAGGACGTCGCGGTCCCCGAGAAGACGTGGAAGGCGCACGACCCGGCGTCGTTCATCTCCCAGGCGACCGAGGGCAAATCCGCAATCGAGCGCATCCGCGGGGTCCGCGCGATCGTGACGGGCAACCTCGCAGGCGAGCGCCCCCTGGAGGCGCTCGCGAGGTCGCTCTCCGACGCGGACGAGGCGGTCCGCTTCGAGGGGGCCCAGGCCGCGACGTATCAAGCGGATGGCTCGCTCACAGCTCCGCTCGTGGGCGCGCTCGAGAAGGACGGATCGCTCCGCGTGCGCCAGATGGCGGCCGTGGCGCTGGGCAAGCGCCCTGGCGACGCCTCGCAGAAGGCCCTCCTCGCGGCCCTGGGGGACGCGGAGGCCGCCGTGCGCAACGCGGTCGCGAGCGCCCTCGGGGACGTCGGGGACGCGGATGCGGCGAAGGCGCTCGCGTCGCGCCTCGCCGACGAGATGGACGAGGGCGTCCGCGCGCAGCTCCAGGCGAGCCTGGCGCGCATCCAGGAGCGCCTGAAGGGCGGGAACTGAGGCGAGGCCGCGCTCCGCTTGCCCGGCAACCGCCTCGTGGGCTACAATCGCCACGTCAGCCGGCAGGTCGGCTTGCCAGGAGAGTCCCCATGTCCGCGGTCCGCAAACGAAGCAACGCCCTGGTCCTCCTGACCGACGAGCTCCGGATCCCCATCGGATTCCGCAACCTGGAGACCTTTCGTCGCTGGGCGCGATCGGAGACATTCCCGGAGCGGGGCCGCATCGACTTCATCGGCGGCGACGTGGAGGTGGACATGGAGGCGGAGGACCTGGGAACGCACGGGATGCCGAAGGTGGACATCTCGGCCGACCTTCGAAATGAAGTCGTGCGCCGGGACCTTGGGATGATCTTGGTCGACCGTGCGCGCATGTCGAACGACCCAGCCCACCTCTCCGTGGAGCCGGACATCGTGCTGCTCCTTTGGGAGACCATCGAGTCCGGCCGCGCGCGACTCGTTCCGAAGGCGGGTCGCAAGCCCGGGCGCTACGTCGAAATCGAGGGGACCGCGGACCTGGTCGTCGAAATCGTCAGCGACTCCTCCGAGGCCAAGGACACGCAGCGTCTGCGCGAGCGCTACCACAGGGCGGGCGTCCGCGAGTACTGGATCGTCGACGCGCGGGGCGAGGAGGTCTCCCTGACGGTCTTGCACCACGCCCCGAGGGGCTACGTGGCCGCGCGCGCGGGCCGTGGCGGGTTCCTCCGCTCGCGCGTCCTGGGGCACGACGTCCGTCTCACGAGCACGCCGGCCCGCATGGGCCTGATGCGCTACTCGCTCGAGTCCCGCGCAAGCCGCGGCAAGGCCCGATAGGCGTAGGCCTACTTCAGCCGCTTGAGCGCCTTTCGCGCCACGTCCAGGCCCCCTCCCGCCCACTCCGCCTTCAGCGGGTCGAGCGCGAGCGCGCGCTCGTAGTCGGCGATCGCCGCCTCGTATGAGGCCCGCGGCTCACCGCCCAGCTTCTCCTCGTGGTAGGCAAGCGTCTTGTGGAAATCCCCCCGCAGCGTCAGCGACGAGGCGTCCTGGGGCCGCACGAGGAGGACTCCGTCCAGGTCCACGATCCCCTTCTTCAGCCAGAGACGCGGGTCCTCCCCCCGTCCTGCAACCTGGAGGGCCTTCATCCAGTAGACCCACGCGCGCCCGATCCAGACGTCCGTGCTGGTCCCCCCCGCGAGGACGATCGACTCGTACGCGTCGAGGGCGCCGTCCACGTCTCCCGACTTGTACCGCCGCTCCGCCTCCGCGAGGCTCGGCGCCTCCGAGGCGTCGACGAACCGCGCCACGGCCTCCTCCCGGTCGCGGCGCATCTCCCGCGTGCGCCACAGGGCCAGCAGGAGGACTCCTATGACCGCGTAGAGCGCCAGAAAGCCGACCACGCTCCACACCTGGACCCCTCGCGAGCCCGGATCGCGCCACCGCCAGGGCACTCGGAGCCCTCCGATCCCCCCCTCGAGGTAGCGGCGCATATGCACCGCGGATTGATACCGATGCTGCGGGTCGGCGGCGAGCGCGCGGTCGACGACGTCCGAGAGCGCGGGCGTCGCGCCGGGCACCGGGAGCCGCACCGGGTGCGCCTCCCCCGTCAGCATCTCGTAGAGCATCACGCCGCACGCGTAGAGGTCCGTGCGCGCGTCGACCGAGGCCCCCTTCATCTGCTCCGGAGACATGTAGTGGTAGGTCCCTACCACGCCTCCACCCTCCGAGAGGCTCGGTCCGTGGGACAGCGCGATCGACGCGGCGGCGTCTGAGGCGACCTTGCCCAGGCCGAAGTCGGAGACCTTCACCACGCCGCCCTTCCCGAGGAGCACGTTCTCCGGCTTCAGGTCGCGGTGGACGAGCCCCGCGTCGTGGACGGCCTCCAGCGCCTCGAGCACCTCTCCCAGGATGCGCACGGCCTCTTCGGGGGCGAGGCGCCCCTCGCGCTTCAGCCTCCCGCGGAGCGACTCGCCGGGGACGTACTCGCTGACGAGAAACGGCGGGTCGTGCGCGAAGTCGATCGAAATGTTCCGGACGATGTTCGGGTGCTCGACGGCGGTCTGCAGGCGCCCCTCGCGCCTCAGCGCGGCCGCGCCGTCCCGCCCCCGAGGGACCTTGATGGCCGCAAGGTTCCACGGGCGGTCGACCTCGGCGGCCTCCCACACCTCGCCGAAGCCGCCCTCGCCGAGCTTGTCGCGCAGGACCCAGTCTCCGAGGCGATCGCCTCGCTGCATCGCGTCCCTCCGTGGCGAGGGGGATGATACCACGGCTCCGCGGGCTCAATCATCCTTGCGGCCCGCGCGGGCCGTCGCCATAATCCTTGCCCACGCATTTCCAGGGAGGACCGACGTGAAGGACCTCACCCGCCTCGCCATCGACACGCTCCGGAAAAAGGGCGCCTCGTACGGCGATGCCCGCTTCGTCGACCGCGAGGACGAGCACGTCGTCGTGAAGTCGAAGGAGGTCGACCAGCTCGTCCGCTCGCGCAGCCGCGGCGTCGGCGTGCGCGCCATCGTCGACGGCTCGTGGGGGTTCTCCGCGACCTCGACGCTGACGCCTGCCGAGATCGAGCGCGTCGCCGCGGAGGCCGTCGAGGTCGCCCGCTCCAGCGCCACCGCGCAGAAGGAGCGCGTCCGCCTCGCCGAGGAGCCGCCGCACCGCGACACGTACCACACGCCGGTCGGGAAGGACCCCTTCACGGTGCCGATCGAGCAGAAGATCGACCTCCTCACGAAGTGTTGCGAGATCCTGGACAAGGACCCGCGCGTGAAGGTCAGCGAGGCCTCCTTCGCCGCGTGGCGCACGAACAAGGTCTTCGCCAGCACCGAGGGCGCCGAGATCGAGCAGACGATCACGTGCACTGGCGGGGGCTACACCGCGACAGCCGTCGGCGCGAACGACACGCAGCGCCGCAGCTACCCGAACTCCTTCCGCGGGAACTACGCGACGGCCGGGTACGAGTACTTCGAGGGGCTGAACCTCCTCGACCACGCCGAGCGCGTGCGGACCGAGGCCGTGGAGCTGCTGGACGCCCCCGAGTGCCCCTCGGGCGAGTGGGACCTGATCATCCTCGGGCCGCAGCTCGCGCTCCAGATCCACGAGTCGTGCGGCCACCCCGTCGAGCTGGACCGCGTCTTCGGCACGGAGCTGTCGCTCGCGGGCGGGAGCTTCCTCCAGCCGGAGCTGCTCGGGAACTTCATGTACGGCTCCAAGCACGTGAACATCACGGGGGACAGCGTCCGCCCCGGCGGGCTCGGGACGTTCGGCTACGACGACGAGGGCGTCAAGGCGACCTCGACGCCGATCATCCAGGAGGGGCGCTTCGTCGGGTACCTCATGAGCCGCGAGACCGCGGTGAAGCTCGGGAAGCGATCGAACGCAGCGATGCGCGCGGACGGCTGGAACCGCACGCCGCTCATCCGGATGATCAACGTGAGCCTGGAGGCGGGGAGCTGGAAGCTCGCGGACCTGATCAAGGACACGAAGCGCGGGCTCCTGATTGACATGAACAAGAGCTGGAGCATCGACGACAAGCGGGTGAACTTCCAGTTCGGCTGCGAGTACGCGCGGGAGATCGTCGACGGCAAGGTCGGTCAGCTCTACAAGAACCCGCTCTACAGCGGCATGACTCCGCAGTTCTGGGGCTCCTGCGACGCGGTGTGCGACGCCTCGGAGTGGAAGCTCTGGGGGACGCCGAACTGCGGCAAGGGGGTCCCCGGGCAGACGATGTACGTCGGCCACGGCGCGGCGCCGGCGCGCTTCCGGAACGTCAAGGTGGGTCGTTCGAAGTAGTCTGGAATCGCGCCCTCGCGGGCGCGCGGCGTAGGGGAGACCACGATGCGCGGCAAGGACCAGGTCCTGAACACCCTCTCGCAGGCCCTCCAGGACGCACCCGGGGACGAGGCGGACCTCGTCTACGTCGGCGGCCGTTCGGGGACGACCCGCTTCGCCCACTCGGGCATCCACCAGAACACGGTGGAGACGAGCGACGCGATCTTCGCGCGTGTCTGCCTGGGGAAGCGGATCGGCGTCGTCTCGGCGACGAGCTTCACGCGCGAGGACCTCGCCACGGCGCTCGCCTCGGCCGCGGAGCTGGCCCGCGTGACGCCTGAGACCCCGCACTGGCCGGGCCTCGCCGGCCCCGCAACGTACGGCCCCGCGAACGCCCACGACGCGGCGACGGCCGCCTGCGGACCGACGCAGCGCGCCGCGACGCTGTTCAGGGTCTTCGAGACGGGGGCGCGGGCCGGCGTCGAGATCGACGGCGCCTTCACGACGACCGAGACCGAGGTCGCCGTCGCAAACACGCGCGGCGTGCGCGCCTGGCACCCGCTGACGACGGCCTCCATCCAGATCATCCCGACCCTCCCCGACAGCTCCGGGTACGCCAGCGCTTCATCGACGCGGCTGGCGGACCTCGCGGCCGACGCACTCGCTGAGAAGGCGATCGAGAAGTGCCTGCGCGGAAAGAACCCGGTCGAGGTGAAACCGGGCAAGTGGACGATCGTCCTCGAGCCCCAGGCCGTGGCGGACCTCTTCACGTGGCTCGGCTTCACCGCCTTCACGGCAAACGCGCTGCGGGAGGGGCACAGCTTCCTCTGTGGGAGGATGGGCGAGCGCTCGATGGGTGAGCAGGTCACTGTCTACGACGACGGCCTCGACCCGGCGGGAATCCCGCTGCCCTTCGACTTCGAGGGGGTGCCGAAGAAGCGGGTCACGCTGATGGAGAAGGGCGTGGGCCGCGCGGTCTGCCACGACCGCCTGACGGCGGGGCGGGACGGCGTGGAGTCGACGGCCCACGCGACGCCGCCGGGGCGAGGGAGCGAGGGCGCGGCGCCGCTCAACCTCTTCGTGGCGGGCGGGGACTCCTCGATCGGCGAGATGATCGCGTCGACCGAGAAGGGGCTCCTGATTACCCGCTGGCACTACCTGAACGGCCTGATCCAGCCCCGCGAGGCGGTCTTCACCGGGATGACGCGCGACGGCACATTCCTGATCGAGAACGGAGAGCTCGGCCGGGGGATCAAGAACATGCGGTTCACGGAGTCGATCGTCGGGGCGTTCTCGCGGATCCAGGCCGTCTCGCGCGAGCGGAAGCTCGCGGGCGCGACGTGGTCCCCCTTCGGTTCGTACGTGACGCCCGCGCTCAAGATCGAGGGCTTCACGTTCAGCGACGCGACGGATCACTAGGCCGCTGCGGCGGCGATCCCAGATCCAAAACCCAAACATCCAGACACTGTAGAGGGGAAGTCGGGAGGCCCCGAAGGGGCCGTGAGAATGTAGCCAGGGCCGCAGGCCCTGGAAACCGCATCCGACCACGATTCTGCGCCCCGAAGGGGCGACAGAACGCGCTTCTGTCGCCCCTTCGGGGCTCAATCTCCCTCGGAATCCCCTGTCCAGGGCCTTCGGCCCTGGCTACATTCTCACGGCCCCTTCGGGGCCTTCCCGATTGCGTTCCTACAGTGTCAACATCCAACGAGATCCCAGCACCTTCTGGTGAAAGGGGTTGCGAGGCTGGCAAGAAAGACGTCGCACCCTTCTTGACACCCCCGCCACAATAGCGGCCGGGGGCGCACGTTCTTCCGGGCAACACACCTTTCAACGGAGGGAATCATGCGGATGTGGATGGGGCTGCTGTGCGCGGCGTTGCTGTCGACGCCGGTGCTGGCGGAGGAGGGGCGCGACAGGGATCGGAGGCCCGACGGGCCGAACCCGGAGCGCGCGATGGAGGAGATGGCTCGCCAGGTGGAGCGGCAGGTCGAGGAGCTTCAGAAGCGCGCGCACGAGCAGATGGAGCAGCTCGAACGTGAGAAGAACGAGGTGATGAAGAACTTCGAACGCCGCGGGAACGAGATCCGCGAGCGCATCGATCAGGAGCGGAAGCGCATCCAGGAGGAGGCGCAGAACCGCGGTCGCGAGATGAGGGAGCAGTTCCAGCAGCGCGGGCGCGAAGAGGCCGAGCGCGGCCGCGACGGCGGCGACCGCAGGCCGCCCGAGGGACGCGAGGGCCCGGGTCGCGACGGCGGTGATCGCCGCCCGCCCGAGGGACGCGAGGGCCCGGGTCGCGACGGCGGTGATCGCCGCCCGCCCGAGGGACGCGATGGCGCGGGTCGCGACGGCGGTGATCGCCGTCCGCCCGAGGGACGCGACGGGCGTGGGCCCGAGGGCCGCGACCAGGGTCCCGATGCGCGTCGGCCGGAGCCCCCGAGGCCTCCCGATGCCCCGCGCCCGCCGCGCGGACCCGACGGGCGTGACGGCATGGACCGGCCGGGACGTCCCGACGGCGAGCGTGGCCCCGGTGGCCCGGAGGGGATGATGCAGGACCTCCGCCGCCAGGTCGAGGAGCTTCGCGGCCGCGTGGAGCGCCTGACGCACATGGTGGAGCGACTCCTCGGCGATCGCCAGGGTGGTCGCGATGGCGCAAGGGACGGAGAGCGCCGTCCGCCGGCGCCCGAGGGCGGCCGACCGGGCGCGCGGGATGGCGAGCGCCGTCCGCCGCAGGGCGAGGGACGCGGCCCCGCGAAGGACAAGAAACCGCCGAAGAAGCCGAAGCAGCCCAAGAAGCCGAAGAACGCCGACGACAACTGGATCGCGTAGAATCGACCCGACTCACCAGAGGCCGCCGGTCCCGCCACGCGGAACCGGTGGCCTTGTCGTTTCCTGGTGGATCGTCCCGGGGCTTGCCGCCCTGTCGAGTGCGGCCTACACTGGCAAGCCATGATCGCCGTCGCGACCATCCTCGCCCTCGCCCTCGCGCAGACGCCCGAGGAGCTCGTGCGCCAGCTCGGCCACGAGGAGGCCTCGAGACGCGAGGAGGCCGCCACCGCCCTCGAGGCCCTCGGAGAGAAGGCCATCCCCGCCCTCGAAAAGGGCGCGAAGAGCGAGGACCCCGAGATCCGCGAGCGCGCCGCCGAGGTCCTCTCGACCATCCGCGTGGCTCTGATGGTCGGAATGAGGCTCGACCCGGACCGCCTCGCCAGCGTTCGCGAGGCGATCGACGATTGGCGAGACCGCGCACGGGGCCCTGGCCCCGTCCGCGGGGACGAGGACCTCAGCAAGACGGCCTACGATGACCTGCTCGAGTTCCCGGGAGGCGAGACCAGACCTGCCGATCTGGCCGACATCCCCTATCTCCTGGGCATCCTCTCGCACCCCGGGCCGGGCGAGGGCGTCGTGGAGGGACTCCCGAGGGCTCAGTACCTGCAGGTCCGCGCGCTCCAGGCGATCCGGCAATTCCCGATCGCGGACGAGAATGAAACGCACCTCATCGCGGTCCTCCGCGCCGTCCTCCCGTCCGGCGAACGACCGACGTCCGAGGCCGATGAGCTCTATTGGGGCGGGCTCTTCTCGGAGGCTGCACAAATCACGCAGCCGAATGTCCGCGAGGCCATCCGGACGCCCGTCATCGCCGCGCTCGGACTCCTGGCGGAATCCAAGCAGCCGTATGTCCGCATCCTCATCGCCATCGCCCTCGCCCAGGACGACGCCGACACCGTGCCGATCCTCGCGCGGCTCCTCGTCGACCCTGACCCCCACGTCAGAGGCTGGGCCACGGGGTGCCTGAAAGACAGGGACCCGACCCCGTTTCGGGACATCCTCCCCAAGGTCGTCGCCGACGCTCCCTACCCACGGCGTCGCTATGAGGCCGCCATGGCCCTCGCCGCCTGCGGCGAGAAGGCGGCGATCGACGCGCTCTTCGACCTGGCGAGCGGATCGGATGGCTCCTGGTATGAGGCCTTCAGCTCGATCCAGGGCCTGCTCGCGGCTCCCGAGAGCCTGACGGGCCAGAAGGAACGCGTGCTGGAGCAGTGGCAGGCATGGTGGACGGAGCACAGGGCGACCGCCCGCTGGGACCCCGATCAAGAGAGGTTCGTGACCGAGTGAGCGACTCCGCCGACCGATTCGCCGGGTCGGCCCCGCTCGTCGACGCCCCCGCCGCTCCTACTTCGTGAACAGCTCGGCCCACCTCGAGTCACCGTGGAGAGGGGCGAAGTCCTCGTCGTCCCTTGCTTGCTCCGGCGGCACGCCGAGTTCGATCGAGCTGCGCAGATGCGCGAACGCGGCCGCTCGGTGCACCTCGGCAGCATCCTCCGCCACTCCCCGCGCGGCCGCCTTCGGCCCGTCCTTCCCGATCGAGAGGAGCGACTCGATGCAGGCGAGGTTGTAGTGGACCGTGTGGACGAGCCGCCGCATCGCCACGTCGCCGTGGGCCCCCGCGGCGCCCAGGCGAAGCGCCTCCTGGTAGCGCGTCCGCGCCCGCGGGTAGTCGACCGTGCCGATCGCCTCCGTCCCCTCCATCGCGGCGACCACCCACTTCGGGAGGACCTCCGGCGCGCGGCGGAAGGCAACCGCGAGGCCGTCGTAGAGCGCCTTCTCCCACGTCTCGCGCAGGGCGTACTCTACCGGCGCCCTGCGGAGGCCCTCCGCGAGGTCCTCGAGGCCTCCCTTCATGTCGCCGTTCTGGAACTTTGCCGACCCGCGGTTCAGGATGGGGTCCACGAACGAGGGGTCGATCGCCGCGGCCTCGGTGAACGCCTCGATCGCCCCCGCGACGTCGCCAGACTGCTGCAGGGCCTGCGCGCGGACGTTCATCGCGAACATGTGGCGCGGCGACTCCCGGAGGAAGGCGTCGAAGTCCTCCAGCGCGGCCACGGCCTCCCCGGTGGCGAGGCGGGTCATCCCGCGGCACATGCGCGCATCGAAGAGCCGGGGGTTGATCCGGAGGGCCTGGTCGAAGTCCTCCAGCGCCCCGACGTAGGCCCCCTGGCGGTGCCGTTCGGTGCCGCGGCACATGAGCGCGACGGCGTACTTGGGGCGGATCTCGATCGCGATGGAGAGGGCCTCCAGCCGGTCCTGCCCCGCGCTGGCACACCCGAGGATCCAGTAGAACTCCTCCAGCCCCTCCCGCCGCTCGCCCCGGGTCGCCTCGCGGCAGAGTTCCCTCGCCTTCGCAAAGTCGCCCGCCATGTGCACGCCCATGGCCCTCGCCAGGAGCTCCGACAGTCCCCTCTCCTCTCCCCAACCAAGCGGCTCGCGGAACGCCGCTTCGAACTCCCGCGAGGCGTCTGCGATGATCCGCTGCACCTCGTCGTCCAGCGCCTTCTGGCCCGCCTCCGAGATTGTCGCGCTGCCGATCTTCGTACGGAACGCGCGCAGGATGAGCAACCGCCCGAGCTGCCAGCGCACGGGCCCGAAGGTGGGCTCCCGGCGGATCGCCTCGCGGTACTCCCCCTCTGCCTGGTCCTCGCGCCCCTTCAGCTCCCAGGCGCGTCCGAGGAGGAGGTGCGGCAGCGCGCGGTCCGGGACCTTCGCGGAGGCCTGCGCGAGGAGCGTGATTCCTTCGTCGACGATCTGGGCGGCCTCCTCGTCGGCCGTCGTCTCCTGATACAGGCACCGCGCCGCGCGGTCGTAGACGCTCCGGCCGCGCTCCATGAGCTCCAGCGCCTCCCGCAGCTCGCGGTCCGCCTTGTCGCGCGCGTCGCGGTCGGCGGCGACCTGGCGCTCCCGACGGCCCGCCTCCACGATGGCCCACGAGGCGACCCCGGTGACGAGGGCGACCGCCGCGACGACGGCCAGCGCCGCCACGCGATGCCGCGCTGCGCCGCGGAGCGCGGCGCCGAGGGCCGACAGGGGCCTGGCGCGGATCGGCTCGCCGTCCAGGAAGCGGCGTAGGTCCGCGGCGAAGTCCCCCGTGGCCGCGTAGCGCTCCCCGGGCCGCTTCGCGAGGGCCTTGAGGCAGACGGTCTCCAGGTCGCCCGGGATCGAGGGGACCAGCTTGCGCAGCGGGGGCGGCTCCGCCTCCGTGATGGCGTTGAGGAGGTCGCGCAGTCCCTTGCCGTGGAACGGGAGCCGCTTCGTGAGCAGCTCGTACAGGACGACGCCCAGCGAGAACTGGTCGGTCGCCGGCGTGAGGCCCTCCGTCTGCCCTGAGGCCTGCTCAGGGCTCATGTACTGCGGCGTGCCGACGATCGACCCGACCGCGGTGAGGCGCGACCCGGCGGCCTCCGGGCCGAGGTCGACGGCCTTGGCGAGGCCAAAGTCGGTGACGTAGATCCGGCCATCACCATCGACGAGCAGGTTCTCGGGCTTCACGTCGCGATGGACGATCCCCTGGCCGTGGGCGTAGGCGAGGGCCTCCGCGACGTCCCGGACCCACTCGACGGCGCGGCGGAGGGGGACGCCGTCGCCCATGGCGTGTTCGAGGGAGCGGCCGGGAATGAAGTCGGTCGTGAAGAAGTGCTGCCCCTGGTGCACGCCGACGTCGTGGACCGCGACGATGCCGGGGTGGCGGAGGCGCGCGGCGAGCTGCGCCTCGCGGACGAACCGCTGGACGTAGGCCTCCTCGCCGCGCTCGCGGACGAGGATCTGCTTGAGGGCGACCTCGCGGCGGAGGTTCGTGTCCCAGGCCCTCCAGACGACGCCCATCCCGCCTCGGCCGATCTCGTCGAGGAGGCGGTAGCGGCCGAACGGATGCCCCGCTCTGTCGCGCGGGTCGGGCGCGGGGGTCGCGCGGGAGGCGGACGGGGCGGGGAGGGTGGGACCGGAGATGTCCGGCGGGACGACCTGGGTCGGCTCGGACGGATTCAGCGGTGCCGGGACCGTCGGCTGCTCCAAGGTCTCCTCCTCTTGCACCCCGAAGCGTACGCGGCGCGGAGCCGGGCGGTCAAGGCTACGGGGAGAAGAAGATGGCGAACGTATCGCATGGCGGGGCCAGGTGGTTACGATGACGCGCAACGTCGAGCAGGAATTCGGCGTCGAACCCGCTAAGAAACCCGCCGTTCGGACGGATATCTGAGTGCAGACAGGAGACGGAATGGCGCCCGAGACGGCCACACTCCCCGAGGCCGAGTGGTTCGCAGAGGTCGTGCGAGACCTGGAGCGGCCGCTGCTCCGCTACGCCTTCACGCTGATCCGGGACTACGATCGGGCGAAGGACGCGGTGCAGGAGACGTTCCTCGAGCTGGTGAAATGCACGGCGAGCGTGGACCACGGACGCCCCGCCCCCTGGCTCTTCACGGTGTGCCGTGCGCGGTCGGTGGACCGCGTGAGGAAGGAGTCGCGCATGAAGGCGCTTCCGACCGCCGACCTTGCCGAACGCGCGAGCAGCGTGGCCCCGCCCGACACGGCCGTCCTGGCCCTGGAGGCCTCCGCGGAGGCGGCCCGGCTGCTCGGCCTGCTGCCCGAGAGGGAGCAGGAGGTGGTGCGGCTGAAGTTCCAGGAGGGGCTGTCGTACAAGGAGATCGCCGACGTGACGGGGCACTCCGTGAGCCACGTCGGAGTCATGATCCACTACGCGATCCAGCGCCTGCGCAAGGAGCTGGACGCCGTCCCCCAAGGAGCACTCAGATGAATATGAAGATCGAGGACTGGCAGGTCACCGCGTTCGCGCTGGGCGAGCTGTCGGGAGACGAGGCGCAGGCAGTCGCCGTCGCGGTCGCCGCGGACCCCGCGCTCCGCCAGCAGGTGGAAGACGCGCGGCGTCGCGCGGGGGTGCTCACGGAGAGGCTGACGAAGGAGGAGGCGCCGCCGGTCCAGGTGTCGCCGGTCCCCTTCAGGCAGCCGGCGCCACCGGCGCCCGCGTGGGTCCGCCCCTGGTTCACGTGGATCGGCGCCGCGGCGTGCATCATGATCGTGAGCGCGCTCATGCTGCCGTCGCTCTCTTCGAGTCGCATGAGCCCGTCCTCGCGGCCGCCGATGGCACTCGACGGTCCCGCCTCGAAAACGTCGCCCACACTGGGCGACCCACGGGTGAGCAGCGACTGGAAGGGCGACTTCACGGGGCCGACGGTCTCGTTGGCCACCGGCGAGGGGGAGGAAGTGGTGGAGAGGGCGATTTTCTTCCCCGAGGCCAAGGAGGCGGACCAGAACGAGGGCGCGGATTACGACGGGTACCTCGCTGGGGGCCGAGCCTCGTCGACCGCCGCGCCCGGGCTCGATCGAATGGGCCGCAGGCTGAGGGAGCTCAGGCGCGGGGATGCCCCGCCGGCCGTCGGCGTCGTCGTCGGACCTCCGCGGCCGGATCCTGCACCACCGCAGCCCGACATCGCGTACAACACCGAGTCCTACCCGAACATCGTCGAGAACGCCTTCCTCTCCGCAAAGGAGAACCCGCTCTCCACGTTCAGCATCGACGTCGACACGGCGAGCTACGCGAACGTCCGCCGCTTCCTGACGGGCGGGATGCTGCCTCCCGCCGACGCCGTGCGGATCGAGGAGCTCATCAACTACTTCTCCTACGACTACGCCCAGCCGACCGACGAGCACCCGTTCGCCGTCCACCTGGAGATGGCGGCCTGCCCGTGGAAGTCCGATCACCGCCTGCTCCGCGTCGCCCTCAAGGGGCGCGAGATCGACGTCGCGAAGCGGCCCCCCAGCAACCTCGTGTTCCTGCTCGACGTGTCGGGATCGATGAACCAGCCCAACAAGCTCCCGCTCGTGAAGTCCGCGCTCTCGCTCCTGGCCGACCAGCTCACCGAGAACGACCGCGTGTCCATGGTCGTCTACGCGGGGGCCTCCGGCCTGGTCCTCCCCCCCACGACGGGCGACCACCGCGCCGCGATCCGCAACGCGCTCGAGCAGCTCAGCGCCGGCGGCTCGACGAACGGGGGATCGGGGATCCAGCTCGCCTACAGCATCGCGATGCAGAACTTCGTCGAGGGCGGCACGAACCGCGTGATCCTCGCCACGGACGGCGACTGGAACGTCGGCGTGACGAACCAGGGCGACCTCGTGCGCCTCATCGAGGAGAAGGCGAAGTCGGGGATCTTCCTCTCCGTGCTCGGCTTCGGCACGGGGAACTACAAGGACGACACGATGGAGCAACTCGCGGACAAGGGAAACGGGAACTACGCCTACATCGACACACTGGCGGAGGCGCGGAAGGTCCTGGTCGAGCAGATGGCGGGGACGCTCTGCACGATCGCGAAGGACGTGAAGATCCAGATCGAGTTCAACCCGGCGCGGGTGGCGGGATACCGCCTGATCGGCTACGAGAACCGTCTGCTCGCCAAGGAGGACTTCAACGACGACAAGAAGGACGCGGGCGAGATCGGCGCGGGGCACACGGTGACGGCGCTCTACGAGGTGGTCCCCGCGGGGCTGCCGCGGCCCGACGGGAAGCCGCCGGTCGACCCGCTGAAGTACCAGGACTCCAACACGCTCACGCCGGCGGCGGAGAACGGCGAGCTGTGCACGGTGAAGCTGCGGTACAAGGCGCCGGCGTCGGACACGAGCACGCTGATGGAGGTCCCGCTCCGGGACGAGCACGAGCGGTTCGACGAGGCCTCCGAGGACTTCCGCTTCGCCGCCTCGGTGGCGGGATACGGGATGCTCCTGCGGCGGTCGGAGTATGCGAAGGGGTTCACGTGGGACGCGCTGTCCGAGATCGCGGCGGGCGGCCTGGGAGCGGACAAGAACGGGTACCGCGCAGAGTTCATCGAGATGGTGAAGAAGGCGAAGACGTTGTCGCGGTGACGGGCCTGATCGGATCGCCGATATCTGATATCTGACATCTGAGGTCTGATATCAGATATGTTCCGGAAACACGCGTCGTTGAGCGGGCCATATCTGATATCAGACCTCAGATGTCAGATATCAGATATCGAGCCCACGTTACGAGCGCTCCTCAACGTCCCCTCTTCTCGCCTCCCGCCTCGTACTCCCACCCTCCGCGTCCCTTAAGCCGAAGTTGCCCGTTGCCACGCCTCCCTCGTGCACTGTAGGATTTCCCCCAGCACACGGGAGGCTCACCCCATGGACCTGCGCTGGGAAGATGTCCATTCCGCGGACGGCCAGTCGATCAGCGTCGGCGTCGCCGAACACGACGGACGGACGCTCCTCGAGTGCAGGGACGCGGCCGCCTTCCTCCGCCACCTCCTCGACGACCCTTCCCTGCCCGAATTCGCACCGAACACCTACGTCCGCGGGTTCGTGGCGCCGGGGGAGGGCGCGTGGTTCGAGCTGTTCGACGCCCTCGGCACGCGGTCCCGCGACCCGATTCGCCTCGACGAGGAGAGGGTCCGCGACCGCCTCTCTGAGCTATGGTGACCGATCGGCGCGTCATCCTGGTCGTCGACGACGAGGCAGCGGTGGCCGACTCCCACGCGCACCTCGTCCGTGAGACCGGAGCCCGGGCGATCGTCGAGACCCGTCCTGGCCGCGTCGAGTCGCTCCTCGCGAATCACCCCGAGATCGACGCCGTGCTCCTCGACATCCGCATGGAGGACCTCGACGGTCTCTCGCTCCTCCGCATGATCAAGCTGCGCAGGCCCGACATGGGCGTCATCATGGCGACCGTCGTCGACGACATCGAATCCGCAGTGCGCGCGATCAAGGCTGGGGCCTACAACTACCTCCTCAAGCCGCTCCAACCCGAGCGCCTCGAGCGCATCCTCGACTCGTACTTCTCCAACCGGCCGATCGGGGTCCACGACGACCCCCGCTTCGCCCCGTTCATCACCGGCTGTCCGGCGTTCGTCCCCCTCTTCCAGCGGATCCAGTCGTTCGCCGAGACCGACGTGACGGTCCTCCTCCAGGGGGAGACGGGGACGGGGAAGGAGATCGTCTCCAGGCTCATCCATGCGCTCAGCCCCCGCAGCAGCGAGCCGTTCGTCACCGTCAACATGGCCGGCTTCACATCCCACCTCATCGAGAGCGAGCTGTTCGGCCATCGCCGGGGCGCCTTCACCGGCGCCGTCAGCGACCACGCGGGGTATTTCGAGGCGGTCGCGGGGGGCACGCTCTTCCTCGACGAGATCGGCGAGCTCGGCCTCGATTGCCAGGCCAAGCTGCTCCGGGTGCTCCAGTCGCGGAAGATGTGCAGGGTCGGTGAGACGACCGAGCGCGAGACCTTTGCGCGGGTGGTCCTCGCGACCAACCGGGACCTGCGAAGCGAGGTCGAGGCCAGGAGGTTCCGGGAGGACCTGTACTACCGGATCTCGAGCCACGTCGTGGAGCTGCCACCTCTCCGCGAGCGCGCCGGGGACACGGAGCTCCTGGCAGGATACTTCCTGCGCAAGTACACATCTCAGTACGGACGGACCATCGACGGCTTCCAGCCGGAGGCGCTCGCGAAGATCAACGGGTACGCCTTCCCCGGCAACGTCCGGGAGCTGGAGGGAGTCGTCAGCGCGGCCGTGCTGATCGAGCGAGGACCTGAGGTCTCCCCCGCGTCGCTCCCGGAGTACCTGCACGGCAACGTGGACAATCCCAAGGACCTCGAGGCGGTGAAACGCCAGACCGTCCTGAGCGTGCTCGCGGAGTGCGAGGGGAACCAGACGAGGGCGGCGGAGAAGCTGGGGGTCTCGCGGGGCACGCTGAACCGGTGGATCCAGGCGGATCGGGCGCGGAAATCGAGAAAGAGCTAGACGATGGACGTGCTTGGCCACGTCAGCAACTCCGCCGTCTGGGGGTCGCTCGCGGCGACCCTCGTCCTCGGGGCCTACATGTGGGTGCAGGCGATCGGGGACCGCGACCGCCGCTGGCGCTTCGCAGTCTTCGCCGCGATCTGCTGGTCGATCACCACGCTCGACTTCTTCCACGACCGGATGCAGCTCTCGACGTACGAGATGCTGCGGCTCTTCGCCTGGACGTGGTACGCCGCGGCGGTCCTCCTCCTCCTCTCCTATCCTGCCCGCTGGATCGCGGCCACGGCGATCGGCCTCCCCGCGATCGGCGTCGCTGTGTGGGCGTCGGGGCACGCCGAGCTGGCCACGACCGTGGCCTTTCCCCTGGGGTTCGGGGTTGCCGCCATCGCGCACGGGCGGCACTACTGGAAACACCGCGGCTACGCGTCCGCCCTCCTCGGCCCCTACTCGCTCGCCATGGCCATGCTGTGCTCCGTGTACTACTCCATCGTCTCGACCGGGGATGGCACGATCATCGCGCTCGGCTACGCCCACTGGGCGCTGCTAAACGTCTGCGCCGTCGCCCTCGCGTGGATGCACCTGCCGCGGGAACTGAAGGGACGGGCGCCCGTCGTCGTCGAGCCTCGCCACGCGGCTGCGATCGGCGTCGCCGTCGTCCTGGCGGAGGGGGCGGTCTGCCTCGGCCTGCTGCCCCTGTTCCGCTGGCCCCCCACGCTGTACCTCGGCGGCACCCTGCTGCTCATGGTCGCGACGCTGATCCTGTACTTCCACCATCGCCACCGGCTCGTCATCTACACGGACAACATCGCCGCGCTCCTCGACCAGCGGACGGCCTCTCTTCGCAGGGCGCAGGAGGAGCTCGCGACGCTGAACGTACGGCAGGCCGAGCAGCTCCGGCAGCAGGAGAGGGAGATCCGGGGGAAGGCCGAGGTCATCCAGCGGCAGCGGCGGGTCGAGCTGGCCGCGCAGACCGCGGGACAGGCGGCCCACGACATCCAGAACCTCATCTCCCCCATCCTGACCTATGTTTCCCGTCTGCACCGGGTCGCCGACGAAGCCCCGACGGTCCGTCAGCTTGCGGGGAAGATCCAAGCCCAGGCGGAGCACCTCATCGAGATCAACGGCCAACTCCTGGCGCTCTCCCGCAGGGGGCGCGTGGAGGCCTACCCCATCAACCTCAGCGAGCTGATTCGCGACGCGCTCGATCGGTTCCCTGGGGATGCGGTCGGGATCGAGTGCCCCGGGGAGTGCTGGATCGAGGGCTCCTGGTCGCAGGTCTCCCGCGCCGCGAGCAACCTGATCGGCAACGCACTGGACGCCGTGCATGACGGAGGAGGTCGTGTCGTCGTGAAGTGCGGGTCCTCCAAGCCCTTCGAGACGCGCCGCTGCCACCTCGGATTCCTCGCACCGGGGGAATACTCCTTCCTCGAGGTCGAGGACACCGGCCCGGGAATCCCCGAGGAGATCCGCGAGCGGGTCTTCGAGCCGTTCTTCTCTTCCAAGACGGGGAGGCATTCCTCCGGGTCGGGGCTCGGGCTGAGCATCGTCGCCGCCGTCATGGACGACCATCGGGGCGTCGTGGACCTGCACACCGGGGCGGAGGGGACCCGCTTCACGCTCTACTTCCCCGTCGGACGGGCCGCGGGCGACCCCGAGGGCCCCCGCGCGCTGTGCGGAATTGAGACAGTGCTTGTCACAGATGATGACCCCTCGATCCTGCGGCAGTACCAGAAACTCCTCGCGGACGCGGGGTATCACGTCCTCACGGCCGCGTCCGGGGCGGAGGCGATCCAGGTCCTGCTGGCCGAGCACGTGGACCTCATCCTGCTGGATCTATCCATGCCGCTCATGACCGGCGCGGAGACGTTCTTCGCCGCGGTGAACACGAGGCCTGGCGTACGAGCCGTCGTGCATTCGAGCTACGTCGACGAGGAACAAGCCTCGCGGCTCCGCGAGCTCGGCGTCTGCGCCTTCCTCCAGAAGCCGGCGAGCCGCCTGGAGGTCCTGCGCACACTGCGCCAGTCCCTCGATTCGAAGGAGCTCCCGCTCCGCTAGGTTCGGCGCCACATCGCTGGCATGCGTCTTGCTTCTCCCTCACGGACTTCATTCAACGGTCGCGTGGAGGGAACGATGGAAGACACGATGCTCATCCTCGATCGCGCGGCGCACGACGCCGTCGGACGCTACCAGCAAGACGAGGTCAACGGCTTTACGGACGAGCTCCTGGATCGCTTCCTGGAGCAGATGCACCTCACCGGTGGCGAGAGCGTCCTCGATGCGATGGCCGGCGACGGAAACCTGACGCTGCGTCTCGCCGAACACTGCCGGAGGAAGGGCACGACCTTCCCCATGGTCACGGTCGTCGAGTACTCCCGCGTGCAGTACGAATTCGCGCGCGCGGCGCTCGCGAATCTGCCCGTCAGGGTCGTGTGGGGCGACGCGGTCACGATGGCAGACCGCGGGACGGGTGAGCCCTTGCCCGACGCCTCCTTCGACCGCGTCGTCATCAAGAGCGCCAACCACGAGGTCCCGCTCGACCAGCAGGAACGGCTGTACGAGTCGATCTTCCGCGTCCTCAAGCCCGGCGGTCTCCTGGTCAACCTCGGCTTCCTGTTCGACGATGCCGCCGAGCGGGACGAGCTCCGCGAAGTGGCCCGCGTCAAGGACACACTGGCCGAGATGCACTCGGCCGCGGCCCGGCGGCACTTCCTGACCCGCGACGAGCTCTACTCGCGGCTGGCCCGCGTCGGGTTCCTCGACGTGGCGGCGGCCGAGGCCCTCGAGTACCGGATCCACTCCTCCGCGGTGGCGAAGCACTACTTCGCCAGGCCCGGCCTGGAAGGGGCGGATGCTGAATTCCAGGCGACCCAGGCGAGGTCCATGGCCCTTCGGAGGCACGGCCGGCTCCGGTTCGACGGCACGGACAGCTTGATGGTCCTCCCGGGCGAGATCACCGTCGCAAGGCGGCCCACGTGGGCGGAGAGCAACGCGGCCGCGTTCCGGCACTGCCCCTACGACTTCCTGAGGCACCTGGAGTGCCACGCCCAGCTCCTCGACAAGGCCGTCGCGTGGACCCCGCAGGGCGCGGCAGTGCTCGACCTCGGATCGGGGCCCGGGCTCCTCGCGGAGCGGCTCGCGGGGCGCGTCTCGCGCTACCGCGGCGTGGAGATCTCCCCCGAGTTCGTCGCGAAGTGCAGGAAGCTCATGGAGGCCTCGCCCGAGTTCGCCTTCGAGCAAGGGGACATCGGCGCGGCCGAGTACGGGCGCGGCTTGGACGCCGTGACGATCCTGAACGTGCTCTACCTTCCGGGAATCGACCCCGTGCAGGTGCTGAAGAAGGCGCACGCGGCGCTCCGCGAGGGGGGCCGGCTCATCGTCTCGGGGCCGACATCCACCGAGAGCTACCGGAAGGCCGAGCCGTTCATGCGGGCACAGCTCGAGCGCGACGGCCTCCTGGCGACGTGCGAGCCCCTCTTCCGCGCGGTCGGCGAGGCGAACGACCGCCTCCTCCCGGGCCAGGGGAACTACTGGTCGATCGAGGGGATGATCGAACTGCTGAAGGGACTCGGCTTCCGTGCGGTGCCGGGCGGCGACACGCAGATCTACTACGGGCACGCCTTTCTGGTGGTCGCCGAGAAGTAGGGAATCGGAGATGACGACCGCGACACGCGATGTGACGCCGCAGGACCTGTTCCAGCGGAGTCTGACCGCGCACCTCCCGCCCGAGAGGTTCGAGCGGCTTCAGCGGGCCCGGGTCCTGATCGCGGGGCTCGGAGGCGGATCGAACATCGCGGAGCTGCTCGTGAGGAAGGGGTTCGGCCGGATCATCCTGGCCGACCCCGACGTCTACGAGCCGCACAACATCCGCCAGCGCGGCAGCCTGGTGAGCACCCGGGCGTGCGGAAAGGTCGCGGTCATGATGGAGCGCCTCCGCGACATCAATCCCCGGGTGGAGGTCACACCGGTGCCGGAGGGGATTACGTTCGAAAACGTGGAGGAGCTCGTCGCGCAGGCCGACTACGTCGTCGACATGGTCGACTTCCACGGCCTGCGCGAGAAGGTGGCGCTCTCCCGCGCTGCCCGGGCGCAGGGGAAGGTCGTCCTCACCGCCCCGTCGATCGTGAACGGGGGGCTCCTCTACGTCTTCCGTCCCGACGGGGTGACGTTCGAGGAGTTCTTCGACTACGAGGACGGACTCTCGAAGGCGGAGGTCGGGCCGAGATTCCTGAGGCGCCTCATCCCGCGGTACCCCGCGGACGCGCCGAGGGAGATGTACCTCGCCGCGGCGCGGGGGGAGCGCACGCTCCCGCTCGACGCGGTCGGGGTGGATCAGGCCGCCGTCCTGCTCGTTGCAGCGCTCGAAAACCTGGTGCTCGGCCGTCTGGAGCGTGTGGTCTTCGTACCGAAGGGGGTCCTGGTCGACGCCTCCGACCCGGTGTTCCTCGCGGCCGTGGTCGACTACTCCGCCGACTTTCCACCCAGGCGCCCATGGTGACTCGCACGGTCGAATCCGTCCCCTTGCCGGTCGTCACGCCCCTGCTGCGGGCGGACGGGGCGTGGGTCAAGGCGGAGGGGCGGCAGCGCACGGGCTCCGTGAAGTACCGCCTCGTCGCCCATCGCGTCCGGGAGGCGCTCGCGAGCGGGACGCTCCTGGGGGGAAAGACGCTCGTCGAGGCGACCTCGGGCTCCACGGGCATCTCTCTCGCGTGGGTCGGAAAGGGGCTGCTCATCCCGGTGGAGTTGCACGCGTACGCCTCCGCCTCCACCGTCAAGGTCGAGCGGATGCGCGAGCTGGGCGCGCGCGTGGTGCTCTATCCGACCGAGACGCCGATCACGGAGATCCTCCGCGAGGTGGAGCGCCGCGAGGCCTCCGGCTCCGCGTGGCGACTCGGGCAATACGCACGCGACGCGGGGCGCGAGCCGTACGAGGCGCTCGCGCGGGAGGTCTTGGGGCAGATCCGCGAGGCAGGCGGACCGCCTCCGCGCGTCTTCGCCTGTCCGGTCGGGACGGGCGGGCTCATCCAGGGAGTCGGGCGCGTCCTGCGGGAGGCCTGCCCGGGGATCCGCATCGTCGCGGTGGAACCCGCCGAGGGGGTCTCCATCGAGGGAATGCGCCATTTCACGCGCGTTCACCTGGGCGCGGAGGACCCGTTCGACCCGACGTTCCCCGACGAGGTGGCCCGCGTCGAGGCGGCGCCGGGGCCGACCCACGTCCACGAGGTGCAGCTCGGGGAGAGCGCCGCCGCGACGCTCGCCGTGGCCCGCGGCCGGGGCTGGACCGACGCCCTCGTGATCGCTGCGGATTGAGGTGGACGATGCTCGACCTCCTGATCGTCGCGGTCCTCTCCGTCCTCGTGGCGTGGATCGCGGCGGCGTACCTCCTGGAGCGGCGGGTCCGCTCGATGCTCGCGATGACGGACCGCCTCGCTGCGGGCGATCTCGGCGCGCGCACAGGCCTCCCCGGGACAGGGGGCGAGATGGGCCGCCTGGCCCAGGCCCTGGACCGGATGGCGGAACACCTCCAGGAGCGGGAGGTCAAGGTCCAGGAGACCGTGGATCAGTTGCGTCACGCGCAGAAGATGGAGGCGGTCGGACGGCTGGCCGCCGGCGTCGCGCACGACTTCAACAACCTCCTCACGGTGATCAACGGCGCGTGCGACCTGATGCTGCAACGCCTCCTGCCGGGCTCCCCGATGCACGCCGAGCTCACCCAGGTCCGGGGCGCAGGCGAGCGCGCGGCGGAGCTGACCCGCCAGCTCCTCGCCATCGGCCGGCGCCATCCCGCGGCGCCCCGTGTCCTGCGGCTCGACGAGTCGCTCTCGGGGTGCGAGGCGATGCTGCGGAGGGTGATCGGCGAGGACGTCTCGCTCGTCGTCCGCCACGCCCCCGGCCTCGCGCCGGTCCGGGCGGACCCGGGGCAGATCGAGCAGGTCGTGATGAACCTGGCCGTCAACGCGCGGGACGCCATGCCCCGCGGCGGCACGCTCTCCATCGAGACATCCGAGGCGACGCTGGACGAGACCTACGCGCGCGTGGCCGGGGACGTCGCGCCGGGGCGGTACGCGGTGATCTCCGTGTCGGACACGGGCCAGGGGATGGACCCGGAGACGCAGGCGCGCTGCTTCGAGCCGTTCTTCACGACCAAGGGGGAGGGAAAGGGCACGGGGCTGGGCCTCTCGACGGTCTACGGGATCGCGAAGCAGCACGGCGGCCACGTCTGGCTGTACAGCGAGATCGGGAAGGGGACGACGTTCAAGGTCTATCTGCCGGTGGCCGCGAGCTCGGCCCCGACGGCCGAGGCGCCGCCGGCGGCCCTCCCGGCGAGAGGGACGGAGACGGTCCTCGTCGCAGAGGACGACGACGTCGTGCGCGACCTGCTTCGAGCCTTCCTCGAGGGCCTGGGGTACCGGGTCCTCCCGTCGAGTGGCGCGGAGCAGGCGATGGAGCTGTGCCGCGCCCATGTCGGGCCGATCCACGTGCTCGTGACCGACCTCGTCATGCCGGGCGCAAGCGGCACGGTCCTGGCGCGCGAGATCGCGGTGGCCCGCCCCGGCATCGCCGTCCTCTTCATCTCGGGATATCCGGAGGAGATGGCGATGAAGGACGAGGCGCCGCCCGCCGGCAGCGCCTTCCTGCAGAAGCCGTTCACGCAGGAGGCGCTGTCCCGGAAGGTGCGGGAGCTGCTCGGACGCGGGACGTAGCCGCCGCTACTGGGTGCGGACGATGATGTGGTAGCCGAAGGGGGACTCGACGATCCCCGACATCCCGCCCACCTCGAGTCCCGCGAGGGCCTGTTCGAACGCGGGCACCATCTGGCCCTTCCCGAACACGCCGAGGTCGCCTCCGCGTGCCTTGGAGGGGCAGTCGCTGACCTCGGAGGCGATCTTCGCGAAGTCCTCGCCGGCCTGGAGGCGCTTCAGCAGCTCCTCGATCTGCGCACGTGCCTCCTCCTTCGAGCGCGTCACGTTCTCCGGGGCCCGCTCCGAGCCCTTGTACATGAGGAGGATGTGCCTCGCACCGAAGGGCCTTTCCATCTTCAACCCCTTGATCACGTGGAAACCGAACGGCGACTCGACAACCTGGGAGATCTCGCCGGGCGCCAGGGCGAACGCGGCGGCCTCGAAGGAGGGGGTCATGTCCCCGCTTCCGAACGTGCCGAGATCGCCGCCCTTCGCCTTGGAGGGGCAGTCGGACAGCTCGGAGGCGACCTTGGCGAAGTCCTCCCCCCCGTCGGTCACGCGCCTGCGGACCTCCTCGGCGAGGGCCTTGGCCTCGTCCTTCGTGCGGGTGACCTGCGGACCGGCGCCCTGCGAGCCGGCGTACATGAGGAGGACGTGCGCGGCCGCGCGGATCCCGAGTCGGGTGGCAACGATGAACCCATAGTCGCACTCGATGATGTCGGAGACCTGGCCCTCCTCCATTCCGAACAGTGCCTGTTCGAGCGACGGGAGGGAGCACTGCCCCTTGGAAAGGACGCCCACGCGGCCGCGGTTGCCGGGGTCGTCCGAGAACTGCGAGACCACGTCGTCGAAGTTCGCACCCTTCGCGCGGGCGGTCTTCAGGGCCTCCTCCGCGCGGGCCTTTGCCTCGTCCTTGGTGCGGGTGGCGGTGGGGATCGGCTGGGGCGAGCCCTTGTAGCCGATCAGGACGAGCGCCCCGGAGACCTGGTACGGCTCCTCGGCGGGCTTCGTCGGGACCTTGGCCGGGTCGGGCTCGGGGTCCTGCGCGGCGATGGGCAGCGCGAGGAGGAGGGCAACGAGTAGGGCGGAGTGGATGCGGGACATGGGGCCTCCATGGGAGATGAAAAGGCCGATTCTACACGGGGCGCGAGCCGGGATCCCACCGGAATCTGAGAAGAGCGGTGTGGAATGGCTGGTTTGGTCGCCTCGAGGCCGTTCGCGGCGACGATATCAGATATCTGACTTCTGATATCTGACATCAGATAGGTGCCCCGCGCCGATCTGATCAGTGCGCGGACGGTTGATCCCCGCGTCTTCATGTGGTCAGATTGCCCGCCATGTCGAAGCCCGCGTTCCGCCTGGTGGTCGTCAGCTTCCTCTCGCTCTTCCACGAGATGGTCGTGATCCGCTGGCTGGCGGGCCAGTGCCCCGTGTTCGGGTACTACGCCAACCTCCCGCTCATCACGGCGATCTTCGGGATCGGACTGGGGTGCATCCTCGCGCCGAGGAAGGTCAGCCTGCTTCCCTGGTTCGGCCCGCTGCTGCTCCTCTTCGTCTACCTCGCGACGACCCCCTACTTCCAGGAGGTCGGGAACCTGGGCTGGAGCGGGGAAGAGTTGCGGGAGGAGGTCAAGCTGACCGCCCTCTGGGAGCAGGTCCTCTTCCACGTCTCGTTCGTGTTCCTCCTTCTCCTGTCGGGGGCCGCGTTCGTGCCTCTCGGGCAGGAGATCGGCCGCGCGTTCCACGAGTTCCGCCCCCTCACCGCGTACTCGCTCAACCTCGTCGGCAGCCTCCTCGGCGTTTGGGGTTTCGCGCTCGTCTGCTGGGTGCAGACGACGTCGTTCGCCTGGTTCGTCGTGGTAGGCGTGTGCGCCCTGGCGCTCGGCCGCTGGAGGGACCGGGCCATCTGCGCCGCGTGCCTCGCCTGCGTCCTCCCCATCGTCTGGGCCTGCGACCAGCCGGTGATCTGGTCTCCCTACCAGAACATCAAGCTCACGGACTTCAACCTGCCGGACACGCAGGGCCGCGTGCGAAAGGCCGGGACGCTCCTCTCGGTGAATCACAACTTCTTCCAGAAGATGATCGACTTCGGGGGCCCGCTGGAGCGGGAGTTTCCCGACCTGAAGGAGATCCGCGCGTACTACGAGGAGCCCTACCGGCGGGGGCGCCGCAATTCGGTGCTCATCGTGGGGGCGGGGACGGGGAACGACGTCGCGGCGGCGCTCCGGTGCGGTGCGGAGCGGATCGACGCGGTGGAGATCGACCCGGTGATCCTGAAGATTGGCCGCGAAATGCACCCCGAGCGGCCCTACGCGGACAAGCGCGTCCACCCGTGGTGCGACGATGCGCGGTCGTTCTTCAAGAAGAGCGGCGAGAAGTACGACCTCATCGTGTTCGCGATCCTCGACTCCCACGCCCTCGTGAGCGGGATCGGACGGATGCGGCTCGACAACTACGTCTACACGGTCGAGGCGCTCCGCGAGGCGCGCGAGCACCTGGCGGAGGGGGGGATCGTCCACCTGGCGTTCACGCTCCATCGCCGGTGGGTCTTCAACCGCTTCTACGGGATGTTCCGCGAGGTGTTCGGCGAGGAGTTCGTCCTGCAGCCGACGGGGGAGACGATGGCCGTCGTCTTCACCGGGGGGAAGGGCGTGCGGGCGTGGGTCGACAACACGCCGAAGGGCTGGAAGTGGCTCGACCTCGCGGCGGAGGAGATCCCCGACCTGCCGACGGACGACTGGCCGTTCATCTACAAGGAGGACCGGTCGTTCCCGATCGAGTACGCGCAGATGCTGGGCCTCCTGTTCCTGGCGTTCGCGGGGATGGCGAGGCTGGGGGTCCGCCGCGGCGCGGGCTGGGACGGCTTCATGGCGGCACTCGGCGCGGCGTTCCTGCTCCTCGAGGTGCGCGGGATGGCATCGCTCGCGCTGCTCTTCGGGTCGACGTGGATCGTGAACGCCGTGGTCATCACGATGGTGCTGGTGATGGCGCTCGTGGGGAACCTGCTCGCCTCGATCTGGGCGAGGCCGCCGTCGAGGTGGATCCACGTCCTGCTGTGGGGCGCACTGCTGCTGAACTACGCGGTGCCGGCGACGGCCTTCCTGGGGATGGGGTTCGCGGAGAAGGCGATCCTCGGGGGCGGGCTCGTCGCGATCCCGCTCTTCTTCGCGGGGTTCCTCTTCGCGACGGCCTTCCGCGAGACACGGGACGTGGAGGGGGCGCTCGGATCGAACCTGCTAGGTGCGGTGGCGGGGGGACTGAGCGAGTACCTCTCGATGGTCACCGGAATCCGAGCGCTGCTCCTCCTCGCCCTCTTCTTCTATTTCGCCGCGTTCATGGTCTGGGAGCGACGCAAGGGGCGCTGACGGGGCGGGACGAAGCGCAGGGCGCCCTGATCCGCTTTTTTTTGAACCGCCAAGCGCGCCAAGGTCGCCAAGAGACGGGTCTTCGGGCGCCGTTGGCGGATGCGGGGGGTCTTCACCTGGCTGGCGAAGAGGGCCAAGGCGAACACCCCGGGAAGCCAAGCCGTTTGAGTGCACATGGTGCGCGCGAACCGAATGGCACTGCGCCCCTCGACATTCCTCACGATCGAAGCTTGCCGCAGCGGGAGTGTGTTGTCCCACGGAGTCGACACTCCCCCTCCTCCTCGCCGCGCTCTCCCACGACGACCCGTTCGTTCGCGAGACGACCGCTCGCGCGTCTTGGCGCCCTTGGCGGCTTGGCGGTGAAAACATGCAGGAATCCGCGCCGATCCCTGCAACCGCGCCCCGCCCCTGGTCACAACTCCCTGCCTGCCAAGATCCTGGAAAGCCCGGCGACCTGCCCCTACGATGATCGATCGCTTTCCAGGATTTCGCCAAGAAACGCGGCCGCGACGGGGTCATTCGGACGGAGGCCCGAATGGAAGGGGATGACATGAACCTCGCCGCAAGGCCCAGCGCCGATTTCGAGGCACTCGTCCGCGAGCACCAGGACCGCGTCTACCGGATCGCCTGCCGCGTCCTCAGGGACCCCGCCGGGGCCGAGGACGTCGCCCAGCAGGTCTTCCTCAAGCTCTACCAGGACGGGGGACTCCCCACGCACGTCGCCAACCCCGCCGCCTACGTCGCACGCGCCGCCGTGAACACCGCACTCAAGTCCGTCCGCGAGGAGGGGCGCCGCGACCGGCGCGAACAGGCCGCCATCCCGCGCGCCGCCTCGCCCGACGCCTCGGTCGGCCTCGCCGTGCGCGAAGCGGTCGACGACCTGCCCTCCGACCTCCGCCTCCCCGTCGTCCTCCACTACTTCGAGGGTCTCGGCTACCAGGAGGTCTCCGAGACGCTCGGCGTCCCCGCGGGGACCGTCGCGTGGCGGATCTCGGAGGCCAAAGGGAAGCTCCGCACGACGCTCGCCGGGATCGGCGCCTCCGTTGCCGTCGCATCCATCGACGCAGCCCTCCAGGGGGCCGAGTTGGAGACCGCCCCGCCCAGCCTCCTCGCGCGTTTGCGCGCAGTCCCACGGCCGCCCCGGCCGCGTGCCGTCCCCGCGCCCCCCGCGCCCAAGCTCCCCGCCGTCCCGATCCTCGGGATGGGCCTCCCCGCGGCGATCGCGCTCGTCCTCCTGTTCACGGCCGCCCTCGTCGTGCTTGTCTCGCACCGCCCCTCCACGACCGTGGTCCGGCGAAACGCAGACCTCCCTGCCACAACGACGCCCACGGTGGCCTCCGCGACACAGGCCTCTGGGCCCGTCGCGCCCACGGAGACGCACGCGCCGGGCACCGCGGTCCCGCCGACCCACGCCGCGGCGGCTCCCGTTGAGAACGAGGAGATCCAGGACGTGCAGGGTTTCCTGTACCGCGACGGCTCGGGACGGATCGGCATCGAGGAGTACCAGGACCCCGAGGACCGATTCCCGGACCGGCTCCTGCGGCCCGAATCGGCCGAGTCCTTCGCAGGGATCGACCTGGGCGGCAGGGAGTGGAACGACGTGCGCTGGGGCAAGTCGGGTCGGCAGGCGGCGCCGCGGATCCACGTCCGCCTCCGCGCGACCCTGGAGCACGAGGACGCGCCGGGCGCGGGGCCTGGGATCGATTGGGTGCGCGTCCAGGAGGTCGTCGGTGTGGAATGGCTGTCCGACGCGTGGATCGACGCCTGGCAGGCGTCGGGCAAGGCGCTCGCGGGCATGGCTGAGTTGCGGGACGAGGCACCCGGCGAGGCGAAGGTGGCCCGGTTGCAGTCGCTCGCCGCCGCGGCGCTCCGCGAAATCCAGGCGCTCGAGCGGCTTCGCACGCTCGACGAGCGCCCTCCGCAGCTCCGCGCGCTCCAGCATGACGATCGCTTCCGTAAGGGCGAGCTCCAGATGCTCTACGGCGTCCTTCAGTCCCTCGCGGGGGCGTACGACGTGCTCCCAAAGGACCTCCCCTCGACGCCGGGTCCGGGCGAGCTCCTTCGGATGTTCCTCGAGGCACGGGATCAGGCCTCGTTCCGCGCCGCGGTCGCGGACCGCTGGTCTGAGGAGGCGTTCGCACCCGAGACCGAGGCCATCTGCGATCGCCCGAACGAAAGGGACGAGCCTCTCTGCTGGACGCTGAATACGATGGTCGACAAGTGGACCCCGATGGAGTTCGCACGGGAGCAGGAGGTCGCCCGGAAGGTGGTCGCGAGCCAGGCGGGGAGGGAGCCTGCGCCTCGGGTGGATGCCGAGACGCTGCGTGCCAGTCTCACCGGGGCCGGGATCGAGGCGGAGCTGGTCTCACCGGCGGAGGAGCAGGCCTTCATGCGAATCAACGTCCTCCGCGTGACCTCCTTGGAGATGGGAGGCCTGGCGGCTCGCGCGGGCGTCCGCGAGGGGGACCTCCTGTGGGGCATCGAGTCGCCCGACCGAGTCCACACCACGGACGGGAGTCCCGACCTGTGGTCGGCCCTGTCCCTGGGCGGCGCGCTGGACGGGGCCAGGGCCGCGGGTCGTCCTGACGTGACGCTCGTGGTCCTCCGCGACGGCGCGCTGGTCCCCATCCGCATCCCCGTACGGTAGGCGGGGAACCGCGCGGCGGGCTCACGTCCAGGCGTCCGCCAGGACGATAACAGGGGCATGGGCCGTCTCGGGGCAAAGACGGTGCTCGTGCTCCTGGCGTCGGCGTGGTGCGCCTGTGCCGACGACTGGCAGGAGGCGCTCCGCCTGCAGGTCGCGCTGGACCGCCTGGGCTTCTCCCCCGGCGTCCTCGACGGAAAGGCCGGACGCAAGACAGGCCTTGCGATGGCGGCCCTGGCGCGGGCCCGCGGTGTCGAGGGGCCACTCTCCCTCGACGACCTGATGGCCTCCGACGTCGAGACGACAAGGGCCTACTCGATCACCTCGGCCGATGTCGCGCTCGTCGGGCCCGTCCCGACGGACTGGGAGGAGCGATCGGGGCTCGAGGCGATGACGTACGAGTCGATCCACGACCTCGTCGCGGAACGGGGCCACTGCACGCGCGCCACGATCGAGCGGCTGAACCCCGGGGTGGAGATCGCCTCGCTCGGGGCGGGTGACGCGGTCGTCATCCCGAACGTCCTCGACGACCCGGGAGCCGAAGACCTCGTCGAGGAGGTCGTCGTCGACCTCGAGGAGAAGACCGTCGCGGCGCGCGACGCGGAGGGGCGGACGGTCGCGCTCTTCCACTGCTCGATCGCGGCCTTCGCCGAGAAGCGTCCCGCGGGCACCACGTCGGTCAAGGTCGTCGCCACCGACCCAGACTACACCTTCGACCCCGAGAAGTGGCCCGAAGTGAAGGGGATCTCGCGGAAGCTGCGGATCCCGCCCGGGCCGCGAAACCCGGTCGGGCTCGCGTGGATCGGCCTGGAGCTGCCCGGCTACGGGATCCACGGGACGCCGGCGCCCGAGATGATCGGGAAGACCGGCTCCCACGGCTGCATCCGGCTGACGAACTGGGACGCCGTGCGCCTCGCGCGCCGCGTCCTGGTCGGAACACCGGTCCGCTTCGTCGGCGCGGCGAAGTAGCCTAGTGTCTTGTCAGGCCATATTCTGTGGGCTGGAGTCGCGCCCGTAAGGGCGCGGTGGATCACGCCCATAAGGGCGTGATCCCGCGGCCGCACGCCCTTACGGGCGTGATCCACCGCG